>Ga0247803_1000758_pt1 | contig 17116 bp, 19 predicted proteins | sample UWRJL014104B1_FD_180928 | JGI IMG/M metagenome (GOLD analysis project Ga0247803, IMG submission 180928) | Plant litter microbial communities from Arlington Agricultural Research Station in Wisconsin, United States - UWRJ-L014-104B-1 | ecosystem: Environmental > Terrestrial > Plant litter >...
TTGATGCGGGTCGTAGAAGGGACCGCCTTCGATGGCCAGCGAGCGGAAGCTGAGCATGCTCATCGAGTGGCAGGCTGCGCAGACCTCGCGATAGACCTTGTAGCCGCGCTGCAGTTGACCCTGGTCGAAGGTGCCGAACGGACCCTCGAACGAGAACCCGCCGTCCTTCAGCTTGTGGGCGCCGCCCGCGGCCGTGGCCGGGGCTGCGATCATGCTCAGACCGGCGACGGCCGTCAGGGCGATGAGGGTTTTACGGATGGAGAACGTCATCGCGCTCAGCCCTTCTTTTCGGCTTGGGCGGGGGCCGCAGCGGTCATGGCGTCCGATCCCGTCAGGACCGGCTCCGAGATCGACAGCGGAACGGGCAGGGGCGTCTCTTTCAGACCAACCAGAGGCATGATGATCAGGAAGAAGGCGAAGTAGTAGGCCGTCAGGAACCGGGTCAGCCACAGGAAGCTGTTCAGGTCGCCGTCGACAAGGTTGAAGGTCTTGAAGCTGCCGATGACGGGAGCGTCGGGCAGTTGCCCACCGCACCAGCCCAGACCCAGGCACACCACCACGAAGATGATGAAGAAGGTCCGCATCGTCGGGCGGTAGCGCATCGAACGCACCTTGGACGTGTCCAGCCAGGGCAGGATGAACAGGACGCCGATGGCGCCGAACATCGCCATCACGCCGCCGAACTTGTCCGGGATGGCGCGCAGGATCGCGTAGAAGGGCAGCATGTACCACTCGGGCACGATGTGCGCGGGCGTCTGCAGCGGGTTGGCCGGGATGTAGTTGTCGGCATGACCCAGGGCGTTCGGCATGAAGAAGACGAACAGCGAGAACAGGATCAGGAACAGAATGACCGCAAAGCCGTCCTTGACCGTGAAGTAGGGGTGGAAGGGGACCATGTCCTTGGCCGCCCGCTCCTTGGGGATCAGGATCCCGACAGGGTTGTTCTGGCCCGAGGTGTGCAGCGCCCACAGGTGCAGCACGACCACGCCGAAGATCACGAACGGCAGCAGGTAGTGCAGCGAGAAGAAGCGGTTCAGCGTGGCGTTGTCGATGGCCGGGCCGCCGCGCAGCCAGATCAGGACAGGCTCGCCGACGACCGGGATGGCCCCGATCAGGTTGGTGATGACCTCGGCGCCCCAGTAGGACATCTGGCCCCACGGCAGGACGTAACCCAGGAAGGCGGTGGCGATCATCAGGAAGAAGATCACGCAGCCCAGGATCCAGATCATCTCGCGCGGCGCCTTGTACGAGCCGTAGTAGAGGCCGCGCAGCATGTGGACATAGACGGCGATGAAGAACATCGACGCCCCGTTGGCGTGGACATAGCGGATCAGCCAGCCGCCGTTGACGTCGCGCATGATGCGCTCGACCGAGGCGAAGGCCATCGCGGTGTTGGGCGTGTAGTGCATCGCCAGGACGATGCCGGTGATGATCTGCGTCACCAGGCACAGGGCCAGGATGCCGCCGAAGGTCCACCAGTAGTTCAGGTTCTTCGGCGTCGGCAGCGACATGTAGTCGGCGCCGAAGCGGATGATCGGCAGACGGCTATCGAGCCATTTCTCGACGCCGGTCTTGGGGACGTATGTGGATTCGTGTTCGCTCATGATCTCTTGCCCCGTCCTCAGCCGATCTTGATCGTGGCGCCGGCCGTGAACTCATAGTCCGGCACAACGAGGTTCTTGGGCGCTGGGCCTTTGCGGATGCGGCCGGCCACGTCGTAATGCGAGCCGTGGCACGGGCAGAACCAGCCGCCGAAATCGCCGGTCCCGAAGGTTGGGATACAGCCCAGGTGCGTGCAGGAGCCGATGACCACCAGGGTCGGCTCGTGGCCGGCCTTGGTCCGCTCGGCGTCCGTTTGGGGTTCTTTCAGGTCGTTGGCGTGATCGTCTGCCTTGGCGCGGGCGATCTCAGCGGCGGTGCGGTTACGCACGAACACCGGCTTGCCCTGCCAGGTGATGACGACCTGCTGGCCTTCCTGAACCTTGCTGGTGTCGAACTCGATCGACGCCAGGGCCAGGGTGTCGGCGGCCGGATTCATCTGGTTGATGAGCGGCCAGGCGATGACTGCGCCCGCGCCCACAGCGGCGGCGCCGGCTGCGATGTGGATGAAGTCGCGGCGCGTGGCGTCGTCGCCGCTTCCGTTTTCGTTCACGACCGATTCGGCCAACGTCTCACCTCTGAAATCCCGAAGCCGGCGACCCCTGGGAGCGGAGCCGTCGCGACGGTGTGATCCTTTAGCGGAACCGGTTTCCATATACCCGGCCTGACTGTGCGGTTGTTCGCCGCAACTGGCTGTCGTTTCTTGCGAAACGGTCGCAATTCAAGCCGCGACAAGTGCCTGTCCCGCGCGTATGAGGGCCTTAGAATGCGTCTCGCCCTTTTTCAACCAGACATCCCGCAGAATGTAGGAGCCTGCATCCGGCTCAGCGCTTGTTTTGGGGTCGAATTGCATGTCATCGAGCCGGTCGGCTTCGCTTTCGACGACCGCAGCATGAAGCGGGCCGCGCTCGACTACGGTCCGCTGGGCCATATGACGCGGCATGCATCGTGGGAAGCGTTCCAACGGAATCGGGGCCCTGGGCGGCTGGTCCTGTTCACCACCAAGGGTGCGACGTCGCTGTCCGGCTTTCATTTTCAGCCCGACGACACATTGCTGTTCGGCCGCGAGACGGCGGGCGTGCCCGACGAGGTCCACGCGGCCTCAGACGCCCGCGTCTTCATCCCCATCCGCCCGGAGGCCCGGTCGCTGAATCTGTCGGTCAGCGCCGGCATCGGCCTGTGGGACGCGGTGCGGCAGACGTCTTAGGCGTAATCTCTTCTCTAGGTCGGGCAGCGATGCCGTGACAGGGTCAGGCGCCGGGCGCGCCCGGCGGGGGAGATGTCGTGATGGGGCTGTTCGATTTCCTGACGGGCGGGTCCAAGCCGTCTTCCGACCCCAACCGGGCGCCGACACCGTCACTGCGTCAGGGGTTGTTGGATCTGAACCGCGATACCGCCCCCTTCAGCATTCGCGACGGCGCGCCGGAAAAGGTCGACCTCGTCGCAGAATGGAGGATCGTCGACGCCGCTTGGTACGAGGTCTTTGCAAAGGCCGGGATCAAGCGCGTGTTCAAGGTGCTGATGAAGTTCGACGAGGACGCCGGTCAGGTCCGCTCGGTCGATCAGGAATTCATGGTCGAATGGCGTGCAGGCGTGCCGGAACTGACGGCCGCGGCCGAAGCTTTCCGGGGCCAGAAATGGGAAGCCCGTTTCGAAGCCGTCTACGCCTTCGATGAAGAGGACCTGCACTGGGGCAAGGTCTATCAATACCGATTCAACACCAGCGAGATCAAAAAACCCCTGGTCGCGGCGGCCAGGGAAGCCGGCTGGGGCTGGCGCGGGGTCGCGTTCGGCAAGCTCTAGGGAAAGCGGCGCGACTTGTCGGCGGCGTCGAGCAGACGAAGGGCCGAGATTTCCGCCGCGTCCGCCGTGAGCGTCAGATAGCCGTCTTCCGGCACGCCGATGCGCACCTCGCGATCACCGGCTTCGACCTCCATCGGTTCGTTGATAGGGTTGGTGTTTTCAGGCTCCGACATGGAGACTGAACCCTGGAAGGCAGGGGTCGTTCCGTTTGGCTCAGGTTCGCATTGGCGCCCTGTTTTCCCCTGCCCCGGTCGCCTAACTCGCCGGAGCAGGCCCGGGCTCAGGCGTCAGGGTGGACAGGTCGGGCCGTTGTCCCGCCTTGGACGCCGCGACGGCCTCGACCGCGCGCATGACGCGGAGCACGTTCTCGCCGGCGATCTTGCGGATGTCGGCCTCGGTCCAGCCAGCCTGCATGAGGGCGGCCAGGATGGCGGGATAGGCGTCCACGCCGTCGATGCCGTCGGGCAGGGCGCCCACGCCGTCGAAATCGCCACCCAAGCCGACATGGTCGATGCCGGCGACCTCGCGCACATGCTGGATGTGGGCCACGACGTCGGCCAGGGTGGCCTTGGGCCGGGGGTGGGCCTCGGCCCAGGCGGTCAGGCGGGGATCGGGCGTCGCTGCGCCGGCATCGACGCCCAGGCGCGCGGCTTCGGCCTGGGCCTGGATGATCCACAGGCGCTGGGCCTCGCTGACGAAGCCGGGCACGAAGGTGACCATGACCACGCCGCCGTTCTGGGGCATCAGCCGCAGGACGTTGTCAGGCACGTTGCGCGGCACGTCGGTGACTGCGCGGGCCGAGGAGTGGGAGAAGATCACCGGGGCGTCGGACACCCGGATGGCGTCCAGCATGGTGGCCTCGGAGACATGGCTCAGGTCCACCATCATGCCGATGCGATTCATTTCCTTGACCACCGTCTCGCCAAACGGGTTCAGGCCGTCCCATTTGGGCGCATCCGTCGCGCTGTCCGCCCATGAGGTGGTCTTGGAGTGGGTCAGGGTCATGTAGCGGGCGCCGGCCACATAGAACTCGCGCAGCAGGCCCAGCGAATCGTCGATGGAATAGCCGCCCTCCATGCCGATCAGGCTGGCGATCTTGCCTGTCTTGTGGATGCGTTCGATGTCGTCGGCGGTCGTGGCCAGTTCGAACACGTCGGGGTGCAGGGCGACCAGGCGGCGCACGGTGTCGATCTGCTCGAAGGTCTCACGCGCCGCCTCGGTCGGGGCGAGGGCGGCGGGGACATAGACCGACCAGAACTGAGCGCCCACGCCGCCGGCGCGCAGGCGGGGGATGTCGGTGTGCAGTGTCTTGGCGTTGTCGGACTGGTTCACCGTCAGGTCGACGGCGTGCGGGTCGTTGCCGAAGCCTTCGCGCAGCGCCCAGGGCAGGTCGTTGTGGCCGTCGATCAGGGGCGTGTCCTGAAGAATCTGCAGCACGCGAGCTTCGCCCGGCGTTTGGGCCAGCACGGGACCGGTCAGGGCGGCGAGGGCGGTGGCGGCAAGCAGGGCGGCGCGGATCATGGACGTGTTTCTCCTGAACAGGCGGCGGAGACTGGCAGAGGCGGCCGCTCGGTCAAAGTTACCTTTTCGATAGTCGGCCTCCTGCGACATCGACGCCTGCGGCTCTACCGGCCCGCGCCTCGATGTGGTTCAAGCCCGCCATGAGCGACATCACCGATGATCCCCTGGCGCTGAAGAAGGCCGAGACCCGCGCCTGGTTCGAGACCCTGCGCGATCGTATCCACGCGGGCTTCGAGGCGCTGGAGGACGCGGCGCCGGCCGATCTGTTCCCCGGCGAACCCGGCCGCTTCGTCCGCACCCCCTGGACCCGCGAGGCTGGCGGCGGCGGCGTCATGGGCATGATGAGCGGTCGGCTGTTCGAAAAGGTCGGGGTCCACTGCTCGACCGTGCACGGCAGTTTCCCCGCCGACTACGCCAGGACCGTTCCGGGCGCCGCCGAGGACCCGCGCTTCTTCGCCACCGGCATCAGCCTGATCTGCCATCCCTGGAGCCCCAGGGTCCCAGCGGTGCATATGAACACCCGCTTCATCGCCACGACCCAGAGCTGGTTCGGCGGCGGGGCGGACCTGACGCCGGTGCTGGACGTGGAGCGGGCCCAGGACACGCCCGATTCGCTGGACTTCCACGCCGCCATGAAATCCGCCTGTGACGCCCACGATCCCGACTATCATGCCAAGTTCAAGGCCTGGTGCGACGAGTATTTCTGGCTGCCGCACCGCAAGGAGCCGCGCGGCATCGGCGGCATCTTCTACGACCACCACGACTCGGGCGATCACGACGCCGACTTCGCCTTCACCCAGGACGTGGGCACGGCCTTTCTCGATGTTTATTCGAAAATCGTCTCACGCCGCATGGTAGAGCCCTGGACCGAGGCCGAGCGCGAGGAACAGCTGGTCCGTCGGGGCCGGTATGTCGAGTTCAACCTGCTTTACGACCGCGGTACGATGTTCGGCCTGAAGACCGGCGGCAACGTCGAGTCGATCCTCAGCTCAATGCCGCCGATGGTGCGCTGGCCCTAGACGCCCAGGATCCAGCCTTCTTCGCCCTCGACCTGGGCGATCAGGGCTTCGTCGGCGGACTTCGGCGGGGCGAAGGCTTTGCCCAGCTCGCCCTTGTCGTCCATCAGGGCCAGGGCCTCGGCGGTGGTGCGGACCTGGGCCTGGTCCTTGAATTCGCCTGTCTGGACCGTGGTCGGATACATCGACGGCCACACCTCGGCGACCAGCACCGACAGGGGCTCGACATCGGCGGGGGTCAGCTCGCGCCAGCCCGTGCCGAACGGCCAGACGGCGGCCGACGGCCCCAGGCTCTCCAGCAGGCGACGCACGGCCGGGATGCCGACCAGGGTCTGGCCGCCCACAGCGCCGGCGCCATGCATCTGCCACACGCTCTTGGGCTGCAGCTTGCCCTTGCGCACCGCGTTCTCGGTGGCGCGGAACTCGGGGATGTCGGCGCCCGATCCGACCGGAGGCTTGGTCGTGGTCAGCCAGCGCTGCGCCTGTTTGGCCGGGGCGCCCCACAGGGGCCAGGCCTCGTCGGTCATCAGCCGGTTCATCTTCGCCGCGACCTGATAGCGGTTGTTGGTGTTGTCCGGCTTGTCGACGACGTTCGAGGCGATGAATTTCCACATCGCCGACCAGGCGGGGGCGCCCGTCAGCTTCAGCCGCTCGGCGGTGCCGACCGGATAGCCGAAGTTGAAATCGAACCCGACCAGGACCCGGTCGCCGCGCTTCCTGTGGTCGGCCAGGATCGAGGCCAGCAGGGCTTCGCCCTCGGCGCGCGTGGCGACATTGTGGGTCTCGGTATAGAGGCGGAATCGCACGTCGCGCTTGGCCACGCCGATCCACAGCGAGGTGTCGCCCAGCTTCTTGCCCTCGGCGGCGGTCCAGTCGGCAACGACATAGGCATCGAAAAGTCGGGCCACGGCGGCCTCCGGCAAGCACGAAATGGAAAAGGTAGCGGGCTTCTAGCCTTCCCGCCCCCCGGTCGGAAGCTATTTCGGCCCGGTGCTATTTCAGCAGCGGCCTATTTGAGCAGGGCTTCCAGGTGCGACAGCCAGCGCCGCCCCAGCCTCAGGGCCTCGGCGGGGGATCCCGTCTGCGTCGGAACGTTGGCGTTCCACAAGGACAGCTCGAACTCGGGATAGCGGGCGTCGGCGAACATGAGCCGCAGCGTCACCAGTTCCGCCTCGGGCGCCAGGACATCCAGCGACTTCCTGGGTTCGCCCCGACGGATGCGGGCCACGACATGGCCGTCGACGATGATCTCGCCGCCTTCGATCTCGTGGAAATCATAGACCAGGCCGTTGGCGCCGCGGCCCCACAGGACGGCGATCTGCCCGGTCTCGAATCCCAGGCCGGCGGCCTTGCCCTCGGCAGGCGAGACCGCCTCGGCGTCCGCCGGCACGCCCAGCGACTTGAGCATGGCGCGTCGCAGCCTGCGTTCCGGCTCCATCCACCAGTTGAGCGTCAGCGCCAGGGTGGTCAGAGCCGCCGCGGTCAGACCGATCAGCAGGATGGCCCTGAAGGCTTCGTCCATGGCTCAGTCCAGCGCCAGGTCTACGACCACGGGAACATGGTCGGACGGCTTGTCCATGTCGCGGGCGTCCCTGTGGGTCTCGATGCCCCGGAAGCGGTCGGCGGCCTGGGGAGAGAGCAGGGCGAAATCGATGCGGATGCCGTGGTTCCTCTGCCAGGCGCCCGCCTGATAGTCCCAGAAGGTATAGGTTCCGGGCGGCTGGTTCCCCAGTTCGCTGGCGTCCGACAGGCCCAGGTATTTCAGGGCGCGGATGGCGGCGCGGCTTTCAGGCTGGAACAGGGCGTCGCCGACCCAGCCTTCGGGCTTGTCGGCGTCCTGGGGCGTGGGGATGACGTTGTAGTCGCCGCACAGGGCCAGCGGCTCCTCGTGGGCCAGCAGGTCGCGGGCGTGGGCGTTCAGCCGGTCGAACCAAGCCAGCTTGTAAGGGAATTTGGCGGTGCCGACCGGATTGCCGTTGGGCAGATAGATGCAGCCGACCCGGATCGGCGTCGGCGATTCGACCAGGGCCTCGATGTAGCGGGCCTGATCATCCGGGGCCTCGACCCCGTCGACGGCTATGCCGCCGGTCTCGGCGCCGGGCAGGCCGCGCCGGATGTCGCTGAGGGGGTATTTCGAAAGCAGGGCGACGCCGTTGTACGACTTCTGCCCGTGGGTCTCGACGTTATAGCCCAGGCTCTCGAACGCCTCGCGAGGGAAGTTCTCGTCGATGCATTTGATTTCCTGAAAACAGGCCACGTCGGGCTGGGCCGCTTCGAGCCAGGCCAGGACGGTCGGCAGGCGAGCGTTGACGGAGTTGACGTTCCAGGTGGCGATGCGCATGCGCCGGACGCTAGTGCGCGCCTGTCGAAAACGGAACCGCTTTTCGCAACGATAACCGTCCGGCGAGCGCGAGGCTCGCCGGACGGGGGTCGATCACTGGGCCGCGCGGGCGTCTTCCGCCGCGTCGGAGACTTCCTTGGGCGTCAGGGTGCAGCCGCCGCCGATGGGCTGGGCGATGGCGCAGCGATAGACCTGCTCGGTCGTGTTGTCCTTCACGCGCAGGATATAGCCTTCCGAACCCGAGCATTTGGCTTCGTAGAACTGGCCATTGGCGTTGCCGCCCATGTGACGGGCGCCGTCCACGACGCAATCAGCGGCTTCGGTGTTGGTCAGCATGGCCTTGACCGTGGCGTACTGTTCCTCGGGCGTGGTGAAGCGGCAGGTCCCGCCGGCGCTGACGATGGTCAGGCAGGCGGACTTGGTCCAGCCCGTGGCTTCTTCCTCGATGCGATAGCCGTCCGTTCCGGGGCAGCCGACCTCATAGACCGTCTTGCCTTCGGACAGGCCGACCGGCGCGCCGGCGTCGATGGTGCAAGGCACGCCCGCGGCCTGAGCGTAACCGGCGATCAGGGCGTCGGTGTTCTGGTTGGCGGCCAGTTTGCAGGTCGGGGTGGCTTCCTCAGGCGTGGCGGCAGGGTTGTCCCTGGCCTGGGCGGCCAGCAGCACGCAGTCAAAGGTCTGCGGCGGCGTCGATGCGATCAGCAGGTAGCCAGGGCCGGTGGCGCAGGCGGCCTCATAGAAGTTGGCGTCAGCGCCATCCGCCTTGCCGAGCAGGGTCGCCTCGGTGACCTGGCACGACAGGCCGGCGGCCGTGGCGACCGCCTGGGCGGCGGCGATGTTCTGTTCGGCGGTGGGGGCGCGGGCGGCGCGACGGTTCTGGGCCGAGGCTGTCGTGGCGGAGGCCAGGGTGGCCGCCAGAATGACGGCGGTTCCCACGGCGGCGAGCATCTTGCGAGTGGACATTGAAGGAAATCCTTCCAGTGAATGTAATGACGCCACGCTTGGCGAGCCAAGCTCTCCGGGTCAAGCGCGACCGTGACCAAAGGGTGGACGTGCGGCGTCCGTTGGGCCTAAGTCAGCGCGTTTTCATAGGAGATGGACTTGCCAGAAGGCGATGTCGCGGCGATGGGGTCCGCCAAGACGGCGACAGCCGAGGTCGGCGCCCGGGGTCTGATCTATCCGCTGGGCGATCCGCCCGCGCCGGGGATGGCGGTCGAGGCCGCGCCTGGCGTGCTCTGGATGCGGCTGCCGATGTTCATGCCGCTGAACCATGTCAACGTCTATGCGATCGCCGACGGCGACGGCTGGGCCCTGATCGACACCGGGCTGAACAACGCCGTGACCATCGAGGCCTGGCAGACGATGTTGGCGGGGCCTCTTGGCGGTCGCCCCGTGCACCGCGTGTTCGGCACCCATATGCATCCCGACCATGTCGGTCTGGCCGGATGGCTCTGCGAACAGACCGGCGCGGCCCTTTGGATGTCCCGGCTCGAATACCTGACCTGCCGCGTCCTGGTCGCCGATACGGGCAAGCCGGCCCCGGCCGAAGGCGTGTCCTTCTATCAGGCCTGCGGTTGGAACCGGGCTCAGATCGCCCGCTATACGGCCGAGTTCGGCGGCTTCGGTCGCGGCGTCTGGCCTCTGCCGCAATCCTACAACCGCCTGTCCGAGGGCGATCAGATCACCATCGGCGACGACGCCTGGACCATCGTGGTCGGCAGCGGGCACAGCCCCGAACACGTCTGCCTGTGGCGCAAGTCGGACGGCGTCTTCATCTCGGGCGACCAGATCCTGCCGCGCATTTCCTCAAACGTGTCCGTCTGGCCGACCGAGCCGAACCAGGACCCGCTGGACGACTGGATGCGTTCGCTGCATCGCCTGCGCGACCTGCTGCCGTCGGACCTGCTGATCCTGCCCGGCCATGGCGATCCCTTCCGCGGCGTAACAACCCGGATCGACGCCCTGGTCCGCGGCCACGAAACCTCGTTGAAGCGGCTGGAACGGACCCTGCGTAAGCCCTGCCGCGCCATCGACGTCTTCCCGTCCCTGTTCGCCCGTCCCGTCGGCGACGCCGTGTTCGGCATGGCGACGGGCGAGAGCGTGGCGCATCTCAACTATCTGGAAGGTCAGGGTCGCGCGCGGCGCGAGCGTGATGAGAACGGCGTGGACTGGTGGTCATCTACCGCCACAGAAGATCAAGACACCGCAGACACTCAAGAAACGGAAATCCAGGCATGAACGAATTCATCCGCACCGAGTTGGTGGGCGGTGTCCTGAGCGTCACCTTCGACCGCGCCGACAAGAAGAACGCCATCACCCAGGCCATGTATACGGCCCTGGCCGAGGCGACCGAGCGGACCCGCACCGACGACGCCGTGCGCGTCATCCTGTTCAAGGCCGAGGGCGACAGTTTCTCGGCCGGCAACGACATCGCCGACTTTCTGGGCATGGGCTCAGGCGGCATGTCGAACGATCTGCCGGTCCACCGTTTCCTGAAGTCGCTGGCCGATCTGGACAAGCCGGCGGTGGCGGCGGTGAAAGGGCGGGCGGTAGGCATCGGACTGACCCTTCTGCTGAACTGCGACATGGTGGTGGTGGCCGAGGACGCGAAACTGTCGGCGCCCTTCATCAACCTGGCCATCGCGCCCGAGGCGGCGTCGTCTCTGCTGCTGCCCATGGTTATTGGCCATCAGCGGGCGTTCGAGGTTTTCGCCCTGGGCGAGCCGATCGACGGTCGCACCGCCCTGGCCTGGGGCATGGCCAATCGCGCGGCGCCTGCGGATCAGGTCGACGCCATCGCTGCCGAACTGGCGGAAAAGCTGGCTGCCCGCGCGCCCAACTCGGTCCGCAAGACCAAGCGTCTGATGCGCGACGCCGAGCAACTGTGGGCCCTGATGCAGCGCGAGAACGAGGCGTTTGGCTCGCAACTCTCCAGCCCGGAGGCCATCGAGGCCTTCACCGCCTTCAGCCAGAAGCGTGCGCCGGATTTCTCGAAACTGGGCTGATCGCTTCAAAGGCGGTTGATCCCCGCACGCTATGCCCCTAGTGCGCGCCATGCCTGCAACCGCCGCCATATCCACATCGCCGCAGATCCTTGCGGAACAGGCCGCCGACGCCGAGGCGGTCGACGCCCTGGTGCTGGCCGCCTTTGGTCCCGGCCGGTTCGCCAAGACCGCAGAGCGGCTGCGCGAAAACGCCCGACAGGTGCGCGGGTTTACGGCCTGGGACGGTGAGCGGCTTATCGGTTCGGTGCGCCTGTGGAGCGTCACGGTCGGGGCCACACCGGCCTGGTTTCTGGGGCCGATCGCGGTTGATGAGGCCAGTCGGATGTCGGGCCTGGGCGCCGCCCTGGTCGCCGCCTGTGTCGAGGCCGCCCAAGCCGCCGGCGTTCCCGGCGTCATCCTGATCGGTGATCCCCCCTATTTCGCGCGGTTCGGCTTCGAGCCCGCGCCCCAGGCCCGCCTGCCGGGGCCGGCCGATCCGCGCCGGGTCATGTGGCTGGCCGTCGATGCGCCGGTTCCTTCGGGCGACATTCTTCCCAACTCGCTCACTGAGCTTTTCGTTCGAGGTCGGGACGCCTAAGTCAGGGTCATGACGGATCAGACACCCACCGGCCTGGCCGCGGTCTCGGCGGCGGCGAAACAGACGCCCGGAAACGGCCTGCCGCCTGTCCACCTGTGGAATCCCGACCATTGCGGCGACATCGACATCGTCATTCGCCGCGACGGCGTCTGGATGCACGAGGGCTCGCCCATCGGCCGCAAGGAACTTGTGCGGCTGTTCTCCACCGTGCTGAGGCTCGATCCCGACGGCTATCATCTGGTGACGCCGGTCGAGAAGATGCGGATCACGGTCGAGGACCTGCCGTTCCGCGCCGTCGCCATGGAGCAGAAGTGCGGCGACCTGATCTTCACCACGGACGTTGGCGACAGCGTGGTGGCTGGCGAGGATCACCCCATCACGGTCGAGACCGATCCCCTGACCGGCGAGCCCGCGCCCCGCATCCATATCCGACGCGGGCTTGAGGCGCGGATCGCGCGCACGGTCTTCTATGAACTGGTCGAGATGGCTGAGGTCGCCGACGACCGGCTGACGGTCCGCTCAGGCGGATCGCGCTTTGCGCTGGGACCGGCGGGAGCGGGCGTCGCGTGATCCTGGAGAGCCTGAAACAGAGCCTGATCGAACGGCTGATCCCGGGTGACGCGTGGACGCCCGGCCTGACGGCGGCGCGGTCCGACTTCGACCTGAATCCCGGCGCCGAGCGACCCGAACGCCTGCTGAAGCCCGCCGCCGTACTGATTCCCATCGTCGCCCACGCCACGGGGCCGACGGTTCTGCTGACCAGGCGGTCGGATAGTCTGAACAGCCATTCGGGGCAGATCGCCTTTCCCGGCGGTCGCCTGGATGCCGACGAGACCGCCATCGCCGCCGCCCTGCGCGAGGCGACCGAAGAGATCGCCCTGGATCCCGGCACGGTCGAGGTTCTGGGCCTGTCCGACGCCTATGAGACCGGCACCGGCTTTCTGATCACCCCGGTCATCGGCTGGATCTCGGGGCCCGCCTCGGTCGAGGCGCAGGAGGCCGAGGTCGCCGACATCTTCGAGACGCCGTGGGATTTCCTGATGGAGACTGCCAATCACCGGCGTGACTTCTACGATCCGCCCGAAGGCGGCCCGCGCCGCCACTACTGGGCCATGCCCTGGCAGGAGCGCTATATCTGGGGCGTCACCGCCGGGGTGATCCGGGGTCTGCACGCCCGGCTTTACGGCGTCCAGGCAGAGGACGCGGCATGACCGCATCCGTCGCCGACCAGGCCTGGCTTCACGACCGCGCGACGCGGGCGGTGGTCGATGCGCTGGAAGCAGCGGGCGGCCCCGGCTGCGTCCGGTTCGTCGGCGGCTGCGTGCGCAACGCCCTGATGGGACAGGCCGTGGACGACATCGACATGGCCACCCGGCTCTTGCCCGAGGCTTCGGTCGCGGCCCTGCGTGCGGCAGGGCTCAAGGTCGTGCCGACCGGCCTGGCGCATGGCACGGTGACGGCGGTGTCCGGCCGCAAGCCCTATGAGATCACCACCCTGCGCCGCGATGTCGAGACGGATGGGCGAAAGGCCGTGGTCGCCTTCACCGACGACTGGTCCGAGGACGCCGCCCGCCGCGATTTCCGCCTGAACGCCCTCTATGCCGACGCTAGTGGCCGGGTGTTCGATCCGACGGGACAGGGGGTCGAGGACGTTCGTCACGGCCGCATCGTCTTCGTCGGCGACCCCGGCACGCGGATCGAGGAGGATTATCTACGGATCCTGCGTTTCTTCCGCTTTTATGCCTGGTACGGGCGGGGCGCGCCTGACGCCGAGGGGCTGGCCGCCTGCGCCGAACACGCGCCGGGTATGAGCCGCCTGTCCGCCGAACGGGTGTCCAAGGAGCTGCTGAAGCTGCTGGCTGCGCCCCGGCCCGTCGCGGCGGTCGAGGCCATGGCGGCGTCGGGCGTGCTTGCGGTGATCCTGCCCGAAGCCGGATCGCTGGAGGCGTTCCGGGTCATGGCCGAGATGAGCGACGACGTGGGCCTTCGCCTGTCCACCCTGCTGCCCGTTGAGTCCGCACGGATCGAGGCGGCGGCGCGTCGGCTGAGATTGCCCAACGCCATGCTGGCCCGACTGGTCGCCGCGGCGCCGCCGCTCGATCTGGCCATGACCGAGCGCGAGGCGAGGGCCTTGCTCTATCGCATGGGGCGAGAGGCCTTCCTCGACCGCGTGCGCCGGGCCGAGGCCATGATCGGACGGCCGGGCTCGGGCGATGGCTTGCGGTCCCTGGCCGAAGCCTGGCCGATCCCGCGACTGCCGGTGGGTGGACGTCAGGTGGCCGCCGCCGGTCTGGCCGCCGGTCCCGAGACGGGCCGTGTCCTGGCGGCGTTCGAGGCCGGATGGATCGCCGACGACTTTCCCGCCGAGGGCCACCGCGAGCGGCTCACGGCCTTGGTGGAACAGGCTCTGCGAGGGTGAACCGCGTCACCACCGGGCGGTGGTCCGAGCCGTTGCGCCGCCCGACCCGACGATCGACCAGGGCCAAGTCGGGCGTGCGGTAGACCTGGTCGATGGTGATGCCGAACAGGGCGGGAAGCTGCGATGGCCAGGTGCCGGGCAGGCCGGAGGCCGGGATCAGGCCGAGATCCTTGCGGATCTGGCGGCCGATCCGGGCGCTGGACACGCTGTTGAAGTCGCCCGCGACGATGACCGGCCCGGTCAGGTCGGCCAGCACGGCGTCCAGCGCCATGACCTGCATGATCTGGCCCCACTGGTACTGATAGGGCCAGGGCCGGGTGAGGTGGACGCCGACGATGTTCACCAGGCCCAGCGGCGTCTCGACCACCGCTGTCTGGTCGCTCAGGCCGTCGGCCCGCTCGCGCACCGCGGTCAGGGGCCAGCGCGAGGCGATGATCCTGCGCTCGACCCGGTCATGATCGACGCCGGGCGAGATCAGCCTGTGCGGATAGCCGGCGAGGATCGTGTCCAGCGCCGGCGTCAGGCCCTCGTTGGCCTCGAACAGGACCACGATGTCGGCGTTCGCGGCCCGCACCGAGGCGGCGATGGCCTGGGCGTCCTGGTTGCCGATGTAGAGATTGGCCGAATATAGGCTGATCACGGGCGCACCCGGCGCCGGCGTCCCCTTGTCCGGCGCCCATTGAGGCCAGAGCGCGATGAGCAGCAGCAGGCTGACCAGGACGCCAGCGCCGGTGGCGATCCACAGTCGGCTGACGGCCAGCGCCAGGACGAGAACCAGGGTGGCCGTCAGGGCCGGTGCAGTGAACTGGGCCAGGATGTCGACCCATCGGTGACCCACCCCGCTAAGGGCGGCCAGGGCCAGGGTCAGTGGCGCGCACAGAACCAGAATGGCGCAGGCGGTGACAATCCATCGAGCAAACGACATGGCGCGCTTGCCTTTCGGGTTGAACGCGGTTCGATATGGGGCGTTAGGCATCCGCTTCGGAGAGGGCGAAATGGCCAATCAGACCATAGCGGATATCGAGAAGATTTGGTCCAATGTCGAGGGCGTCAAGAAGCTCTCTGACCGGGTCATCGGCATCGGACCCGTCGGCTTCGGCCTGGACGCCCTGCTGACCTGGGTGCCGGTGGTTGGCACGGTCTATACGGTCGGTACGGGCGGCTGGCTGATCATGCAGGCGCTGCGCGCCAAGGCCTCGCCCGCGACCCTGGCCCAGATGGCCGCCTATATGGCCGTGGATACGGCGACCGGCACGGTGCCCATCGCGGGCGACATCGTAGACACCTTCTTTCCCGGCCAACTGCTGGCGGCCAAGGCGCTACAGAAGGATATCGCCAGCACCCATTGGGTCGAGAATACCTCCAGCGCGGCCAAGGCGTCGGGCGAGCACGAGCGGCATCTGGACACGGTGCGCTCGGATCAGCGGCTGAGACGGATCGTCTATCTGCACGACTGACCGCCCGACGCACGCCGTGCGCAAATCTCTGCTTTCCAAGTCCCTGAAATCTCGACTGTTCTTTCTGGAATGAGCGGTTGAACGCGCCTGGGTTCGGCGCGCCGCGACACTGATCTCCCTTTTCAAATGGAGATCGACAATGAGCGGAGACACGAGCGCCAGGCTGGGTCTGCCCTATCTGGCGGCGGGCCAGCTTCAGAAACACGTCACCCTGAACGAGGCCCTGACGCGGCTCGACGGCCTGGTCCAGACGCGGGTCGTCAGCCGGACCGTGGGGGCCCAGCCCTCGTCGCCCGACGACGGCGACCTGTACGTCCTGCCCGCAGCGACCAACGGGGTGGCCTGGGCGGGCAAGGCGGCGGGCACACTGATCCGGGCCGAACTGGGCGCATGGACGGTGGTCGCGCCGGTCGACGGACAGGTCGTCTGGGTCAAGGACGAGGGCCTGGCCCTGATCCGGCATCAGGGCGGATGGCGTCTGCTGGGCGCCGGGCTGGGCGAGGTCCAGGCCCTGGGCAGGCTGGGCCTCAACACGACGGCGGACGCGACCAATCCCTTCGCCGCCAAGATCAACAAGGCCTTGTGGGCCGCGCTCTCGACGGGGGAGGGCGGCGACGGCGATCTTCGGATGACCTTCAGCAAACAGGCGGCCGGCGGCGTGGCGTCCCTGCTGTTTCAGAGCGGATACAGCGGCCGGGCGGAACTGGGTCTGATCGGAGACGACGATCTGAGACTCAAGGTCAGCGCCGACGGCTCGACCTGGCGGTCCGCCTTCGCCGTGAGCCGCACCACGGGCGCGGTGGACTTTCCCGCCGGCTGCGGACGGATCGAGACCACGGTCTTCGTGGCCGATGGGACCTATGTGGTGCCCGGATGGGCGCGGCGGATCGAGGCCCTGGTCGTCGGCGGCGGCGGCGGCGGGGGGGCGGGAGCCGCCGGCGCCATGGGCGTCAGCCGGTTCGGCGGGGGAGGCGGCGGCGCGGGCGGCGTCTCGACGGCGGCCTGGGCGACCACTGATCTTGCGTCCAGCCTGATCATGGTGGTGGGCGCGGCGGGCGTAGGGGGCGCGGGCGGTTCGGCGGCTGTCGGTTCGACCGGTGCGTCTGGGGACGCCAGTTCCATCGCATCCTCTGGCGTCGTCCTGGTCAGCGGAACGGGGGGCAACGGCGGTCAGGGAGGCGGCGGAGCAGGCGGCGGCCTGAACTCCAGCAATACTGTACGCGCCGGAGGGGCGGGCGCCACGGGCGGCGTGCTGGCCACCCCGGCGGCCGGCGGCGCCAGAGGCAGCGGCGCCTTCGGCAGTCCAGGCGCCGCGCCGACGGTGATCGCGCGGTCATGGGGCGGTGGCGGCGGCGGCGGCGCGGCGGTTACCACGGGC
>Ga0247803_1000760_pt1 | contig 17093 bp, 13 predicted proteins | sample UWRJL014104B1_FD_180928 | JGI IMG/M metagenome (GOLD analysis project Ga0247803, IMG submission 180928) | Plant litter microbial communities from Arlington Agricultural Research Station in Wisconsin, United States - UWRJ-L014-104B-1 | ecosystem: Environmental > Terrestrial > Plant litter >...
ACCCCCGCCGAGAACAGGACCCGCCCATGGTTGACCGCCGCATTCCCAAGATCAAAGACCTCGCCCCGCTGATGCAGTTCAAGGTGCCGGAGCTCAATGCCAAGAAGCGCCGCCTCGAGTCCGCGCTCACCATCCACGACCTGCGCGCCATCGCCAAGCGGCGCACCCCCAAAGCCGCCTTCGACTACACCGAGGGCGCCGCCGAGGCCGAGATCTCGCTGACCCGCGCCCGCCAGGCCTTCGAGGACATCGAGTTCCAGCCGTCGATCCTGCGCGACGTGTCCACGGTGTCGACCGGCTGGGATGTGCTCGGCGCTCCCGTCGCCCAGCCGTTCGGTATCGCCCCCACCGGCTTCACCCGGATGATGCAGACCGAGGGCGAGATCGCCGGCGCGCACGCCGCCGCGAAGGCGGGCATCCCGTTCTCGCTGTCGACGATGGGCACCACGGCCATCGAAGACGTCAAGGCGGCCAACCCGCACGGCCGCAACTGGTTCCAGCTCTATATGTGGAAGGACCGCGACCGGTCGATGGCTCTCGTCGACCGGGCCGCCGCGGCCGGTTTCGACACCCTGCTCGTGACCGTGGACGTGCCCGTGGCCGGCGCGCGCCTGCGCGACAAGCGCAACGGCTTCTCCATCCCGCCCCAGCTCACCCTCGGCACCGTGGTGAACGCGCTGCCCCGACCGGAGTGGTGGATCAACTTCCTCACCACCGAGCCATTGGCCTTCGCCAGCCTGGACCGCTGGAGCGGCACCGTTGGCGAACTGCTCGACACCATGTTCGACCCCACCGTGACCTTCGAGGACCTGGCCTGGATCAAGGCCCAGTGGCCGGGCAAGCTCGTCGTCAAGGGCGTGCAGAACCTGGCCGACGCGAAGAAACTGGCCGACCTCGGCGTGGACGGCATCACCCTGTCCAACCACGGCGGCCGGCAACTCGACCGGGCCCCGATCCCGTTCCACCTGCTGCCAAGCGTGGCCCGCGAGGTGGGCAACGACCTCGAGGTGCACCTGGACACCGGCATCATGAGCGGCGCAGACATCGTGGCCTCGGTGGCGCTCGGCGCCCGGTTCACCATGATCGGCCGCGCCTACCTGTACGGCCTGATGGCCGGCGGCGAGGCCGGCGTCGATCGGGCCATCCAGATCCTCTCCGACCAGGTGGCCCGCACAATGCGGCTGCTGGGCGTGAATTCACTCGAGGAGCTCAACCCCGCGCACGTGACCCAGCTCACCCGGCTGGGCCGCATCGACCCGCTGGCGGCGCAGGCCGTTGAGGCTCTGCCCGGCCGCCTCTAGCGAGCGGATACGCCGAGTTGCCCTCCTGCGGACGAGTTGCCCCGGTGTGCGGGGGCAACTCGTCCGCACCGGGGCAACTCGCGGGTTACGCGGCGCCGAACTCCTCGAGCACCGCGGCGAGCTGGTCGACCGCCCAGTCGAGGTCTACGGCCGATACCACCAGGGGCGGGGCGAGCCGGATGGTGGAGCCGTGCGTGTCCTTCGCGAGCACGCCGCGCTCCATCAGGGCCTCGCAGACCGCCCGGCCAGAGGCCAGCGCCGGGTCGATGTCGATGCCGGCCCAGAGGCCGGCGCCGCGTACCTCGAGCACACCGTGGCCGACCAGGCCGAGCAGCCGCTCGTGCAGGTGGGCACCGAGATCCTGCGCCCGCTGCTGGTATTCGCCGGTGGCCAGCATGTTCACCACGGCCAGGCCGACGGCGGCGGCCAGCGGGTTGCCGCCGAACGTGGAACCGTGTTCGCCGGGGCGCAGCACGCCGAGGATGTCGGCGTTGCCGACGACAGCGGAGACGGGCACGATGCCGCCGCCGAGGGCCTTGCCGAGCAGGTAGAGGTCGGGCACCACGCCGGCCTGGTCCACCGCGAAGGTGGCCCCGGTGCGGCCGAGGCCGGACTGGATCTCATCGGCGATGAACAGCACGTTGTGCCGGGTGGTGATCTCCCGCACGGTGGGCAGGTAGTCCGCCGGCGGCACGACGATGCCGGCCTCGCCCTGGATGGGCTCGAGCAGCACGGCCACGGTGTTCTCGTCGATGGCCGCTTCCAGTGCGGCGGCGTCGCCGTATGGCACCGTGCGGAAGCCCGGGGTGAACGGGCCGAAGTCGGCGCGGGCCGACTCGTCGTCGGAGAAGCTGATGATGGTGGTGGTGCGGCCGTGGAAGTTGCCGCCGGCCACGATGATGTTGGCCATCCCGGCCGCGACACCCTTGACCCGGTAGCCCCAGGCGCGGGCCACCTTGATGCCGGATTCCACGGCCTCTGCGCCGGTGTTCATGGGCAGCACCATGTCCTTGCGGGCCAGCTTGGCCAGCGCGGTCACGAACGGGCCGAGCTGGTCGTTGTGGAAGGCACGGCTGGTGAGCGTGATCCGGCCCAGCTGGGCGCGCGCGGCATCCAGCAGCACCGGGTTGGAGTGGCCGAAGTTGACCGCGGAGTAGGCGGCGAGGCAGTCGAGGTACCGCTTGCCGTTGATGTCGGTGACCCAGGCCCCGTCGCCGGAAGCGACGACAACAGCCAGCGGGTGGTAGTTGTGGGCGGCGTGCTCGTTCTCGAGCGCGATGGCCGCGGTCTGGTCGGTCAGGCCCACCTGCGCGGTGAGGCCGGTCGCATCGGTCAGGGCGCTCATCGGCGCAGCTCCAGAGTGCAGCACTTCACTCCCCCGCCGCCGAGCAACAGCTCGGACAGGTCGACACCGATCGGGTTGAAGCCGCGCGCACGCAGCTGACGGTCGAAGTCCTTCGCCTTGGCGGCGATCACGACGTTGTAGCCGTCGGAGTAGGAGTTGAGCCCGAGGATCGCGGCGTCCTCCTCGGTCACGATGATGGCATCGGGGTAGCGTTCGCGCAGGATGGCCAGGCTCGGTTCGTCGAACGCGCTGGGCAGGTAGGCGATTTCGCCGTTCCCCGACGTCGGCGACGCATCCAGCACCGCGATGGCGGTGTCGAGGTGGTAAAAACTGGGGTTGACCAGGGTGAGGGTGATCACCGGGCGGCCGTAGATGGCCGAGACCTCTTCGTGGCTGTTCGACGCGCTGCGAAAACCGGTGCCGGCCAGAATGACGTCGCCGACCAGCAGGAAGTCGCCCTCGCCCTCGTTGATCTCGACGGGCTCGCGCACGTCGAGGTCGTTGGCGCCGAACCAGTCCATGTAGGCGGGGCCTTCGGGCTGGCGCTGCGGGTAGGTGAACTTGGCGCCGTAGGCGATGCCGTCGATGACAAAACCGCCGTTCGCGGCGTAGACCATGTCGGGCAGGCCGTCGATGGGATCGATCAGGTGCACGTCGAAACCGAGGCCGATGTAGGTGTCGTACAGCGTCTGCCACTGGGCAACGGCGAGGCTCGTGTCAGTCGGCAGGGCCGGGTCCATCCACGGGTTGATCCGGTAGACCACGGTGAAGTAGTCGGGTTTACACATCAGGACGGTGCGCTTGACCGGCGTGCGAGTCAGCGCGGCGGGCGCCACTGACTCGTTCGGGGTAGCGGATGCGACATCGAGTGACACTGGGAGCTCCTCTGTTGGCGGTCCGCCGGCCGAGGCGTTGGCGGAACGCGGGTGGTGGCGGACCAGGTCGCTCTCGTGAGCCCGGTACGATCAATGAGGCCGATCACACAGGGACGCCGGTTCTAGTCTCACACAGCATGAATCAACGTTTCGTGCGAATTGGCGCATGTAATGCGCGTTTTGAGCGGTCATCACGCAACTTCGCCGCGTACACTGGTCGAATGGACAACCTCGATCGCGGCATCCTCGACCTCCTCCGCCAGAACGCCCGGGCGGGCTACGGCGACATCGGTTCCGTCGTGGGCCTGTCGGCCTCCGCGGTGAAACGACGCGTTGACCGGCTGGTCGCCGACAAGGTCATCCGCGGCTTCACCATCCAGGTCGACCCGTCCATCGACGGCATGAGCACCGAGGCCTACGTGGAGCTGTTCTGCCGGGGCACCGTGGCGCCCGACGAACTGTTGCGCATCCTCTCCGGCGTGCCGGAGGTCGTCGACGCCGGCACCGTGACCGGCAGCGCCGACGCCATCGTGCACATCCGGGCCCGCGACATCCCCGGCCTCGAGGCGGCACTGGAGAAGGTGCGCCTGGCCCCGAACGTGGACCACACCCGCAGCGCAATCGTGCTCACCCGGCTGATCCACCGCAGCGCCGAGTAGCCCGCCCGGGTTCTTGACGCTGCGGATCAAGCCTTGCTACCTTGGTACAAACGTCAAACAAAAGAGGATGGCCGTGGACACGTACGAGATCACCCTGCTGGCGGTGGCTGGACTAATGACGGTCGTCTTCGCGTGGCAGCTCCGTCCAGGTGCCGCCATTGGCCCGAATGCGCTGCGAGATACCGCCCGACGCGCCGGCCTGGCCATCACACCCGAGGTCGAGCCTGTCCTGATCGCGCGCATCCGCTCGCGGACCCGCGGTGCGCTGGTCGGCACCCTGATCGCTCTGATCGTTGCGACCGCTTCTCTTATCGCGCTTCCGGAATCACCGGACGGCGGCATGTGGTCCGGGCTGATGATCATCGTACTGACCGGCCTGGGCGGCGCCGTCGGACTGTGCGTGGCGGAGTTCAGGTCCGCGCTCGTCTCGCTCGGCGATCGTCCTCGCGTGGCGCGGGCACCCACGCCGAGCCGTGCTGATTATCTCTCCACCGTCGACCTCTGGTGCGGTCCCGTTGCCATGGGTATCAGCGGAGTGGCCCTCGCCGCCGTGGCCGCGCTGATCCTGGTTGATCCCGACAGCGTGCGCAGTGACGCGAGCATCCCTTCCCTGTGGTGGCCCGGCTTTTTGCTGTGGATCGTCTCGCTCGCATCGGCCGGAGTCGGCCGCATCCTGTCGACTCGCTTGGTGGGGCGGGGCCAGCCCGCCGGCAACGACATGGAGTTGGCGTGGTCCGACGCGCTCCGCAGTTGGACGCTGCGTGCGCTGGTGCAGACTCCCGCGCTGGGGGCGTTCTGCAGTGTGGTCGTGGTGCTGACCTCCGTCAGCTCGGCGGTGGCACGCCCGTCGGGAACCGGAACCGCCATATCTCTGGCCTTTTCCATCGTGTCACTGGTCATGGGCTCGGTGGGTGTGGCTCTACTCTCGATGGGTTCACGCCGTCCGCCGCACTACCTCAGTCGGCTCTGGCCGGACGTGGCCGCGGAGCTGCGCCGCGGCACATACGGAAGAGCCGCTCCGGTCGAGAGCGGCCGCCCGTGAGACTGGTCGTCGACCCGCACTCCACGACACCCCCGTTCGAACAGATCCGGGTGCAGGTGATCGAGGCCGTGCGCACCGGCGCGCTCACGCCGGGCGACAAGCTGCCCACGGTGCGCCGGCTCGCCGAGGACCTGGGCCTGGCGCCGAACACCGTGGCGCGCAGCTACCGCGCCCTCGAGCAGGACGAGGTGATCGAGACCCGCGGGCGGCTCGGCTCGTTCGTCGCCGCGACCGGGGATGCGACGCACCGGCAGATGCAGCTGGCCGCGGTGGCCTACGCCGACCGGGCGAAATCGCTCGGGGTCGTCCCGGATGAAGCACTGGCGATCGTGCGCTCGGCGCTCGGCCTGCCGGGCTGACCGGCCCGGAACGCCGACCGGGCGGGCGGCTTCAGGCGCCGCGGAGCTCGACGAGCACGGCATCCAGGCGGCGCTGCCGGGTGGCGTCGGTCTTCGCCCCCTCGATGGCGAGCACGTGCCGGCGTTGGTTGCTGTAGGAGAGCGCGTCGAAAGCGGTGCGCGCTGTCGGATCCGCGGCGAGCGCGACCCTGAGCGCCTCGGGCTCGTCGACGGTGCGTGGCTGGTCGTCGAGCTCGATCGTCACATCCACCTCGTCGCCGCCCGCCACCCCGGCCTTGGCCCGGTGCTCGGCACTGAGCGCAATCATGTACTTGCCCCGATAGGGTGCGACCGAGCTGCGGTAGCTGTGCCCGTTGAGGGTGACGGTGATGGCGTGCCGCTTGCCGGGGCCGAGACCCGCAACCACCTCATCGGGCACCGGGATCCCGGTGGCGGTGGCGCCGGATTGCTCGATGACGGTGCGAAAGTCCATGAGGCGAGTATGCCGTCGGTACCGGCGAGCGGCAAGCGGGCGCCGCACGTAGACCGGTGCGGCCGCACAGTGGCGCCCGCACCCGCACCCGGCCACCCCGAGTTGCTTCGAAATGCCCCTTCGGAGCATCCGAAAGGCGCTAATGCGGCAAGTCGCGGACATCTTGCTCGCGAGTTGCTTCGAAATGCCCCTTCCGGGCGTCTGAAGCGGGCTTCTGCGGCAAGTCGCGGGCAGGGCGGATGCGGGGCCTGCGGGCGGGAGGGCGCTAGGCCGTGCGGTAGTGCTCCGCGAGGCGGGCGAGGCCCTCGTCGAGGGAGACCGCCGGGGTCCAGTGCAGGTCGGCCCGGGTGCGGCGCTGGTCGAACCAGTGTGCGGTGGAGAGCTGTTCGGCGAGGAACCGGGTCATCGGCGGTTCGTCCTGGCCGGGGAACACCCGCCAGGCGGCCTCGATGACGGAGCCGGCGGCGCGGGCGACCCCGGCGGGCACGCTCCAGGCCGGCGTGGGAACGCCCGCGGCCCGGCAGATTCCGCCGAGCAGGTCGGCCACCGGCCGGGGCTCGCCGTTGGTGATGACGTACGCATTGCCGTGCACGGCATCCACCCGCTCGAGGGCGGCCGCAATGGCACTGGCGGCGTTGTCGATGTAGGTGGAGTCGATCAGGGCGGCGCCGTGGCCGAGCAGCGGCAGCCGGCCGGCCCTGGCACGCTCGACGATGCGAGCGATCAGCTGGGTGTCGCCGGGGCCCCAAACCAGGTGCGGTCGCACCGCGACGACTCGCAGTTCCGGGGAGTCGGCGGCCAGCGCGAGCAGTTCGGCGGCCGCCTTGGTGCGGGCGTAGTCGCCCCGGGCGCGGGCGGGGTCGGCCGGCAGCGCGTCGGTGCCGGTGATGGATGCGCCGGAGTGCGCCACCGACGGCGACGACACGAAGACCAGGCGCTGCACACCGGCCGCGCGCGCGGCGGCGATCAGGGTGCGGGTGCCGCCGACGTTCACCGTTTCGAATTCGGCGGGCGATCCGGCCAGGGAGACCTTGGCGGCGAGGTGCACGATGGCGTCGATCCCGGCGACGGCCGTGGAAACGTCGGCCGGTTCGGTGATCGAGCCCAGAACATCCGTGGCGCCGGCGACGCCGCTGGGCCGGCGCTGGAAGCACCGCACCTCGTGGCCGGCGGCGACGATGGCCGCCGCGACGGCGCGGCCGAGGAAGCCGCTGGCGCCGGTGACGAGCACCTTCATGGCTGGGTGAGCCTCGCGCCGGTGAGGATGCCGTTCGCCCAGCCGGCCAGGCGGGTGCGGTCGATCTTGGAGTTGTGCCGGATGTCGGTGGGCAGGTGCGGCACCACGAGCACGGCCGCGATCGGCTGGCCGGCGACGGCGCGCACCTCCTCGGCCAGGCCGGGGTCGGCCAGGCCGACGCGCTTGGCGGGCGGCACCGTCTCGACGACGATGGCAACCTGCTGGCTGCCGGCGGGACCGACGCCGACGGCCGCGGCCCGGTCGACTGCGGCCAGGGCCGACACGGCCAGCTCGGGGCCGACGGGGGTGACGACGCCGTGAGCCGTGGTGATCACGTGCGGCAGGCGTCCCTCCACCCAGAGCCGGCCGGCGGCGTCGAGGTGACCGACATCGCCGGTGCGGTGCCAGCGCTCGCCCGGGGTGACCGCGCGGGTGGCGGCCTGGTCGGTGAGCCAGAGCCTGTCGTAGTGGTCCTTCACGTGCGGAGCCGACACCACGATCTCGCCGGTGACCTGCGGCTCCTCGGAGAGCTCACCGACGGCGGCTCCGGTCTCGTCGAGGGCGCTGATCCGCACCCGGGTGGTGGCGGTGGGGCGGCCGACGCAGACGCCGCCGGGGCCGCGGGCCACGTCGTCGCCGGCGGCCTCGCGGATGCCGTCGAGGGTGATGTCGGTCATCAGCAGGCCCTCGGTCATGCCGTAGGGCGTGTGCGCGCTGGCGCCGGGCATCAGGGCGGCGGCCGAGGCGAGGAGCGGTTCGGAGACGGGGGCGCCGGCCGAGAGGAAGCTCGTCACCCGGGCCAGGGCGGCACGGTCGGCCGGGGACAGCTCGCCCTGGGTGGCCACGACGTTGGCCAGCGCGGCCGGGGACAGGAACACGACGGTGGCGTCGATCGCGGCCACGGCGGCGGCGACCGCGGTGGAGGTCAGGGTCTTGGGGGCGGTGACGTCCATGTCCGGGGTCACCGACCGGGCGCCGAGGGCGGGGCCGAGCAGCGCGAACGGGGCGAAGCCGGCGACCAGGCCGGTGCCGCGGCCGACACCGTACTGAGCGTGCAGTGCGCGGCTGACGGCCGACAGCTGGCCGTGGGTGTAGACGACGCCCTTGGCGGGTCCGGTGGAGCCGGAGGTGAAGAGCACCGCGGCGACGTCGCCGGGCTGGGGCGGCTCGGGAAGCTCTTCGTCGCGGCCCAGCGAGATCAGGTCGGCGAGGGCGTAGGAGACGCCGAGGGCGCGGCGGCTGGCGGCGGGAAGCCGGTTGACGGAGATCTTCTGGCCGGGCCAGCCGAGCGCGCGGGCGGCCATCAGGCCGGGCAGCGCGCCGATGACGTGGTCGGGGCGGGCGCCTCGCACCGCGCGGGTGAGGCCGGTGAGGCCGAGGCCGGCGTCGGCCACCACGACGATCGCGCCGAGACGGATGCAGGCGTAGAGCACGGCGGTGAGGTCGGCGCTGGGCGGCACGAGCAGGGAGACGCGGTCGCCGCGGCGGACCCCGATCTGGTGCAGGCCGGCCGCGATCTCGCGGACCCGCCGGGAGAGCAGCCGCCAGCTGACGACGCGGGGGCCGCTGCCGCCGGCGGGAGCCATGTCGATGAGGGCGGTCTCGTCACTGTTCCGCAGTTCGTCGAGGTAGTGCCAGAGGGGCTGAGTGGGCTCGAAGGGCTCAACACGGGTCTCGACAGGCTCGACCGACGGGGTGGGCTCGACGGACGGGGTCGGCTCGACGGACGGGGTCGGCTCGACCGACGCGGTGGCCGCGGAGAGCCAGCTGAGCGCGGCCCCGGCGTAGTCCACGTCTTCGGCGATGAGATGTCCGGCGCCCTCGAAGCGGTGCACGGCCGCGTGCGGCAGCCGGTCGCTGAGGTCGTCGAGGTAACGGTCGCTGAAGATCGGGTCTCGCGGGCCCCAGAGCATCAGGGCTGGAACGGTCAGCGAGCGCAGGGATTCGGCGATGCGGTCAAGCTCCGCGTGGCTCTCGTGGCCGGCATCCACCGGGATGTCGGCGACGAAGCCGCCGATGCCGCCGCGGCGGGCGGGCGAGCGGTACGGCGCCCGGTAGGCGTTCTTGACCTCCGCCGGGAGCGCCGGGTGGCCGAGTGCGAGGGTGGTGTCCAGGAACGCCGTGGTGGTCACGGTGCCGGCGCTGAGCACACCGCGGGCCAGCGCGAGGCGCAACGGCGCCGGGATGGGTTCGGTCTCGCTCTGGTGGATGGCGGTGTTGAGCAGCATCACACCGGCCAGGTGCTCTGGATGGTCGACGGCCCAGCCCAGGGAGACCACGCCGCCCCAGTCATGGCCGAAGGTGACCACCGGACCGGCGAGGCCGAGCGTGCGGGTGAGGTCGTCGAGGTCGCGCACCCGGCGGGCGAGCGGGCGGGCGACGCCGGTGCGCTCCGAGAAGCCCATGTCGAGCTGGTCGACCGCGATGACGCGCCAGGCTGGCCGTCCGGCAGCCGCGGCGGCGCCGGCCTGGGCCACGAGGTCCCGCCAGAGGTAGGACCAGGTGGGGTTGCCGTGCACGCACAGAATCGTGCCGACGGGTTCGGCGCCCAGGGCGGCCAGCTGTTCGCCATTGTCGAGCAGGTGCCAGGCGTGGCTGTGCCCGGCGGCCGTGCCGCCCGGCAGATTGCTTTCGACCACGTCGACGATTCGGGACCAGTCCGGGTCGAGACCGGGAAGGCCGCTCGGCGGAACGCTCGCCGGAGCCAGGGCCGTCGCGGTACGCGGCAGCCGGTACCTCACCACTGGATCTCCATCATGGCCGTGTTGAGGCCGGAGCCGACGCCCATCAGCAGCACCCGGTTGCCGGGCACGAGCCGGCCGGCTTCCTCGGAGAGCGTGATGGGGATCGATGCGGGCCCGACATTGCCGTAGCCGGGGTAGGTCAGGGGCACGCGGGTGCGGTCGAGGCCGGTGGCCTTCACGATGGCGTTGGTGTGCACATCCGACACCTGGTGCAGGATGTAGCGGTCCATGTTCGACCAGCTCCAGTCCCGCTTGGCTTCGGTCCAGGCCGACACGACAAGTTCCATGCCGCCCTTGAGCAGGGCCTTCGCGTCGGTGAACATGCCGTCGACGCTGCCGACGCAGAGGTCGTTGAACTGGGTGGCCGCCCGGGTCACGCCGCCGAGGATGCGGTGTCCCTCGGGGTGCGCGTCGGCCCGGCCGAGCACGGCTGCCGCGGCGCCGGAGCCCAGGGTGAGGCTGGCGAACTCGGCCATGAAGTCCTTGCGGCCGATGTCGGGACGGCCGAGGCGCTCGATGGTGTTGGTCTGGATCTCGTCGGCGTCTTCGCCGTCGATGATCACCGCGTACTTGATCTGGCCGGAGTCGATCAGCTGGGCGGCCAGGGTCATCCCGTTGACGAAGCCGAGGCAGGCATTGGCGATGTCGAAGTTCGTCGCCGACGAGGGCAGGCCGAGGCCATGGTGGATGCGCACCGCGACCGACGGCTCCAGGTGCTTGCGGGTGACCGAGGTGTTGATCATCAGCCCCACCTCGCTGGGATCGACCCCGGCCTGGGCGAGGGCACGCTTGCCCGCGGCGACGGCGGCGTCATCGAAAGCCTGACCGACGTCCCAGTTGCGCCGTTCGTGCACTCCGGCGACACGCTGCAGTAGCCCCTTGGGCAGGCGCAGGCGCTTCAGCGCCGGCTGCAGGCGAATGTCGATCTCTTCAGAGGTGGTGATTCGCGGGGCGATGGTCGTGGCGACCGACAACAACGCGACATTGCGGTGCATCGTTGTTGCGTTTCCGTCCAACGGGGTCCCCTGTCGAGTTGTGGGTAGCGACAAATCTAGTCCTATCGATTTTCTCCCAGAAGTCTGGGTGTCAACCGTGCGTCAGCTGATGCCGTCGCGGCTTTCGAATTCGGCTGGATGCCGAAACGGCTACCTTCCATTATCAGCCTTCCCGACGGTGCTGCCGTCACCCGGCGGCTCGCCCGGGTTCGGGGAGCGTCAGGTGAGGCGTGGGGTACCGGGTCTGGTCAGGGCGGCGGCCACCAGGAAGCAGACACCACCCGCGATGGTGCCGACAGTAGCCCAGCTCGCCAGAAACTGTTGCCCGGACTCCGCAATCGGGAAGGCGCCGACCGCCGCGATGCCGAACGCCACGGAGCCGAGGAGGTTGAGCCAGGCGCTCCGCCAGGTGCGGGCCTTGGGGTCCCAGAGCGCATCCCGCCCGGTGGTGGCCCCGACGGCGAGCAGGCTGGACAGCAGGAAGCACACCGAGCCGTAGGCATCCGGGCGCCACCCGGTGCGCTCGGTGCCACCGAGGCTGGCCGAGAGCGCTGTCGCGGTGCTCAGGTTGAAGAACAGCGTGCCGGCGAACTGGATCGCCGCGGCCCACCAGTCGAATCTGTCCGGCCGGTTGGTGGTGCGGCGCGGCGGCCGTCGGCCGCTGAGGTTGAGCTGGATGAAGGCGGCGAGGGTGAAGAACAGGGATCCGACGAAGAAGGTGAGGTTGTCGGCCGTCGCGCCGACGGCAGCCAGATAGGCCGGGATCGCCCCCAGGATGAACAGGGCCGACCCGATGATGAATCCCCAGGCCTCCCGGCGCAGCCGGAGGAACTTCGGTGTCGCCACTGGATCACCTCGCCTCCGACCGCAGCCATTATGGCGCTAGATGACCTCGTCCGTGAGGGTACTCGGGTTGCCGAACCGGTGCGCGGTGATCGAGATCGCCTGTTCCCGCAGGAACGGCAGCAGCTCCACCCGTCCGGACTGGGTGACCGGATGCGCGTAGACGGCGATGTCCGGGCTGCCGCCGAGGGCGTGGGCGAACGCGGTGGCCGCTGCCGCGGCCCCGGTCTGCGGGTCGCCACCGATCAGCCGCACCCTGCTCGTGGTGATGCCGCCGTCCGCGGCCCGGGCCAGCCACTCCTCGTCGCTCTCGATGATCACCGGGATGTCGCGGGGAGCGAGCACCGAGCGCACCTTCGGGGGCACCGGCAGCGCGCTGGACACGATGAACCTGGACTTGGACAGCAGGCCCGCCGCGATCACGCGCAGCAGCAGGGCCAGGCTGCCGTCCTCGCCGAGCCGCACGGTGACGGGCAGCGGGCGGTACCTGAACAGGTTACGCTCCAGGCCGAGCGCGGTGACGTCGGCGACCACGTCGAACTCCTCGCGCCAGGCGAGGGCGTCGCTGAGCGCGGAGCGGCGCAGCACGTCGAAGTCCTCGTAGGGCAGTGACGGCTGGGAGGCCTCGATGAGGTCGGTGATGCGCTGTTCGAGGCCGCGCAGGTGCAGGGTCGAGCTGTTGCGTCCGGGGTCGGTGACCCAGCCGCCCAGCCCGAACAGGTAGTTGGGGCCGCCGGCCTTGGAGCCGGGCCCGACGGCCGAGCGCTTCCACCCGCCGAACGGCTGCCGGCGCACGATCGCGCCGGTGATGCCACGGTTCACGTAGAGGTTGCCGGCCTGGACCGTGTCGACCCACTGGGCGATCTCGTCGGCGTCGAGCGAGTGCAGCCCGGCCGTGAGCCCGTAGTCGACCGCGTTCTGGTAGCGGATGGCCTCCTCCAGGTTGCGGGCGTGCATGACGCCCAGTACCGGGCCGAAGAACTCGGTGAGGTGGAAGTACGAGCCGGGGGCGACACCGCTGCGGATACCGGGCGACCACAGTTGCCCGACCCCGGTTTCGAGGTCGTCGTCGAGCAGTTTCGGCTCGACCAGCCAGCTCTCGCCGGCGCCGAGCTCGGTGAGCGCGTGCAGCAGTTTGCCGTCGGCGGGCTCGATGATCGGGCCCATCTGGCTGTCGGGTTCGGCGGGACGTCCCACCCGGAGCGACGTGGCGGCATCCACCAGCTGACCCAGGAACCGGGTGGACCGGGCGACGGAGCCGACCAGGATCACCAGGCTGGCGGCGGAGCACTTCTGGCCGGCGTGGCCGAAGGCGCTCTTGATCACGTCGGCGGCGGCCAGGTCGAGGTCGGCGGACGGGGTGACGATGATGGCGTTCTTGCCGCTGGTCTCGGCCAGGAGCGGGAGGTCCTCCCGCAGGCCACGGAACAGTTTCGCGGTCTCGTAGGCGCCGGTGAGGATGACCCTGTCCACGTCGGGGTGGGCCAGCAGCCGGCTGCCGAGGGCCCGGTCGGGCAGGTCGACGAGTGCGAGCAGCTCCCTGGGCACCCCGGCCTCCCAGAGCGCCTCGACCATCACGGCACCGGTGCGCTGGGCGAGGGTGGCCGGTTTGATGATCACGCCGGAGCCTGCGGCGAGGGCGGCGAGCACACCACCGGCCGGGATCGCCACCGGGAAGTTCCACGGCGGTGTGATCACGGTGAGCCTGGACGGCACGAAGATGGCGCCCTGCACGGCGTCGAGCTCGCGGGCGCGTTCGGCGTAGTAGTGGGCGAAGTCGATGGCTTCGCTGACCTCCGGGTCGCCCTCGGCGATGGTCTTTCCGGTTTCGGAGGCCATCACCTCGATCAGGCGGTCGCGGTTGGCGGCCAGGGCGAGACCGGCCCGATGCAACACCTGGGCGCGCTCGATGCCGGGCTTCTTGGCCCAGGCCGCGCCGGCCGCGGTGACGGTGGCGATGACGTCGTCGAGCCTGTCGGCGTCGTCGATGCGGGCCTGCTTGATGCTCTCCCTGCCCAGCATCGAGGTCTCGACCCTGGCCAGGATGGCGCGGCCCCAGGCGCGGTTCGCCGGCAGGGACGGGTCGGTGTCGGGTTCGTTGTGGAAGCCGCCGAGGATCGAACGGCTGCGGGAAACCGAGCCGCGGGTGAGTCCGAGCACCATCGCGGTGAGGTTGGGGTCGTCGGCATCGGCCGGCGGTGTTGTCAGCGGAGGCGTGTCGGTGTCGGGCAGCGGCTCGAGCGGCACGACCTCCGAGCGGTCCTGGCCGCGGTTCGGCGCGGGGACGAGGACGGTGCCGCCCGGGGTTCCCGGCGTGCTCTCCAGGGCTGCGAGGGAGTCGAGGAAGCGCTGTTTTTCCCGGTCGAACAGCGACGGGGTGTCCGAGAGTTCGAACACCGCCGACATGAAGTTCTCCTCGCTCGCGTTCTCCTCGAGGCGGCGGATGAGGTAGCTGATCGCCACGTCGAACTCCGCCGGATTGACCACCGGCGTGTACAGCAGCAGCCGGCCGACATCCTTCTTCACGGCCTCGGCCTGGCTGGTGGCCATGCCCAGCAGCATTTCGAACTCGATGCGGTCATCCACGCCGCGCTGCTCGGCGAGCAGGTGGGCGTAGGCCACGTCGAAGAGGTTGTGCCCGGCCACGCCGATGCGCACGGCATCGGTGTTCTGCGGGGTGAGCGCCCAGTTGAGCACCCGCTTGTAGTTGGTGTCGGTGTCCTGCTTGCTGGCGTAGGTCGCCAGCGGCCAGTCGTGCACCGTCGCGTCGACGTGCTCCATGGCGAGGTTGGCGCCCTTGACCAGCCGCACCTTGATGGGGGCGCCGCCGCCGGCACGACGCGCGTGCGCCCACTGGGTGAGGCCCTGCAGCGCGCCGAGGGCGTCGGGCAGGTAGGCCTGCAGCACGATGCCGGCCTCCAGGCCCTGCAGGCGGGGCTGGTCCAGGATGCGTTCGAAGACCGCGATGGTCAGGTCGAGGTCGCGGTACTCCTCCATGTCGAGGTTGATGAACTTCGGGGTCGGTGAGGCCGCGGCGAGTTCGTAGAGCGGGGTCAGGCGTTCGACGACACGGTCCACGGCCTCGTCGAAGGCCCACATCGACAGCTGGCTGGCGATCGAGGAGACCTTGATCGAGACGTAGTCCACGTCGTCCCTGGTCAGGAGCTCGCGGGTGCCGGCGAGGCGGCGGAGCGCCTCTTTCTCGCCGAGAACGGCTTCGCCGAGCAGGTTGATGTTGAGCCGGTTGCCCGATTCCTTGAGGGCCTCGATGGTGGGACCGAGCTTGTCAGCGGTCGCATCCACCACCAGATGACCGACCATCTGGCGCAACACCTTGCGGGCGGCGGGGATCACCACCCAGGGCAGTACCGGGCCCATCACGCCGCCGACGCCGATGGCGCCGCGGAGCACGGGCGGCAGGAAGGCCGGGGCGAGTTTGGCCACCCGCTGCAGGTTGTAGCCGGCGACCATCACGTCTTCTGGGCGCATGACGCCGTCGACGAAGCCCACGGTGAAGTCGAGTCCGTTCGGGTCTTTCAGCACCCCGGCGAGCCGTTCGGCCGACACGTCGGCGGGGATGGTCGCACTGTCAGCCAGCCACTTGGTGACAAGGGCCACGACCTCCGCACCGAGGTCCTGCTGCACGTTCGGGAGGGGTTTGCTCATGCTCCCGAGGTTAGTCGCAGCAACCCCTCAAGGTGCTCCTGAACGGCCGCGATGTGTCGGCGTTTCTCAGCTTCCGGCAGGAACGCTGCCAGGAATGAGTTGCGGGCCAGCGTCGCCATCTGGTGGTGGTCCAGGCCGAACTCGCTCTGGACGGCGTCGAGGTTGTCGTCGACGTAGCCGCCGAAGTAGGCGGGGTCGTCGCTGCTGATGGTCACCAGCAGGCCGGCGGCGAGCATCGCGGGCAAGGGATGCACGCCGAGCACCGGGACGGCACGCAGGCATACGTTCGACAGCGGGCACACTGTGAGCGGAATCTGACGCTCGCGCAGGAGCTCGACGAGGTGGGGGTCTTCGATCGCGCGGATGCCGTGGTCGACCCGTTCCACCCCCAGCAGGTCCAGGGCTTCGTGCACGTAGTCCGGGCCGCCCTCCTCACCGGCGTGCGCCACCCTGTGCAGTCCGAGCGCCTCGGCCTTGGCGAAGACCTCGGTGAAGAGGGAGGGCGGGAAACCGACCTCGGCGGAGTCGAGGCCGACGCCGATGAACTGGTCGAGGAAGGGGATGGCGGCGTCGAGAGTATCCAGCGCCGCCTGGCCGCCGAGGTGGCGGAGGAAGCAGAGGATCAGGTCAGCGGAGATACCGAGGGTGCCGCGGGCGTCGGCGAGGGCGCGGCTGAGGCCGCTGAACACGACGTCGAGCGGGATGCCGTTGGCCAGGTGCGTCTGCGGGTCGAAGAAGATCTCGGCCCGGCGCACTCCCGCGGCGGACGCACGGGTGAGGTACGCCATCCCGAGATCGTAGAAGTCGGCCTCGGTGCGGAGCACCGCCAGGTTGGCGTAGTAGATGTCGAGGAACGATTGCAGGTCGGTGAACCTGTACAGCTCCCGCAGCGCGTCGGGGTCGTAGCTCGGCAGCGGCACGTCGTTGCGGCGGGCCAGGGTGACCAGCAGCTCGGTCTCGAGGGTGCCTTCGATGTGCACGTGCAGTTCGGCGACGGGCCACTTGGCAACGGTCATGTCTCTCTCCCACGTGCTTAAAGGTGAGTCCCCAAGCTACCGGTTCCCCACCAACCGCCCACGCCACCCCTCCCCCTCCCGCGAACTGTGAGCTAAGCACCTTCGCGGGGCGGATGAAGGTGCTTTTCTCACAGTTCGCGGATGTGTCGGGGTCGAGTCTGTCGAGACCGGGTGGCGGGCGTGGGGTGTCGGGTGCGTTCGCGGGGTCGTCTCGCGGGGTCTCGACAAGCTCGACCAGCGGACGGAACGCGTCGTGGGGATCGGGCGGGGTTCGCGAACTGTGAGGTAAGCACCTTCACGGGGCGGATGAAGGTGCTTTTCTCACAGTTCGCGGATGGTCTCGCCTCCCGGCCGCCGCCCGGCTCGGCAGGATCACGACGGGGGTGGGGGTTAAACGCAGAAAAGCCACCCAGTGGGGTGGCTTTTCTGTGTGTTTCTAAGTTAAGTCCGGCGGTGTCCTACTCTCCCACAGGGTCCCCCCTGCAGTACCATCGGCGCAAAGAGTCTTAGCTTCCGGGTTCGGAATGTGACCGGGCGTT
>Ga0247803_1000761_pt1 | contig 17086 bp, 14 predicted proteins | sample UWRJL014104B1_FD_180928 | JGI IMG/M metagenome (GOLD analysis project Ga0247803, IMG submission 180928) | Plant litter microbial communities from Arlington Agricultural Research Station in Wisconsin, United States - UWRJ-L014-104B-1 | ecosystem: Environmental > Terrestrial > Plant litter >...
GGCGGCGCGCACCCACACCCGGTCGTAGAGCGGCTTGTTCCATACGACGAAGCTCTTGATCGGCACGCGGCCGCCGGGCAGCTCGGCGATCGTGGAGATGTCGAGGTCGCCGAAGACGGTCATCGCGACGGTGCGCGGGATCGGCGTGGCCGTGAGCACGACGACGTGCGGCGGAGTCGCGCCCTTGAGCCGCAGGGCCTCGCGCTGGTCGACGCCGAAGCGGTGCTGCTCGTCGACGACGACGAGGCCGAGGTCGTAGAAGCCCACGTTGTCGCTGAGCAGCGCATGGGTTCCCACGACGATCTGCGCCGAGCCGGAGACCGCGGCGAGCAGCGCCTTGCGCTTCTCGGGCACGCTCAGCTGGCCGGTGATGAGGGTCGGCCGCAGCTTCGCGGCCAGGTCGGGGCCGAGCGTCTTCACGATCGAGCGGAGGTGCTGCTGGGCGAGTACCTCGGTCGGGGCGAGCAGCGCCGACTGGCCGCCCGACTCGGCGACCGCGAGCATGGCCCGCAGCGCGACGAGCGTCTTGCCCGAGCCCACCTCGCCCTGCACCAGGCGGTTCATCGGCGTACCACCGGCGAGGTCCATGAAGATCTCGTTGCCGACGAGCTTCTGGTCGCCCGTGAGGGTGAACGGCAGCGCGGCGTCGAAGCCGGCGAGCAGCTTTCCGGGGAGTCGAGAGGTGCTCTTCACCTCGCGCAGTTTCGCTCGCTGCTGGAGGAGGGCGGCCTGCAGCACGAAGGCCTCTTGAAACCGGAGGGCCTTGCGTGCGCCGCCCCATTCGGCATCCGTCGCCGGTCTATGGATGCTCTGCACGGCCCTCTCGTAGCTCGTGAGCTTTCGCCTCGTGCGGATCGCCGGGGGAACAGGGTCGGGCAGCGGCGGCAGGGTGTCGAGCACGACCACCATCGCCTTCTGGATCTGCCAGCTGGTCATGGATGCCGTGGCCGGGTAGATGGGAACGAGCAATTCCAGGAACCTGCGTGCCTCGTCGTCTCCGCCGGCTTGATCCGCGAAGAGCTCGTAGTCGGGGTGGGTGAGCTGCAGGGCGCCACGGTACTCGCCGATCTTGCCGGCGAAGATGCCGCGCACGCCCGGCTTCAGCTCGTCTTTGCGGAACGCCTGGTTGAAGAACGTGAGCGTCAGCACGCCCTTGCCGTCGCTGATCTTCACCTCGAGGATCGATCCCTTGCGCGCCTGCATCGACCGCTGCCGAACCTCGATCACCTCGGCGACGATGGTGACGTTCTCGTCGAGCGGCAGGTGGGTGAGCTCGGTGAGCTCGCCGCGACGGATGTACCGGCGGGGGTAGTGGCTCAGCAGGTCGCCGACCGTCTTCAGTCCGAGCCCCTTGGCCAGCGCGGCGCTCGTGCGGGGGCCGAGCGCGTTCTTGAGCGGCTCGTCGAGCGGGGAGGTCACGGGTACAAGGGTACGCGGATCACGGTCGCCGAGCTTGTCGAAGCGCTCGCGTGTGGATGGGGCCCTTCGAGAGGCTCAGGACGGGTGCTACGGCGCTACAGCCACTTGCGCCCGCGGAACACCGCGAACAGCGCGCCGCCGATAGCCACCATCGCCAGCAGCGCGGCCGGGTAGCCGAACTCCCAGTCGAGCTCGGGCATGATCGCGAAGTTCATACCGTAGATGCCGGTGACGAGCGTCGGGGCGAAGAAGATGGCCGCCCACGCCGAGATCTTGCGTGCCTCCTCCGCCTGGCGGTTGCTCGACTCGGTGATCTTCTGCATGTCGTCGTTCTGGCGTTGCGCCACGAGGGTGCCGTTCACGGTGAGGATGTCGCGCAGCAGTGTGCGGAACTCCTCGATGCGCTCGTTCACGTGCTCGACGTGGTCGGCGACGTCGCGCAGGTACTGCTGCAGGTCGACGGCGATCGAGTACTTGTCGAACCCGCTCGACAGCTGATCGAGGATCTCGATGAGCGGCTGGGCGGCGCGCTGGAAGTCGATGACCTCGCGCGACAGCTCGTAGATGCGTCTGGACACGCGCGGATCGCCGTCGAACACCTGCGTCTCGATCTCGTCGATGTCCTTCGCGATGCCGGCGACCACGGGCGCGTAGCCGTCGACGACCGCGTCGAGGATCGCGTACAGCACCGCCTCGGTGCCGCGGGCCAGAAGGTCGGGCGACTCCTCGAGACGGGCGCGCACGAGCGAGAGGTCGGGAGACTCGGCGTGGCGCACGGTGATGACGAAGTTGCGGCCGATGAACACGTGCAGTTCGCCGAATTCGACCTCCTCCTCGCTGTCCAGGTAGCGGGCGGCCCGGAGTACCACGAACAGGGTGTCGCCGTAGCGCTCGAGTTTCGGACGCTGGTGCGCGAGCACCGCGTCTTCGACCGCGAGCTCGTGCAGGCCGAACTGGCCCGCGAGCGAGGTCAGCTCGTCGGCGGAGGGGCGGTAGAGGCCGATCCAGGCCATCGACCCGTCGTGCCGGTCGAGGGCGGAGTAGGTCGCGCCGAGCGAATCGGGCTTCTCGATGCGGCACCCGTCGACGTAGATCGCGTTGTTGACGAGGCTCGACCGGCCCACCGGCGCCTCGGCGGCACGCAGGTCGACGGGTTCTGCGGCGGGAACGGGCTTGCTGCGGGAGAGGCCGCGAAACGGCTTACGAAAGTCGGGGGCCATAACAGCCACGGTACGCCCGTCGGGTGAACGTGCGGTGCCACGCTCGCTCAGAGGTCGAACGCGTAGCCGTTCGACTCGCGCACCGCCTTGCCCAGCTGCTTCGTCGCCCCGTCGGAGTTGATCTCGAGCGAGCGCAGGTCGCGGCCCACCTGCCGGGCGGTGCTCTCGCAGAAGTTCACTGCGAGCGCGCGCTCGGCATGGGTCGCAGAGACGCCGTCACGCTCGGTGACCGCCGTGATGCGGCTGATGACGGCGACCTGCGCATAGATTCCGGATGCGGCATCCGAGAGTCTCTTCTGGATCAGCTGCTTCTCCTGCACCTTCTTGCCGTGCCTGCGCAGCGCCGCCTCGGCCCGGTCGCGCAGTCGCGCCACCTGCTCGGAGACCGCGGAGACCTGCTTGCCGACGCTCGCGTGGGCCCCGGCGAGCTTCTCGGGGCGCAGGGCGCGGTTGACGCGGCCGGCGACGTAGGGGGCGAGCACGCCGATGGCCTTCGCCGGGTCGCTGATCGTGAGGGAGCGCACGTCGGGCAGGGCCTCGCTGAGCGCCTTGATGCCGTTGAGGGCGACGTAGGCGCGCATCACGTCGTTGGCGCCCTCGAAGATCGGGAAGATGCGGAAGTCGCGCAACGCCTTGGAGAGGGGGTGGTCGTCCATGTAGGCGGTTCCGCCGTGCACCTGGAACGCCTTGTTGAGGGCCTTCCAGCCGACGTCGCTCGCGACGACCTTCGTCATCGCCGACTCGAGCGAGAAGTCGGCGACGCCGCGGTCGACGAGCCCGGTGGTCAGGTAGCTCATCGACTCGAGGCCGTAGATCTGCGTGTTCATCCAGGCGGCCTTCTCCTCGACGAGCTCGAAGTCGATGAGTGGCCGGCCGAACTGCTGGCGGGCGTTCGCGTGCTCGAGGGTGTAGCCGAGGAATGTCTTCATGCCGCCGGCGATCGACGTGCCCATCGACATGCGCCCGTTGTTCAGTGTGTTCATGGCGATGCGGAAGCCGTCGCCCGGCTCGCCCAGCAGGTTCTCCGCCGGCACGCGCACGTTGTTGAAGTGCACGCGCTGCAGGTTGTTCGCGCGGAGGCCGAGCGTGTCGAAGCGGGGGCCGGTGCTGAGGCCCTCGGTTCCCTTCTCGACGACGAGGGCGACGTGGCCGAGGTCGCTGCGCGCGAACACGGTGAGCACGTCCTTCGAGCCGTTGCCGATCCAGCGCTTCTCGCCGTTGAGGATCCAGCTGCCGTCGCTCTGCCGCTCGGCCCACGTCTCGAGGTTGTAGGCGTCGGAGCCGACGTTGGGCTCGGTGAGCACGAACGCGGCGAGCTTGCGCCCGGCCGCGAGGTCGGGCAGCCAGCGCGCCTTCTGGTCGTCGTTGCCGTAGAGGTAGATGGGCTTGGTGCCGATCGACTGGTGCACGCCCATAACGACGGCGAGCGCGCCGTCTGAGCGGCCGAACTCCTCCATCACCCGGCAGTAGCCGGTCTGGCTGAGGCCCTGGCCGCCGTACTGCTCGTCGACGAACAGCCCGAGCAGGCCGCGCTCTCCGAGGTCGCGGATCGTGTCGTCGCCGACCCAGCGGTCGGCCTCGGCCTTCCACGGGTCGTACGTGTTCGCGAGGTAGTCGCGTGCGCTGCCCGCGAGGGCTTCGACCTTCGTGCGCTCCGCGGACTCGAGCAGCGGGTAGGGCATCACGAGCTCGGAGTGGGTGTTTCCGAGGAAGAGAGCCTTGGTGAAGGAGGGCTTGGATGAACGATCGACGCTGGCCATGCATCCGATTGTGTGGATTCTCTGGCGGTCTCGCCAACGCTTTGTCGCATCCCTACTACGAAGGCCCGGTGGAATCCCGGTACCGTTGGGGCAATGACCCGCATCATCTCCGGCTTCGCCGGTTCGCTCACGCTCGCCGTTCCCCGCTCGGGCACACGCCCCACGAGCGACCGGGTGCGTGAGGCGATCTTCTCCGCGCTCGATGCGCGGGGGGCGCTCGACGGTGCCCGGGTCGTCGACCTGTACGCGGGCACCGGTTCGCTCGGGCTGGAGGCGGCCTCGCGCGGCGCCGCCCACGTGACCCTGGTCGAGATGGGGCCGGCCGCGGTGAAGGCCTGCCGCGCGAACGCGGCCCTGGTGCTGCGCTCACGGCCGAAGGGCAGCGCGCTGGCGATCGAGACGTCGGGCCAGGCTGTCGACGTGTTCCTCGCCCCCTCGGTCGCCATCTGGGACGTGGTCTTCCTCGACCCGCCGTACGACCTCGGCGAGGCCGAGCTGGCGCACACGCTGGCGCTGCTCGCGCCGCGTGTCTCCCCCGACGCGGTCGTCGTGCTCGAGCGCAGCTCGCGCAGCCCGCAGCCGCAGCTGCCCGACGGCCTCGAGGTCGAGCGTCGCAAGGACTACGGCGACACGACCCTCTGGTGGCTCGGCGCCGCCGAGTAGGTCTCGTCGGCCGCGCGACCCGGGCGACGGTCAGACCGCCCAGGGCACCTCGCCCGAGTGCAGCGTCTGGCCCGACTCCGCGGCCTCGTCGACGAGCATGCCGAGGTAGTGGTCGTGGCTGGCGTCGGCGAGCGAGTAGAACGGGTCGCCGGTCTGCACGAACACCGCCATGCGGTGCATGACCTCGGCGACGGCGAGCTCGTCGTCGTTCAGCCGGGCGGGAGCGAAGCGGTTCTCGAAGTGCACCGTGTCGCGGAGCAGGATGCGACGCAGGTAGCTGCCCTCGAGGTCGCCGTCGATGCCGGTCGCCTCGCGGTACAGGCGCTCGTGCCGTGGCTCCCCCGGCCCGGCAAGCCACGCCACGTCATCGTTCACGAGCTCGCCGTGAGAGCCGGCGATGATCAGCTGGCGGGACCGGATGGGCGAGAAGTACTGCTCGCCGTTGAAGTCGAACTCCGCCGTAGCCCGCCCGAGGTCGAGGTGAGCGGTCGTGGTGACCGCGTCCACCTGCTCGAGCGTGGGCGACCATCCGGCGCGGCCTCGGCCGGTGACCATCCGTTCGACGGCGGTGTGCGCGGTGATCGCGACCGGTTCGAAGCCGACGCCGAGAGCCAGCCGCACGAGGCTGATGCCGTGGTAGCCGTGCGCGACCGAGACCCTGGCGCGCTGGACCTCGCCGAGAAGTCCCGACCGTGCGACCGACAGCCGCGCGGCGTGGTGCGGCTGGTACTGGTACTGCTCGGCGACCTGTACGGGGGCCGACCCGAGCTTCTCGTAGAGCGCCACGAGGCCGGGCAGGTCGGGTGCCGGCGGCGTCTCTGTGAGCACCGGGATGCCCGCGGCCGCGAGCTGTGCCGTGATCTCCGGGGCCACCGCCCACGGGGTGGAGACGACGACGTAGTCGTAGGCCGCGGCGGCGAGGAATTCGGCCATGCTCGTGGTCGCCGCGACGCCCCACTCGCGTCGCACGCGTTCCGCGGACTCGTCGCTGCGCACCAGCACGCGGGCGACCGCGAACCGCTCGGGAAGATCGCGCGCGATCCTGAGGAAGTACTCCGCGCGCCAGCTCGCACCGACCACCCCTATCGTCACGGGAGAGCTCATCAGCCGCGACCTCCGCTCCACTGCTCGTAGGGATCCCAGCCGCCGCGCTCGTCGTAGTGCTGCCCGTCGACGAGCAGGCCGGCGCCCGCCACGACGGTGCCGATGGCGCGGAATCCGCCGGGCAGCGACGTGCCGGGCGGGAAGGTGGCGAGCAGGGAGTGGTCCTCCCCGCCGTCGAGCGCCTCGCGGGAGCCGATCGCGGCGGCGTCGAGCGAGAGGGCGACTCCGCTCGCCTGCGCGATCCGGCGGGCGTCGAGCGCGAGCCCGTCGCTGAGGTCGAGCATCGCCGTCGCGCCCGCCTGCGCGGCGAGCACGCCGTCGCCGATGGGCGGTGTCGGGGCGAGCTGGGCGGCGACGAGGTCGGGGTCGCTCGCGCGGAGGGAGGCCGCGGCCGAGGCATCCGGCTCTCCGTCCACCGTGCCGCGGCCGAACAGCAGGGCCAGGCCCGCCGCGGCACTCCCGAGGACGCCGGAGACGGCGACGACGTCGCCCGGGCGGGCTCCGGAGCGCAGCACGGGGGCGCGTCCGGCGAGGTCGCCGAACGCGGTGACGGCGATCGTCAGGGTGTCGGAGACCGAGAGGTCGCCGCCGACGACGCCGCAGCCGGGGGCGAGCGCGAGGCACGCGTCGCGCAGGCCGTCGGCGATGCCCTCGAGCAGGGAGACGGGCGACTCGGCGGGGGCTGCGATCGCCACGACGAGGGCGGTCGGCGTGGCGCCCATGGCCGCGACGTCGGCGAGGTTGGATGCCGCGGCCTTCCAGCCGAGGTCGTGCGGTGCCGACCAGGCCAGACGGAAGTCGGGGCCGTGGATCATCATGTCGGTCGTGACGACGAAGCGGGAGTCGGGGGCCGACATCACCGCGGAGTCGTCGCCCGGTCCGACGAGGGCGTGGTCGGATTGCGGCAGGCGGGGGAAGATGCGCGCGAGGGTGGCGGACTCCCCGATGCCGCGCAGCGTATCGGGTTGCGTCATGGTTCACACGGTAGCCTGAACCGGTGAAATCGATGCTCCGCCTGACCGCCGTCACCCTGATCGCCCTCGGAGCCCTCACGGGCTGCGCGCAGACGGTCAACTTCGAACCGGCAGCGGACGCGAAGAACCCCGGATGCGCCGAGATCATGGTGCGCCTGCCCGAGACCGTGGGCGACCTTCCGCTGCGCGAGACCAACTCGCAGGGCACGGGGGCGTGGGGCACGCCCGACGCGTCGGTGCTGTTGCGCTGCGGTGTGGCGATCCCCGACCGGGCGAGCACCCTGCCGTGCGTGCTCGTCGAGAACGTCTACTGGCTGCGCGACGACGCCGACGCCCCGAACTACGTGTTCACGACCTACGGCCGCGAACCCGCGACCGAGGTCATCGTCAACCGCGACAAGGTCTCGCCCGGGTCGGCGCTGTTCGAGCTCGTCGACGCCGTCGAGTCGACGACCGAGACGGCGCAGTGCACCGAGATCGAGGACAGCCTGGGCGCCCCGACGCAGACCGAGACGCCTGCTACGCCTGCGCCGATCGCGCCGTAGGTCAGGCGCGCGGGCCGTCGAGGCCGACGAGCTTGCCCGCGATGCCGCCGGCGGCACGCAGCGCCGCCCCCGAGCCGAAGCCCGAGGCGGGCAGCACGACGCGACGGTCGCGGGCCTCGACGAGCGCGTCCTTGAGAACCGTGGCCGCCTGCACCTGCGGGGCCCACAGGTAGAGCGACATCGCGCCCGGGATCGAGTTGACCTCGTTGACGAAGAGAGACCCGGATGCTTCATCGAGCAGCAGATCCACGCGGACGACACCGGTGAGCGCCGTGACCTCGGCCACGCGCGTCGCCAGCTCGGCGGCCAGGGTCGCGATCGCGGGGTCGACGTCGGCGGGGAACTCGCGCGGGGCGCTCGAGAGGCCGGCCTCGGCTCCGGCGCCTCCGGAGAGGTACTTCTCGGCGTAGGAGTACAGCCCGCTCTCGGAGGAGCTGCGAACGGGCTTCTCGAGCGCCGTGACCTCGAGCTGCGGGTAGGTGCGGAACGAGATGTTGAGGTCGACCAGCTCGGGCCGGTACGGCTCGACCACGGCACCGGCACGCAGGTGCGCCGAGGCGCGGGCGATCGCGCGAGCGGCATCCGCGTCTTCGACGATCTCGATGCCGATCGACGATCCGCCGAAGCGGGGCTTCACGATGTACGGGCCGGGGAACGACGGCGCGCGGGTGGCCGAGAGCAGCTCGCGGCGGAGCGCCGGGATGCCCGCGACCTCCATGAGGCCGCCGAAGGCCAGCTTGTCCATGCCGACGGCGCCCGCGAACAGCGTCGAGCCGGTGGCGGGGATGCCGAGGAGGGTGAACAGCGCGGCCGCTCCCCCGCCCTCGCCGACGCCTCCGTGCAGGGTGAGCAGCACCGCGGAGATATCGAGCGCGCGCTTCTTCACGTAGAGGCCGGTGTCACCGGACAGGCGCACGTCGACGGCCTTCGCGCCCTTGGGCACGCCGTTGAGGTAGTCCTTGGCCTCGGTCGCGGCCGGCACGAGCCACCAGTCGCCGTTCGGCGCCCAGTAGATCGGCAGCACCTGCTCGCCGCTCGCGGTGAGCACACGCTCGGACTGCAGCCCGGTGAGAATCGAAATCTCGTGCTCGGGCGACGGCCCGCCAAACAGAACTGCCCAGGGAGAACTCACGGGTAACCATCCAAAACGTCGTTAAGCCGCACGCTTCTACTGCTGGCCCGGTGCGGCTGGTTACGGGTAGTGGTCCGGCAGGTCGTTCTCATAGAGGATAACGCCTCGGTCGCCGGCCTGATCCAGCGCCGCAGCGACGGCCTCGGTTCTGCGGTCGAAAATCCTCACGGGACCGCCGACGGATGCCGCGCCGGCGGTGAGAGCGGCGCGGTTCGTGCGGGCGATCGCGAACAGGTGGCCGCCGGACGCGGCGATGGATCTTGCGAACTCGGTGTTGCGCTGCACCTGCACGCTGCCCAGCTCGACCATGCCGGGGGTGACGACGACGAGGGGTCCCCCGCGTTCGGCGGCGATCGCGGCGGCGCCCTCGAGCGCGCGCTGGGCGCCGACCGGGTTGGAGTTGTAGGTGTCGTCGATGACGACGACGCCGCTCTCGGCGTGCTGCACCTCGGCGCGGTGCGGCGAGTCGGGCAGGGCGTCGAGCCTGGTGGCGATCGCGGAGAGCGGGATCTCGAGCGCGTGCGCGATGCCCACCGCGACCGCGAGGTTCACGGCGTGGCCGACGCCGGGGATGACCACCGTGGCCGTCGAACGCGCTGCGCCCTCGCGCACCGAGATGGTCTCCCCCGCGGCATCCACGACGACGTCGGCGTCTGTTCCCGGCACGGTCGACACGGTGATGACGCGCTTGCCCTCTGCACGGCATCTTTCGGCCAGTCCCGCGAGCAGCGGGTCGTCGATCGGCAGCACCACGGTGCGGGCCTTCTCGGTGATCTCCGACTTGGCCTGGAAGATCACGTCGCGGCTGCCCATGCGGGCCAGGTGGGCCTCGCCGATGGTGGTGATCGCGGCGATGTCCGGCGGGAAGCTCTCACTCAGCTCGCGGATCTCACCGCGGCCGTAGACGCCCATCTCGGCGATGAACACCTCGGTGCCGGGAACGACGCGGTCGTTGACGGCTCGGGAGAGGCCGAGCAGGTTGTTGAAGCTGGCGGGAGAGGCGACGACGGAGAACGCGCTCGACAGCAGGTGCGCCACATACCCCTTCGTCGACGTCTTGCCGTAGGAACCGGTGATCGCGACGACGGTCGGCGCGACCTGCTTGATGCGCTTGCGTGCGCTGAGCATCCACTTGCGCGACAGGCGCTTCTCGACGGGCTTCATGATCGCCAACGCGAGGTCGGTGATGCGCGGCGCCAGCAGGAGGGTGAGTGCCACGCCCGTCGAGCCGACGACGAAGACGAGGGCGGCCCCGATGACGGCGACGAGCACGATCCACGCCACGAGCAGGCGCTTGAGGCGGTCGGTCCAGGCGAGCGGCGCGCTCGTTCCGCGCACCTTGAGGCCGATGGGCAGGAAGGCGAGCAGGACGACGGCGGCGATCGCGAAGCCGCTGAAGTAGCGCAGCACGGAGACCGCTGTCAGCACCACGACGAGCGCGGTGAGGATGGCGTTCACCGGGCTGACCCGGATCCACAGCCAGGCGAGCCGCGACACCCAGGGCGCGATGTAGTGCTCGCGCTGGGCGACACGCAGCCAGCGGCCCGCGACGGGCACGGCCGCGGCGACGCCGACGACGATGGTGAGGACGGTGATGGGGGTCATGCGGATACCTCGTCGATCAGGGCGAGCAGTTCGGAGCGCACGGCCGTGCGCAGGTCGCCGTCGAGCAGGTGGCCGGCACCGGGCACGAGGCGGAAGGTCGATCCGGCGATGCGCTCGGAGGCGGCGGCACCCGCGTCGGCGGGGGCGCTCGTGTCGTTCTCGCCCCACACCATGCGCACGGGCACGCGGATGGCGGCGAGCTGCTCGTCGTAGGTCTCGCCGACGACGCGCACGAGGATGTCGCGCATCACGCCCTGGGCCGCGAGGTAGTCGGCCGATCCGTGCTTGCGCCGCTGGTTCTCGAGCACCGACTTCGGCACGACGCCCGCCTTCGCGAGGGAGCGCACGACACGGAATCCGATGGCGGGTTTGGGCGCGGCCTTAAGGCGCACGAGCGGGACGCCGGTGAGCACCATCCCCGCGACGAGGTGGGGGTACTTCTGGGCGAGGTGCACGGCGACGCGTCCGCCGAAGGAGTGGCCGACGACGATCACGGGCGCCGAGCCCTCGAGCGCCTGCGCGAGCGCGTCGGCGTACTGCTCGCTGCCCCACGCCTCGGCGGGGGCCGTGGTGATGCCGAAGCCCCACAGGTGCGGAGAGACGGCGTCGAGTCCGTCGACGATGGCGGCGAAGTCCGCTCCGCTGCGGGCCCAGCCGTGCAGAGCCACCACGGTGGCAGGGGTGGCGCCGGTCTTCTCGACGAGGAGGTCGCCGGATCCGAGGGTGCTCAGCATCGCTACTCCCCCTGGGGCATCGGGTCGGTGGTCAGGTGCGGCGCGATGTCGCGCGGGTCCATAGTGCCCGCCAGCACCTCGGCGACCTGGCTGACGATCGGCATCTCGACGCCCTTGGAGAGCGCGAGCTCGAGGATCGGCGCGACCGACGACAGGCCCTCTGCCGTCTGGTTCATCTGCTTGACGACGTCGCTGAACGTGTAGCCCTGCCCGAGCAGCCGGCCCGCGGTGTTGTTGCGCGAGAGCGACGACTCGCAGGTGGCGATGAGGTCGCCGAGCCCGGCGAGGCCGGCGAGCGTCTCAGCGCGCCCGCCGAACGCAACGGCGAAGTCGGTCATCTCGACGAGGCCGCGGGTGATGATCGACGCCTTGGTGTTCTCGCCGTAGCCGACGCCGTCGACGATGCCGATGGCCACGGCGATGAGGTTCTTGAGCACACCGCCGAACTCGGTGCCGATCACGTCGGTGTTCACGAACGAGCGGAAGTACGGGTTCGTCGCGGTCATGGCGACGAGAGTCGCGGTCGCGAGGTTCGCCGACGAGACGACGGCGGCGGTCGGCTGCTCCTTGGCGATCTCGAGTGCGAGGTTGGGCCCGGAGACGACGGCGACCCGGTCGTCGCCGATGCCGAGCTCCTGCTCGATGACCTCGCTCATGCGGTAGCCGGTGCCCTTCTCGACACCCTTCATGAGCGACACCACGATCGCGTGGTGGGGCACGAGGTCGCGCACGGCCTTGAGGTTGTCGCGGAGAGTCTGGCTCGGCACCGAGAGGAAGACCTGCTCCGCGCCATCCAGAACCTTTTCCAGACTCGAGGAGCCTCGGATGCTGCGGGGCAGGTTGATCCCGGGAAGGTAGTCGCTGTTGCGCTTCGACTCGGTGATCTCGCGGGCCAGTTCGGGGCGGCGCGCCCACAGGGCGACGTCGGCCCCGCCGTCGGCGAGGATCTTCGAGAAGGTGGTGCCCCACGAGCCCGCGCCGAGGACTGCGACCTTGCGCGCCTTCGCGTCGAGCGTGAGGTGGTCGCTACTGTTCAAAACGTCCGGTGTCCTTCTGGTTGTGTTTGGCCGGATCCCAGCGCTCGGCGGGGGCGGTCTGCCCGCGGAGCTCCTCGAAGATCGCGGTGATCGCGTCCATGACGACGTCGGTCGCCTCGGTGAGCGTAGCGGAATCGAGCTTGCGGCCGGCGAAGGCGGAGAGGTCGACGGCGGGGCCGAAGCGTACGTCGATGGTCTTGCGGGGGAAGACGCTGATCTTCTTCCCGTATCGCGGCATCAGCAGCTGGGTGCCCCAGTGGGCGACGGGGATCACGGGGATGCCCTGCTCGAGGGCGGTGCGCACGGCACCGCTCTTGCCGCGCATCGGCCAGAGGTCGGGGTCGCGGGTGAGCGTGCCCTCGGGGTAGATGACGACCGCGAGGCCCTGGTCGGCGATCTGCCTGGCCGCGGCGAGCGGGTCGCTGCCGCGGGATCCCGCTCGCTCGACCGGGATCTGCCCCGAGGCGTGCAGCAGCCTGCCCACCACGGGAATCTTGAACAGCGACGCCTTGGCCATGTATCGCGGCATCCGCCCGATCTTCCACATGGCGACGCCGACCACCAGGGGGTCGATCTCGCTGTAGTGGTTGGGGGCGAGAACGAACGCGCCGGTGCGCGGAACGTTCTCGACGCCGCTCAGCCGGAGCTTCGCCATGAAGTTCATCGGCGGCACGGCGATAGCGGCCAGAAGCCGGAAGATCGGTGTCTTCTCCGACCCCGGCCCGCGATCATCGGTCACTGGAGGCTTAGCCTTCGTAGACGAAGTCGGCCCCAAGCGCGCGCAGCTTGTCGATGAAGTGCTCGTAGCCGCGGCTGATGATGCCCACGTTGCTGATGGTCGACTGGCCCTCGGCGGTGAGCGCTGCGATGAGGTGGCTGAATCCGCCGCGCAGGTCGGGAACGCGGATGTCGGCTCCGTGCAGCTTCGTCGGACCGGTGATCACGGCCGCCTGCTCGAGCGGGCGACGGGGCACGCGGCGCGTGACCGACTCGAGGCCGTCTTTGTGCACGACGATGTCGGCGCCCATCTCGATGAGCGCGTCGGTGAATCCGAAACGGTTCTCGTAGACGGTCTCGTGGACGACGGAGATGCCCTGCGCCTTGGTGAGGGCGACGATGAGGGGCTGCTGCCAGTCGGTCATGAATCCGGGGTGCACGTCGGTCTCGACGACGACGGGCTTGAGCTCGCCACCGGGGTGGTAGAAGCGGATGCCGTCTTCGTGGATGTCGAACGCGCCGCCGACCTTGCGGAAGATGTTGAGGAAGTTCATCAGCTCGGCCTGCTTGGCGCCGCCGACGAAGATGTCGCCCTCGGTGGCCAGCGCGGCGGACGCCCAGCTGGCTGCCTCGTTACGGTCGAAGAGGGCGCGGTGGTTGTAGCCCTCGAGCTTGTCGACGCCCTCGATGAAGATCACGCGGTTGGGCTCGACGTTGATGATCGCGCCCATCTTCTGCAGGATCGCGATGAGGTCCATGATCTCGGGCTCGATGGCGGCGTTCTTGAGCTCGGTGACGCCCTTCGCACGCACGGCGGTGAGCAGCACCTGCTCGGTCGCGCCGACGCTCGGGTAGGGGAGTTCGATCTCGGCGCCACTGAGGCCGTTGGGCGCGGTGAGGCGGATGCCCTCGTAGCTCTTGTCGACGACGGCACCGAAGGCGCGCAGGGCGTCGAGGTGGAAGTCGATGGGGCGGTCGCCGATGCGGCAGCCGCCGAGGTCGGGGATGAGCGCTTCGCCGAGACGGTGCAGCAGCGGGCCGCAGAACAGGATCGGGATGCGGCTGGACCCTGCGAGAGCGTCGATCTTGGAGAAGTGGGCCTTCTCGACGTTGCTCGGGTCGAACGTCAGCTCGCCCTCCGCGGTCGTGGTGACCGAGACGCCGTAGGCCTCGAGCATTCCGGTGACGACGCCGACATCGCTGATGTCGGGAACGTCGCGCAGAACCGACGGGCTCTCGGCGAGGAGGGCGGCGACCATGGCCTTCGTCGCGAGGTTCTTGGCCCCGCGTACTTCGATGCGACCACGCAGCGGCTTTCCGCCGTTGATCACGATCTTGTCGGACTTCAATCCGACCCTCTCACCGGCCTTGTGGGCATCTTGCACAAGAGAATTCATTCACACACCTTCACTGCTTATTCGCGAGCGTTTGTCGTCTCGCGAGCTTTGACTATTTAGCGGGGAGGGTCTGTGGTCGCCAGCTTTCGCGGCGAGCTTCGAACTCCGTTATTTGCGCTTCATCACGCAGTGTTAACCCGATGTCATCCAAGCCTTCGAGCAAGCGCCACCTAGTGTAGTCATCGATCTCGAAAGGAACGGTGAGAGTACCGACTCGCACCTGACGTGCAACCAGATCGACGGCGATCTCTATTCCCGGCGTCGCGTCGATGAGGGCCCAGATCTTCTCGATCTCAGACTCGTCGATCTGCGCGGCCAGCAGGCCCTGCTTTCCGGAATTGCCCCGGAAGATGTCGCCGAAGCGCGGGCTGATGACGGCCTGAAAGCCGTAGTCGCGCAGCGCCCACACCGCGTGCTCGCGGCTGGATCCGGTGCCGAAGTCGGGACCGGCGACGAGGATGCGCGCCCCGGTGCCGGGCTCGACTGCGAAGGGCGCGACGTTGAGGACGAACTCCGGGTCCTGGCGCCACTGGTAGAACAGGGCGTCGTCGAAGCCGGTCTTGGTCACGCGCTTGAGGAACTGCGCGGGGATGATCTGGTCGGTGTCGACGTTGGAGCGCTTGAGCGGCACGCCGATGCCGGTGACGGTCGTGATCTTGTCCATTACGCGTTCACCCCTTCGGTGGTCTCGGTCGCATCGGTCGCTGAACCTGTCGAAGCGTCGATGTCTGCGCCTGTCGAGGCGTCGATGTCCCACGGCGACGACAGCGTGCCGCGGATCGCGGTCGCGGCGGCGACGAGCGGCGACACCAGGTGCGTGCGCCCGCCCTTGCCCTGGCGGCCCTCGAAGTTGCGGTTGGAGGTCGACGCACAGCGCTCCCCCGGTGCCAGCTGGTCGGGGTTCATGCCGAGGCACATGGAGCAGCCGGCGAATCGCCATTCCGCGCCGAAGTCCTTGACGATCTGGTCGATGCCCTCTGCCTCGGCCTCGATGCGCACGCGCGCGCTTCCCGGCACGACCATGACGCGCACGCCGTCGGCCTTCTTCTTGCCCTTGATGATCGACGCGAAGGCGCGCAGGTCTTCGATGCGGCTGTTGGTGCACGAGCCCATGAACACGGCGTCGACGTGGATGTCCTTCATCGGAGTGCCCGCGGCTATGTCCATGTACTCGAGCGCGCGCTCGGCGGCCGAGCGCTCGTTCGGGTCGGCGATGTCGGCCGGGTCGGGCACGGGTTCGCTCAGCGAGACGCCCTGCCCTGGGTTCGTGCCCCAGGTGACGAACGGCTCCAGCTCATTGGCGTCGAGGAACACCTCGGCGTCGAACACGGCGTCGTCGTCGGTGGCCAGCGTGTCCCAGTACGCGACGGCGTCGTCCCAGTCCTGGCCGGTCGGCGCGTGCGGCCGGCCCTTCAGGTAGTCGTAGGTGGTCTGGTCGGGTGCGACCATGCCCGCGCGGGCGCCGGCCTCGATCGACATGTTGCAGATCGTCATGCGGCCCTCCATGGAGAGCGAGCGGATGGCGCTGCCGCGGTACTCGAGCACGTAGCCCTGCCCGCCGCCGGTTCCGATCTTCGCGATGACGGCGAGGATGATGTCCTTCGCGGTCACGCCGGGGCGCAGCTCGCCCTCGACCGTGATCGCCATGGTCTTGAACGCCTTCAGCGGCAGGGTCTGCGTGGCGAGAACGTGCTCGACCTCGCTCGTTCCGATGCCGAAGGCCATCGCGCCGAACGCGCCGTGCGTCGAGGTGTGGCTGTCGCCGCAGACGACGGTGATGCCCGGCATCGTGAGGCCGAGCTGCGGGCCGACGACGTGCACGATCCCCTGTTCGATGTCGCCGAGCGAGTGGAGCCGAACGCCGAACTCCGCAGCGTTGTTACGCAGCGTCTGGATCTGCGTGCGGCTCGTCAGGTCTGCGATCGGCTTGTCGATCGCGAGCGTCGGCGTGTTGTGGTCTTCCGTGGCGATCGTCAGGTCGAGTCGGCGAACGGGGCGCCCGGCGAGACGCAGGCCGTCGAAGGCCTGCGGGCTGGTGACCTCGTGCAGCAGGTGCAGGTCGATGTAGATGAGGTCGGGAGAGCCGTTTTCGCCTTTGACGACGAGATGGTCGTCCCAGACCTTCTGTGCGAGCGTGCGAGGGGCAGAAGTGCTTGTCATAAGAGCGGTCCTTCTTCTTTTCGAGTGGTCAGCCAACGAAGGATCTCCGCGACGAGGAAGGCCGTATGACTAGGCCTCGTCGCGGCGACGAAGGAGGAGAAGCCGCTCGAAATGCATCCCCCGAGAGTATCACCACACTCGTGTGGGCGTCGCTAAGGCACGCTCAGCCGCGTTCGACCCGCAGCACGTAATCGCCGAGTTCCAGGTCGACGCCGGCCGCGAGCGGTGCGCGGGTTCCCGGCACGACCTCCACGACCTCGTCCTCGGACGCGACGACGTAGACCCCGTTGGTGGATCCGAGGTCGTGCACCCACAGGTCGTCGCCGTCGACCTCTAGGAGCGCGTGCGTCTTCGACACCGACCGGGTCGAGTCGGCGACGCCGAGCAGCGTGGCCGTGGGCCAGTCGACGGATGCCGCGGGGTTGCGTCCCACGAGCACGGTGCCGTCGAGATAGATGGGGTCGCCGCCTCCGGGGAGCACGAGCCGCCAGGCCAGTCGTGGCGCGGGGGCGGCGACCGCGGTCGGGGCGGTGGGCGGGGCGGGCGCTTCGACAGGCTCAGCGACCGGGGTCGGCTCGGCGACCGGAGTCGGCTCTTCGACAGGTCCAGCGACTGGAGT
>Ga0247803_1000762_pt1 | contig 17068 bp, 16 predicted proteins | sample UWRJL014104B1_FD_180928 | JGI IMG/M metagenome (GOLD analysis project Ga0247803, IMG submission 180928) | Plant litter microbial communities from Arlington Agricultural Research Station in Wisconsin, United States - UWRJ-L014-104B-1 | ecosystem: Environmental > Terrestrial > Plant litter >...
AAATATGTATTTTTCAGTGTATCATTTCTGTAAACTTTATCAAAATTTCCGTCCCCCTCATTGCTTGATTCGAAGGTAATATCATAACCGATTTGATTTCTGATCTTAGTTTCTGACGGTGAAACTACCATGTCTAACTTCCAGCTTCCCATTAGATATTGTGTTATTGGGCCACTAGCATCAAAACCACGAGTGGGTTTACTGCAACCTGCCAATAATAACCAACATAGACTGATTAATCGATAACGGTAAGACATAATGTTAAAAGTTTATAATCCCTGACTTAAGGCCTAATTCCTGTAATTACATGTAGATTTCCGTTGTAGTCCTGACTGCCAGAGTTATACGCGCTAAAAAAATACCAATCATCATAACTCCCGCTCCATCCCCAGTTCATATGTAAATATGTATAAGTCCATTCGTTGCATTGCTTGGTCGAACAATTAAATTCAATGTACTTATTTTGTTGTAAACCGTCACATACCCAGATTTGATAATCACTCAAACATGTTAAATAGGTCAAGCCCCCAAATATTACAGGATGATTACCTGCCAAGACATTTTCGATTTTTTAAAAGCTATATGCTTCATTGGTACCACCACCACTTGAATATCCAACCATACTAAATCCTGTCTTTACATCTTCTGGCCATATGAAAGTATGCATGAAAAGGCGTAATTGTATTGTGATTGTGCATATGCTCCCATTTTCTTCATTAAAAGTGCCAATACGGCGGCTCAGGATAAATCAGTTTTGATACTCGCACTGTAGCCTCAATCATTACATATTCATATTTTAACGTTTTGAGTATCATTAATTGTACTATACCAATCCGTTCCCAGTTGAAGCGCTGCTGGTGGTGCAATGGCAGGTTGCTCAGTATTTATTAATCAGGATCTGGACAATGAGCAGGTTTGCGGCCATACATTTACCAAACCCATCAAAACCGCTCCGTCAATATAGTCAGATCTGACACGGCAAGCCGGTAAGCCAGTCGGGCGGTGAATAGATCAGCTTCTGATCTGGCAAGCAGCGATTTTGTGTTCAATACATCAGCTTCGGTGTTCAGGCCGGCGAACTTTTTGTCGAGCTGCACTTTCAGTTCCTGCTGACGGTACGTATAGGCGCGCTCGGCAGCCGCGATAAGTGACTGTGCCTGGCGGATCTTGCGGTAAGCTTTTTCAACGCTGTTGTTTACTTCCTCTTTTTTATCGGACAAAAGCACCTGCGCCTGCTGCGAAACCAGATCCCGTTGCCTGATAACTTCTTTGTTACTGAAAATATCCTGCACATTCCATTTCAGACTGGCACCGACAAAGGGGTTGTTCTGCGGAAAAATGATATTTCCTTTCTGGAAGGTGTACCCGGCAAATACGCCAATATCGGGCCGGTAGCTCAATTTCGCAGCTTTGACGCCAAGTTCACTTTTTGATTTAGCAAGATCGGCCAGCTGAATATCCACGTTGTTTTCCATCGCTCCGGTTTTATAATCTTCCAGCGCTCGGCTGGCTTCTACGGGCGTGAGTGATACATTTTCAAGGCTGATCTGCCCCGGTTCCAAACCGGTCAGCCGGCTCAGATCGGCCAGGTAGTCCTCCTGCTGAATTTCCAGTTTCAGAAGATTCTGTTCTTCGTCGGCAATATTGGCCTGCAAACCGGACTCGCTGGATTCAATAGTTTTACCCGATAATCTACCGCTTTCCACATCGTAAAATTTCATTTTAGCCAATTCCATTTTTGCACGCGCCTCTTCCTGCTGTTTCTGTGTGATCAGTATGCCATAATACAGCTTTTCCACCGCCTGACGGATTTGAAGCGATACCTTTGTTTTCTCACGGTCCGCGATTTGCACATCCATTTTCGCAACTTCTACGCCGGTGCGGATCTTGCTCAGCTGGGAGATCGGCTGATAGATCGTCGCGCCCGCATTGAAAGTCTGATGCTGTCCGAGATCAAAATTCAGTTCATTGTTCGGTAAGGCCACATTTCCTGCCGGCAAGGGAATCACACCAAGTGCCCCCTGCGGGATGGAAAGCTGGCCGATACTGGCGTTATACTGGTAGGTCGAACTGACAGAAACCGCCGGGTATGCCTTAATTCGGTCCTCCTTTACTCTGGACCGTTTTTCATCCAGCTGCAAAGATTTAACACTGTATAATTTATTGTTTTGCAAGGCTTTATCGATGGCCTTATCCAGACTCAACGGTGTTTGCTGAGCCATTGTATTTCCGGCAAAAACCAGCAGTACCGCTGCCAGCCAGCCAGATAAATGTATTTTCTTAAATTTCATGATGCGCTGTCATTAAGCTATTTTTCAATAATTCCTCCTTGTCCGACGGTTTCATCCAGCCGATATAGAGTACCGGCACAGTCAGCAGTGCCATAATCATACTCCATATCACCCCGACGGCAATCACGCTCGCCAGCGGACTCCACATGGGAGAACCGGAAATGATCATCGGAAGCACACCTATTGCCGCAGCCATGGCAGTCAGGAAGATCGGACGAAGACGTCTTTTTCCGGATTCTACTGCGGCGGTGGGGATATCCATGCCGTGGTGCCTGATCAGTTCATTGGTATGGTCGATCAGGATGATGGCATTCCGCACGACGATCCCTGACAGACTGATCAGCCCGACAAAGGCCGTAAAGCTGAAATTGTTTCCCGTGACATAAAGGCCAAACAAGGCGCCAAAAAGGCTCAGTGGGATCGTCAGCATGATAATGGCGACCTCTTTTAAATTCCGGAATTGAAGCAAAAGCACCAGAAATATCAGCACCAGGCTCACGCCCAAAACCTTGATCATCTGACTAAACGTTTCCTGTTTGTTGGCATACTCCCCGCCATACTGGATCTGATAACCTGCCGGAATTCTGAGTTTAGCAATTTCTGGCTGAATCTCTTTCAGCAGCTGAGAAGGCAAGGTTCCAGGCTGTGTTTCGGACTGTACCGTCAGCGTACGGACTCCGTTTCTGTGCATAATTTTTCCGGTAAACCATTGCGGCACAATATCAGCCACCTGTCTGAGCGGCACACTGGCGCCGGTCACAGCAGATTCGAGATACGTATTTTCAAGATCGTCGGTAGAGCGCCGGTTTTTTTCATCCAGTCTCAAAACAATATCCACCGGCTCGTTCCCTTCGTACATGGTCGCCACCGGCGCGCCGGCAAAACCCACATACACCGAACTTGCGATACTGGTAGTGGTAAACCCAAGACGGCTCGCGTCGTTTTTTAGCTGGATGGCGATACCGTAATAATCTTCACGGAAATCATTGCGGACCAGCCGGTTCCCTTCGGCTTTTTTAACAATTTCCGCAACCTGTGCAGCGATCTGTTTAAGCCGGTTGATGTCCTCTCCGATAATTCTGACCTCTACCGGCGCTTTCAGCGGCTGCCCCTGTTGCATGAGTTTTACCTGCACCACCCCTTCAGGAACGAGGTGATCCACCACATGCGAAAGCTGTTCAGCCAGCTCATCGGTCGTTTCTTCCGTTTCGGTATTAATCAGGATCTGGGCATAATTCTGAACCGGTACTTCGGGCGAAAAGTTGTAATAAAAACGCGGGGCACTGGTCCCTACAAATGTTGCGTAGGAAGTCACCCGTTTATCTGCCTTCACGATTTTTTCAACCTTGGCAATAGACTGACCGGTACGGTTCATCTTTGTTCCTGTCGGCATCCAGAGTTCCACCACGAGCTGGTTGCGTTCTGCTGCCGGGAAAAACTGTTGTTTAATACCTTTGGTATAAAGCAGTCCCGCAACAAGTATCGTACTTAGACTAGCAATAACCGTGGTTTTCGGATGTCGCACACACCAGCCCAGCGCGGCGTTGTAACCAGTCTGCATTTTATCCAGCAAACTTTCCTTTTTCTTTTTATTCGCTGTTTCGTCACCATGGTCGTGCAGCCCTTTTTTAATAAAGGTGTAACATAAAAACGGTGTGAGCACCATGGCCACGATAAAGGACGAACCCAGCGCAATGGCAACGGTCACTGGCAAAGCATGAATAAACTCACCGACTGTCCCGGTCAACAAAACCATTGGCGCAAACGAGGCGATGATCGTCACGGTGGCGGCAAGCACAGGAATAACCAGGTCGCTCGCACTGCGCCAGGCAGCCGTCCACCGGTCCACCCCTTCATCCAGAAGCTCCACATAATTGTCGGCAATGACGATGGCATCATCCACGACCATCCCAAGAACGACGATCAGGGCGGCCAGCGAAACCTGGTGTAATTCAATGCCAAAAGCATTCATCAGCGCAAAAGTAACGGCGACGGTCATCGGTATGGCCATGGCGGCTACGGCTGCGATCCGGAATGGAAGCAGCAAAATCACGACAACTACCACTGAAATGATAGCCAGAAAAAATTCCCGGATAAAATGGGTGATATTCGAATCCACCATTTGCGGTTGGTTCACGATGGTGGTCAGTTTGACATCATCCGGTAACAGTTTTTTAACCTCGGCTACCTTTTTCTGTACTTCGTCGCCAAACTGAACAATGTTGTTTCCTTCCTGCATCTGCACCGAAAGGATCATGGCTTTGTTGCCGTTGACGGTCGTTTTGCTGGTGGGGTCGTTGTAGGTTCTTGTCAAATTGGCTACATCCCCCAGGCGGATCGTCTGTCCTGTTTTGGAACTGCCCACGATTTGGTTGGCAATTTCACTCTCCGAATTGTAATAGCCGTCGGTGTACAGCGGCGTCTGGCTGTTCTCGGTTTTAATATCACCCGTTGCGTTAATGGCATTCTGGCTTTGCAGTACTTTGATCACCTGGCTCAGGCTCAGACCGTACTGCGAAAGTTTCTCCGAGTTGGAGCTGATCACGATCTGTTCTTTCTGCTCGCCGATTCTTTTAACCTTGGACGTGGCTGGAACGGTGCGTATTGCGTCTTCGAGTTTTTTGGTATAATCTTTCAACTGAAGATAGCTGGCTGCATTACTTTCCACGCCGATCACCAGCGCCTCTGTATCGCCGAAATCCGAATTCACAACCGGCCCTTTTACACCAGCCGGAAGGTCCATTTGCTTTGAGATCAGTAATTGATGCCGCAATTTACTCCAGAAAATATCCGGCTCTTTTACCTGCTCGCCAAGTTCTACGTTCACCACCACCATGCCGTCGGAGGTTGTAGAATAGGTTTTGGCCTTATTAACTTCTGCATATTGAAACAGATATTGTTCCAGTTTTTTGGTCACCTGATCTTCCACCTGGGCCGAGTTCGCTCCGGGGAAATAGGCAATCACAAGACCCTGCCGGATCGTGATTTTAGGATCCTCGCGCCGGGGCATATTGAGCAGCGAATTGACGCCGACCGCGAACAGCAACAGCAGCACCGAAAGGGTGACCTGTTTGTATTTTAATGATGCTTCTACAAAATTCATGCGATTTCAGTTTGCAGGTTTTGGGTGATTGGCTACCGTTTCATTTATTTGGTTACCGTTATGTCTGCGCCGTCAGTCAGTTTATTTTGTCCTGAGGTTACGATCACATCGCCCGGACTGAGCCCGGACAGAATTTCGATGTAGTTGTCAGTCAGCTGCCCCAGACTTACTTTTCTTTCGAATGCCTTATTTTTCGCCTTGTCAATCACGTACACGATGTTTTCATTGTTGAGATTTCTGAGTACCGCTTCGGTGGGTACGGCCAGAAACTCGCTTTTCTCGCCGGAATTGATCCTGGCTTCTGCAATCATGCCCGGCCTGATGATCAGCTTGGGATTGTTGATCGTAATCTTCACTGTGAATGCCCTCGACGAAGGATCGGCAGCTGAGCCTACTTCGGTTATTTTGCCCTTAAATGTTTCGTTCAGCGACGAGACCAACACCGTCGCGTCCTGACCAATTTTGATATTCTGCAATTCACTTTCCGGGATATACGCATTGGCCTTCACCGTACGGATATCGGACACGACAAACAGCGGAGTACCGCTTCCGGTGATCTCCCCTACCTCGGCATTTTTCTTTAACAAAACCCCGCTGATGGGACTGTACAATTTGGTATCAGACAAATTTTTTGCCTGTAATTTCTGCTGAGCTTTTGCCTGTTCGAGCCCGTGGCTGATTTTCGAAAAGTCACTTTCGCTGATGCTTTTGCGGTCGTGCATGATTTTCAGCCGCTCGTATTCATCCGCCACCTGCGCCACCTGCACATCGGCAATTTCTTTTCCAATGGCATAATTGGTAGGTTCCAGACTGGAAATCAACTGGCCTTTGTTTATTTTCTGGCCTTCATTGGCAGCGATATAACTGATCTTTCCGGAGACCATAAAACCCAGGCGCACCGTTTTTTCGCCTTCAATGTTTCCGCTGATCGATATCTCCCGGTCGGCTTTGCGGTTTTCGACCGTCGATATCACAACGGCAACGGAATTAACGGGTGCTTCCGAGCCATCCTTTTGCCCCTTGTTGCAGGAAGCAAAAGTAAGCGCGGCCAGCGCAATTGTATAAAGCTGAATCTGTTTCATAATATGGGTAAATTAAGTATCTGGCTGATTTTTATTAGGTCAACGTTTCATTTCCTGACCAGCGATCCGCTGTGGATCCATGCCGAGAAAAACCAGCGACTGGCGGATCAGATCTGTAAAACCGGCATCTCCTTTAATACAAAAAGACATTTCGTCTCTTGTGTTTTCATTGATCACCGATTCCAGCATTTCCTGCGGCAGCACACCGGGATGTAGTGTGCTCAGAGGCTGATCGTATACCAAGCAGCGTCCAGGGAAATGATGATGTAAAATCGTCATTTCTTTTGAAAAAAGTGCCTTGTTATCTTCGGCATAAAAGAGCACAGAAACATGATCGTCCGGATGCTGAACCAGACATTTTTTTTTGTGCTGATAAGATTCAGTAATCCCCGTTTCGTCGGTTACAAAAACATGATGCTGCGTGTGATCCATAATACCGGCTGCTAATATGATTTTTTTAATAACCATGCAAAGCTCGGGGCAACGAAGGAGTTTTCTTTTAAGCTAGATTAAAAAATGAAAAATGGATAAAAATATTTTTTTAACGCTGCGCCCTCAAAACACTCAATGTCTGCTGTGTGATGCCGATATAGGAGGCAATATGACCCAGATTGGCGCGTAACAACAAGCCAGGCTGATGCACTTCAATCGTTTTGTAGCGCTCCTGTGCCGACTGAAACTGAATCGAATGCAGCCTGTCAGAAAAAGAACGCAGCACATCGATCAGCAGAAAACTGATCACTTTCTGCAAAGCAGGATACGTTTCGGCCATTTTTTCAATTTCATGATAAGGTACGGAAAGTACAGTGCCGGGTTCAAGGGCTTCCAGTCCGTAAGGCGAAGGGCGGTTATAGAAGATGCTTTCCAACGGCAAGGTAAAGGTATTTTCCTCAAAAAAATAATGGGTAATATCCTTTCCGTCTTTCAGATAATAGGTACGCAAAAGCCCCTTTTCAACGTAGTAAACTTTTTTACCATGATTGTCGAGTTCAAGAATTTTTTGTCCTTTAAAAACCTGCTCGATTTTAAAGATGGAAGCCAGGCACGCAGCGTCCTCAGGTGTAAAAGACTGCGATTCAAAAAATCGGGTAAGACTCATAACGATTCAAATTTTCCTTTGGAATGAAAGTAGCCAAAAATTCTTTTGTATGAAAATTGGATAGGGAAATATCCTGTGAACAGGTTGAGGTGTGAAATCTCTGACTTAACTTTTCCTTTCGCCAAGTACCGTAAATCGAGATTCCCACATTTCTCCATTGACCAAATCTATTACCCTGCAAAGAAAAAGGGATATCTCACCATAACTGTCGTAAGCATTCCAACTGGTTGGGAATAGTTCGACGTTTAATTTCAATGTAGTTAACGCCTCTGAATACATATGAGATTCAGGTAAATTATATGGGTTGCTGTTCCCTAGCAAAGCATAGCCCAGGGAATTTATCTCCTGTTCATCCAGGTAATAATTCAGTGTATCTTTTTTAAGTTTGTTCAGTTCACTACGGGCTCTGTTTTCGCCTTGTTTCATAAGGATTGTTCCGTAGACGTGCGCAATGCTTTTTTTAGGCAATGCAACAGGCTGACCATTTAATATTTTCTCATTATGTTGGTACCAACTTCATGTGCGTTGAAATGGGTATTGTCAAAGAGAATGACAGTCTGATGTTTTATTATGCTGGAAATGAATCTATTAACGTATTTTTTTGCTATACCAATAAGTATAAAAACTTTAGTAACCTTGTGGTGACAAATAAAGGTAGACAACTTACTTAATAAAACGATGCTGTACCGCTTTTCAGGATAATACAGACTCAGATACCTTGGAAAAAGTGTATAGAGCCAAAGGCATCTTTCGGCATATGCCTTTGCTTAGATCATGTACCTTGGAGTTGTCTGAGTTCTAGGGCAGTTAAGTAAGCTTGTTGATAATTGGTAAATCCTTCACTCAGGAAGAAGCAGTCAGCATACGATTTTCATATGTATTTTTTCTTTTTCCATTTGCTGAGTCCCCCACTTCTCCAGGTATTCTATAAACGGAATAAGATCTCTTCCAATAGCTGTTAAGGAATATTCTACTTTCGGAGGTACTTCATGGTAAACCTCGCGGTGGATCAGCTGGTCATCTTCTAATTCTCTCAATGTTTGGGTCAACATTTTGGATGTAATATCAGAAAGTGTTCTGCGTAACTCTCCATATCGTAATATTTTATGGTTATGTAAATACCACAAAATTCTTCCCTTGTATTTACCCCCTATTCTTTTGAAAGAATAATCGACAGCGCAAATCGCTCCTTCCTGCATTTTGTTTGCCATATTTCAAATTTTATTTACTTAAAAGATGGTATCTTTTTAGTTCGTAGGATACTAAAAAGTGCATACTTGTGGTAAAGGTAGTCACATAATATTTTTGTCAAAAAAAAAATTATGAACAGAAGAAAATCATTGAAACAAACCGGCTTATTGACTATTTCATCCTTAGTGCCTTTTTTAACAATAAAGCCGCATAATAACAGTCAAAACATCATTACTGCCAGCGCTGGTCATTTCAGGTATAAGCTTGGCGATTTAGATATGATAGTCGTTACAGACGGTCACATTTTTATTAATCCAGCCCAGCCAATATTTGCGCCTGAAATCCCGAAAGAACACCTAGAAGCTGCCATAAAGAACAATTTTTTCGCTAATGACGCGGTAGATGCAGCAATTAATATTCTGGTGATCATCAAAGGCGAACGCATTATTCTCTTTGATACCGGCAGTGGATCAGCCTTAGGTAATAAATCCGGGCATTTTCTTAAAAATTTACAGGCTGCCGGCATCCAACCGGAAATGGTGACAGACATCCTGATCACGCATTTACATGTAGATCATATAGGTGGAATTTTAAAGGATAACAAAGAGCCCATTTTTAAAAATGCTGTTTATTATCTCCCTGATATTGAGCATAATTTCTGGATGTCGCAGAAACCGGACTTTTCAAAAAGCAAAAATCCGGCTTCGCCTTTGGACAGCATAAAGCTAGCCCGTAAAATAGTAAACGCTATTGCTGATAAACTGCATTTGTTTCCTTTTGGGACAACACTGTTTGATTGTGTCAAGAGTGAACAGGCGGGCGGGCACACGCCAGGACATCCGTTGCTCACAGTGTTTTCAGGAGAAAAATATCTAAGACATATAGTAGATTTAGTGCATACTCCCCTGCTTCTTTCACATCCAGAGTGGGGCACCCAATGGGATACCGATTTTCACATGGGTGTTCATACCCGTCAGCGGTTGCTCAAGAAACTCGCGCTTAGCAAAGAGCTGGTTATGTCCTGTCATTTGCCCTGGCCAGGTTTGGGGTATATTGCAGCGGATAAAATTGGTTACCGATGGGTTCCGCTTGCTGTATCTACACCACAGTTGTATTCAGAATAACCGATGGAAGATCAGATGGCTTGCTGTATGAAAAAGACTACGTTATGGATTGTTAAGGCTGAATTAAATTATATTTTCACAATGAACTGCTGACAAATTCGCCCTTTTCTGATACAATCTGGTTCCCCCAGGAAGTAATAGCACTTAAAACTGGAATAAATGTTCTTCCGAAATCGGTCAGGCTGTAAATAACTTTAATTGGAGGTTTTTTGCCATATACTTTTCTGGATACCAGGCCATCTGTTTCTAACTGTTTCAATTGTAAGCTCAATGTCATTTCAGTGATATGCGGTATTTCTTTCCGAAGCTCGCTGTAACGTTTTTCCGTGTCCTTCAAGTGATAAAGAATTACCGCTTTCCACTTGCCCCCTATCAGATCCATTGCAAGGCTCACCGTACAGGGATAGGCCTTCCCTTTTAGTTTTACATAATCACCAATACATTCTGTTTTCATGCGACAATTGTTTTAACCTATCGTTTTGGATAGTTATTGCAAATCTATTAACCTACAAATAGTTTTGCAACTATAATTTTTATAGTTGATAAATCAATGAATATGACATCGGACCTAAGCTTAAAGGAGGCAATAAAACATAAAGATAAGCCACTAATTACCATAGTCGGGGTTTTGGGCAAACAGGGACTGAGTACTGCGCGTACACTCTTACAGAGCGGACGGTACCGGGTACGGGGTATCACCCGCAGGATTAATTCGCCCGAAGCGCTGAGGTTGGCCGAGCTAGGAGCTGAACTTGTTCAAGTACCGCTTGATCTGGGATACAAAAAAGATTTTGTGAAAGCATTCCAGGGATCGTATGGTATTTTCTTAATGACGCCAAGCATTGCCCCTCCCCATACCCACGAAATGGAATTGGGCATGCAGCTAGCTGATGCAGCAGTAGAAGCAGGCGTGCATCACATTATTTTCAGCAGTCTGGAAAATGTCGATAAAATTACGAAAGGAAAAAAATTTGCTCCCCATTTTACGGAAAAGGCCGAAATTGAAGACTATATCCGCACGCTTCCAGTTGTAAGCTCGTTTATCTACATGGCTTTTTTCTACACCAATCTGATGGAGTTTTATACTCCTTATAGGGAAGGTGACACCCTGGTGTTCCCGATTTATTTACCAAAAGACTTCCGCGCGCCGTTTGTAGATCCCCTTACGGCTACAGGACCAGCTGTGATTGAGATTTTTTCTAATCCGGATCGTTATACAGGTAAATCCTTGCCGGTTATCTGTGATATGATTTCCCCCCAGGAAATGATAGATACTTTTATCCGGGTTACAGGAAAGAAGGCAGTATATAGTCCAGCGTTCACACGGGATCAGATGCTTCACCATTTTCCGGAATTTAAAAATAATGATCTTTTAGTGAGTGAGATCCTGGGAATGGCAGAATACGCAGTCGAATATGGCTACTTCAAAGAAGACCGTGATTTGCTATGGAGCAGACAGGTGAACAAAAACAGTATGAATTGGGAGCAATTCCTGCGCAGTAGTCATTGGCAAGGTGAGAAGCTTTCATTCTGATTGTTTATAAAGATTCATAGGGCGCGATATAATCTCATACGCAAGCTACAAAAATCCTGATTCAGCAAATTTACCGGCAATCTTGGAGTTACCACACTGCATGTCTGTCTACCTTGCGAAAGATGAAATATTATGACCGAATCGTTTCCTGCTAGATCACAGCTATTACGCCAAATTATTTAATTTTAAAATGCTTGAAGGCTTGCATGCAGTTTGTAGGTGCAAAAACGGCCATTTGGCCAAATTCGGTATTGTTCACCAAAGCTTTGATATTACCAAATGACTTTAACCTTTTTGTGACAGTTTTGGAAATGGTTAATAATTCCCAGCCGTCTAGCTGGATAATCCGTAGGTTTTCTAAATGTTTAAGTTCTTACTCTTCAAAGAAAAGCTTACCGCTATAACATTCAGACTCGTGTTTTAAAACAATTTCGCTGTTTCACCGAAGAATCCGGACGCGTTGACCATATGGTTCCGTAGCGGATTGACCATCGGAAGACTATTGCTGACAATCTGCTAACCTAACTATCAACCAATGGCTTAAGCTGTTAATCCAACCGAAACAACCTGCCCACAATTTCTGAATTGGGCTGATCTGCGGCTCTGAATTCTCCCGTATAGCCGAGCCGCATGAAATATAAATCCGAATTAATAATATTCCTTGAACATTTTTTATTCAAATCCTCTCCCAATAATCATGGAGAGGTTGTGATAAAAAATGTGAAGTTCTTACGAAGCCAGAAATTAGGTTTCTTAAAAAATTATATCCCAAAATTTGTTTTTATCTTAGAATTCCGGCGATTTGTACGATGCGGCAGCCGGGAAAACAGCGCAGTATAGTCCGATTTTAATTTGCTATAAAAGTAATTCTCCAAGTTGATACCTAATGACTCTGCTGAAACACTCAACGCCATGATGACCAAGTCCGACATCTTCGGCTTGTGCAGGTATTAAACTAGATTCTCAAATTTATTTAACCTTTTTGCCAGCAAATCTCTGGCGATTGCCGAAATTTTGTAGAGATTCGTTTCCAAATTGTGCTGTCGATTCAGCCTGTTGTAGCAAACTTAAAATACTGAATTTCAGCTATATGTACAACCTTATATCTCTCATTTAAATAGCCAAAATCTAACCGCACAGCGGGTATGGTTATAATTTCTAATGCTGCTGCATTAGAAACAAACGATGTGCTTTATTCCCCATTCAATAACTAGTTAAACTAATTTTTATGTTTTAGACATGGCAGAAGTTACTTTATTTCCTAAAAATACGCAAGGTAAAATACCTAAAACCAATAATAGCCAAAACCATACAGGATTCCCAGCCGACAACCATAGCCAACCCACAACCAGCATTATTAAGCCGCCAACTATCAGATTTTCTCTTGCCTTTCCCCCAATCCTTGTGGTAGCTATCCCACCCAAAAAACAGCTAACCCAGACACAAAAAAGTTTGATGACAAATTGAGAAATATTGGTGGCAGCTAATTGCTGATTGATAAATATTTCCAAAGATGACGCAAACAACCACCCTTGGATCCTGGCAAAAAGAGAACTCAATAATCCTATCGTTCCGAATCCCACTATGACGGAAAGTATCTTTCTGTAATTCATTATTTAACTGATTTTAAAATTCAACTGGTCTTGGGTCAATACAATTGGATCGATCATTACTTTTTGTACATCGGCATCAGATGCAGCTCTGAATGAATGGACAAACCGGTTTAATTTTTCTTCACTATCAGGGATAAATGATGCCGAATTATTTTTTGCATTTCCCTGAAATTTCTTTATCATAGGTTGCATGATGGTATCATAGTGGGCAAAAGCCGTTTTTAAATCATTTGGATTTTCGTGAATAAAATGAGCCAAGGCTTTTGCTCCGTAAATGGATAACGATGCCCCCATTCCCGATAGTGCTGTAGGACAATAGCCCGCATCTCCCAATAAAACCATATTGCAGTTTACTAAAGTGGATGAATTTATCATGCCCATTTTATCAATAAACATAAGGCCATTATCCACGAAACGATCTAACAAATGCTGTACATCTTCATTATACCCGTTAAAAGATGTTTTGAGTATTTCATTGGCTTTGTTTTGAATGGATGCTAAATCTCCTGTGTCATGTATATAGCACTGAATGGCTATTTCATCGGAAGCAATGGGATAAATAGACAGCATCTTATTCATATCAATATAAATATTGAATTTGCCGACCTGATAAGAATGATGCCCTTTCAATCGTCCGCCTACATAAAGCACATTAAAATCCTCAAGCGTACTTTCCGGAAAATAATTCTGTCTTGTTGTAGAGCGTAATCCTTCTGAAACGATAAGCAGGTCGGCTTCCAACACGGTTCCGTTGTTGAGTAAGATTTTGACTTTGTTTTCATCATGCGTTAGTTCTTTAACAGAAGATGAAAAAAGAATATCCACTTCATCCTTTAGGTCGTTGTATAAAACTTGATGCAATCCGCCTCGTGTTATCAATACGGAACGTTCAATGTTCTCGTTCATTTTCTTGTAGCTTAGACCTTGTATAATTGTACCGTTTGATTCCCTGAAATTTACAAATTCTGATGGCGATGATGCTTGTTGCAATTTTTCTGCTAATCCTAATTCGTCCATAATACGAACCCCAAAGCTCTTGAGCGAAATAAGAAATCCAGATTTACTGAATGATGCAGCTCGTTCCAAAATAGTAACGTTATGACCTTGTTTGCTTAATAGCTTTGCAGCAGTTAATCCGGCGATGCCCCCTCCTGAAATCACAATATTTTTTTTCATTGGTTTTAATTTTTATACTGCAAATATCATTTTACATTTAGAGATAAAATAGCCCATATTAAACCAATAATAGTCCAATAAATTATGCTTGATGAAAAGCGTAAAATGAGACAACTTGCTGAAAAACTCGGCATCTCCCTAACTACTATTGAAGAAGAAGTAAAACTTTTGCATTTCAACCGATTGAACATTGTGGACCTGATGCCCGAGATGTTACTAATGGTCCGCTCCTTAATTAGCACTCAGACTTTTGCTTATAAAAGAAAACCAATCGGGGTGATAGAAAAGGGACTGCTCATTTCGTTTCAAAATATTTTTCTTACGGAAGAAACGGGTAAAGCAATTGGTAAAAGAGCCTTGAACAATCAGCCACATGTTCGCATTATGCCTTCGCATTTAGAAAGCGAAGTGTTATTTCCCAGAGATGTTCACGTTCAGCAAATCACCATTCTAGTCGAACTGGAATACCTGAAACGTTTTGTAGGGAATGATGCAGATAAATTGTCTTATCTTTTTGTTGTAGAAAAAACCTTTTGGATAGAAGAATTTATGTCTCCTGAAATGACTGATTTGGTTGCTCAATTGGCTAATCTTTCAACAGAAAACATTTTATCGGAAGCCTTTTACCGGTTAAAGGCACTTGAACTTATTTATCTGCTTTTCAGCAATTTATTAAAAAGAGAAAAGACAGAACACCAGCATCTTAGCAATGCTGAAATTGATGCAGTTTATTTGGTTCGAAATGCGATAGAATCAAATCTGGAAAAACCACTCACAAAAGATGAACTGGTAAAACTAGGTGGTATGAATGAGTTAAAACTAAGAAGAATATTTACACAAGTTTTTGGCAAAGGGATTTACGAATATTATAATCATCTGCGTATGCAAAAGGCGGCAAGATTATTAAAGCAAGAAGACCTTTCCGTTTCAGAAGTCGGCTATCAATTAGGATTTAGCAATTTGAGTTATTTTGGAAGGTTATTTGAAAAGCACTTTGGATTAAAACCAAAGAAGTGGACTGATAAAAATAGAAGATAAAAATTTACCCGCTGTACGGTTAAAAAGCGAGGTTAAAAGCTCTATCTGGTGCTTTTCAAAAAGCTGCAATTGCCCTCGTTTTATAAATGTCGTTGACTTGGGAAAAACTACAGTTTTTTATATGATGTGTGCGATCACCTGAATATTATTTGTACCCGTGATACTGCTTTGATCCACATAAAAGATATAGATTTTCCCAAGGCTTTTGTGACGTAGCTATATTTTGTTTGATCGCATTTTCAATCAGCAGCTGAATTCTGATGTGTTACAGACACGAAGAACTTTACGATTTTGTTAAGTACCTCTGGCCCAACAGACAAGGGCAAAGACTAGATCTTTACCTTCCTAACTGGCCAGAGTTTTCAGCGCTCATGCCTCGGCATGAAAACAAATATGGCTGGCAGCTTCTGGAAATCTATGGACGCCGCTGCGGCTTTGAAAATATGCGCTTTCAAACCGTCAGCAGATCCTACCCAAGGCAGCCTGGCCACAGTCCGGGCCGCGTCGATTTCCGGAAATTTTACGGTTTTGGCTATTTTCACCGCAACAATTTTATTGTCTCAGCAGTCCTGCGAACGGAAGGCTGCTGAAAGTAGATGTTTATGATAATCTAATGCATCCCAGCGAAAACTTCCTGCATAGTCTGGGCCCGCTTCAACCGGCACGAAGACAGATATAAATCAGATGCACAAAAACCAAAGCAGTGAGCCTACGATCATGAAAAGGCTGATAAGCATTAAGATAAGCTCTGCAAAAAGAATCACCACGGCATGAATATAACTTTTAAACTGCTGGCTTCGAACATCGTTTTTTCTTTTAAAGCGCCTTTCGGCTACCCAGAAACGAAGCGTAAAACCAAGAAAAACAAAGAGAAGAAAAAGCTGGTCACTGTATGATGGATTTCCTAAAAATAATCATGGTAAAAAAGTTTAATGCCCAACTGTCTGGCAGCTGCCAGATTGCATTTGATTAATTTATCAGCAGCCCGTTAAGGTTTTTGCTTCCGGACTGGCTGCTGGATCATAAAGAGCATGCTGACTGCGAGAGCAAACATTTCATGTTTCAGTTTTATTTCAGCTAAATACCGGATCAAAAGCTGTCCGGTATAACAAGCCCTGTAACCATCAAAGAGTGAGATAAAAAGGCTGGCTGCATCTTTGCGCCTCGCATTTTTAAAACATGCTTTCACCTCTTTGGAAAGGTCCATAAGGCGCTCAAAACTAAACAGGCATGTATCATGCTGCATTTTGAAACGGGCGGGATCTGCCAGCAGCGCCTCGTTCTGCTGCGCTATAAACTCAAGCACTGCCGGGATTTCAGAAGGAAAAAGCCGGCAAAGGATACTTGCTTTACTCGTATTGGATAGGTCTGTATACCGGTTCATCATTTCAGTGTTTTGGGGAGGAGAGCGCACCCTCCCCTGATATGATTAGTTTAGCTGAAATATGGCTTTTCCGCTTAGAGAGAAACCATCACAAAGGTCAAAAGCACGCTGCCCACGAAGCTGGGCAGTGCCTCCAAAAAGCACAGATTTTACTTTCGCCTCATCATCATCGTATTTTCTTCTGTTTTGAAAATAACCGGTAACAGCGTTGTAAGCGCCAAAAACAGTTCCGGCCGTGGTAATAAGGTTTTGCGAAGAATCTGAAAGCGCGTACTCATAAACATCTTCTACCATGTTCAGATACTGGGAAGATAAAAGCTCTGTTTTTCCGTCCAGCACATTGCCCAGCGTTTCGCTGTTAGAAGCCATAGCCATTTCAATGAGCCTTTTTAATTCTTTGTCAGTGATACGGGTTTTAGCCCAGTGATTAAAA
>Ga0247803_1000763_pt1 | contig 17067 bp, 13 predicted proteins | sample UWRJL014104B1_FD_180928 | JGI IMG/M metagenome (GOLD analysis project Ga0247803, IMG submission 180928) | Plant litter microbial communities from Arlington Agricultural Research Station in Wisconsin, United States - UWRJ-L014-104B-1 | ecosystem: Environmental > Terrestrial > Plant litter >...
TGTCTTACACAATAGATTTATAAAAATTCATCTTTACTTCTTGCTATATTATTTAGTAAAAAGCTACCTGTGATATGCAGGTGGCTTTTTTTGATTTGGTTAAGTCATAAATCCACGGAAGGAGAATTGGCCTAAAAGCAGTTACGTGTTAATTATTCAGCCAAAAAAAATTAACTCCCACACTCCTTTGACTACCAATAAAAAGCGTACTTTTGCACCCTATTTTTTACCTGTATATGAGAACGAAGTCATTAAAGAAGAACAAGATAAATGTAATTACCCTGGGGTGCTCTAAAAACGTGTACGACAGCGAAGTACTTATGGGCCAGCTGCGCGCAAGCGGCAAAGACGTAACCCATGAGGCTACCGGGCGCGACGAGGGCAATATCATTGTGATAAACACCTGCGGCTTTATTGACAATGCAAAAGAGGAGTCGGTTAACATGATACTTAGTTATGCCGACAAAAAAGAACAGGGGCTTGTAGACAAGGTTTTTGTAACGGGCTGCCTTAGCGAGCGCTACAAACCAGACCTTCAGAAGGAGATACCTAATATAGACGAGTACTTTGGTACTACCGAATTACCATTATTGCTTAAAGCCCTGGGTGCAGATTACAGGCATGAGCTACTGGGCGAACGCCTTACCACTACCCCAAAAAACTATGCCTACCTTAAAATAGCCGAGGGCTGCGACCGCCCGTGCAGCTTTTGCGCCATACCGCTTATGCGTGGTAAGCACGTAAGCCAAACCATAGAAAAACTGGTTAAAGAAGCGGAGGGTCTTGCCCGTAACGGCGTTAAAGAACTGATACTTATAGCACAGGACCTTACTTATTATGGCCTGGACTTATATAAAAAACGTAACCTTGCTGAATTGCTGGAAAACCTGGTAAAGGTAGAAGGCATAGAGTGGATAAGGCTGCACTACGCGTTCCCTACAGGTTTCCCTATGGATGTGCTTGATTTGATGAACCGCGAGCCTAAGATTTGTAACTACATCGACATTCCGCTGCAGCATATAGCCGACAGCGTTTTGAAATCGATGCGCCGTGGCACAACCCAGGAAAAAACTACGAAACTGCTTAAGGAGTTTAGGGAGCGGGTGCCGGGCATGACGATACGTACCACCCTTATTGTGGGCTATCCCGGCGAAACTGAAGCCGACTTTAATACCCTTAAAGAGTGGGTTAAAGAAATGCGCTTTGAGCGCCTGGGCTGCTTTGCCTACAGCCATGAAGAAAATACCCATGCCTACCTGCTGGAAGATGATGTGCCTGCCGATGTAAAACAGCAGCGTGCTAACGAGATAATGGAAATACAAAGCCAGATATCGTGGGAACTGAACCAGGAGAAGATAGGCAAAACCTACCGCTGCATCATCGACCGAAAGGAAGGTACGCACTTTATAGGCCGAACCGAGTTTGACAGCCCCGATGTAGACAACGAGGTACTGATAGATGCGAGCATAGCCTACCTTAAAACCGGCGAGTTTGTAAACATAACCATAACCGATGCTACTGAGTTTGACCTGTATGGCATACCGGCGGTAATGGTTGAGAGTTAAAAATTAAGATAACTAAAAGCCAACCCTTTTGGCTTTTTTTAGTATGTTTGATAATAAAATTTAAAGCCATGAAAAAACTGCATGCTGCACTGATACTATTTGCACTTATATTCTCTGCAACGGCATTTGCACAGCGAGGCTATGGCGGGGGATTGCCCGGCGGCGGCCCTAAAAAAGCAGAAAAGCCTGATTACATAGCGCTAACGGTAAATTTTTATGCCAAGGAGCTTACGCTGGATGACTTTCAGGCGGCGGCGGTGCGCGAAGTTATTAAGAGCCATATAGGCGAACTTGAAAGCATTATGCAGGACACCGAAACCACCGATGCCGAAAAGAAAGACCGTGCCCAGGATGTGAATGAAAAAATTGACGCTGAGATTTTTCGCATGCTGTCTGAAAGTCAAAAGGAGAAATTTACCAAGCTAAAGGAAAAGCGTAAGCACTAAAAATTTCAAAAACTATCTACAATATCAAAAGCCCGTAATCGCGTAAGGTGGTTACGGGTTTGCTGTACCAAAACGGTTCAAACTCATCAAGCCCCGCGGCTTCATAGCTTTCTTTTACCTTACTGAACAGCATCGGTTTTTCCGGTGCTGATATTTGCACAACAAAATTGCTGATCCATATCCCTTGCCCTTCGCTTACCTGTATGCTAAAACTCTCTTTTTTATCATGAAAGGTTAGCGTAGCCATGTCAAAGCTCCTGCCTTTTTTTGTTTTGGTAAAAAATTCGACCATTGGCCTTGTGCCTGACCATACCACTTTTGCCGTTGGCTTTATGCCAAAGGGTTCTTCTTCGAGCAACACTCCCGATATATAATCCGGCGGTACTTTTGTGCGGGGCACTTTAAACTCAAACCAGTCCTGCAACGGGTAATCAAAGCAAATGCCATGCATAAAATTAAACAGCGATTTTTTTAAACCAAAACTGAACTTATCGTGGTTGGCACCGCTTTTATCTACGTGAACGATGTCGTTGTTAGCAAAGGTGCCTATGGCATCGGTTTCTTTGAAGACTCCAAACTGCTCCGGGTACATACCCACGGGGCTGTGCGCCGTCATGGCAAACTGGTGCCAGAAGCCCGACTGCAGTATGCCGGTTTCAAACATCTGGCGCACCATCTCGAGCGAGTCGATGGTTTCCTGCGCGGTTTGCGTAGGGAAGCCGTACATCAGGTAGGCGTGCACCATAATGCCTGCCTGGGTAAAGTTGCGCGTTACCCTTGCCACCTGCGCTACGGTAACACCTTTTTGTATCATCTCTAATAACCTGTCGCTCGCTACCTCCAGCCCGCCTGAAATGGCAATACACCCGGAGAGCTTCAAAAGCCGGCAAAGGTCGGCGGTAAAACTTTTCTCAAAGCGTATGTTTGTCCACCAGGTAACGGCCAGGTTGCGGCGTAGTATTTCGAGCGCTACCTCCCGCATCAGTGCCGGGGGAGCGGCTTCATCTACAAAGTGGAAACCGTTTTGCCCAGTCTGGGCAGTCAGTGCCTCCATGCGGTCTACCAAAAGACTGGCAGCCACGGGTTCGTAGACCTTAATATAATCCAGCGAAATATCGCAAAACGTGCACTTGCCCCAGTAGCAGCCGTGCGCCATGGTAAGCTTGTTCCAGCGGCCGTCGCTCCACATGCGGTGCATGGGGTTTACAATTTCGATAACCGAAATATAGCCGTCCATTGGCAAATCACAATAATCGGGCGTACCCACATCGCTCTGCTTATAATCGTGGCAACCGGAATTGTCTATATATTTTACCAAGCCGTCAACCAGTGCGAACGTGCGCTTTAGCCGGCTCAAGTCGCGCGTGCCGTTTATGTGCTCGATAAGGCATTCTATGGGTGTCTCGCCATCATCCAGCGTAATAAAATCGAAGAACTCCATTACCCGCGCATCGCTTAGCGAACGCAGTTCGGTATTGGGGAAGCCCCCGCCCATAGCGGTTTTTACGCCGGTGAAGTTCTGCTTTATGTATTGCGCACTCCTGAATGCGGCATATAAATTACCGGGAAACGGTACCGAAAAGCACACCAGCTGAGGATTTACTTCCAGCATGCGCTCGTGCAGCAGTCCGATAAGGATTTCGTCAATGTAGGTATACGGCTGTTGCAGCATGTTGTACAGCTCGTTAAACGAGTTGGCCGAGCGCCCCAGTCTTTCGGCGTAGCGGCTAAAGCCAAAGTGCGGGTCGATGCACTCCACAATAAGGTCGGATATATCCTCAAGGTACAGCGTGGCGAGGTGCTTGGCCTTGTCCTGCGTGCCCATGCTGCCAAAGGCCCAGTCAAGCTCCTCAAGCTGTGCGAAACGGGAAGCTTCGGGCAGAAAATCTTCGCTACAGATAAGGTGCGCCAGCGTAGGGTTCTTGCTTTGCAGGAAGAGAATAACCGCATCTATGGTTTTAAGGTAGTCGTTTTTGAGGGCGAGGATGCGCTGGGAGTTGGTTGATAGTTGTCGGTTGTTGGTTGTCGGTTGTTGGACCTCACCCCTCCCAATAGCTATCGGGACTCCCTGAAGGAGAGGGGGGCGAGCTTCACCCGGTTCTGCATTCGGCCTCACCCCCAACCCCTCTCCGAAGGAGAGGGGAGCAGCTTCACTCGGGTATTGTGTTCCGCTATCTGTAGCTTGTTTGTGATTTATAATTTGTGATTTGTAATTTATTCTTTCAAACAAATCCGTTAGCCCCTGTTTTGAGAACAGCCTTAGTATCACCTCAATACCCAGGTCGGCCTGGGTGGAGGCGATGCCTTTTGTATTTAGAAAACCCTTTAGGTAGGCCGTGGCCGGATAGGGCGTATTCAGCTGGGTAAAAGGCGGCGTTATCAAGAGGGCTTTGGTACTCAAAACTATAGCGGTTTAAGGGTGCAAAAATACGTATTATTCAGCAATTGTGGGAGTTAATGTTGTGGGAGGATTTTTGAGTATATTTGAGCACAATAAAAATCCAGGGCAAAATTATAAAGCTATAAAATGTTGAAGTACCGCAAACAAGAATGTCGCATAATACTTTTGTTGTTGAAAGATATTTTTTATAGTTTTACAGGTAACAACCAATAGCATTTATGAAAAGTGTATTTACTTTTTTATTGCTTCTTATTAGCAACTATATATTTTCACAAGAACTTCAATGGTCAAAAGGTTTTGGGCAGGATAAAAATCAAGAAATTATATCCATAGCGGTTGACGAACAGGGTAACTCATATTGCCTGGGAGAAACGACAGCCGGAACTACTGACCTTGACCCCGGACCCGGTGTTTTCAACCTTACGCACGGCAATTTTCAATTTAACGGTCTTGTTGATGTGTTCCTGGTAAAACTTGACCCCGACGGCAACTTTGTATGGGGAAAAAGGCTAGGATCCTTTATAACTGTAAACGAGGCCATACAGGTAAAAGTAGGGTCAGATGGAAATATTTATACCCTGATGCAATCCTGGTTAGGGCAGACAATCCAGCTTAGTTTGGAGAAATTCTCACCCGATGGTAACAGCCTCTTAATAAAGTACCTTACTAATGCGGGAGGCAGTATAGACGGCAACATGTTTGGCGAATCGCTGGACGTCGATGCTAACTCTAATGTTTATATTAGCGGCTCATTTATAAATTATGTGGTACTCGACCCTAATAATGAATCGTTAAACCCCAATACTACCGGGTTAGGTAGCTACGTGCTCAAAATAAATGCTACGGGCGTTATAACCTGGCTAAAAACGTTTACCGAAGACCACGCCTCTTCGGGAATTTACCGAATTATGATGCGGCCAGATGGAAACCTCGCATGTATAATTGCTACCTCTGTACAAAACAGTACTAATACAGGATATGATTCAGGATACATACTATATAACCTTGATACGCAAAACGGGAATATAATATTTGAAAAACATTTTTTAAAACAATCGGCGAGCGCTTTTACCGTAGCTGAAAATGGAAATATTGCGATAGCAGGTTACTTTTCTAATGAGGCAATTGATGTAGATCCTTCGGCAGCTGAACAGCTGCTTATACCAAATAATACTTATTCTAACCTCTATTTCCTTTGGCTAAATGCCAATGGCGAATTTGTTTCGGTAACCCCCTATTATTATGAATGGAGTTCATTTTTGGTTTGGGACATTTCATCAGATGAAGACAATAATTACTATTTTGCAGCAACATTCAACGGTGTGTATGATGTAGATCCGGGTCCGTCGGCACTGGTATTTTCCAGTGACACTCAGACATATTCGATGCTTTTAAAATATTCTGGCACACATACCTTTGATACGGCTTTTATGGTAGGCAACTTTTTATGTAACACTATTCGATTCAGGGAGATTGTTGCTAAAAATAACTCCATATACATTTGCGGCAATTTTGTAGGACACACCGATTTTGATCCCGGAACGGGCGAATATTTTTTAGATACAAGTTATAATATTGTTACGGGAAGCGATGGCTTTGCCATGAAATTAAATAAATGCATGGTTACACCACCTTTGGGTAATACCGACCAGTATTTTTGCGAAGGCGCAGCGGCTACCATAGCAAACCTGCAGGTTAGTGGCAGTGCAATATCTTGGTACCCTGACAATAACAGCAGTAATTCGTTAAACAGCAACACTTTGCTTGCAAACGGACAAACTTATTATGCCGCGTATAATAATGAAAACTGTACAGGAGCCTCACAGCGGCTGGCAGTAAATGTACATTTTACAACACAACCAGCTCCACCCGTTTCGCAAAATCAACAATTTTGTAGTTTGCTGGCCGCAACAATTGCAAATCTTAGCATCGTGGGCAACAATATAAAATGGTACAGCAATGCTGTTACTACCGTCCCTTTAGATACAGCAACATTGCTGCAAAACAACACGATTTATTATGCTTCGCAGACTGTAAACGGATGCGAAAGCCTGCGCTTTCCGGTAACGGTAACAATAACTACTACCGCAGTAGCAGTAGCTGCTTCAAACCAAACCTTTTGCGAAACTACTTCTCATCTTGTAAGTGACCTGGCTATAAGCGGAAACAATATTAATGTATACGACAGTGCAGGTGGTGGCACTATCCTTCCTCTGTCTACTCCTTTAGTCGACGGACAAACGTACTATGCAGTTCAGACTATAAATAGCTGCGAAAGTGACCAAAGAACTGCAATCAATGTAAGCATTAGTACTATAACCCCGCCAGTAGGAAATACTTCACAGGTATTTTGCGCTTTAAACAATCCTACTTTAGCAGATTTTATAGTAACCTCACAAAATATTACATGGTATGATTCAGCTTCTGGAGGAAGCCAGCTACCTCAAAATACTCCACTAACAGATGGTGCTACCTACTATGCGACCCAAATCATTAATGGTTGTGAAAGTATGAGAACTGCTTTTACCTCTATTATTAACACCGCAAACATAAACTATATAGATGTTGACGATTATTTTTGCGATAGTGATCATAAGGGTTATATATATATAGACCTTACAGCTTATAATAATGCACTCCTTGCAAATAATGCCGGATATACTTTTAAATATTATACAACAAGTAATGGCGCGGCATCACAAAATAACGATGCCCTGATTACCACACCATCTCAATATACTATATACACCGGTACAACATCGGTATATGTTTATATTGAATCAGCAGGCGGCTGTAGTGCTATAGCTAAACTAACCCTGAATATCTATAGTAACCCTAAATCTCAAATCGCAGACACCTTTAATCTGTGCGCAGATAGCAACATTACAATATATGCCGATAACGGTTATACGCAGTATTACTGGAGTGACGGCAGCAGCCGTTCTTATTTAAATATAGATACACCTGGCGAATATTGGGTAAAAATGATTAAAAATTATGGTGTAATTTCATGCGAGACATTACATTCCTTTACAGTAAATGCTATTGACGAACCTGTGGTTATTGATATTTACAAAGAAGACTGGAGTGAAAACAATAATTCAATAACCATTCTTGCTACAGGAACTGACAATGAATATTCTATAGACGGAATTAATTTTCAGCAAAGCAATATATTTAACGGACTACCTGCAAAATGGTATACTATATATGTAAGGAACAACTGTTCAATCGAAAGTAAAAGGGTCTCCTTGCTTTTTTATCCTTATTTTTTTACGCCAAACAGCGATAATAATAATGACTATTGGCATATCATAAACGCCGTTACTGAAAAAGATTTGATAGTGTTCATTTATGACCGCTATGGCAAACTAATTAAATCGCTAAGGAGTAATGAAAAGGGCTGGGATGGTACTTTTAATGGACATCCGTTACCTACGACTGACTACTGGTTTGTAGCGATAAGAACCGATGGTAAGACACATAAGGGACATTTTTCTTTGATAAGGTAAAAACCATTAATCACCGGCAACACATGAAAAATCACTATATCCCATAGAAAACCATCTATCCATTTATTTTTCCGTAAATTTGGGCAAAACAAATAAGCAATGCCTTCAGACTGTATCAGCTACCAAAATTCAGGCTACTTTACCCCACTAATGGTTGATTACCTCAATCAGGCCGAAAACCTGAAACCGCTGTACCACCGCTTCCCTACCCTCGATAATTTCCACGCCCAGATAATAGAAAAGCAGCAAAACTTCCCTGAAGCTAACCGTAGTGTTTTAGTCAGTGCGCTTTTAAAACAATATACAGATGTAGATGCTTCGGCGGCTACACTGCAAAATATAAATTTATTGGCTGAAGGCAGTACCTTCACCGTTACTACCGGCCACCAGCTCAACCTCTTTACCGGTCCGCTCTACTTTCTTTATAAAATAGTATCGGTCATCAATTTGGCTAAAGAGCTTAAAGCCGCCTACCCGCAGTACAATTTTGTGCCCGTATACTGGATGGCTACCGAAGACCATGATTTTGAGGAGATAAACTACTTTAATTTCCGCGACAAGAAAATAAAATGGCCCCGCGAGAGCAGCGGCCCCGTGGGCAGGCTAAGTACCGAAGGGCTTGAGGCCGTGCTTGAGGCCTTTAAAAAAGAACTTGGCCCCGGCGACAATGCCAAATGGCTTACCCACCTCTTTGAACAGGCTTACCTGAACCACGACACCCTTGCGGATGCTACGTTATACCTGGCCAATGAAATTTTTAAGCAACACGGCCTGGTAATTATTGATGCCGATGTGCCGGAACTTAAAAAACTGTTCGCCCCGTATGCTAAAGAAGAACTCCTACAGCAAACGTCCCAACAAAAAGTAGCCGAAGCCACTGCCCTGCTTAAAGACTATGCCATACAGGTAAACCCGCGCGAAATCAACCTGTTTTATTTAGAAGAGAACCTGCGCGAACGTATTATTTTTCAGGAGGGCTACTACTACGTAAACCACACCGAATTCAAGTTCAGCGAAAGTGAACTCCTTGCCGAGCTGGACAGCCACCCCGAAAAATTTAGCCCTAACGTTATCATGCGGCCGCTGTACCAGGAGGTTATTTTGCCCAACCTGTGCTACATAGGCGGCGGCGGCGAACTGGCCTATTGGCTGGAGCTTAAGGCGTTTTTTGAATCGCAAAACGTTACCTTCCCCATGCTGCTGATGCGGAATTCGATACTGCTGGCTACCGAAAAACAGGCCGAGAAGCTGGATAAGCTCAACCTTACCTGGGCGGATGTTTTTAAAAAACAACAAGACCTTCTTAATAAAAAGATTGCAGATTATTCTGCGCTATCGCTGGATTTCACACCACAAAAAGAAGCACTTAAAAAGCAGTTTGAAGCCCTTGCTGCCATCGCCGGGAAGACCGATGCGTCCTTTTCCGGTGCCGTAAAAGCCCAGGAAGCCAAGCAACTTAAAGGCCTTGAGAACCTTGAAAAACGCCTGCTAAAAGCCGAAAAACGCCACCATCGCGAGGCACTGGAACGAATCGTTTCCATTCAGAACGAGCTGTTCCCGAACCGTAGCCTGCAGGAACGCCGCAATAATTTCTCTGAATTTTACCTGGCGTATGATGGTAAGTTGTTAGACAAATTATTTGAGCTGTTAAAGCCTTTAGAACAGGAATTTAACGTTATTGTGCTTTAAAATTTTCAGTATATTTACGATACTAATTTTGTTGCGCAATGAATATTGCTGAAGAAAAAGCCCGCCTGAAACAAGAGATTGACAACGTAAACGACCCTGAGGTACTGCACCGGATAAGCGCATTGCTATCTAATGATAATGGCTCGCTGATGACTGAAAAGCAGCTGGCTATTGTTATGGAACGCAGGGAAGAGTATTTAAGAGACCCATCGAGTGCAATATCGTTTGAAGATTTTAAAGCCGAGATTAAAAAGAAACATGGCTTTTAATAAATAAATCCAAGCCGATATATTCTACGTATATATAAACAGGTAATTTCGCCAGAAATTATTTTTTATTGGTTGGTTGGTTTTGAGAATGCCCCTTAGTAATGAGGGGCATTTTTTTTATATCGCTAAACTTGGAAGTTGCAGTATGAGCCTGTTTTTTGGGTAAGCCCAACTTTAAATTAACCACCCTTCTTTAAACAGCTCCCCCTGGGTGTATTACCCTCCTGTAATACAACGTCAGAATGCAGGAACTGCGCGGCAGCGGCAGAGTCGTTTACTTTAACCGCGCTGCGTGCAAGCATTTCGGCTTCAAATTCTGTTAATACACACTCCCTTACCCCGGCTTCTTTCCATTCAGGGGTTTTGCATCGCTTATATATATATCGCGCCAGCGCCAGCGCATCCAGCAATGCCTGGTTAGCCCCCTGCCCTTTAAAGGGGCTCATGGGGTGGGCGGCATCCCCTATCAGGGTAACCGGCCCCGCCTGGTGTAGCATTTCGGGCGTGAGTAATTCACGGTCATACACCGGGTAGCCGGAAACCAGCGCTTCGGGTGTTGCAGCTAAAATTTGCGGGATGGGGCTGTGCCATTTCGCCCTGTGGCATGCTTCTTCCTTTAGCGCCAGAGGGCCCAGCGCGCTTAAGGCCTTAGCTTCATCTTCGGGCATGGGGAAGCTAAACTGCCACATTACCGTATCGGATGTATAAGGCATCATATACATGCGTTCGTACCCGTTAGCAGTTTGAAATACAGTGGCCGAATCGAGTAAAGGGCTGTCAATACTTTCAAGTAATTCTAAAGGGCAAATACCTAATATAACAATACAGTCCAGGTAGCGTAAGGGGGTAGCAGCCTCACCTATAACCTGCCTGCGTACCGCGCTGCGAATACCATCGGCTCCCACTACAATATCTGCAAGGGCATTCTTTATCGCGCCGTTTACCTGAAAGGTTAATGAAATACCTCCACCCTCACGTTGCTTATAGGCTGTTAACTGGTGGCCCCATTGCACCATGGCATGGCCGCCGAGCTGCTCAAGCAGCGCCAGGCGCAATGATTGCCGTGCAATGTGCATGTTAAAACGTTTAGCAGGCGCCTTCTCGTGCTGGGGTAGCCACTTGCGGTTTCCCCATTCGCCTATTATAGCACCATCGGTAGTGTGTACTATATGTCGTGTAGAAATTACCGCATCGCGCAACGAATTTATGCCCAGCCCCTGCATTGCTTTGCCGGCTTGCTGTAATGTGAGCCCATAGCCTTGTGAGCGGGCATTAAAATCGGCATCGCGCTCATAAAGGGTAAATGGTATGCCCCGGTGCAAACAGGCTGCCGCCAGGGCCACTCCGCCAATACCAGCGCCAATGATGGCTACGTGCGGGTATTTTTCGGCATCAGCCACGGGAGCTGCGGCAGATTGTATTAGCCCTGAGCCACTACAGTTAGCGCAGGGGTACAGGTGCCCTTTAGGTACGATGGGAGCCGGGCCATTACCTCCCGTCTTTTCAAATTCGGCTAACGCTGCCTGATAGGTAAGGCGCGCTTTTTTGCTTACCCCCCTGCTTTTTTTACCGTTGCCCTGGCATTCAGGGCAAACGGCGCGGCATGTAGCTTCGTTTTTCATCTTACTCTTATCCTATATAATAAAAACAGCTATTTACTTAGTGTGGCTTATTTATTTGGGAACGACAAATGTACAATTTCCAAATTATTTTTAGGCATCCGGGAAATTCGGCCTACTCGGTTTATATAAAGTTTGTATATGATGTATAATCACTACTTTTATCCGGGTAAAAAAGAAGTTAATAAAAGTAGCATTTTAAAGTAGCCATGGAACAGCATGATAACAACGGTATGCTTTATATGATTAACGGTAACTTAAATAAAGTCATCAGTCATTACTACCATATTTATAATACCGGCGGCAGTACGGTAGCCAAACAGTTATCGCCCAGCCTGGAGTTATTACTGGTGTTTAATTTTGGCACTCCAGTACCTATATCCTTCAATAATGGTTCCTCCCCCCATGTGCTTGAAAAAGGATGTGCAGTGCTGGGCCCGCTAAGGCAAATGCTGAATTATCAACTTAAAGAAGGGGCCGATGCTATTGTGGTAAACTTTAAGCTGAGCGGGTTTTACAGGCTTTTTAAAGTACCGCTCAATAATTTTGACGGGCAAACGGTGTATGACCCCGCTCAAATAACCGATAAGTTTTCTTTTGATGATTTGTGGAAGGAACTTTCTAATATTGCGGATATTAAGGCACGGTTAAGTATTATTTCAGAGTATGTAGCACATTATATACATGAGATGGACGATGCCGCGCAGCCCCTTATTGATGGCGAACATTACTTTTATAACCCTGCCACAAATCCGGCGAAAGCCATTGCATCAGATGCTAATGTAAGCGAGCGCACAGTCCAGATCCGATTCCAAAAGTATGCCGGGTATTCCCCAAAGGAACTACTGCGCTTTTTAAGGTTCAAAATGGTTTTAGGGCGGCTAACCGATACCAGTGAAAAAACACCCGATATGTTTGAAATTATAGACACATTTAACTATCATGACCAAAGCCACCTCATTAAAGATTTCCAGCACTTTTTAGGGACAACACCACAGCATTTTCTAAAAGATTTAAAGGGCAAAGAATTTTTTACCGTAGGATCAGGGACTAGAAGCCCTGATATTATCGAGTAAATTTTATGTGCTAATTGCACGTTCGTTTTCTTACAATGGCATCACACATTTGCGGCGTAGTTTTGCTTCAGAAATAAACAACATTCTAAATCTTAAAATTATGACACATACTATTTTAGGCGCTAACGGCACCATTGCAACTGAACTTATCCCCGTATTAAAAAGGAACAATGTAAAAATAAGGCTGGTATCAAGAAAGCCGCAACATATTGAGGGTACTGAATCGGTAACGGCAGATGCGCTAAATTCTGAAGAGGTACTGTCGGCCATACTGGGTTCGGATGTGGTGTACCTGGTAATTGGCATTACGTATAACGCCAAAGTATGGAAAGAAGAATGGCCGGTAATAATGCGCAATGTTATAGATGCCTGTAAGGCTACAGGTGCAAAACTGGTATTTTTTGATAACATTTATATGTACGGCAAAATTGACGGAGTGATAACAGAGGAAACCCCATACAACTATACAAGCAAAAAAGGAAGGGTGCGTGCTGATGTTGCCCGGATGCTGTTACAGGAAATGGCGGCAGGAACCCTTAAAGCAACAATAGCAAGGGCAACCGACTTTTATGGCCCCAGGGTAGTTGACAAGAGTTTTGCTGGGTTGATGGTATTTGACAGGATGAGAAAAGGGAATGGTGCCCAATGGCTTATTAACCCTAACGTGCCACGGTCATTTAATTATACCCCCGATGCCGCCGAAGCACTCTATATACTTGGTACCGATGAAAAGGCAGTTGGCCAGGTGTGGCACCTTCCCTCAGCTGACCCACTTACTATAAAAGAATTTGTAGCATTAGCCGCTACCGCTATGAAGGGTTCGGATAAAGTTTCGGTGTTGCCTAAGTGGCTGTTAAAAATAATAGGCCTTTTTAATCCCTTTATGAAAGAGGCCTATGAAATGAACTACCAAAATGAGTTCCCGCTACATTTCAGTTCTGCCAAGTTTGAAAAGGCATTCAACTTTGTACCCACACCGTATGCAGAAGGTGTTAAGGAGACAGCAGCGTGGCATTTGAGCCGGGCTTAATGCGCTGACTGTGATGCACTACCATTAGCACAAAGAAAGCTCCAAATCATTAATTTGGAGCTTTCTTTGTGACCTCGACCGGACAAATTTCAAACCATTTTATACATGATTTAAAGAAATTAGCCTACTTTCTATAAGATAAGTTTTTTATTTAGCGGTTTGGATGTGCTGTTAGGGATTTAGATTTATGAATTAAAGTTGTGGCAAATTCGTGGCAATTTATTTAGCGCAGCGACGATGTCATCAAAGTACCATCATTTCGTGTCCACTTTTTGGTATGAAGATTAAAGGGGGTGACAATCGAAAAAGTAAGCATCTTTATGATTTACAAAAATTCAGGAATAGTTATGTGCAGAAATATTTAAACGGATGTTTTTTAGGAAATAACATCAGAAAAAAGCTACCTTCTTTTCGATAAAAATATTTAATTTGCATTGTTAAAATCTTTTCAAGAAAAAATGAAAAAATATTTTTTGTTACTATCTGTACTCTTTATTTGTCAAGCTCTCTATTCTCAAATGGGACAATATTTATGACCTAAATTCATTAGATAATAATTTTTTGACGGAAGATGTAAAGAAAATCATTGACCAGAATATAGAAGGAAAGCAAACCGTTTTTCTCGGAGAATCAGTACATTCGAGTGGTTCAGATTTTCTTGCCAAAACAGAGTTTGTAAAGTACCTGGTAACAGAACACGGCTATAAAGATATTGCGTTTGAGGCGGATTTTATCAGCTTATTGTTTATTCATAATAAAAGAAATTTGCCTAATATTTGGAAAGAGTCTGAGCAATGTAAAGAATTGATGACCTTTTTGAAAGATAATAATGTTACCATTTGGGGATTTGATATTCAAATGGGTGGAGATGCCCATTTCATTTTCCCAAAAAAGATTAAGGAATTTTTAATTACAAATAAAATAGAGCTAGAAGAAAAGTTTTTAAACCTTACAGATACATTTTTATTGAACACTTCAAAACCCCGAAAAGTCTTATCCAAATCGGATATTGATTTTCTTAATAATTATATAACAGCGTTGCTACAAAACGAAAAAGTTAAAACTCATAAACAATGGACACGAATATTAGAAAGTTACAAAGCGAATATTAAACTAAAATACACAGACAGAGATCAGTCTGTCCCACGACTAAATCCCACAAGAGATACAGAAATGGCTAAAAATCTTGATTTTATTGTAAAACAAAACCCTGATAAAAAGTTTATTGTCTGGACTGCCAATGCTCACATGTCAAAATGCAATTACGACTATATGAAAGGATTGACAATGGGATATCAATTTAGAGCATTGAATCCAAATACCTCCTATCATATTGCGTTTGGTTCCGTTAAAAGATATAATCAATATGTAAAAGAAAAGACAATAATAAAAGGCTCAGAAAACAATAATAACATTTTATATTATTTGCCATCAATTCATAAGAACTATTTTCTTGACTCAAGGAGTGTTTTACCAGAATTTAGAACTAAAGGTTATGATGATTCATCTATTTTTAATTTGTATAACATATATTACAAGAAAACAGATGTAAGCGAAAGAGATTTATTAAACCTATTTGATGCTTTGGTTTTTATCGGAGAAGATTGGATAGAAGTGTCTTATGAAAAATAATCAAAACAGTACTCTTTATGAATAAAAATATTGAAACTTCTGATATTGTTTTAAGAACTCTTAAGAAAAATAACATTTCAATAAACAGTAAGAGATTTGTAAGCCAATTAAAGATACATCCGGAATATCCTCAATTAATATCTGTTGTAGATAAGATATGTTTCGGTTTGGCAGTTTGTATTTATTAATGTCTTTCAACAAAAACTCTCAACAGTGTCGAGAGATTTTAAGTTTCAAAATGGTTTAATCCCGTTAGGGTAATTATTCAGGACTTCCAAACCCGCTGAAAAATCTTATGAATTTTAGGATATATTTCTAAATACGTAAGATTTTACAAACAAAAAAAGCCTAAAATCATTGATTTTAAGCTTTTTAATGTGTGACCTCGACTGGATTCAAACCAGTAACCTCTTGAGCCGTAATCAAGTGCGCTATTCAGTTGCGCCACGAGGCCAATTTGCTTTCAAATCCCTATTTCACTGGCGTGATGTGAACTTGTTTGCGGGTGCAAATATACATATTAATGCGTAACTTGCAAACCTCTTTTAATATAAAACGCAAAAAAAATGGCTATCGACCAGTATATACGTGATGTTCAGGATTTTCCGAAACCCGGCATCCTGTTTAAAGATATAACGCCGCTGCTGGGCAACCCCACCGCCGTTAAAGAATGCCTGGACCTGCTCCTGCTAAACCTGCGCGGGCAAAAAATAGACAAGGTGGTGGGCGCCGAAAGCCGTGGGTTTTTCTTTGCCACACTTATAGCACACGAACTGGGCGCGGGCTTTGTACCCGTACGCAAGCCCGGCAAGCTGCCGTATGATACGCTTTCTGCGGCCTACGAACTGGAGTATGGCACTGATAATCTTGAAATACATACCGATGCCATACAGCCCGGTGAGCGTGTGGTAATACACGACGATGTGCTGGCTACCGGCGGTACCGCAAAAGCACTGTGCGAACTGGTAGAACGCCTGGGAGGCGAAATAGTACAGTGCAACTTTATTATGGAGTTATCCTTTTTGCACGGGCGCGACAAGCTGGTACCTTATGAAGTGTATGCGCCGCTGGTGTATTAGTTTTTTTGAACTGTGAAACATGATTGAATGTAAAGACTGTTATAAAATTTTACCAAGTACTTTTTTTGTATTCAATGCTACTAAACATTGAATCAGCAATTTTATCATATTTCAACAAATAATCTTCATTAGGGAACATAAACACAAACCTGTATAAGATATCATTTTTACTTTCAAGATATATAATACCCTGAACCTTTTTGTCTTTATAATATATCTTAAGATAAGTATCTTCTTGTTCAGTTTTTAAAACATTAAGTTCTCCAATATCAAAAATATAATCTTTATAATTCTCTTCTCCTACATTGACTTGTGCTTCAAGTTTATTAAACATCAGAAACAAAACACAAATTGGCTTTGAATTGACCAATAATTTGTAACTATCAATAAATCCTTTTTCCTCATTAATCTTTTTAAAAGGCTCAAAATTAATGCTATCTGAAACAAGCATATTACAATACGTATTCTCAATCTTATTTTGTGAATACACAAAGATTGGAGATAGTAAGGACAGAAATACAATTGTATACTTATTCATAAAAATATTTGAAAATTACCTAAATCTACTTCAACTTAAACCTTACAATATTCTTTTGCCCGGCTGCTACTACAGTATGGTTATCTACAAACTGCAGTACATTAAGGTTGGTTGCATCGTTAATCTTCTTCCATGAATTGCCTTGGTCGTAGCTGTAAAAAATACCGTTGCGGCCCACTGTTATAAGCTCGTTGCCATCGCTGCCAGGCAC
>Ga0247803_1000764_pt1 | contig 17066 bp, 18 predicted proteins | sample UWRJL014104B1_FD_180928 | JGI IMG/M metagenome (GOLD analysis project Ga0247803, IMG submission 180928) | Plant litter microbial communities from Arlington Agricultural Research Station in Wisconsin, United States - UWRJ-L014-104B-1 | ecosystem: Environmental > Terrestrial > Plant litter >...
CCGGCGGCGCGGGTGTAATATCGGTTATCGGCGAGGCATTGCCAAAGGAGTTCAGCCGGATGGTGCGCCTGGGCCTTGAGAAAAAGGCCGATGAAGCCTACGAGCTTCACTACAAAATAGCCGACAGTATCGACCTTATTTTTGAGCAGGGCAACCCCGCGGGCATCAAGTACATGTTTAAAGAGCTTGGCCTTTGCGACGATGTGGTGCGCCTGCCGCTGGTTAGCGTAGATGCTAACCTTGCCGGGAGGATAAGCGCTTTTTTGAATAAACTTAAGGCTACGCCGGAATTGGTGTAACGGGAAAAGTTATTACACAGAGGCTCACGGAGGTTTCACAGAGGCACACAGAGAATTACAGCTTTTAAAACTCTGCGTGTCTCTGTGCCTTCTCTGAAAATCTCTGTGGCACATTCACAGCAAAACACAATAAATCACACTATTTTCAGTTAAAGGAAAGATGCTTTTACCGGGCATCTTTTTTTGTGGAGGCTGCCCGCAAAAAATATTTTGTATTGAATAATTATTAACTAACTTTGCGGTTGCTTTTAAAACTGCGCGTGCAGTGCTAGAAACTATATTATGGCAAGATTTTTTTATACACTTTTACTGGCACTACTGCTTACTTCGTGCAGCCAATTTCAAAAAGCGTTGAAGTCTGAAGACATCAAACTTAAATATGAAACGGCCCAGCAGCTTTTTGAGAAGGAGAAGTATGCAAAGGCCATACGCCTTTTTGAGCAGATAGCGCCGTCCTACAGGGGCAAGCCGCAGGCCGAAAAAATGTTTTATATGTATGCCACGGCCCTGTATAATACTAAGTCATATACTACCGCCGGCTACCAGTACGACAGCTTTACCGCAAGCTACCCAAAAAGCACAAAAGCAGAGGAGGCCGCTTTTTTAGGGTCTAAAAGCTATTACTACCTTTCGCCGCGCTTTAGCCTGGACCAGGTAGATACTTATAAAGCGCTGGAAAAACTGCAGGCATTTATAGACCGCTACCCTAACAGCCAGTACATGCCCGAGGCTAACCAGCTGGTTAAAGAACTGAGCTATAAACTGGAGCTTAAAGCCTATTCTACCGCAAAACAGTATTTTGATACCGCCGATTACTTTGGCGATTATACGGCGGCACTAAAAACGCTCGACCTGTTTATGGAAGAATATCCGGGCAGCGAACTTAGGGAAGACGCGCTTTTCCTTAAATTTAATTCGTCTTACGAGCTGGCCATAAACAGTGTGGAAAGCAAAATGCAGCAGCGTTTGCTGGAGGCTAAAGAAAGTTATGACGACCTTATAAAATACAAGGGCGAAACAAAATATAAAGGCGATGCAGATAAGATGCTCGAACGTATAAACAAAGAATTACAGAAATTTTCTAAATAATAGCGCACCATGGACTTAAAGAAAACAACGGCCCCCGTAAATACCATTACCTACAACAAGAACAAGATAGAGGAGCAGACAGGTAACATTTATGAAGCCATTACCATTATTGCCAAAAGGGCAAACCAGGTTAACAGCGAGATAAAAAAGGAACTTATAGAAAAACTTGAAGAGTTTGCTACCTATAACGACAGCCTTGAGGAAATTTTTGAGAATAAAGAACAGATAGAGGTTTCTAAATTTTATGAGAAACTGCCTAAGCCACATGCTCTTGCCGTGCAGGAATGGCTTGAAGGCAAGATTTTTTACAGGGAACCTAATAACTAATATACCTTTACCATGTCTGTTTTAAGCGGTAAAAATATCTTGCTGGGCATATCCGGAGGTATCGCCGCCTACAAAACAGCCACACTAACAAGGCTATTTATAAAGGCAGGTGCACATGTACGCGTAGTCATGACACCTGCCTCTAAAGATTTTATTACCCCCCTTACGCTGTCTACACTCAGTAAAAACCCGGTGCATTCATCGTTCTACAACGAAGAAGATGAAAACGCAGTTTGGAACAACCATGTAGAGCTTGCCCTCTGGGCCGACCTTTTTGTTATTGCACCCGCCACCGCCAATACTATGGCTAAGATGGTTTCGGGCAATAGCGACAACCTCCTTATAGCAACCTACCTTTCTGCCAAATGCCCTGTATATGTAGCCCCGGCTATGGATCTGGACATGTACCACCATGGCTCCACTAAAGAAAGTTTTAAAAAGCTGCAATCGTTTGGCAATACCATAATCCCGGCAGAAAGCGGCGAACTCGCCAGCGGGCTGCACGGCGAAGGCCGTATGGCCGAACCGGAGCACATTATAGACTTTCTCGAAAAAGATATTGAAGGGAAATTACCCCTTCGAGGAAAAAAAATACTGGTTACCGCCGGTCCCACATACGAACCGATAGACCCTGTGCGTTTTATAGGGAACCATTCGTCCGGCAAGATGGGGTATGATATTGCTTTGGCAGCCGCCAATGAGGGCGCAGAGGTTATTCTGATAAGTGGCCCCACACACCTAACGGTTGCACATGATAATATCAAATTGATAAACGTAACCTCAAGCAGCGAGATGTATACAGCCTGCCATGAGCATTTTAATGATGTAGATGCCGCTATAGCTGCCGCTGCCGTCGCCGATTACAGGCCAAAAGTGGTAGCCGCCCAAAAAATAAAAAAGAATGACAGCAGCCTTATACTGGAACTTGAAAAGACAAAAGACATATTGGCATCGCTGGGAGAAATAAAAACGGGGCAGTTTTTGATAGGCTTTGCCCTGGAAACCGAGAATGAAATTGAGAACGCGAAGGCTAAAATCCGTAAAAAAAACTTAGATTTGATAGTACTCAATTCGCTTAGCGATGCGGGTGCGGGTTTTGGCAAAGCAACAAACAAGGTTACCTTTATAAACAGTAACTTTGAGGAGGAGCCCATGGAACTGAAAACGAAGGAAGCAGTGGCCCTTGATATAATTAACAAGATAAAAACGCATTATAATGTATAAGTGGATAACAGCTGTGGCATTATTTTTAACCCTGAACCTTCAGGCTCAGGAACTTAACGGTACCGTAACCATAAGTTTTGACCGTATTACCGATGCTAACCCCGAGATATTTAAAACGCTGGAGAAAGCGGCACAGGATTTTATAAACAATACCCGGTTTACCACCCGCAACTTTAACCGCAACGAGCGCATTGCCTGTTCGTTCTTCTTTAATATCTCGGCCTTTAACAACAACAGCTTTACCGCCACGCTGCAGGTTAACGCACTGCGCCCGGTTTTTAACAGCACCTACACCACTCCCCTGCTCAATTACAGCGATAAAGATGTAACGTTTACCTACAACCAGGGCGAAAACCTTATTTACAACCCCAGCACTTACGACTCTAACCTTGTATCGATAATGGCGTTTTATGCTAATATGATGCTGGGCCTTGACGGCGACAGCTATGCCCAGAATGGGGGCACGCCTTATTTTGAGGCCGCACAGGGCATAGCCACCATAGCACAAGGCGGCGGCAGCAAAGGCTGGAGCCAGCAGGATGGCAACCAGAACCGTTTTGTATTTGTAACTGATATGATGAGCAACACCTTTAGCCCGTTTAGGGAGGCCATGTACAGCTACCACCGTGAGGGGCTTGATACCATGGCAGACGACCCTAAAAAAGGCAAGGAAAACGCGGTTAAATCAATAAAAAAACTGGGGGAGCTTTATAAAGTGCGCCCTAATGCCTTTCTTACCCGCATCTTTTTTGATGCTAAAGCAGATGAAATCGTGTCGATGTTTAGCGGCGGGCCTAATGTGCCGGTTACTGAACTGAGCGAAACGCTTAACCGGATTTCGCCGCTTAACGGCAGTAAGTGGGGGAAGATAAAATAATGTTTTTTTTATTAAGAATTGAGTACAAAGTATTAAGACCGAGCCGGAAATTTTGAAACCTGTAGGATATGAAAAGGGCTATATTGACATTCATGCTTTTTGCATTTAGTCTGACAGATGCTCAGGAAATGGAAATTTCCGAGACAGATTTGTATGAGAAAGCAGAGGCTAGCATGACTGAATATTACAACACATATCGTGAAGCTGACTCAGCTATTATCAGAACTAAAACATATTAATACTATTCGTCATTAGTCAAAAATTTCCAAAAGTCGGAAAATTATATTTATTACTTGTACACAAAAGGTTGCTTCGCTCACGACAGAGCAGAACAAAAACAATGTTTTAAAGAAGTTTCTGAATCAGGCTCCTGGGCATATTATAGGCGAAAAGCGCTTATCTATTTGTGTTCCTACGCCATTGATGAGAAAGAATTTATTAGCACAAAGCAGCATTTAGATGCTATTGGAAAAATGAAAAAACCAACTTTTACATGTGGAAATGAACGAGAGACAGACAATTCTCAATTAGAAGCTATTCGTAAACGCCTATATGTTGCAATGAAGGATTAATATCCTCAACAGCCACACTGTATATTAGCCTGTAAAAGCTTTCCCGCTGCCCGCATCTACTCGCCTAAAATAAAAAACGCGGCTATTAACCGCGTCTTATCTATTATCTTTCATCTATCATCTCAATGTCTTTCTACTACTTCACCTTCGTCCAGTACTGCGTACGCCCCAGTAGCGAAACCCCCAGATAACCGCGCACTTTAAGCTTATCCTTACCTTCAAGCTTTATGGTACAGCTGTAGAGCTTGCCTTTATTAGGGTCAAGGATGTCGCCATCGGTATATTCATCATCGTCTTTAGTAAGGCCCTTAATAATAGTTAATCCCAAGATGGGCTTATCCTTATCGGCACCCGAGCAATCTTGGCATTTTTTGTCTTTATTAGCAGGGTTAAGTATCTCAACCACTTTACCATAAATTTTGCCGTCCTGCTCATATACCTGCACAATAGACTTTGCCTCGCCGGTTTCATCGTCAAAGGTTTTCCACTTGCCTGTTACCTGTGCCGTGGCCGAAAACACGCCTGCAATGGCCACAAATAAAAATGTAAAAATTGCTCGTTTCATAATTTAAGCTGTTAGTTAATGCTAAATGTACAAATTTTTTCTTTTTAATTTATGAATTAACGCATTTAGTTCAAATCCCAGCAAAAGGATAAAACAGTTAATCCATATATAAAGCATTAATACAAGCAGCGTGCCAATACTCCCATACAGCTCATTATACTTGCTAAAACGCACCACATAAATACTGAAACCAAACGATGTAAGACCAAACAGCAGCGTGCTAAACACCGACCCATAGCTAAAGAACGCGGCCTTTCGGGTTTCTTTGGCGGCAAACTTAAACATCATGCTGGTGGTAGTTAATATCATGAGCAGCAGGAAGATATAACGCCCCCATTGCAGCAGGCTTATCTCGGCGGGGATGTAGTAACGGTTGCTGAATTTTTGTATAATTACCTCAAAAAATACGATTGCAGCTACCGTAATGATTAGCAGTATGGTAAGTACCAGCGACAGCCCTATAGCCAGGGCATACTGCCTGAAAAACCTACGCTTTATGGTAATGTGCATACTGCTCTGAAAACCGCTGAGTATGGCGTTTATACCGTTGCTCATAAGCAGTATGGCCAGGAGGATACCCGTACTAAGGAGGCCTTTGTGGCTGTTTAAAAGGATGTCAGTCAATATATTAGCTATGGCATCATACGTATTGGGCGGAACGTTATCGGCTACAAACTGCATAAAATCTTCCTGGAAGTTATCCATCGGGATGTAAGGTATCAGGTTGAGTATGAACAACGCAAACGGGAACAGCGACATAAAAAAGCTAAACGCAATGGCCCCGGCCCTGTAGCTTATATCACCTTTTACAATTCCGGTAATATACAACTCCATCAGGTGGTACAGCGTAAGCCCTTCAGAATAAGGCAGTTTAATGCTTTTTCCAAAGCGTACCAGTTGCTTAACCACAGGGATGCGCTCCAGCTTATGTTCCAGTTCTACCGACATTTAAAATGCTTTTAGGCTAAGGTCCATATTATAAACAGAGTGGGTTAGCGCCCCGCTCGATATATAATTAACGCCGCATTCGGCATAATGGCGCATGGTGTCCTCGTTAATGCCGCCGCTGCTCTCCGTCTGGCAGTAATCGCCAATAATTGCAACGGCCTCGCGGGTGGTGGCATAGTCAAAATTATCCAGCAATATGCGGTGCACACCGGGACTGGCTATAATTTCGCGCACCTCACCCAGGTCGCGGGCCTCTACTATAATTTTGAGGTCCAGGTCATTACCTACTAAATACTCTTTAGTTTTTGTAATGGCCCGGGTAATGCCGCCTGCAAAATCTATGTGGTTGTCCTTAAGCATTACCATGTCATACAGGGCAAAACGGTGGTTTTCGCCGCCACCTATTTTTACGGCCCATTTCTCTAAAGCCCTGATTCCCGGGGTGGTTTTGCGGGTATCGAGTACTCCTGTGCCGGTGCCGGCCAGTATATCCACATACTTTTTAGTCTTGGTGGCAATGGCGCTCATACGCTGCATAGCGTTGAGTACCAAGCGTTCCGCTTTAAGTATGCTTTGCGACGACCCGTGGACATGAAAGGCAATATCGCCATATTGAACCGGCGTACCATCGGATATAAACACCTCAACTGCAAGCGATTGGTCTACATAAGCAAATACTTTTTGGGCAAAATCTACCCCTGCGAGTATTCCGTTGTCTTTAACCAAAAGCTTGGCGCGGCCGGTAGCCGTGGCGGGAATGCAGGCAAGTGAGGAGTAATCGCCGGGGCCTACGTCTTCGCGGATGGCATTGGCTATGATAATATCGAGTTCGGTCTGGAATTGCTGTTCAGAAATCATGGTTTTGTATTGTATGGCTAAGGTAGCGATTTTTTTTTTGGAGGGAAATACCTTTTTCAAAACCGGTTTTCAAAACAAATGGACCATTTCACATAAAAAAAGTATTTTCTTATAAAATTAAATTTCATCTTTCACATTCTTTATCTTTTTCTTACACAAAAGGCCATTTTACTGTGAAAAATGGCTTTTGCAACATACTGATAATCAATATGCATTAAATCAACTTCCACAATTGGTATATTTTCTGTTAAGCATAAAAATTCCCCCGTTTTCGCATACGGCTTTTTCTGCGTGGTTGTACTGAAGGAATGGCTTCAGTACTATGGCTTAAAATGGGTTGTAATTTTGCAGGGCAGGAAGTGAGGCAAAATATACCTACTTGTGGGTATATTTTATAATGTTAAAATTTGTAAATTCACAATCATAAATCAACACAATGAGCAAACCAACCTACGCAATTTTACTGGCAACCGCCCTGCTGTTTATTTACAACCATTTTATATACGACCCCCTTGCAGGAGAGGGGCCGGAACTTGACGCGCTAAACGACCTTCAAAAACAAATTTTAGCCACGCTAAGCGAAATGACAAAATTGTTAATAAGCCTTTCTACAGCGCTATTTGGCCTCATAGGGTATTTTGCGCTCGAAAACTTTAAGAAGGTTGGCAAAATTGAGCTAAAATTCCAGGCCGATTTTGTTGCAGCATTTTGCGCTACCGCCATCTCGTTAGACTTTGGTTACATATTTATGGAAAAGCTTGTCGAACTGCTATCCGTAGGCGTTTTTAATCCCTACGACCGTATCATAAGCATCCCCCGCAACCTGCAAATCATAGCATTTTTGTGCGCGTTATTTTTTAGCGGCAGGCTCATCCTCAGAAACCTCTTTAAACCTGTTACAGCATGAAAATACAGCTATTATTACTCGTTTTCTCTTTGGGGTTATCCGGCTACGCCCAAAACGCACCGGTAACCGACACACTCAAAACAAACATAGATACCGCCTTTAAACAGTACGAAGAAACAAGCCAGGTGTTTATAGCGCAAGACTTGCAGGACAGCCTTAAAACCGAGTATTATACTAAGGCATCCGGGCTTACCGCAGATCGTTTTGACAATCCGGCCCAGGCAAAGACGCTCATTAAATATTATAAAACCGCACCGGGGATAGCAGAGATTCTTGAAAACTTTACTAATAGTACCGACCAGTTTGCCGAGGTGTTTTCTATAGGCAGTGTGCTTTATATGAAAATACTTTTTGCTACGCAAAACCCTGACGTGGTGATGTCGATGCGCCCCGATACCCCAAACAAGTATGCCAGGCTTTTAGTTAGCGTAAAGCCAACCAACCAAAATGCCGTTATTTACTTAAACGGCACTAAAAACTGTACCGTTGCCCAGGCCACAAAGGGGCTGCGCGTGCATAGTGGGAAAAAATATAAGGTAGAAATAAAATCGGGTACAAAATTACTATGCTCTTATGATGTTACCCTGAATAGCCAGGAGTCAAAGAATGTTAGCTGCCCGTAAGTGTATGGCTTTAGTATTTGGGTGGAGAAAGGGGTTGTGGTTTTGTGGCAAATAAATATTATGGTTCACAATTATCAATTTTAACATCCGTTATAATACCATAAACCAACACATCATGACAAAAGCAATTATACTTTTATTGTTGTCAATTTTTATTTTCGGCTGTAAAAAAGAGCAGGCGGCACCCGTTGCCGTTCCTGTTCAGGGTACAGTGAGCCATGAAAAGATGGAGGCGCTGTTCAATGAAGTGTCAAAAGTAAAGTACTTTAAAGACATGCAGTATTTTCACCTTCGCGATACAGCGTATGCAAAAAAAATTGATACTACCACAGATATAATAGGTAAGTATAGGTTTAAAATACTCAAACACTATGGTTTTACCTATGAAGCTTTAAGAGATTCTTCGCTCATGAGTTTAAGGGATTACAAAATTAAGAAAGCAAGGTTTTTTTCTTATTTACGTATGCGCCCCATTCTCCCTCGCTATAGTAGAAAAGATACGCTTGTACCTTTAAATACATCTAAGCAAATCATAGACAGCCTTAATAAATATGATTATGAAAACTTTTATACTGCGGTAGACAAAACCTGGCCCAAGTATAAAATAAACAAAGAAATAACATTAAACCATAAGCGCTATAAAGAAAGCTTCAATGACGAAGACAATCATGAGTACTTTTTTTCTAAACCTGTATTTTCTGAAGATAATAATTTTGCTTTTATTGAGGTGCAGCATTGCCGACTTACAGGAACTCACTACTTGTTTAAATATAAAAATGGGAAATGGATGTTAGAAAAAGAAATGGAAACCTGGATTAGTTAAGTAGATGAATATTGACTCGTCGTTCTTTTTCTTAGACGACCCGGAGGAGGATGTTGTTAGCATTGTTATTAAGGCAACACTGCTGGCTTCAGGTTGCTTTCTTCACGTTCCTTTCTTCACGCAACGTCTTTGCGAGGAGGAACGACGAAGCAATCTAATAATGATTTAAAATTACGTCATAAAATAGATTGCCGCGCTCCGTGCCTCCGCTCGCAAAGACGAGCCGGAGGAGGATGTTGTTAGCACTGTTTTTAAGGCAACACTGTCCTCTTCAGGTTGGTTTCTTCAGGTTCCATTCTTCACGGACCGTCTTTGCGAGGAGGAACGACGAAGCAATCTATTTTGGCCACTATAAAAATTCTTCAATCCTGTAAAATAAATCTTCCCATTCGGGATTAATTGATTCAATAAGTTTAACCTTTTTTGCCCTGGATCCGGCTTTAATCTGTTTTTCGCGGGCAATAGCATCTTCAATCATCAGGAAAGTTTCAAAATATACTACTTTGTTAAGGTTATATCTTGCTGAAAACGAATCAGGATATCGCTTTTGTTTATGCTGCTTAACCCTATCGTGCAAATCACTTGTTACCCCAGCGTACAGCGTTGTGTTTTCATAATTAGTGAGTATGTAGGCAAATCCGGCTTTCATATGGTTAATTAGTTTACGATGCAAAATACAAAATTTTAGATTGCCGCGCTCCGTGCCTCCGCTCGCAAAGACGGTACGTGAAGAATTGGTAATGCTCACTCAGTCGTATATTCCATATGCTTCGCCAATTCGGGCAGAACCCTCGGGCCGACGATCGGAGACACTTAAAGAGCGATTTTTCAATTCGCCTGGAACCCACTATTTATAAACGGTCTATTTACAAATAACTCAAATACAGTTATTTATAATTTCTCTAACATATATTATCCGTAAATTTGGATTAGAAGTGAAAATGATAGTATAACCCACTAAAAATAAAAGCTATGGATATTAAGTTAGCAAATTGCTGTGGCAACTGCGACCACACGTAAGGGGGCAGTTGTGCAACGTGCACCAGGTAGTTACCGCCGAAACCCAGGCCTGCGCCGCTTATGAGTTTCGTGCCGTGCTAAGCCGCGAGTCAGACTGTTTAAAATGTGCCAAATTCCAGACCGAGCATTGCGCCCACCCACATAAATCGGGCGAAGGCATGCTGTGTACCGTTTACTACCCAAGGATAGTGGCGTAAAGAGTGTGTAAAAAGTGGATAGATGTTAGTTGCCTGTTGTGGCAGCTGCACTGCCGCTACATAAAACTACTATAATCAGGCTGCCTTTGGGTAGCCTTTTATGTGACTAAGCCGTTGCCGCTTCGCTTTCCTCCGTATCTCGGCGGTGCTTAAAAGGAATGGAAACTATAAAGGTAGTACCCTTTTCTTTACCCGGGCTCATGGCATAAATATTACCCCGGTGCAGCTCTACGAATGATTTGGTTATCGAGAGGCCCAGCCCGTTGCTGGTTTCCTTGCCGGTAGGCTTAGAACTCAGCTTGGCAAACTTGGTAAACAGCTTTTGCATGTCGCCAAAGGTAAGCCCCTGGCCCTGGTCTTTTACCTCAATATGCACATAGTTGCCGGCTTCGCGGGCGCTTACTTTTATAGTGGTATTGGGGTAAGAATATTTAATGGCATTGCTCAGCAGGTTGTGCAGTATGTCTGATATCTTATTGCGGTCGCCTTCCAGCGGGGGCAGGGTGTCCTGTACATACAGCTCTATAATTTGCTTTTTGCGGTGTGCCAGCAGCTCAAAGTTGTTTACCAGGCGGTTAAACATATCGCGCAGGTCTACCGGCTCTATGTTGAGCGCGAGGTCTTTCTCTTCCAACTCGCTGTGGGCAAGGTATTCGCCCAGCCTTTTTTGTATGTTGGCCACAGCCGATTTTATGTTGGCCGTCATCTTTTCGGCCATGCCTGCATTCTTGGTAATAATCTCGTTTGCCAGCTTTATGCTTGCAAGCGGATTTTTAATTTCGTGCAGCGCTATGTTCATCAGGTTAATTTGCGACTCTACACTTTTGCGGTAGCGCAACCGGTTCTCCAGCTTATCTATAACAATGGTACTCAGGGTACGCAGCATTTCCAGCTGCTGGTCGGTAGGGCGCTCGCGTGCTACAGAATCTACCACGCAAATGGTACCCATGTTAAAACCTTCGGGCGACTTAAGCGGCGCCCCGGCATAAAACCGTATACCCCCTTCGGCAGCCACATATTCGCTCTCCATAAGCGAGTTATGCTCGTGCGTATCCTGAAAAAGGGTAATGTCTTCCTGCAATATGGCCAGTGAACACAGGCTGTCCTTGCGGTCTACCTCGTTTACAGGCAGTACGCTAAGGTTCGACTTAAAAAACACGCGGTCTTTATCTACAAAAGAAATAAATGCGCTGGGGGTACCAAATATTTGCGATGCCATAAGGGCAATCTTGTCAAAGGTATCTTCGCTGTGCGTATCCAGTATCTGGTATTCGCGCAGCTTTTCCAGGCGCTCTTCGTCGTTTTTAGGGATAATGGATGCCGGCTTTTGGTATATCATACAGGTTAACCGAATATTTATATGGTTCCACAAATATTCAGCTACCGAAATTACGGCTAAATTTTTAATATTCGTTAAATCCGGTTAAATGTTATAATAATTTTAGGATAATTTTGTAAGAAGGGCTTTTGTTGTGGATGTGTCGATCTGTTGATTCGTTAATTTGGGTAAGGGGGCTTAGTGGAACACTGATAACACAGATTTAGAAGATTTACACAGATTTTTTCAGTCTGAGTGAAGCTATTCCCCGGCCCGAGTGAAGCTGCTCCCCTCTTGAGAAGGGGTTGGGGGTGTGTTGCTTTATCAAAGTAGCCACTTTTTATCTTGTATAGTTACACACGTCGCAAATACCCCCTTAAGTTGTCGCTTATGCACATTAGCATCCGCTTGCTACTGTACTACCTTTGAATAAACTAATTCAAAAACTATTATGGCAACCCAAATTTTTGTGAACATGGCCGTTAAAGACCTCGATAAATCGGTAACGTTTTTTACAGCCCTTGGTTACACTTTTAACCCGCAATTTACTAACGAGAACGCAACCTGCATGATCATCAGCGATACCATTTATGTAATGCTGCTTACCGTGCCTTTTTTCCAGACGTTTACCAACAAAGAAATTGTAGATGCCCGCAAAGCCGTAGAAAGCATCATTTGCCTTTCTGCCGACAGTAAAGACGAAGTGAACCAAATGGTAGACAAAGCAGTGGCGGCCGGTGCCACGGTACCCAACCCGGCTAACGACTATGGCTTTATGTACCAGCACAGCTTTGAAGACCTGGACGGCCACCACTGGGAATTTGTATGGATGGATCCAAACGGCGCGCCGGAGCATGTGGGGTAGTATGAAATACCAGTTTATTTTAAGGCGGGGTGAGCAGTCTCCTCCGCTGGAGGATGTGCGCGGCGGCGAACCGGATGGCCTGATTACCCCGGGGGGCGTTGCCCCCCGCTATTGTGTGCGACACGCCGCGGCGGGTCCGGAAACACCGCCCGAATGAAGCTATTCCCCTCCTTCGGAGGGGTACCGTAGGCGGGGTGGTTTATTGTACGCTAACTTTCTTCACGCACCGTCTTTGCGAGCGGAGGCACGGAGCGCGGCAATCTGTTTTATTCGCAATCTATTAATATAATCTATAAAAATTCTTCAATCCTGTAGAACAAATCTTCCCATTCAGGATTTATTGATTCTATAAGTTTAACCTTCTTCGCCCTTGAACCGGCTTTAATTTGTTTTTCACGGGCTATAGCATCTTCAATAAGCAGGAACGCCTCAAAATATACTAACTTGTTAAGATTATATTTTGCTGAAAAAGAATCGGGATACCGTTTTTGTTTATGTTGCTTAATCCTATCGTGTAAATCGCTTGTTACCCCGGCGTAGAGTGTTGTATTCTCATAATTTGTGAGTATGTAGACAAATCCGGCTTTCATGTGGCGGGTTGATTTAAAGATGCAAAATACAAAAAATTATAGATTGCCGCGCTCCGTGCCTCCGCTCGCAAAGACGAACCGGAAGGGGATGTTATTAGCGCTGCTGTTTAAGCTACTTTTTACGTTCCTTTCTTCACGTTCTTTTCTTCACGCACGTCTTTGCGAGTAGGAACGACGAAGCAATCTCATAACGCTTTAATATACATTCTCCATTATTTTTATAGCCATGTCGTGTGCTTCCAATGGCGTATCAAATTCTAATTCATAAAAGTAGAAAACTGCTAATTTGCATTGAGGCAATTCTAAAAAAATGAATTCATTCATCTGGTGAAAAAAATGAAAGCTTTCATTCTTAGTTTTAAAAATCAAAAGCGAATTTTCTTTCTTTCTTTTAGATTTTACGGTCAACCTTTTTAAACAAGTTCGAATTTGAGACAAAGCTTTATTTGGAGATTCAATATTAGGTCTCATCACTGAAATTGGGATTTCTGCAAACATTTTATTAAAAGGAATTTTATGAGATTTTTTAAATTTCCTTCTTATCTCGAGTATTTGAAATTTATACTCTATAATTTCTAGCCAACGTATTATATCATGAATTTCTGAAACACTAAAAAAATTTGAATTCAAATCAGTTGAATCGAATAGTTGTTTTATATATTTTTCAATGGTAGCAAGTAAATTATTATTACAGTTATCGCAAGCAGGAATTGTAGTTTTATTATAAGTCTGATCCGAATTATTTACCGTGGTTGTAAAAAATTTGTCTGTTATTTTTTCAAAAGTCCATCGTGGTAATACATGTTCCTTGGTAAGCCCTTTATCACTATTGCAAAAAAAGCAGATACTATTATTTTTCGATGGTGCATTAGGCAAATGATTTTCTTCGATAAAATCAATAATTGATTTTCCTTCAACTTTCAATTGCCTAGCCAATTCATTATAACATTGTCTAATATCCATTCTATAAAATTATCAATTAAATCATGTTACAAAATATTTATTAAGTAAAGCTTTTAACAATTTCTTACCCCCCACTCCTCCCCAAATTCTCCTCAAAAATCAGTAACTTTGCGTTTTGCAAAAAATTGATATGCTAGACTCTACAGATAACATAGAGGTACTGGGCGCGCGCGTTCACAACCTTAAAAATATAGACGTAACCATACCCCGCGAAAAGCTCGTGGTTATTACCGGGCTCTCGGGTTCAGGCAAGTCGAGCCTGGCGTTTGACACCATTTATGCCGAGGGACAGCGCCGCTACATAGAGACGTTTTCGGCCTACGCCCGGCAGTTCCTTGGTGGCCTTGAGCGCCCCGATGTTGACAAGATAGACGGCCTCAGCCCCGTTATTGCCATAGAGCAGAAAACCACCAGCAAAAGCCCCCGATCTACCGTGGGCACCATTACCGAGATTTACGACTTTTTGCGCCTGCTCTACGCCCGTGGCGCCGATGCCTACAGCTACAACACCGGCGAAAAAATGGTGAGCTATAGCGACGAGCAAATCCGCCAGTTGATAGTAGAGAAATTCGACGGTAAGCGCATCAGCATACTCGCCCCGATAATAAGGTCGCGGAAAGGCCACTACCGTGAATTGTTTGAGCAAATATCAAAACAGGGCTTTTTAAAAGTGCGTGTAGACGGCGAAATTAAAGACATAGAAAGCGGCATGAAACTGGACCGCTACAAGGTGCACGACATAGAAACCGTGATAGACCGCCTGGCGGTTGACACTACTGAAGACACCGACAAGCGCCTTGCCGACAGCATTAAAACCGCCATGTACCACGGCGAAAACGTAATGATGGTTATAGAGCAGGAAAGTAAGGAAGTGCGCTACTATAGCCGTAACCTTATGTGCCCCACCAGCGGCATCTCCTACCCTAACCCGGAGCCGAACAACTTTTCGTTCAACTCCCCCAAGGGCGCGTGCGACCACTGCAACGGCCTGGGCATAGTAAATGAAATCAACGTTAAAAAGATAATCCCTAACCCGAAATTGAGTATCAAGCAGGGCGGCTTTGTGCCATTGGGCGAATATAAAAGCACGTGGATTTTTAAGCAACTGGAAGCCATTGGCGAAAAGTTTGGCTTTAAGATAACCGACGCGATTGAGAAGATTCCCGCCGATGCGATGGACATGATACTGAACGGCGGTAAGGATAAATTTGTGGTAAACAGCAAAACTCTTGGCGTTAACCGCGAATATAAAATCGAGTTTGAGGGCATTTCGGCTTTCATCAAAAACCAGTACAGCGAAGAGGCTACCGCAGCATTAAAACGTTGGGCAAAGGAGTTTATGGACGAAATTCCGTGCCCGGTGTGCCACGGCACAAGGCTTAAAAAAGAGTCGCTTTACTTTAAGGTAAACGGCCTTAACATCGCCGAAATTTCGGCTATGGATATATCGGACCTTGCCGACTGGTTTGAAGAACTGCACAACAACCTCTCTGATAAACAAAAGGTTATCGCTACCGAAGTTGTAAAGGAAATCAAGGCACGCCTGAGCTTTTTGGTAGATGTGGGGCTGAATTACCTTTCGCTAAGCCGCGGTTCGGGAACCCTTTCCGGTGGCGAGGCACAGCGCATCAGGCTGGCCACGCAAATAGGTTCGCAACTTGTGGGGGTATTGTATATTTTAGACGAACCCAGCATCGGCCTGCACCAGCGCGACAACGAAAAACTGATACATTCGCTCGAAGCGTTGCGCGACATCGGCAACTCGGTCATTGTAGTGGAACACGACAAAGACATGATAGAACGCGCCGACTATGTTATCGACATTGGCCCGGCAGCGGGGCGCTTTGGCGGCCAGATTGTAAGCAAAGGCACACCCGCCGAACTACTTAAGGAGCATACCCTAACGGCGGCCTACCTCAACGGCGAACGGTCTATTCCCGTTCCGGAGAAACGCCGCGAGGGCAACGGTAAAACCTTAAAACTTACGGGCGCTACCGGCAACAACCTTAAAAATGTAAGCATAGAACTGCCGCTGGGCAAGATGATATGCGTTACCGGTGTGTCGGGCAGTGGCAAGAGCACGCTAATAAACGGCACGCTCTACCCCATCCTGAACGCACACTTTTTTAACGGTGTAAAAAAACCGGCACCCTACAAAAAGTTAGAGGGCCTGGAGCATATAGATAAAGTAATCGACATCGACCAAAGCCCCATAGGCCGCACGCCGCGCTCTAACCCGGCTACGTATACCGAGGTGTTTAGCGAGATACGCACCCTGTTTACCATGACGCCCGAAGCCATGATACGCGGCTACAAACCGGGTCGCTTTAGCTTTAACGTAAGCGGCGGCCGTTGCGAAACCTGCGAAGGCAGTGGTATGCGCGTGATTGAAATGAGCTTTTTGCCCGACGTATATGTAGAGTGCGAAACCTGCCAGGGCAAGCGCTTTAACCGCGAAACGCTGGAGATTCGCTACAAAGGCAAATCGATAAGCGATGTGCTGAACATGACGGTTGATGAGGCGGTGCCCTTTTTTGAGGCCATCCCGAAAATTAACCGCAAGATAAAAACCATACAGGATGTGGGACTGGGCTACATTACCCTGGGGCAGCAGAGCACTACGTTATCCGGCGGTGAGGCACAGCGTATCAAATTGGCATCTGAACTGTCTAAAAAAGATACCGGCAACACCTTCTACATTCTTGATGAGCCTACCACCGGGCTTCACTTTGAAGACATCCGCGTGTTGATGGAAGTAATTAACAAGCTGGTAGACAAAGGAAATACGGTTCTGATTATAGAGCACAATATGGATGTGATAAAGCTGGCCGATTACATCATAGACATTGGCTACGAAGGCGGTAAGGGCGGCGGGCAGCTTATTGCAAAAGGCACCCCCGAAGAAGTAGCTAAGAACAAAAAGAGCTATACGGCGCAATTTCTTAAAAAAGAATTACATTAGCAGGCTGTTTTTAGCCACGAATTACACAAATTTCACTAA
>Ga0247803_1000766_pt1 | contig 17029 bp, 13 predicted proteins | sample UWRJL014104B1_FD_180928 | JGI IMG/M metagenome (GOLD analysis project Ga0247803, IMG submission 180928) | Plant litter microbial communities from Arlington Agricultural Research Station in Wisconsin, United States - UWRJ-L014-104B-1 | ecosystem: Environmental > Terrestrial > Plant litter >...
CGGTCTATTTCTTGAAACGGATTGACTGCGCCATTGGGCGGGGCCATGCTGTATTCATATTGTAGATGCTGTATCCACAATATGGATAGTGGACGAGACCAAAGGCGGTGACGTGCAGACTTCAGACCCGAGCGCTGCCGTCTCCGTCATCGAACGGATGACCGCCGTGCTCGACGCGTTCTCCGCCGCCGACGACCGCATCGGCGTCAACGAGATCGCTCGCCGGTCGGGGCTGCCGAAGTCCACTGCCTCCCGGCTCGTGTCGAGCCTCGTCCGACACGGCTACCTGGAGCGGCAGGGCCACTCCGTGAGCGTGGGGTTGAAGCTGTTCGAGCTCGGCAAGCTGTCAGGCCAACCCAACGAGCTGCGCTCGCTCGCCCTGCCCACGATGGCCGACCTGCGCAACGCCACCCGGCAGACCGTGCACCTCTCGGTGCTCGAGGGCACCGAGGTCGTCTACATCGGCATCCTGCCGGGTCTCGACTCCTCGGCGCTGCTGTCGCGCGTCGGCGGAAGGCTCCCGGCCTACGCGACGGGCGCGGGCAAGGCGCTGTTGGCTTTCTCGTCGGCCGAGGTGGTCGAGCGGGTTATCGAACGCGGCTTCGTCGCCTACCAGCCGGGCACCATCACCAGCGCCGGTTCCCTGCTGCGCGAGCTGGAGGCCATCCGCCGCACGCGCCTCGCCTACTCGAACGCCGAGGCCGGGCCGGGCGTGACCGGAGCGGCCAGCCCGATCCTCACGGCAGACGCACGCGCGGTCGCTGCGCTCTCGGTCTCGGGGCGCATAGGGGGGTTCGACCCGCAGAAGGTCGGGTCGGCCGTGCACCTCGCCGCCCTCCACCTCGGCCGGCTGAGCAACGCGTCCACGCTCGGTCGACCGCAGCGCGGATCAGAGCGCGGTGTCTGACCACTCCCAGTTCTCGCGCTCGTAGAGGGGCTTCAATCCGGCACGGAGCATGTTCGAGAGCGACGCGCTCTCGCCGTCGGCATCGGGCTTGCCGGTCTCGCCCACCAGCCACCGCGCTCCCGCCTCTCGGGCGGCCTGCGCCCGGGCGGCGATGAGCGAGGACTGCGCGCCGAGACCACGGAACCCCGGGAGAGTGGATGCCCCGAACAGGTGCGCGGTCTCGCCGTGCAGGAAGAGGCTCGCGCCGCCGATCATCTCGTCGCCGAGCCAGGCCGCGAACGGCAGCGAGGAGGCCGACCGCGTCGACGACTCCGCCATCCGGCCAAGATCGGCGGGAGGCATCCCGAACCCGCTGAACACGACGTCTGCCCACTCGGCAACCCTGTCTGCGGGCACCCGGCCGACGCGCACCCGGCTCTCCCGCGGCTCGGCCGGGGTCACGTCGACGTCGATCTCGCCGGCGAGCTTCACCCAGGGGTTGCCACGTGTCAGCCCGTGGGCGCTGCGGATGTCGTCCCAGTCGGAGGGAAGGTTCCCGGGCGCGATCTGAATGGTCGCCTCGCGCACACCCCGGGCGCGGAACACCTCGACGACCTCCCGCACCAGGCGCGCGTCGACGGGGCTCTCGAAGCCGAAGCCGAGGGCCTTGTTCCAGTAGTTCACCGGGTCGTTCGCCATCGTGCAGACGACCCCGCCGGCGAGACGCACGGCCGAGGTACGCAGTGTGGATCGCTGCGGCTCGGGCAGACCCGAGAGCCAGAGGTGCATCGCCTCGGCCTCGCTGCGCTCGACGAGCTCGGAAAGGTGGGTGTTCGCTTGCTGCATCGCTCGGTCTCCGTCGAAGGGGTACGCGCTGCGCTATCGCGCCGCCGTTCCATGCTGGGGCACGGGGGGCCGAGACGGCCTCCGTGCGCCCACGGAAGCCTCGCGTGAAAATGCTTGACAGCGTTAGTGCAAGGGTTATTATAAATATTGAAATAAGTAGTTCCCTTCGAGTGAAAGCACCGGTCAATGACGACAGACGCTTTAGACATCGCGCCGTTCCCCGCGGACTTCCGTTGGGGCGTCGCCACGGCGGCCTACCAGATCGAGGGTGCTGCTCGCGAAGGCGGGCGCGGGCCGAGCATCTGGGACACGTTCGCCAACGTGGATCACCTGACGCTCAACGGCGACAACGGCGACATCGCCTGCGATCACTATCACCGCTGGGCCGACGACCTCGACCTGATGGCGAGTTTGGGAATCAGCCACTACCGTCTCTCACTCTCGTGGGTGCGGCTGCAGCCCACCGGACGCGGCGACCTCAACCCGGAGGGCGTGGCCTTCTACGCGGCGCTGCTCGAGGGCATGCGTGAGCGGGGGATCACCCCCATGGTCACGCTCTATCACTGGGACCTGCCGCAGCCGCTCGAAGACGCCGGCGGGTGGCCCGCCCGTGAGACGGCGTATCTGTTCGCCGACTACGCGGACCGCACGGTGCGCGCACTCGGGCACCTCGCCCGTGACTGGATCACCATCAACGAGCCGTGGTGCGTCGCATTCCTCGGCTACGGTCGCGGCGCTCACGCGCCCGGCAAGGAGGACCCGAGGCTCGCCGTCTCCGCCGCCCACCACGTCAACCTCGCCCACGGCCTGGCGGTGTCGGCGATCCGCGCCATCGACCCCGGGCTGCGCGTCGGCAACTCGAACATCGTGACCGACATCGTGCCGGCCAGCGGCTCGGCGGCGGATACCGCGGCTGTCGTGCGGCTGGATGCCATGAGCAACCGCGTCTTCCTCGACCCCGTGTATCTGGGCGACTACTCGCCCGCCGTGCGCGAGCTCTTCGCCCCACTCGGGCTCGACGCGCTCGTCGACGACGGCGACCTGGCCGTCATCGGCCAGCCGGTCGACTTCGTCGGCATGAACCACTACCAGCGTGTGGTGGCGTGGGACGCCGACGACGGCACCTACCTGCGCGTCGGCGAACGGCCGGCCTCACCGGCCACCACGTCATTCGGCTGGTCGGTGATCCCCGAGTCGCTCGGCGCCGTCCTCCGCCGCGTGTCGAGCGAGTTCACGAGCCTGCCCATCTACATCACCGAGAACGGCGCCAGTTACAACGACTATGTCGACCCCGACGGCCAGGTCAACGACCACGACCGGGTGGCGTACTTCGCCGGCTATCTCGCCGCTGCGGGCCGGGCGATCGAGGAGGGTGTCGACCTCCGCGGCTACTACGCCTGGTCGTTCCTCGACAATTTCGAGTGGGCGGAGGGCTACAGCAAGCGTTTCGGCCTCGTCTTCGTCGACTATCGCGACCAGACGCGCATCCCCAAGAGAAGCGCGCACTGGTACGCGCAACAGATTGCCCGGCACCGTTCCGCTGTGGAGTCGGTCGTTCCGGCATAAAAACGGGAGAAGCCCGCGGTCGCGGGCCATCCCAGCGACAAATCCCGCTTTACTTGCACCTAGAAAGGGAAACTCAATGAAGAGAATACTGACCAAGGCCCTCGCTCCCGTGGCAATCACGGGTCTGGCCCTGAGCCTCGCCGCCTGCACATCCGATCCGGGAACCGCCGAGGGTGACGGGCCGCTCACCGTGTGGGTCATGGGCGACTCCGGCACCAACTTCGAATCGCTCGTCGAGCCGTTCGTGACCGAGAGCGGCCACGAGGTCGAGGTCGTGGCCATCCCGTGGGACAGCATCGACGAGAAGCTGACCACCTCGGTCGCATCCGGCTCGGGGCCCGACGTGCTGCAGATCGGCCTGTCCAAACTGCGCACCTTCGCCGACGCCGGCGCGCTCCTCCCGCTCGACGACCTCATCGGCGACTACGCGGGCCTCGACCCCGCGAACTTCCCCTCCGGCGTCAGTGGTGACGCGACATCCGTCAGCGGACAGATCGTCAGCGTCCCCTGGGTCAGCGACACCCGCGTGCTCTTCACGCGAACGGACATCCTCGCCGAGAACGGCATCGACGCGCCGCCCACCACGTGGGACGAGCTGCGTGACGACGCGAAGGTCCTCGCCGGTCGGGGCAGCGGCCAGTTCGGCTACTACATCCCGCAGTGGGACGCCCCGCTGCCGGTGGAGATGACCTGGAGCCTCGGAGGCGACGTCATCGACTCCGAGGGCAACGTCGACTTCGACACCCCCGAGTTCCAGAAGGCGGTCGACATCTACACCGGCCTGTACGCCGACGGCAGCGTTCCCACGAACGGCGACTTCGACCAGACCCAGGGGTTCATCTCCGGTGTCGCGCCGATGCTCGTGAGCGGGCCGTACCTGGGCAAGGCGATCGCGGATGGCGCACCCGAGCTCGAGGGGAAGTGGCAGGCCAGCCTCCTGCCGGCCGAGGACTCGTCGACCTCCCTCTTCGCCGGCTCCAACCTCGGCGTGTGGGCCAACACCGACCAGCAGGAGGCGTCGCTCGAGCTCCTCGAGTTCCTCTCGCAGCCCGAGACCCAGCTCGACTGGTACGAGTTGAGCGGCGAGCTCCCGACGGTCAGTTCCGCGCTCGACGACGCCGACCTCAACAGCGACCCGAACGTGGCCGTCTACACCGAGCAGCTCGCCTCGTCGAAGGTGCTGCCGCTCGTGTCCAACTGGGACGGCGCCGTCGGCACCGAGCTGCTCAACGCCCTCAACGCGATCGCGCTCACCGGCGCCGACCGTGACGAGGCGCTGGCCGCGTTCTTCGCCAAGACCGAGGGTCTCTCGGTCGACTAGACGAGCGGGGCCGACGCAGCGAATGCGTCGGCCCCTTCCGCCATCCGTCCACCGTCTCGAAAGGAGCGATCGTGCGCAACAGGCTGTCTCCGTATCTCTTCGTCACGCCGGCGATGCTCCTGCTGGTGACCTTCGGAGTGTTCCCCATCTTCGTCGCGCTCGCCGTGAGCTTCACGAACATGAACATCTCGGCGTTCGCGAATATCAGGAACGTGAAGTTCGTCGGTGTCGACAACTACGTCACGCTGTTCGGCGACGCCGACTTCTGGCAGGCGCTGACCAACACGGGAATCTTCGCGGCGGTCGGCGTTCCCGCGGTCGTCGTGCTCTCGCTCGCCGTCGCGCTGCTGCTCAATCGGAGCGACCACCCGTTCTTCCGGGCGTTGCGATCGTTCTACTTCATCCCCGCCATAACGGCGATCGTCGCGATCTCGCTGATCTGGGGATACCTGTACAACACGCAGTTCGGGTTTCTGAACTACCTGCTCTCGCTCGTGGGCGTCGAACAGGTGCAGTGGCTCTCCGACCCGGTGCTGGCGAAGTTCTCGGTCGCCCTCGTCGCCGTATGGAGAGGCACCGGGCTCAACATCATCATCTTCCTCGCGGCGCTGCAGGGCGTGCCGAAGGACTATCTGGAGGCCGCGTCGCTCGACGGGGCGGGGGAGTGGCGCAAGACCTTCTCGATCACCGTCCCCCTGTTGCGATTCGCCATCTTCTTCGTCACCGTGACGACGATCATCTCCTGGGGGCAGTTCTTCGACGAGCCGTTCGTGCTGACCGACGGCGGCCCTCTCGGCGCCACGACGAGCGTGTCCATATTCCTCTACAAGGAGGGCTTCCGGATGAACCAGTTCGGGTACGCGAGCGCCGGTTCGATCGTGCTGTTCGCGATCATCGCGGTCATCACCCTCGTGCAGCTCCGGGCGCGGAAGGCCGACGATGACTACTAGAAGACTCGGACTCCGGATGCGCCGGTCCGACCGCTCGGCGGCCCGCAAGACGCGCTGGCTCACCGTGCTCATCGGCGGGGTGCTCGCGGCCGGTGCGCTCATCACGGCCTTCCCGTTCATCTGGATGCTCTCCGCATCGGTGAAACCGCAGCGCGAGTCCACCGACTTCCCGCCGTCGGTTCTCCCGCACGAACCCACTCTCGAGTACTACCGCATGCTGTTCACCGAGCTGGACTTCGGCCGCTACCTGGTGAACACGCTCGCCGTGGTCGCCATCGGCATGGTCGGGCTCGTGCTCATGGCGATGGCCGGGTACGCCTTCGCGAAGTTCGAGTTCCGTGGCAAGCGGTGGATGTTCTTCCTCGTCCTCGCGACGATGATGGTGCCGATCCAGGTGACGATGATCCCGACCTATCTGATCCTCAATCAGATGAAGCTCACGAACACGCTCATCGGCATCGCGCTGCCGACGCTCGTCGGCGGGTTCAGCATCTTCCTCTTCCGGCAGTTCATGTCGACCATCCCCACCGAGATGCTGGAGGCGGCCCGGCTCGACGGCGCGGGCGAGTGGCGCACCTTCTGGCAGATCGTGCTCCCCATGTCGAAACCGATCCTCGCCGTGCAGATCGTGCTCACGTTCATCGCCGGCTGGAACAGCTTCCTCTGGCCCCTCATCATCGCGAGCGACCAGAAGCTCTACACCCTGTCGGTGGGGCTGTCGCTGCTGAACCAGCAGCTCGCGGTGAATCCCTCGCTGCAGATGGCCGCGGCGTCGGTGATGGTCATCCCGATCCTCATCGTCTTCGTCGTCTTCCAGCGCTTCGTCATTCAGGGGTTCGCCCTGTCCGGATTGAAATAAACCAATGGAGTCAGCCACCGTGTTCACCGCTTCCCCCGTCGCACCCGCGCCGACCTTCCGCCCCCGTCCCGCCTCCTTCGAGGGTTTCGTTCACGCCCGCGACGCCCGGCTGTTCGACGGGTCGGGCCGAGAGCTGCTGCTGCGCGGGGTCGGACTCGGCAACTGGATGCTGCCAGAGGGCTACATGTGGAAGTTCGGCCAGGGCGCGGAGTCGCCGCGTCAGATCGAGGCGCTGACCACGCGCCTGCTCGGCGAGGGCGCCGCGCTCCGTTTCTGGGAGTCGTTCTACGAGGGGTACATCACCGAGGCCGACATCGAGCGGATCGCGGCGAGCGGCTTCGACCACGTGCGGCTCCCCATCAATTCGCGACTGATCCAGAACGACGACGGCTCCCCCCGCGCGAGCGGCTACGCCATGATCGACCGGCTCATCGCCTGGTGCCGGAAGCACCGGCTGTGGGTGCTGCTCGACCTGCACGGGGCTCCCGGAGGCCAGACCGGCACCAACATCGACGACTCGCCGAACAACAAGCCCGAGCTCTTCATGGAGGAGGAATACCGGTCGCTCACCATCCGCCTGTGGCGCGATCTCGCCCGAACCTACGCCGACGAGACGGTGGTGCTCGGCTACGACCTGCTCAACGAGCCCCTGCCGAACGAGTGGCAGCACGTCTACGGCGACGAGCTCGCGCAACTGTACAAGGACATCACGGCGGTGATCCGAGAGCAGGACGCGAGCCACCTGATCGTCTACGAGGGCTCGCACTGGGCGACCAACTGGAGCATCTTCACCGAGGTCTGGGACGAGAACTCCCTGCTCCAGTTCCACAAGTACTGGTCGTCGCCCGACACCGAGAGCATCGCGCAGTTCCTCGACGTCCGAGACCGGCTGGGGCTGCCGATCTACATGGGGGAGGGCGGCGAGAACACCCTCGAGTGGCTGTACACCGCGTTCAGGCTGTACGAGTCGCACGACATCGGCTGGAACTTCTGGCCGTGGAAGAAGGTGGAGACCGCCACGTCTCCCGTCTCCATCGAGGCGCCCGGGGGATGGGACAGTGTCGTCGCTGCCGCGTCGGACCCGCGGCTCGAGGTGACCGACGCCGCGAGCATCTTCGACGGACTGCTCGCGAACATGTCGCTCGATTCGAGCGGGTGGAATCACGACGTCGTCGCCGCCCTGCTCGGCGAGCATCCGATCGTCGTGCCGGCGTGGGGCTTCGGGATGCGCGGAGCGGACGAGTCCTACTCGTCCGCGTCGGCGGCGACGATCGACGGCATCCGGGAGTACGACGCCGTCGTCCTCGCGTGGGCGTCGCCCGGCGACCACCCGGCCAACCCGTTCGAGCAGACAGACGGTAGGCCGTACTCGAGCGACGAGCAGCTGGTCGTCACGCTCCAGGCCGGGGACTGGCTCGAGTTCGAGATGACCGATGTCGACGCCGCCGACGTGCGTGTGATCGGAGCCGAGGACACCACGAGAGTGGAGCGGAGCGAACGCGGGATCCGCGTGGTCGCGACGGCGGAGTCGACGCTCTCACGGCTGGTGATGGGGAGCCCGAGAACTTGATAGGTTCTGGAACCATGACCACGCGATCCGCTGCCGCCGCAACCTCAGCGCCCGCGACGGTGAGCGACGTACGTCAGCGCAACCGCTCGCAGGCGCTGAGAAGCATCATCCTCGCCGGATCCACGACACGTGCCGAGCTCGCCCGGGAGTCCGGGTTGTCGGTGGCATCGGTGACCAATCTGGTGACCGAGCTCATCGCCGAGGGGCTGGTTCTCGAGGCCGGCACCGTCGCGTCGAGCGGCGGGCGGCCGACGACTCTCATCGAGCCCAACCCCGCAGGCGCCTACCTGCTGGGCGCCGACGTCGGCGAGCGCGGCGTCGCCGTCGAACTGTTCGACCTCTCGATGAAACGCATCGACATCGAGTTCCGCGGCGGACGCGAGGGCGAGCCCGTGGACGCCATCGGCCGCGACCTCGATGAGGCGCTCGCGGCCCTCCGCGAACGCAATCCCGACGCCTGGCACAGGATGGTGGGCCTCGGTCTGGGCCTGCCGGGCATCGTCGAGACGGACGAGTCGGGCCGACAGATCCTCTACGCCCAGAGCCAGGGGTGGCCGGCCGTCGCGGTCACGGAGCTGGTCTCGCACGACATCCCGATCTTCGCGGAGAACGGGGCCAAGACGCAGGCGATGGCGGAGCTGTGGGACGGGGCGGCCCGCGGGGTCGGCGACGCCCTGGTGGTGTTGATGGGCCGCGGTGTCGGTCTCGGCATCATCTCCGACGGGCAGCTCGCGCACGGATCCAGGAGCAGCGCGGGCGAGTGGGGGCACGTCAGGATCGTCCACGGCGGACGACTGTGCCGGTGCGGCAAGCGCGGGTGCGTCGAGGCCTACCTCGGGGCCGACTCGATCCTCGAGGCGTGGCGCGAGGCCGGCGGCGATTTCGACGGCAGCGGCTGGCGTGCCGTGGGCGATCTGCTCGCCGCCGACGCCGCGGGCGACACCGTCGCCTCCGCGGTCGTCGAGGAACTCGTCGCAGTGCTGGGCTCCGCGCTCGGCGGACTCGTCAACCTCACCAACCCCGAACGCGTGATCATCGGAGGCTGGGTCGGGCTGCGGCTGATGGAGTCGCTCGCCCCGCGCATCGAGTCCGCGATCAGAGCCGAGGCTCTCGACCGGCCCGGCTCCCAGTTCGAGCTCTCCGCGAGTCGTTTCGGCGGAGACACCGTCGCACTCGGCGCCGCGATCCTGCCCCTCAACGCGGTGGTCAACCAACCGCGCGGAACGCACATCAGCGCCTGACTCCGCCACATCCGCGTGCGCCGACGAGGCGTCGCACCCGCTTTATTCACGACTTATTTTAAACAGTGGACAAAGCGGTGGCTCTCTGGGAGGCTATGGCCGTGGACGAGCGTCCGCGCGCGAGTTCCCGATAGCGCTTGGTAGTGGTCAAGGAGGATCATGAAGAAAAGGATGATAGTCGCGACGTTCGTCGCGGCGGCGTTGGTGACGACGTTTGCAACCCCACCCCTCGAAGCGGAGGCCGCGGCGATCACCGCGTCCGACTTCATCAAGGCCAGCGGATCGGTGCTCAAGAAGGGATCGGGAACCGGCGCGACGGTCAATCTCCGCGGAACCAACGTCGGAGGGTGGCTCACCCAGGAGGACTGGATGTCGCCTCTCGGCGAGTTCGCGGCGGATCGCAGCGGCTGGACCGCGACGGCGTCCGCCGGCACCCCGAGCGCCGCCCTCGACGGCGCGGCCACCACGCGGTGGACCACCAACTCCAACCAGACCGGGGCGGAGTGGATCCGGCTCGACCTGGGCGCCCCGACCCTGTTCAACCGCCTCTCCGTCGACAACACCAACAACGCGGGCCAGTATCCGCGCACGATCACCATCGAGACATCCAGCGACGCCGTCACCTGGAAGAGCGCGAGCAGCCAGCCCGGCGTCGACGGCGTGACGACCGCCAAGTTCAGCCCGCAGGTCGCGCGCTACGTGCGCGTGTCTCAGACCGCCACGGCCGGCGCCCTCTGGTCGGTGGGCGAGATCAACCTCTTCAACGACCCCGTGCTCTTCAACGGCCCCCACACGGCCACGGCGTCGGCCACCGCGGGCGGCACCACCCCGGGTCTGGCGCTCGACGGCGACGTCGCGACCGCATGGCAGAGCGGGGCAGCGCAGGCGCCCGGCCAGACCTACACGATCGATCTCGGACGCAACGTCGACATGGACAAGGTGCTGTTCGACTCCGGGGCCGCAGCGCCCAACGACTTCCCGCGCATCTGGGACGTCTACACCTCCTACGACAACGTCAACTTCACCCACGTGGCCAGCGGTTCGGGAACCAACCGTGTGATCCAGGCCGACTTCCAAGGCGCGAAGGGCGGGCGCTACCTGCGCATCGCCTCCAACGGCACCGCCGCCCAGTGGTGGTCCATCGCCGAGATAGCGATCTCCTCGGGCAACAACCTCGACCGTGGCGGCTGGGTCGTCACCTCGTCTGTCGGTGCAGCACCGGCCAGCGTCGCCGACAACTCGATGGGCACCCGCTGGACCACCGGCGCCGCCCAGGCGAACGGTCAGACGCTCAGCGTCGACATGGGCGCGCTCATCACGATGAACAACGTGACCACCGACACCGCGAAGAACTCCACAGACGAGCAGGACTTCCCGCGCGGATACAACCTCCAGCTCTCGAAGAACGGTTCGACCTGGACCACGGTCGCGTCGGGCGCAGGAACCCGCAAGGCGACGACGATCCACTTCGTCGCGCAGGCAGCCCGGTACTTCCGCATCGTGCAGACCGCGACATCCGCCCAATGGTGGTCGGTCGGCGAACTGACGGCCGGACTCTACAACGACGACTACTCGTTGAACAACACGCTGACATCGCGGTTCGGTGCCGCAGGGGCGCAGACGGTGATCAACGCGCACCAGGACGCCTGGCTGACGACCTCCGACCTCGACAAGATCGCCGCGACGGGGATGAACTTCATCCGGGTGCCCATCGGCTGGAACACCTTCCTCAACGTCGACGGCACGTGGAAGTCGAACCCCTGGACGAAGATCGACTGGGTGATCAACGAGGCGTCGGCACGGGGCATGTACGTGCTGATCGACCTGCACACCGTTCCCGGCGGCGGATGCCCGTGGGGCAGCTGCGGCCGGATCGGACCGAACCCCAACGGATTCTGGGGCAACGCCGCGTACCAGGACTGGACCGAGGACATCTGGCAGGCGATCGCGACCCGGTACAACGGCAACCCGGGAGTCGCCGGGTACGACCTCATCAACGAGCCCCTCATCGACTACGGAGAAGACGCCGACGACGTAGCTCAGAAGAGCGACTACTACGACCGGCTGTACGACGCCGTGCGGGCCATCGACCCGAACCACACCATCTTCCTCGGTGCGTTCTTCGGCCTGAACTCCATCGCGGCACCGTCGACCTACGGATGGACGAACGTCGTGTACGAGTACCACCCGTACGACATGCCCAACTCGAAGGACTGGGCGGCTCAGAACCAGTTGGTGACCAACGAGCTCGCCGGGCTGCCGGCGAAGCTCTCCAACCCCGGCGTTCCGATCCTGTACGGCGAGTACTCGCTGTACTACAACGACGACGTGTGGTCGCGGTTCATGGCGGGGCTCAACGCGCAGAACGTGTCCTGGTCTGCATGGACCTACAAGGTGAAGGGGTCGGCGAACGACGGATTCGCCTACTGGGGGATGTACTTCAACAACCCGAACCCGGTACCCATCATCAACAGCGACAACTCCGCAACGTTCGTGTCCAAGGTCGGCAAGTTCGGAACCGCCAACTTCACTCAGAACACGCGGTTCGTCGCGACGCTGGCGAAGTACGCGGGCGGTGCCGCCACCTTCTCGCCGGTGGCCGTCGGTCACACCGGTTGGACGGCGACGGCGTCGTCGACGGCGCCCGGCACGTCGGCAGCCGGCGGCATCGACGGCGTGAACTCCGCGTCGTGGAGCAGCGGCCAGGCGATGACGGGCGGCGAGTGGTATCGCATCGACATGGGTGCGAACAGGACCGTCGCGATGGTCACCGTGCAGACGCCGTCGGGCTCGACGTGGGACTACCCGCGCGGCTTCGACCTGCAGACCTCGACCGACGGCACGAACTGGGCGACGGCCGCCACGGGGATCGCGTACGGATGGAAGCGCCCGATCTCCATCGCGCCGACCTCGGCACGGTACATCCGGATCACGCAGACCGGCGCCGCGCCGCAGTGGTGGTCGATCGACGAGGTGACGGTCTACTCCTCGTACTAGCGGTCCGTCGGCGAGGCCTCGGGCGATAGCTCGGGGCCTCGTCGGCGTCACCCCCTCCGCAAGTCGAGGCCGCATCCCGTTCGCGCGGCCGGGGCGGTGACAGGGTGCCGCGGCAAGGCTTGTTTTCATGACCACAGACACAGGAAACCCAACCCCCGTCAACCGCCCGAAGCAGTCTCGCAAGCGCGTCGTCGTCACGACGGCGACGAGCCTCGTCGCCGCCGGCGCGCTCGTCGCCGGCGCCTGGTGGGGCGCCGGCGCGGTGCTCCCCAGCAGCTCCGCCACGGGCACCGTCGTGCAGGAGCGGCTCGACGGCCTCGTCGATCTCGGCTTCCCCGCGGCGCTGGGCTCCGTCACCCATCCCGACGGCGAGCACGACGACTACGTCGCGGGCGTGGGCGACATCGCGACCGGCTCCGAGGTGCCCGTCGACGGCGAGGTGAGGGTCGGGAGCAACACGAAGACCTACACGGCGGTCGTCGTGCTGCAACTGGTCGAGGAGGGCCTCGTGCAGCTCGACACCCCCGTCGAGTCGTACCTGCCCGGCCTCGTGCGAGGGGAGGGCATCGACGGCTCCGCCATCACCGTGCGGCAGCTGCTCCAGCACACGAGCGGTCTCCCCGAGTACACGACCGGCATCGCCACCGAGTTCGAGAAGATCCAGCACGCCTACATGTCGCCGCGCGACCTCATCGACCTGGCGCTCGCCCAGCCCGCCCACTTCGCGCCGGGAGAGCGCTGGGAGTACAGCAACACCAACTACGTGCTGCTCGGTCTGCTCATCGAAAGGCTGACGCTGCGCCCGATCTTCGAGGAGATCACCAGCCGCATCATCGAACCGCTCGGCCTCGAGCACACCTACTTCCCGACCGTCGGCGAGCAGGGCTTCCGGGGCGAGCACCCCTCCGGCTACCACGTCGACTCCGAGGGCGAGCAGTTCGACGCGACACGGCTCGACCCCTCGTGGGGGTGGGCAGCCGGGCAGATGATCGCCACCCCGAGCGACCTGAACGAGTTCATGCGCGCCGTGCTCGACGGCCGCCTCCTCGACGAGGCGACGATGGCCGAGATGCAGAAGAGCGTGCCGAGCGAGGACGAGCTGTGGCCGGGATCCGAGTATGGGCTCGGACTGCAGAGCTACCCGCTGAGCTGCGGCGGTGTCGTGTGGGGACACGGCGGCGACATCCACGGCTTCGAGACCCGCAACGGCGTCTCCGCCGACGGAACCGCGTTCACCGTCGCTGTGACCTCGCTGCCGTGGGGATTCATCGACGTCGACGACGAAGAGCGTCTCATGGAGGCCTACACATCCGTGACCGAGACGGTGGATGCCGCGTTCTGCGAGAAGTGACGCGCGATTCGCCCGCGCACGGGGACGCCGCCTTCGGGTGGCGTCCCCTTCCGCGTTTGCCCACGGGCATGTTCGCCCAAACGGACGGGACGAGGACTCGACCTGCGGCGGGGGTGCTGCGGCCCCGCGACATCCACGCTGGAAACATGAACACACACGACACTCCCGCAATCGCGGTCCACGGACTGCACAAGGCCTACGGGCGCACGGTCGCCGTCGACGAGGTGAGCTTCACCGTCGCGCGCGGACGCGTGCTCGGACTGCTCGGCCCGAACGGCGCAGGAAAGACGACGTCGATGCGGATGCTGCTGGGGCTGGCATCCATCGACCGCGGCCAGGCGAGCATCCATGGGCGCCCGTATGCGCAGCTCGCCGATCCGGTCGGCACCGTCGGTGCCGTGCTCGACGCCGGCGGCCTCCACCCCGGGCGCACGGCGCGCCAGCACCTGCGCATCGCCGCGGCCATGGCGGGCGTCGACGCGGCACGGGTCGACCCGCTGCTCGACGACGCCGGGCTGGGCCAGTCGGCCGACAGGGCGATCCGCACCTACTCGCTCGGAATGCGCCAGCGTGTGGCGCTCGCGACCGCGCTCGTCGGCGACCCCAGCGTGCTGGTGCTCGACGAACCGGCGAACGGGCTCGACCCGGCGGGCACCCGGTGGCTGCGCACCATGCTGCGCGGCTTCGCGGCCGGCGGCGGCGCCGTGCTGCTCTCGTCGCACATCCTCGCCGAGGTGGCCCAGGTCGCCGACGAGGTGGTGGTTGTCGCCCGCGGCAGGGTCGTCGGTTCCGGCAGGGTCGACGACCTGACCGCGCACCACGGGGGAGACCTCGAGGCCTTCTACCTCGACCTCACCGCCGAGAACGCGGAGGTGCGCTGATGATCCGCGCAGAACTGATGAAGATGCGCACGGTCGGCTCGACCTGGGTCGCGCTCGCCGTGGCCCTGGGCGGCCTGCTGATCACCCAGATCCTGCTGGTCACGGTGCTGCCCGCCATCGCAGCCGGTTCGATCCTCGCGAACGAGCCAGCGGCGCGCGCCGAGCTGGGGCCGGTAGACACCTCTTCGACCGGCTTCCAGTACGGGGCCCTCGACGTGCTCGGCGCGAGCGGGTCCTCGGGCTCGATCGGCATCGCCACGATCGCCGTCCTCGCCCTGGGGCTGATCGTCGGCACCACCGACTTCCGCCACGGCGGCATCCTCGGCGCGGCGCTCGCGCGGCCGGCCCGCACCGTGATCCTCGGCGGTAAGGTCGCGGCGACCGCGATCGTGGCCGCGGTGCTCGGGGTCGCGCTCGCCGCGGTCTCCCTCGCCGTGCTGCTCTCGCTGGTCGCGTTCTCGCCCGCCGAGCTGGCCCTGCAGCCTGCGGAGATCGCGAGCTCGCTGGGCAGAGGGGTCATCGCCGTGGTGCTGCTCGCACTGCTGGGGCTCGCGGTCGGTGTTCTCCTGCGCGGCCAGATCGCTGCGTCCATCGTGGTCGCCGTCGTGCTCGTGGGCGAACCGATCCTTCAGGGGTTCGTGCAGCTGGTCACCGGCTCGCTGCCGGTCTGGGCTCAGATCCTGCCGCTGTCGCTCGCTCGCGCGGGCATGGCCGCGCCGGGGGACGCAGCACTCGAGCCCCTGCTCGCGCTCGCCGCCCTCACGGCGATCGTCGGGATCGTGACGGCGGCCGCCGCCGTCGCGTTGCGCCGCCGCGACCTGTGATCGGGCGCGGATGCCGGTGTCAGGGCAGAATGAGCCCATGAGCAACGACGAGAGCCAGGGCCGCGACCTGTCGCGGCTCTGGCGCGTCGCACCCGTCGTGCTCGTCGCGGTCATGGGTGTGGGCGGAACCCTCGCCGACGCCTACCTGCGCTCCGACGCGGGCCGGTACCTGGCGGAGGGCGAGACCCTGCCCCCGGTGCCGAGCGCCCTCGCGGTGGTGCTCGTGCTCGTGCAGGCGGTCGCGCTCTGGTGGCGCGGAAGGTTTCCGATAGCGGTGCTGCTCGTCGCCACCGCGGTGGACGTCGCGCTGCTCGCGGTGTCCGACGGCACGCTCGGAGTCGGCACGCCCGCGGTGGTCGTCGCCGCGTACACGGTGTGCCGTCGGGCGCGGGGCGCATCCGCCTATTCCTGGCTCGCGGGCGCCGCCCTCGTCTCGACCATCGTCGCCTGGCGGTCGTACGTCACCGACACGACCGTGCCCGACGGCTGGGAGCTGCTGTTCGCGGCCCTGCGCGCCGCCCTCGTCTTCGCCGTTCCCGCCCTCGTCGGCGAGCTCGTCGCCTCGCGGGCCCGCACGGTGCTCGCACTGCGCGAGCGCGCGGAGGCCGCCGAGCGCGAACGCGAACGCAGCGCCCACGACGCGGTGCAGGCCGAGCGATCCCTCATGGCGCGCGAGCTGCACGACATCGCCGCGCATCACCTCTCGGGCATCATCATCGGCGCGCAGGCCGCCGGCGCGCTCGTCGCCACCGAGCCCGACCGCGCTCACGACTACATGCGCACCGTGGCCCGCGATGCCCAGCACACGCTCGCCAACCTGCGGCAGACCGTCGGGCTGCTGCGCTCCGACGACCGCGGCGACCTCGCGCCTGCACCCTCGATCGCGCAGATCCCGCAGCTGGTCGCGGGCCTGCGCGACGCCGGCATGCGCATCGACGAGGAGTGGACCGGCGACCCCGTGCCGCTCGGCCCGATCGCGGAGTCGGCCGCCTACCGCATGGTGCAGGAGTCGCTCGCGAACGCCCGCCAGCACGCCCCCGGCGCCGCGTGCACCGTGCGCGTCGACCGCACCGCCGCCGCGACCACGATCAGCGTCAGCAACGTGCGGCCGGTCGCGCGGGGCGTGTCCGGGCCGCTCGGCGGGCACGGGCTCATCGGCATGCGCGAGCGCGCAGCCCTCACCGGCGCCGAACTGACCGTCGGACCGACGCCCGACGGCGGCTGGCGCACCGAGCTGCGACTCCCCCCGCCCGACCCGGAACCCGATGCGGCAACGACCGACGAAGAGACGAGCGACCGATGATCCGCGTTGTAGTGGCAGACGACCAGGCGATCGTGCGCGCCGGCTTCACGGTGATCGTCGAGGCGGCGGGCGACATCCAGGTGGTCGGCGAGGCGAAGGACGGCTACGAGGCGGTCGAGCTGGCCCGCGCGTTGCGACCCGACGTGGTGTGCATGGACATCCGGATGCCGGGACGCGACGGCATCGAGGCGACGCGGCTGCTCTCCTCCGACGACGAGGGGCACATCCCGGTGCTCGTCGTGACCACGTTCGACCTCGACGACTACGTCTTCGGCGCGCTCGAGGCCGGTGCGGCCGGGTTCCTGCTCAAGGGCGCGGACGAGGAGGCGCTCGTCGGCGCGATCCGGTCCGTCGCCGCGGGGGAGGGCACCCTCGACCAGAAGATCACCCGCCGTGTGCTCTCGGAGTTCGCCGGCCGTCGCTCGTCGCCCGAC
>Ga0247803_1000767_pt1 | contig 17023 bp, 15 predicted proteins | sample UWRJL014104B1_FD_180928 | JGI IMG/M metagenome (GOLD analysis project Ga0247803, IMG submission 180928) | Plant litter microbial communities from Arlington Agricultural Research Station in Wisconsin, United States - UWRJ-L014-104B-1 | ecosystem: Environmental > Terrestrial > Plant litter >...
TATAGTTTGCAGACATCGTTTACGAGATAAGCCTGCATCCTCGACCCGCTTCTCACAGTTTTGCAGGCAATGTCGAAACCGATCATCCCCATGGTCACTTCTGTGCAGAAGAGTGGCACTGTCGCGCGCTGTTGAATTATCAATCCGTATCCCGAAGGATGCGGCCTTCCAGTGTAACTCCGATTGCTACTTCGTGGGCAGCGGTGCGAGGTCGAATCTCTCGGCGTCCTCCGCGTCGATCTCACGCAGCGACGCGCCCTTCGTCTCGCGCAGCGTCACGACGGTGATCGCCGTGATCGCGCAGGCGACGACGAGGTAGATCGCCACCGGCACCCAGGAGCCGTAGGCCTGCAGCAGCCCCGTGGCGATGATCGGGGCGAGCGAGCCGGCGATGATCGAGGTGACCTGGTAGCCGAGCGAGACACCCGAGTAGCGCATGCGGGTGGGGAACATCTCGCTCATGATCGCCGGCTGGCCGGCATACATCAGCGCGTGGAATACGAGGCCGATCGCGATCGCGAGCACGATGATCGCCGGGTTGAGGGTGTCGAACAGCGGGAAGGCGAAGAAGGCCCAGGTGGCGCCGAGCACGGCACCGGTGAAGTACACGGGCTTGCGGCCGATGCGGTCGGCCAGACGCCCCACCTGCGGGATCACGAGGAAATGCACTACGTGAGCGATGAGCAGCGCGAGCAGCAGCTGCGCGGTGTTGTACTGGTGCACCGTCACGAGGTAGACGATCGAGAAGCTGACGATCGTGTAGTAGAGGATGTTCTCGGCGAACCGCAGCCCCATGGCCTGCAGGATGCCCTTCGGGTAGCGCTTGATGACCTCGCGGACACCGTAGCTCGCCTCCTTGGTGCGCTCGACCCGCTCGCGCGCCTCGAGGAAGATCGGTGCCTCGCTGACGTGGGTGCGGATGTAGTAGCCGATCAGCACGATCACCGCGGAGAGCCAGAAGGCCACGCGCCAGCCCCAGCTGAGGAACTGCTCGTTCGTGAGGATCGTCGACATCAGCAGCAGGACGGCCGTCGCGAGCAGGTTTCCGACCGGGACCGCGGCTTGCGGCCAGCTCGACCAGAACGCGCGCGACTTGTTCGGGCTGTGCTCGGCTACGAGCAGCACGGCGCCGCCCCATTCACCGCCGACCGCGAAGCCCTGGATGAATCGCAGCGCGACCAGGAGCGCGGGCGCCCAGTACCCGATGGTGTTGAAGCCGGGCAGGCAGCCCATGAGGAAGGTCGCGACGCCGACGAGCACGATCGTCACCTGGAGGGTGTGCTTGCGCCCGAGCTTGTCGCCGATCTGACCGAAGACGATCCCGCCGAGCGGCCGGGCGATGAAGCCCACGGCGTAGGTGAGGAACGCGGCGATGATGCCGTCGAGCTGGGTTCCCGCGTTCGGGAAGAAGACGGTGCCGAAGACCAGGCTCGCGGCGGTGGCGTAGAGGAAGAACTCGTACCACTCGACGACGGTGCCGACCATGGAGGCGGCCACCACCTTCTTCAGCCCGGAGACTTTGCCCTCTCCGTCACCCGAACTCGAAGCTCCGGATTTCGATCGTCGCGCCGTGGGCGCGTCGCTGTGTGCGGTCATGAGTGTCCTCCACTGTCGTCACTGACATGGGTTGCGATTGTCTGCACCTGAGTATTGGTGCAGACAGGGTGGGCGACAATACTCAGTTGCGCACATTCCCTGTGCATAATTGCAGATATGGCGCCCGTCTCCCCCACGACCTCCTTGCCGAACCCCGACGACCTGCTCGTGCTGCTCGCCGTCGCGCGCACCGGCCGCTTCACCGCGGCCGCCGAGAGCCTGGGGCTCAACCACACCACGATCTCCCGCCGCATCAACTCGCTCGAGAAGGCGCTCGGCGGCCGGGTGCTGTCACGGGCGGCCGGCGGCTGGGAGCTGACAGAGCTCGGACGGCGCGCGGCGACCGCGGCCGAGGAGGTCGAGGCAGCGGTCTCCGCCTTCGACGGCGGCCCGGACGCACCCCGGCAGCTGTCCGGAGTCGTGCGCATGACCGCGACCGACGGCTTCAGCGCCTACATCGCGGCTCCCGCGATCGCCCGCCTGCAGCGGTCGCACCCGGCGCTCTCCGTGGAGATCGTCACCGTCACGCGGAGGGCGCTGCAGATCCGCTCCGGCATCGACATCGAGGTGGTGGTGGGCGAGCCGCAGGTGCACCGCGCGGAGGCCGTGCGCCTCGGCGAGTACGTGCTCGGCATGTACGCGTCGCGCGACTACCTGGCGGAACGGGGCGCCCCGACCTCCGCAGAGGAGCTCACGCGTCATCCGCTCGTCTATTTCGTCGACTCCATGCTGCAGGTCGACGATCTGGATGCGCCCCGGCGTCTGGTGCCGTCGATGCGCGACTCTCTGAGCTCCACCAACGTGTTCGTGCACGTCGAGGCGACCCGGGTGGGCGCGGGCATCGGGCTCGTGCCCTGCTCTATGGCCGACCGCCATGACGACCTGGTGCGGCTGCTGCCGGAGGTGTTCGCCGAGCGGCTGCCCTACTGGATGGTGCTGCGCACCGACTCGCTGCGCCGCCCGGCGGTCGCGGCCGTCGCCGACGCCCTGCGCGAGCAGACCGCGCTGTTCGCGGCGGAACTCCTCGGTCGTGCCTAGCGGGCGGACCAGCCGCCGTCCATCGTGTAGCTCGCACCCGTGACCATCGCGGCGTCGGGGGCGGCAAGCCAGGCGATGAGCGAGGCAACCTCCTCGGGTTCGACGAGGCGCTTGATCGCGCTCTCGGTGAGCATGATCTTGGCCAGCACCTCGGACTCGTCGATGCCGTGCGCGGCCGCCTGCGCCGCGATCTGCGACTCGACGAGGGGCGTGCGCACGTAGCCGGGGTTGACGCAGTTGCTGGTCACGCCGTGGTCTCCGCCCTCGAGCGCCGTCACCTTGGAGAGGCCTTCGAGACCGTGCTTCGCTGTGACGTAGGCGCTCTTGAACGGCGACGCGCGCAGGCCGTGCACCGATGACACGTTGACGATGCGGCCGAACCCGCGCTCGTACATGCCCGGCAACGCCGCGCGGATCAAGAGGAACGGCGCCTCGAGCATCAGCGACAGGATGCGCCGGAACTGCTCCGGCTCGAACTGCTCGATCGGGGCGACGTGCTGGATCCCGGCGTTGTTGACGAGGATGTCGACACCGTCGAGCGCGCGGGCGAGACCGGCGTCGTCGAGCGCGGCGGTGTCGACCAGGTCGACGATCCAGGTCGAGCCGCCGATCTCCGCGGCCACCGCCTCGGCGCCGTCCCGGTCGATGTCGGCGATGACGACGCGGGCGCCCGCCGCGGCGAGCGCTCGTGCCGTCGCGGCGCCGATGCCGCTGGCGCCTCCCGTGACGAGAGCGCGTCGGCCGGTCAGCGTGCCGGGACCGGTCATGCCGGGACTAGTCATGGGGGTCTCCTTCGACGGCGAATGGTCGCCCCCTGAGTATTCCCGCACAGCAGACTCCCTTCAACAGACGAAATCGCACGAGCGCTGTGCGAAATCGCAGAACACGGCTTCCTTGACACGGCGCACGGCCGCTCCATAGTCTCCAATCACAGCGCTCGATGAGGAGACAGATGACCACGGGACACACCACCAAGAAGCGCGAGAGCGCCGCGGATGCTCTGGCGGGCGTTCTGCAGGACGGCATCACCATCGCCGTGGGGGGCTTCGGGCTGAGCGGCGTACCGTTCGATCTGATCGAGGCGGTGCGGGATTCCGGTGTCCGCGACCTCACGATCGTCTCGAACAACATGGGCGTCGACGGCCAGGGTCTCGGAATCCTGCTCGAGAACGGGCAGGTCTCCCGAGTCGTCGCCTCCTACGTCGGAGAGAACGCCCTGTTCGCCTCCCTCTATCTGGCGGGAGAGCTGACGGTCGAGTTCACGCCGCAGGGAACGCTCGCCGAACGACTGCGCGCGGGAGGTGCCGGCATCGCGGGCTTCTACACCCGCACCGGGGTGGGCACCGTCGTCGCGGAGGGCAAGCAGCTCGCCGAGCTCGACGGTGAGACCTACGTGCTCGAACGAGGCATCGTCGCCGACCTCGCCCTGGTGCACGCGCACACCGCCGACACCGAGGGCAATCTCGTGTATCGCAACACGGCGCGCAACTTCAATCCGGTGGTCGCAACGGCGGGCCGCCTCACGATCGCCGAGGCCGAGGTGCTCGTCGCGCCCGGCGAGATCGACCCGAACCACGTCGATACTCCAGGGGTGTTCGTTCAGAGGGTCGTGGCATCCGCCCCTCGTATCAAACCGATCGAACAGCGCACGACGCGGGCCCGCCCCACCGCTGCGCACCAGACGACGGGGGTTGCAGAATGAGCTGGACACGTGACGAGATGGCGGCGATCGCGGCGAGCGAGTTCGTCGACGGCGACTACGTGAACCTCGGCATCGGCATCCCGACGCTCGTGGCCAACCACGTGCCCGAGGGCATCCGGGTGACGCTGCAGAGCGAGAACGGGCTGCTCGGCATGGGGCCGTTCCCGTGGGAGGGCGAGGAGGACGCCGACCTGATCAACGCCGGCAAGCAGACCGTGACGATCCTGCCCGGCGGCAGCTACTTCGACTCGTCGACCTCGTTCGGCATGATCCGTGGCGGGCACGTGAAGATCGCGGTGCTCGGCGCGATGCAGGTCTCCCGTTTCGGCGACCTCGCCAACTGGTCGGTGCCGGGCAAGATGGTGAAGGGTATGGGCGGCGCGATGGACCTCGTGGCCGGCACGCCGCGCGTCGTCGTCGTCACCGAGCACACCGCGAAGGACGGCTCGCCGAAGATCCGCACCGAGTGCGACCTGCCGCTCACCGGGGTGCGCGTCGTCGACCGCATCATCACCGATCTCGCGGTCTTCGACGTCGGCGACGACGGGCTCACACTCACCCGGCTCGCGCCGGGGGTCTCACTCGACCAGGTGCGGGCGGCGACCGAGCCGTCGTTCGAGGTGGCGCCGGGGGTGTGAGCGCGTTCGTCCGCGTCGCGCGGGTCCACCGTTCGGGGCGTCGCGCGGGTGCGCCGTTCAGGGCGGGGTGAGAGGATGCTCGGGCGACAGCCGCTCGAACCCGGAGGCACAATGACCGAGACAGTGATCACCGTTCAGGGCCGGTTCTCGGCGTTCTACCCCGCCGAGCGGGCGACGGTCGAGGTGTCGGTGCACCGAGAGGCAGCCCGGCGCCAGCCCGCCTTCGCGGGAACGCTCGCCGCCTCGGAGACCGTTCGCGAGAGCATCGTGGCGCTGCACGATCCCTCTGCGGGGCCGGTCACGTGGTGGGCGAGCGACAGCATCCAGGTCTGGACCGAGAAGCCGTGGAACAACGAGGGTAAGCAGCTGCCGCCCGTGTTCCACGCCCGCATCGGGTTCACCGTGAAGTTCAGCGACTTCGACGCTCTCGCCCAGTGGATCGAGGCGGTGTCGGCGACCGACAGCGTCTCCATCGGCCAGGTCACGTGGGCGCTGACGGAGGCCCGCACCACGGGTGTCACCGCCGAGGTCCGCTCGCGCGCGGTCAAGGACGCGGTCGCGAAGGCCAGCGTCTACGCGCAGAGCATCGGCCTCGGCTCGGTGCATGCGGTGGCGATCGCCGACCCCGGCATGCTCGGCGACCAGGTGCACAGCGGCGGCGGCGGGGCGGAGGCGGCGTTTATGCGCGTAGCCAAGATCGGAGGCGGCAGCGGTGGCAGCGAACCTGCGCTCTCGCTCAAGCCAGAGGACATCGAGGTGTCGGCGGTCGTCGACGCACGCTTCATCGCGAGCTGAGGCGGCGCGCTCGCGTCTGGTTTCGCCCCCTCCTTACCCCTCGTCTTCCCGCCATTCATCCCCGGCTCCACCTCCCCCGCTCCCGCGCGTCTTCTCCTCCACAGACACGCTTTCGCCACGCTTATCCACAGTGAATACCTAACCTGACCAGCATTTAGTCGTATGTCGGTGGTCGGCCTGACACTGTGGGCATGGACGACCAGACCTGGTCTCTCGAGACCCTGACCGAGCGGATGGCGCTGCTGACGAGCGCGCCGCTGGACCTGTTGACGCCCGAAGAGCTGTGCACCCACACCGTCGAGCTCGAACGACTCGGGCGACTCGTCGACGCCGCGCGGGCACGGGCGGCGGCAGAACTCGCCGACCGCTCGCGCTTCGGGCTCGGCAACGACTCGCTCGCGTTCCGGCTCGGTTACGGCAAGGCGGCCATGCTCGTCGAGGGGCTGACGCGAGTGTCTCCGCGCGAGGCGGCGCGGCGCATCCGCCTGGGCACCTCGATCCGCTCGACCCGGTCGTTCGACGGCACGCTCCTGCCCGCCGAGCACGAGCACGTGGCTGCCGCGATGGCCGAGGGCACCATCGGCGTCGACGCGGCCGAGTCGATCGTGCGCTGCCTCGACCAGGCCGCCGCCCGCGCGGGCATCTCGCTCGAAGCGGAGGCGAACCGAGAGGTCGCCGAGCGGGCGCTGGTGGAGTGCGCCGAGACCCAGACGGCCGACGAGGTCGCCGTGCAGGCGCGAGCCTGGCGCGAGGCGCTCGACCCCGACGGCGCCGAGCCGCGCGACGCCGAGATCTACGACAGGCGATCGTTCGTGCTCGGCAGCGAGTCGAACGGCGTGCGTACCTTCCGCGGCACACTGTACGGCGTCGACGCAGCCCTCCTGCAGGCAGCGTTCGACGAGGCGGAGAAACCCGGCAACGCTCCGCGGTTTCTCGCCGAAGACGACCCGGCGAGGTCGGTACAGACGTCGACCGACGAGAACGGGGAGGAGCAGACCGAGATCGTCGACTCCCGCACCAGAGAGCAGCGCCGCTACGACGTGTTCGCCGGCCTCATGACAGCGGGGGTCCGAGCCACCGGAACCGAGAGCGGCGGCATGCGTTCGACCGCGCAGGTGACCGCCGTGATCACTCTCGAAGAGCTACGGTCCGGCAAGGGGGTGGGCTGGCTCGACGGCGTCGACGAACCGGTGTCGGCCGCCACGATCGAGCAGCTCGTCTGCTCGAACGGCAAGGCGCTGGTCATCCTCGGCGACAACGGCGAGCCGCTCTACCTCTACCGCGGACGCCGATACTTCAGCGCGCAGCAGATGAGGGCACTCGCCGTGCGCGACGGATCGTGCGTGTGGCCGGGATGCCACGCGGCCGCAGCCTGGTGCGACGGCCACCACGTGCTCGAATTCGAGGCTGACGACGGCCCGACCAACATCGACAACGGCGTTCTGCTCTGCCCGCACCACCACCGCATGCTGCACAAGTCCGACTATGAGATGAGAATGATCGGCGGACGCCCCTACCTGCTCCCGCCGGCGTTCATCGACCCGCAGCGGTCGCCGATCCTGCTGGGGCGGTCGCGAATCGGCATCAATCTCACCCTCGGGCGGCAGCTGGAGTAGGCGTTCACACGCGATTGCCAGCGACGTCGGGACCTAAGTCCCTGTCGAGTCGATGGCGGCGAGCGTAGCGTTCGGGCTAGGTCAACCTAACCTCGACGCGAAAGAAGAAGCTCTTGTCATCGCAGACAACAAGCACACAGACGAACGCACCGGGCGCCCCCACCACGGGTGCCCGGACCGCGAACACGACCACGCCCGAACGCCGCATCTCCACGTCGGTGCTCGTGATCGGAACGGGCGGATCGGGCCTGCGCGCCTCGATCGAACTCGCCGAACGCGGGGTCGACGTTCTCGCCGTCGGCAAACGCCCGAAGAACGACGCTCACACGTCCCTCGCCGCCGGCGGGATCAACGCGGCACTCGGCACCATGGACGAGGAGGACTCCTGGCAGCAGCACGCCGCCGACACGATCAAGGAGAGCTACCTGCTCGCCAATCCGCACACGGTGGAGATCGTCACCAAGGGTGCACGACGCGGCATCGAAGACCTGGAGCGCTACGGTATGCCGTTCGCGCGCGAAGACGACGGACGCATCAGCATGCGCTTCTTCGGCGCCCACAAGTACCGTCGCACCGCCTTCGCGGGCGACTACACCGGACTCGAGATCCAGCGCACGCTGGTGAACCGTGCGGCGCAGCTCGACATCCCGATCCTCGACTCCGTGTACATCACCCGCATCCTCGTGAAGGACAACGTCGTCTTCGGAGCGTACGGCTTCGATCTGAACGACGGGTCCCGTGTGCTCATCCACGCCGACGCCGTGATCCTCGCCGCCGGCGGGCACAACCGCATCTGGCGCCGCACCTCGAGCCGTCGCGACGAGAACACCGGCGACTCGTTCCGTCTCGCCGTGCTCGCGGGCGGACGCATCCGCGATCCCGAGCTCGTGCAGTTCCACCCGAGCGGCATCATCGAACCCGAGAACGCGGCCGGCACGCTCATCAGCGAGGCGGCGCGCGGCGAAGGCGGCCACCTGTACAACTCCCTCGGTGAGCGGTTCATGGAGCGCTACGACCCCGAGCGCATGGAGCTGTCCACCCGCGACCGGGTCGCGCTTGCCGCGTACACAGAGATCAAAGAGGGGCGCGGCACAGAGAAAGGCGCCGTTCTGCTCGACATCTCGCACCTTCCGCGCGAGACCATCATGACCAAGCTCCCCCGCGTGTACCAGACCATGCTCGAGCTGCAGATGCTCGACGTCACCACGACGCCGATGGAGATCGCACCGACCGCCCACTACTCGATGGGCGGCGTGTGGGTGCGCCCGGAAGACCACTCGACCGACGTCGACGGCCTGTACGCGATCGGCGAGGCGTCGAGCGGACTGCACGGCGCCAACCGGCTGGGCGGCAACTCGCTCATCGAGCTGCTGGTCTTCGGACGCATCGTCGGGGAGGCGGCGGCGCAGTACAGTTCCGGCCTGTTCTCCCAGGAGCGCTCCCCCGCGGCGATCGACGAGGCCCGAGCCGAGATCGCCGAGCTGCTCGCCGCCGACGGCGAGGAGAACGTGCGGGCTCTGCAGCGCGCCATCCGCAACACCATGACCGAGCACGCGGGTGTCGTGCGCGACGAGGCGGGGCTGCTCGCCGGTCTCGCCGAACTCGACGCGATCGAGGCGCGGTTCGCCGGCCTGGGCATACATCCGGATGTCGCCGGGTTCCAGGATCTCGCGCACGCGTTCGACCTGAAGGCCGCGGCGATCGCCGCCCGGGCGACGTTGCAGGCGGCACTCGAGCGCAGGGAGACCCGCGGCGCCCACAACCGCAGCGACTACCCCGACCTCGACCCGTCGCTGCAGGTGAACCTGGTCTGGTCGCGCGATCCGGCGACGGGTGTCGCTACGGTGAAGCGCGAGGAGATCCCGCCGGTGCCCGATGAGATCGCCGCGCTCATGCGCGACGAGGTCTCGGTGGCGGGCAAGCTGCTGGAGTAGCTCCGGTAGCCGTCGGCGAGCAGGCCGCCAAGCGGCCGTGTCGATGCCCCGGCGGGGGTTTCGGCACGGCCGTGGACGGTCTGCGCGACCAGCGGGACGCTAGTCACCCATGTTGCGCCGGGCCGACATGGCGCGGTCCGACTCGCGCTTGTCCTGACGCTCGCGCAGGGTCTGTCGCTTGTCGTATTCCTTCTTGCCCTTCGCGACCGCGATCTCGACCTTGGCGTTGCCGTTCGAGAAGTAGATCGAGAGCGGGATCAGCGTGTAGCCGCCGTCCTTGATCTTGTTGTGGATCTTGAGGATCTGCTCTTTGTGCAGCAGCATCTTGCGCTTGCGCCGCACGGGGTGGTTGTTCCACGACCCGTGGTTGAATTCCGGGATGTGCACGGCGTCGAGCCAGGCCTCGCCGCTCTCGATGAAGCCGTACCCGTCGACGAGGGTCGCACGACCGGCGCGCAGCGACTTGACCTCGGTGCCGGTCAGCACCAGGCCGGCCTCGTAGGTGGTCTCGATCAGGTAGTCGTGGCGCGCCTTCTTGTTGCTGGCTACGACCTTCTGGCCCTTTTCGCGTGGCATCCGTCAGTTCTCTCTGTGTACGCACGCTCTCTGGTGAGAGCAGCCTTTCAGCTTACCCGAGGCTAGACCTTCAGGTACCGGCTGATGGCGAATCCGGCGGATGCCGCGGCGAGAATGCCTCCGACGACGATGAGTATCGGCACCACCAGTATCGCCTCGTCGAGCCCGACCAGGGTCGTCGTAGTGGCGATCGTCTCGGCGAGGTAGCCCTTGACGAAGAACTGCACGATCGCGATCACCGCTCCGCCGGCGAGCAGCGACCCGATGAGCGCGGCGAACACGCCCTCGAGAATGAACGGTGTCTGGATGAACCTGTTCGATGCACCCACGAGCCGCATGATGCCGAGCTCTCGCCGCCTCGAGAAGGCGCTGAGCCTGATGGTGGTGGCGATGAGCAGCACGGCCGCGATCAGCATAAGAACCGCGAGACCGATGGCCGTGAAACTCGCCGCGTTGAGCACGGCGAAGATCTGGTCGAGGTAGCGTTTCTGGTCTTCCACCGCCTGCACGCCCGCCTGACTCGAGAGCGACTCGATCAGGATGTCCGACTGCGTCGGGTCGTTGAGATTGACCCGGAAGCTCTCGGGGAGCATGTCCTTCGTGACGAACGAGGTGATCTGGCTGTCGGCGAACTGCGTCTGGAAGTTCGCGAAGGCCTGGTCGTGGCTCTCGAACTCGAACTTCTTGATGAACGGCGCGAGCGTGGTCGAGCCGAGCTGCGCCTCGACGGCGTCCTTCTGCTCCTGCGTCGCCTCCTCCTGCGCGCAGTTGCCCGTGTTGTCGGTCGCGGTGCACATGTACACGGCGACCTGGGCCCGGTCGTACCAGTAGCCCTTCATCTGTCCGATCTGCATCTGCAGCAGGATCGCGGCGCCCACGAAGGTGAGCGAGATGAACGTGACCAGGATGACCGAGATCACCATCGAGACGTTGCGGCGCAGGCCGCTGCCGGCCTCGCCGAGTACGAGACCGAGCCTCATCGGACCTCTCCGTTCGTGAGACCGAGCTGTTGGATCGGGATGGTCTGGGTCTGGTAGCCGCCCTCGCGCTCGTCGCGCACGATCTGGCCGCTGGTGAGCTCGATGACCCGACGCTTCATCTGGTCGACGATTCCGGCGTCGTGGGTGGCCATGATGACCGTCGTCCCGCCGAGGTTGATGCGTTCGAGAAGGGTCATGATGCCCGCGCTGGTCACGGGGTCGAGGTTTCCAGTCGGCTCGTCGGCCAGCAGGATGGCCGGCTTGTTGACGATGGCGCGGGCGATGGCCACACGCTGCTGCTCACCACCGGAGAGCTCGTGCGGAAAGCGCGCCGTCTTGCCGGCGAGGCCGACCATCTTGAGCACATCTGGCACGGCCTCCTGGATGAAGCCGCGGCTCTTGCCGATGACCTGCAGCGTGAAGGCGACGTTGTCGAACACCGTCTTCTGCGGCAGCAGGCGGAAGTCCTGGAACACGACGCCGAGGTTGCGTCTGAAGTAGGGCACTTTGCGGCTCGACAGCGTGCCGAGCTGCTGCCCGAGCACGTGGATCTTGCCTTGGGAGGGTTTCTCCTCCTTCAGCACGAGACGCAGAAAACTCGACTTGCCGGAGCCGGAGGCGCCGACGAGAAAGACGAACTCCCCCTTGAGAATCTCCAGACTGACGTTGTTAAGCGCCGGCCGGGTGTTCCCGGAATACAACTTGGATACAGAATCAAAGCGAATCATGACGTGATGAGCCTAGGCACCTCGATGTCGGATGCCCTCCGCGACACCCCAGAGCGACCCACGTTCACAGCTACCGGGGCCGGCTCTGTAGACAAGCTCCAAGGGCGACCGAGCAGTTCGCCTGATTGCTTGGCGTGAACCACACACTTTTTTCTATTGCGGTCCAGCCGTGGTGCGCACTGCTAGCTTCTAGCCAATTCCTCACCTCTTCACCGTCTTTCGGTGCGCACCGTCGCGCCCCGAAGCCCAGCAACGGAGACATCAGATGACCCAAGCCCACCCCTCGATGTCGCCGGCCCGTAACCGGGCCTCGAAGATCGCGATCACCGTGCTCTCGCTGCTTCTAGTGGCCCTGCTCGCGTTCTTCTTCCTCACGACCGACAAGCTCGCCGTGGGGGCGTCGCAACTGTCGGAGGGCGCGGGCGAGGCTCAGGATGGCGCGGTCCAACTCGCTGACGGCAGCGAGCGACTCTCGGCGGGAGCCTCCGAGCTCGAGGCGGGTGCCGCCTCGGCGGCCGAGGGAGCCGACAAGCTCGCCGTCGGCGCCGGAACGGCCGCCGACGGGGCGGGCAAGCTCTCGGTCGGAGCGGCCAGCGCCGCCGAAGGCGCCGCGAAGGTGAGCGAGGGCGCGCGCAAGGCCTACGTGGGAGCGCAGGGTCTCGCGGACGGCTCGGGCGCTGCCGCCGCGGGTGCGGCCAGCCTCGCCGCCGGGTCGAACGACGCAGCGGCCGGCGCGTCGGCCCTCGCCGCAGGATCCGGCGAGGCCGCGGCGGGCGCGGCCACCCTGGCGACAGGAGCGAGCAGCGTGGCGGCTGGCGCCGCGACGCTCTCCGCCGGAGTCGTCAGCGCACGCGACAACACCGCGCTGCTCGCCGCGGGTGCCCAGAAGGTGTCCGGCGGAATCACCACCGTCTCGACCAGCCTCACGTCGTTGTCCGGATTCCTCGGCGTGCTCGGCGGCTCGACCCCGTCGGCGTCCCCCGATGTGAAGGTCACCACCGGACAGACGGTCGCCGCCGCGACGAGCCTCGAAGCGTACGTCGCGACTCTCAAGGTCGGCAACGCGCTCACACCGACGGATGTAGCGACTCTCACGCAGCTCGCAGCGGGACTCAAGGGCGGCACCGCCGGCGTGCAGCAGTACGTCGTGGGCGCCCAGGGCAGCGTCGTCCAGCTCGTCGGCGCGATCGCGAAGACCCCGACGCTTCCCGACGGCAGCGACTCCGGCCTTCAAGCCGCCGCGACCAGCGTCGCGGGCGGCCTCGGCAAGCTCTACACCGGGCTCGACACGCAGCTCGTGCCGGGTGCGTCTGCGCTCGTCGCCGGTTCCAGCCAGGTCGCCACGGGCGCCGGCGCCGTTTCGGCGGGAGTCTCCAAGGTCGCCACCGGTGCGGGATCCCTCTCCGCCGGTGTCACGAAGATTGCAACGGGTGCCGGATCGCTCTCGACCGGCGCGACCAAGGTGGCCAACGGTGCCGGGGAGCTCGCTTTCAAGACGGGCCCGCTCGCCGACGGCGCGGCCGGGCTCTATTCGGGCACGCAGACACTGAGCGCCGGAGCCTCCTCGCTCGCCGCGGGAACGTCCACTCTCGCCACCGGCGCCGCGGCTCTGTCCGAGGGGACCGAGACCCTCGCCGAGGGAGCGACGACCCTGGGCGACGGCGCGTCCGAGCTGAGCATCGGCATGGCGAGTCTGAACGAGGGCGCGGGCAAGATCGCGGACGGCTCGGTGCAGCTCAGCAACGGCGCCAACAGCGTGCGTCCGTCGACGCTCGCACCGGGCATGATCGGGGCTCTCGCCCTGCTCGTGGTCGGGGCGCTCGCCTGGCTTATCGTGCGACGTCGTCAAGCGGGCGCCTGAAGCCGGCCGCCCAAGGCGGGTTGTCGGGCCTGTCGGAGTCTCGCTGACGCGGATTTCGACAGGCTCAATCACCGGCCGGGCGGCTCAATCACCGGCCGGGCGGCTCAATCGACGGTGGCGGCTAGTCCTTGTCGCGCTTGCGCCACTTGATGCCGGCGTTGATGAAGCCGTCGATCTCGCCGTCGAACACCTTGGAGGGGTTGCCCTCTTCGTACTCCGTGCGCAGGTCCTTCACCATCTGGTACGGCGCGAGCACGTAGCTGCGCATCTGGTCGCCCCAGCTCGCGGTGATGTTTCCGGCGAACTCCTTCTTGGTGGCCGCCTCCTGCTCCTTCTGGATGATCAGCAGGCGCGACTGCAGCACACGCATGGCGGCGGCGCGGTTCTGGATCTGGCTCTTCTCGTTCTGCATCGACACGACGGTGCCGGTGGGAAGGTGGGTGAGGCGAACCGCGGAGTCGGTGGTGTTGACCGACTGGCCGCCCGGACCCGACGAACGGAACACGTCGACGCGGAGGTCGCCCTCCGGGATGTCGATGACGGCGGCCTCTTCGAGCAGCGGGATGACCTCGACCGCGGCGAAGCTGGTCTGGCGTTTGCCAGCGGCGCCGAACGGCGACATGCGCACGAGGCGGTGGGTGCCGGCCTCCACGCCGAGCGTGCCGAACGCGTATGGCGCGTCGATCTCGAAGGTCGCCGACTTGATGCCGGCCTCCTCCGCATAGCTGGTCTCCATGACGGTGGACGAGTAGCCGTGCTTCTCGGCCCAGCGCAGGTACATGCGGAACAGCATGTCGGCGAAGTCGGCGGCGTCCACTCCCCCGGCACCGGCGCGGATGGTGATGACGGCGGGACGCGCGTCGTACTCGCCGTCGAGCAGCGTCTGCACCTCGAGGTCGCCGAGGATCTTCTCGATCGATGCGAGTTCGGCCCTCGCCTCGGCTGCTGCCGCGGCATCCGCCTCGTCGTTGGCCAGCTCGACCATGATCTCGAGATCGTCGAGGCGCGAGGCGATGCTCGTGATCTTGGCGAGCTCGGCCTGGCGGTGGCTCAGGGCGCTGGTGACCTTCTGCGCCTTATCGGTGTCGTCCCAGAGGTCGGGCACTCCCGCCTGTTCGCTCAGGTCGGCGATCTCCGCCTCGAGTCGCTCCACGCCCACGACCGAACGGATGTCGTCGAACGTCGATCGAAGGGCAGCAATCTCTACAGAAAAATCCAGCTCGTCCATGTCTGTGCCAGCCTACCCTTCCCGCTCGCTGAGCCGGGCGGGCGCTGAGCCCGTCGAAGCGCGCCCTTCGACAGGCTCAGGGACCGCGGGTCGAAGCGCGGAGTACAGTCGAACGAGTGACAACCGCCGACCTGCCTTTCCGCTGGCGATCGATCGCCCTTCCCGCGCTCGCCCCGACGCTGCTTTTCTCGATCGGCGAGGGCGCCATCATCCCGATGATCCCGGTCGTGGCCGTCGACCTCGGCGCCACCCTCGCGATCGCCGGACTCGTCGCCGCCCTGCTCATGGTGGGTGAGCTCGTGGGCGATATACCGAGCGGATGGCTCGTGGCCAGAGTCGGCGAACGCCCGGCCATGATCGGCGCGGCCCTGCTCTCGATCATCGGGCTCGTCGTCTGCGTGCTCGCCCCCAACCCGTGGGCGCTCGGCTTCGGGATCTTCCTGGTCGGGCTCGCGACCGCGGTGTTCGCGCTCGCCAGGCACGCGTTTATGACCAGCTTCGTGCCGATCGCCTACAGGGCCCGCGCCCTGTCCACCCTCGGCGGCACCTTCCGCGCGGGCTTCTTCATCGGACCCTTCATCACGGCCGCGGTCATCCACCTGACCGGAACCGCGGCATCCGCCTTCTGGATCCACATCGTCTGCTGCATCGGCGCGGCGGTCATGCTGATGCTGCTGCGCGACCCGAGCAAGTCGTTCGGCGCGGTCACCAAGGTGCGCGGCGCGACCGGCGCAGAGCTGCGTGAGGGCGAGGCGCTCGTCGAGCAGGAGTCGCACGGCCTGTTCCGCACGATCTACAACTACCGGGCGGTGCTCGTGAAGCTCGGCGCGGGCGCCGCGCTCATCGGCGCGCTGCGGGCGAGCCGCGCGATCATCCTGCCGTTGTGGGCGGTGAGCATCGGCATCAGCCAGACCGACACCGCCCTCATCATCGGAATCGCGTCGGGCATCGACTTCGCCCTCTTCTACGTGAGCGGCCAGATCATGGACCGCTTCGGCCGGCTGTGGAGCGCGGTGCCCTCGATGGTCGGGCTCGGGCTCGGCCACCTGGCACTCGCCTTCACCCACGACCTGCCCGACACCGTGGTGTGGTTCATCTCGGCGGCGATGTTCATGTCGCTCGCGAACGGCATCGGCAGCGGCATCCTCATGACCCTCGGCGCCGACCTGGCCGACAAGCGCAACCCGGCCCCGTTCCTCGGCGCCTGGCGGTTCACCGGCGACCTCGGCAGCGCGGGCGGTCCGCTCGTGGTGGCCGGCCTCACCGGTCTCGCCTCCATCGCCGTCGCGGCGGGGGTCATGGGCGTGCTCGGCCTCGTCGGTGCGGCGATCCTGCTGCGCTACGTGCCGAGGTATTCGCCGCACGTCCCGCGCAGCCTGCGCTGACGGCGTGGCGGTGGCTGCGCGGCTTGTCGCGCAGAGCGTCAGCCGCCCTTGCGACCAGACCCTTTCGTCGTGTCCGACGGCGAGTTCGTCGACGATGTGTCGGTGTCGGGAGCGGTCGAGCCGCACCCCGACAGCGTGAGGCCCGCGACGATCGAGATCGCCGCGATTGCGGTGATGCGCTTCACGTGGATCAGCCGCCCTTCCTGGTAGTGCCCTTGTTCTCGCGCGTCATGTCCGACGGCGAGTTGGTCGAGTGGGTGCCAGCGTCGTCGCTGTCGGTGATGCCGCACGCCGAGAGCGTCAGCCCGGCGACGATTACGATCGCCGCTGCGGCCGTTGTGCGTTTCATGTCTCCCCCGATGTGATGATCTATAGCGTATCGAGCGGCGCGCGCCCCTGGGAGGCGCCGCCCGCCCCAGTGGAGGGGTCAGCTCCCGGGCACGGGGCAGGCCGGGATCACGAGTCGCCGCCGAGAGCTACCGGCGGCACGAGCATCCCCGCCTCCTCGCGCGTCCACCAGTCCCCCGTCTCGCGGCGCTGCTGCCGGGTGGCGAAGCGGTACAGGTAGCGACGCGCCCGCACCGCGCGAGGGCGTTCGCCACCGAACGGGTCGGTGCCGAGCAGTCGCAGCGTCGGGGCATCCGCCATCAGCAGCTTTCCGAGCAGCGCGATGAACCAGCGCTCCTCACGCGAGCCGAGGGCCAGGAACCACATGAGCCAGTCGAGCCGCAGGTGGTACGGCGCGAACTGGCGCGACCGTCGCCGGGTATCCCCCGGCTTGCCGCGGAACCCGTACTCGACCCAGTCACCCTCCTGCGGGTTCTCGGCCGTGGTGCCCTCGATCACGATCTCGTAGCGGCGCCGCGTGATCGTGCCGAACGCCCCGTAGGCGTTGACGAGGTGCCAGCGGTTGAAGCTCGCGTTCATCAGCTGGTGGCGCGAGAAC
>Ga0247803_1000768_pt1 | contig 17021 bp, 21 predicted proteins | sample UWRJL014104B1_FD_180928 | JGI IMG/M metagenome (GOLD analysis project Ga0247803, IMG submission 180928) | Plant litter microbial communities from Arlington Agricultural Research Station in Wisconsin, United States - UWRJ-L014-104B-1 | ecosystem: Environmental > Terrestrial > Plant litter >...
GGCGAGGATGGCGATGCGGGGAAGGGGGTTGAGGGGGGGAAGAAGGGGGAGCGGGGCGGCGAGAAGGACGGCGGGAAGGAGGACGGCGAGAGGAAGAAGAAGAAAAAGAAGAAGAATAAGGGTGGAGACGATGCGAGGAGTGTGCGGAGTGGATGAGCGTGCATGCGAAGCGTAACGAGCAGAGGCTGTTCAGTACTTGCGAGAGTGGACATTATCCACCCTACGGTGACATCCCTTACCGGCGTTGTGAGCTTGTTATCAGATCGAGATACGACACATCCTACGCTACTACGCTCCACCTCCACCAGCACATACCTCGAAGAACTCCCCACTACTCCACGCTTCACCGCTATTCGCATACACGGCTCATCTTCTGGAACCCAGCGGATGCAATAGCGATGGAACTACACACGCCTTTCCAGACAACCTTTTGAGATGGTAACAGAAACACATTATTCTGGGCTCACTATCCGGAATTGCATGCGCATGGCGGCGCTGGTACTTGGGAAGCACACTGGCGTTTTGGTCCACGATACCCTTTCTCACTCATTCAATCAGAAAACGTTCCATGGTTTCATGTTATGCATTGTCTATGCTGAGCTGAGCTTACTAGGCCCAGCCTTGACGCAGTGCACGCTAGGCCTGCGATAATCATACACAGCTCCCCTTTCGCCCACTCACTACGCAGCGCTTGCCTATCTCGAGACCCCGTCGTCCGCCTCCAGCGCGAACTTCTGCTGCTCGCTGGCGATGAAATGGAGGCCCAGCGCCCCCAACTTTTATCCCTTCTTCGCTTTTTCTATACCGTAAATGCATTAGTCAGGTTTCCTCGCAAGGGCATCACGCGGCAAAGGTGGGCAGCTTGGAGTATATGTGTTGTTTAAAACGTTCATGCTTCTTGCTCTCTTTGCTGCCTACCTCTGCCCGCACCGCCACCCCGTCCACCTCCCCGTCCGCCTCGTCCCCGGTTGTTGTTCTCGCCGTCGCGTTGGTTGCTGTTGTCGGTGAGGGCGTCGCCAGTGCCAAGGGTCAGGGCGGCGGTCGCAAGGCGGTTCGAGAGGTCAATCTGGGTGCGGATCGTGTTGGCGAGGTAGGAGACCACGAGGACATCTTGAATGTGTGCGTTACTGCGGCACGTTAGTGAATGACGCGCGAAAGAACTAATGGGACACGTACAAGTCGCGCTCGACGTCCGCGGCGTCAACCTTGGGCGCGAGACTGAGAGCGTTCATGAGGAACTGGCCCAGCGCAGATGACGGCTCGGCTTCCTCGTCCATCACGTTGTTGACATAGTTTGACACGCGCTCTAGCATGTCGAGCACATGCTCAACAGCGCGCTCCAGTGCCTCCAGATCTGTGATGATGGGCTGCGAGCGGTCCTCGCGGTCTTTGGCCGACGAGATGAGCTCCAGTCCAGACTTCTCCGCCTCGCCGTACTTCAACTCGTGCGGCACCGGGATGAACAGACATGAGTCGGCGGCGCGCTCTGCGGTAACACCGATGGGGGCTGAGATGTATGTCCGCGACTCGACCTCCTCGCCGGGCTCCGTCGACACGGTCAGATGGACTGCGGGGTGCGGCCAGGTTCCGTCGCCCTGCTGGCCGTAGAAGTTCTGGATGAGGGCGGAGAAGGTGTTGAGGTCGCTGCTCGTCGCGTACCAGCCCACGAGCACTTCCCTGGGGTTTGCGCGCAGGTGCAGGGCGAGCATCTGCTTCTGGTAGTCCATGTCGACCTCGACCTGCTCGGCGGTTTCCGTGTGCGGGACGGCGTAGCAGTTGCGGATCTCGACCTCGGTGCCATCCTCGCTGCGGGTGCCTAGGAGTGTGCCGATGACGCGTTCCTGGTCGGCAGGGCGGCGGAGGGCATGGTCGAGGATGGAGAAGATGGCTTGCGGCTGCACGACGACGTTCACTGGGGCCGTCGACGGCTGGGCACCGATGGGGGCAGCGCCGAGCGGGCGGGCGAGATGGAGGAAGGATTCCTTGTCGGCCATGGCTGGATTGATGTCGCGGCGGGTTGGGGTGTGTGCGGGTGCGGGTGCGGGTGCGTGTCGACGGGCGAGAGTGTCCAAAGATTCGTTTCGTTGTTGTAGCGGGGCAGTTGATTTTGCGGTTGGCCAAGATTTTTCGGTGCGGCGTTCTCGCCTGTGCACGGCCGCCGAAAAATAATATCTTCGCGGGGGTCTCGAGAAAGTGCCTGGAACTCACAACACACAAAATGGCCCCTTTTCGAGGACGCGGAGGCGGTGGAACACGTGGCGGAACGCGCGGAGGAATGCGAGGCAGGGGAAGAGGTGGAATGCGCGGGAGTGGGCGGGGTGGTGCACGAGGTGGTGCGCGAGGTGGTGCGCGAGGTGGTGCACGAGGTGGTGCACGAGGCGGCCGAAAGAATGCGTTTGCGCCTGCGCGCATCGAGGAGCCCGCCGGTGATGCGTGAGTAGGAGACGATCATGGGGAAGAGATTGCAGTGCTGATCTATACAGACAAGAAGACTATCCCGAATCTGAACCGGAAATTGAATCAGACTCGAGCGATGCATCCTCCGCCGACGAGGAGGAAGAAGAGGTTCAGCCCACCTCGACGGCCTACTACAGTCTATTACAATCGTTGGCGACCACACACGCGGCAAATGCAGCCAAGGGCGAACCACGCAGGAAGCGCCGGAAGTTGGACCATGGCCCGGTCCCGGAGGAAGAAAGTGACGTAGATGTAGGCGCTGAGGACGAAGCCGACTCGAGCGATGAGGTGGATGCGGAATCACTCGACCAGGACGACACTGAAGAGGCTGATTCGGAGACTGGCTCGATGCAGGACGAAGAAGAACATGAGGGAGAATCGGACGATAAGTTTGAGACTCATTTTGAGCGACCGGATGAAAAGGAGCTAGCGATACGCTTGAAGGCCATATCAGAGACCCAATGGACAACGACGAAAGTGGATACGGCGGGCGGACGATGCATGCTTCAGGTACCCAGTTCGGACGAGAAGGCGCTGGCTAGACGGAGGCTGAGGAGCACGAAAGACATTCGGTTGAAGCAACGACTGGTGGACAACGCCCAGGAGGTGCTTGGAGTCTTTGACAAGGTCGAGCAGACCGTCGCGCCTTCCCTCTTCGACTACCAGGATGTGATGTTTGGTGCCCGCACGCCCACGAACGCTCATCGTCTACGCGACATGGCCTGTCTGCATGCCCTCAATCACATCCTCAAGACTCGCGATCGCGTGCTCAAGAACAACTCGAAGCTGGCGGCTGCGTCCGAGGACGTCAACGCTGAATACCGTGACCAGGGCTTCACCCGGCCCAAGGTGCTCTTCCTCCTCGAGACGAAACAAGCTTGCGTCCGCGCCATCGACTCCATCACCAAGCTGCACGACTTTGAACAGCAAGAGAACAAGAAGCGGTTCATCGACAGCTTCTCGCAGCCCGAAGACAAGTTCTCCGACGACAAACCGGATGACTTTCGCGAACTGTTCGAAGGCAACGACGAGAACGAGTTTCGTGTCGGTGTGAAGCTGACGCGGAAGACGTTGAAAATGTACTCTACGTTTTACAACTCCGACATCATCCTAGCATCCGCCTTGGGCCTGCGCCGCGCTATCGAATCAAACGAGAAAAAGAAGGACTACGACTTTCTCTCGTCAATCGAGATAGTCTTCATGGAGCAAGCCGATGCCACACTGATGCAGAACTGGGAGCACGCAGAGTTTGTCTTTGAGCACCTCAACCTCCAGCCCCAGGAGACACACGGCTGCGACTTCTCGCGCGTACGATCATGGTATCTCGACGGCCATGCAGCTCACATCCGACAAACAATCGTCCTATCCGCATACCTCACACCCAAGATCAACACCCTCTACAACAGGCACATGCGCAACGTCGCAGGCCGTCTGAAGTATACGGAAGACTACACATCCGGTCTCATCGAATCCCTCGCCTATGGCATCAAACAGACCTTCTCCCGCTTCGACTCTCCTTCCCACCTTACAGACCCGGACTCCCGCTTCAAATACTTCACTACTACTGTCCTCCCCCAAATTACACGATTTCCAAAACCGCCTCAAGGTGGCATCGGCGCCCTTGTCTTTATCCCTTCGTATCTCGATTTTGTCCGCGTCCGCAATTCGCTCGTCGACTCGGACCTCTCCTACGCCTCGATAAGCGAGTACACCGACCTCACTGACGTAAGGAAAGCGCGGTCGCATTTCATGAGCGGACGTCACTCCTTACTACTATACACCGGTCGAGCGCACCACTTCCACCGTTATCATATCAGGGGTGTGAAGAGGGTAGTGTTTTACGGTGTGCCTGAGAACCTAAAGTTCTACGATGAAATCATGGGCTTCATCGGGAAAACTGTGGAACGAGGCGAGATTGGTAGGGCAGAAGGGACCGTTAGGGTTTGCTTTTCCAAGTGGGAACGGCTGGAGTTGGAGAGGATTGTGGGGACTAAGAGGGTGGGGAAGATGGTTGCGGACCGAGGGGATGTATTTGATTTTGTGTAGGCTACGGTTAGCGTTGTATGCCAGATATACCAGCGATGCTCCTATCAACATTACCCAATCAAGAAGACGTTTTGCCTTGTTCAAGTCTTATCAGCGCTGCAAGTCACGGTGAGCGGGCATCCATTGGTGGACACCTATCAGATGGAGAGTACATCACTAAGAGCACCCGATATTGTACGAAAATGTATCTGGGTGGTGGTGGAAGGCCAAAATACCAACTCATTCCTCAGCAGCCAGCAAAAGATCATATCTCGAAGCTTTGCCCGTATCCAAATCCAGCGCTGCCTGAACCTCATCGTCTATGCTCGCCAAGTAACGTTCCTCGCTCCACTCCGGCTGCCACCCTAGTTCATAAGCATTTACAGGCACAAGATCCCCAGTCGAACAGCACATGGCTTGTATATATGTCTCCGGGAGGTGCAAGTCTTTCGCGGCCACCTTGTAGCTCGGCCAGGTCTTGACATCGCTGGTTGACACCAGCCCGCGGGAATAAAGAGCAGTAGCAATACGGTCCATGAGGGCCCAAGCCGGTGCTCGGTGGTTGAAGGCGAAGTAGTGGCCTTTCTCGCCGCTGGGGATTGGCGACTTCTGCAGGATCTTGGTGGTAAGCAGGGCGTAGAGGGATATGAGGTCGGAGATGTGGACTGCGGGTGGGCGCTGTGTAGGAATTAGTAAGTGTGTTGAAGTAGCCGGGACGAGTCTGAGCTTACGCCTTCTACGTTGAACTTGTGCACTTGCTTGTTTGCTATGCTGCCTTTGACGTGTATGGGGATGAGTGAGGAGAGCTTGCTCCATTCACCACTGCCTGTACCGTCTATCAAATGGTCAGCATCTATGAAGTGGTGGCGGAAGATATACTGACAGACGTGTGGCAGGCAAAGATTGTAGCTAGTAACACCTTGTGCCTTGGCCAGCTCGGTGACAAGAATATTTGTTTGTCTGACAGGGTTCGGGCCCCCGATCTCCTTGTCCTTTTCCAGGATCGTTGGATCGGTGTCTTTGACTTCGCCGTAAGGCCATCCGCCTTCGACGGAGAACAAGGCGGTTACGGAGGACTGGCACAGCGTCAGTCTGGTTCAATAAGTTTGGGTCATGGCTAGGCAAACCTGAACAAAGTACGTCTCCGATCCCCCATTCTTCTTCCGCTCGCCCAAGGCATTGATGAGATTCTCAGCCAGTCTTATATCCATCGAACTCGCTATGTGAAGCACGATATCAATCTTGCTCTTCAGCACAGCATCACGAACGCCCGCCTCATCGCTGAGATCGAGCTGGATCACACTGACGCCGTCAAGCTTGGATAGGTGCTCGGCTTGTTCTTTTGAGCGTACTACGACATGGATGCGAGAGTCTTTGATTGGACCGCTTTCGCGGGACAGGAAGTCAGCGAGAAGGGAGCCACCGCTAGTTTTGGTGTCAGCTTTTGGGGCGGTGGCGTAAGGTTGGAGTTGAGGAGACTTGCATGTAGCCGGCTGCGCCTGTGATGAGGATGTTTTGGGCCATTTTTCTGAAGTGAAAATTGAGGAATGAAAGGGCTGGAGATGTGTAGATTTGGGTGACTTACAGATTGGAGGCCACGGCAACACTTATATAGCATGCTCGAACATGAGAGCGCGGCTGTTTCTTAGGACTGCTCGCATACGTTGCTGTCAAATGCGACGGAATTGCGCGGACACCCGCTTACGAGGTCCTACCTGAAACATTGCCAAAATCTTTGAAAAGGAAATACACTCGTCCAAGAAACGATGAATATGGGGAGTGGACCATCACTGACCAATAAAATCCGCTGCCCCTAAGCCAGGAGCGACGTAGCGGGCCCACGCCGGAAACCCGCGCGACTCCGTCGGCACCATCGACGACTTCCTCGCGAACATAATGACCAACATGCTTCTCCCTCAACGACATCACTGTTCAGGGCCAAATCATGGAAATCCGCGGAGAGCTTGCGGATAAGCGGTCCAAGGGCCGTCCTGCAATTGGGCGCCGATCTGTGAGTTCCGACAAGCCGCCCTTCTTGATTAGAGGCTGACCGGATGAAAGTGTGATCAGTGTCGCTCTCGCAAGGTAGCGCTCCCCGGCTTTGGCTAGTGTATCTACAAACCGAACAATTAATATATGTAGATCGGTTGTGACCGAGGCTCTCCCTGCTCGCTTTGCGTAGCGGCCAAACTCGAATGTACATTCAGCGCTGTCGTTTCCCAGGCGGCAGCAACCCCAAAACAGCGAGTGCTGATATCGGCGCAATAGTGAGTTGCAATTTCACGGTTCAATCAGCACATGTAGCTTGACAAGTACTAATTTGTGTGTGGCTCTCCAGCGAGCAAAAGATAGACGGCATTGCACGGGACATCGACGAGATCAAGGCTCTTCTCCAAGGAATCAGTGTGTCTTCCAACAGCGGGCAGTCAGAGACCGAATCTTTCGTTCGCCTTGAATCTGCTGGCTCGCCTACTCCTCTCGAGAAGCGTAAGCTTGCTCCCGATTGTGCCGAAATCCAATGGGATCATTCCGGCAACATCATAGACTTCATCAAAGCAGTGGTAAATGACAGAGCTTACACGCATGTTGAAGCTGAGTCGGTCGAGGTGCTTTCATCGTTGAGAAGTCTCGCTCAAGCTCTAGAAGATCCTAGGCCGGCCCGTACCAGCTGTTTACCGCAAAACAACGTTCCACCTATGCCCCCCTTGGATGCAGTGCTTGCAATTTTGAGGTGGGCGAAAGGTCAGTCGAGCATTGGAGATCATTGACGTTCACACGTGTTACGTCGATGCTAACGCGATGTCTAGACCACGGCGAGCCCGCTACAACGCCCTGGATTCCCGATCTCCTCTCACGTCAGCGGTTCACCGACATCTGCCAAAGGGTATACTTCGGAGTCGACGACTACTCCGATATTGACTCTATTCTCGCAAATGGCTACTTGTCGTATACATTCTTTGAGCATGTTGCAATATCGGGCCGCAAGGACTATATGAATTATACTCAGCGCTGTCGAAAGAACCTTGAGGATGGACTGGAGCGCCTTCCACTTCTTTTACCAGCAAGTATGGATACTATTGCTGCATTGACGCTTGGGGTGCGCTCGATTTCCCTTCTTGAATACCAGGCCACGCTGATGTGAACTCAGGTATACAACGCCATCGAGAACTCTGACACTACAAGGGCCTGGTCGTGCATCTCGGTTGCGTCGAACCTCTGTCAAACCCTAGGTTATCATCGCTTTCAGGGCTCGAAACAGCTCGATGAGTCGAACAGGGCTGGTCAGGAGCGCCTGTTTTGGACGGTCTACAAACTGGAAAAGGGGCTTTCGTTCCGACTCGGACGCTCGTCATACTTCCGTGATGATGAGATTACACTACTAATCGATCCCTCCGATGAGCCTGTTCGAATCGCCAGGATACAGGGGAGAATATACGATCAACTGTACAGCATTGTGGGACTTTCTCGATCAAACGACGAGCGCGGAACGTTGGCGAGGATACTTGCTACCGAACTTCGGGATCTGATTAGCGAGACGCTTGTTGACGCTTTCGTACGTTCCCAGCCCATTGTTTTCGGACTGCGCCATCTCATCACTAACCTGACCTAGGCTACTACAGGTCAATCTGGCGACTCGTCGTCGAACCAAGCGCGTAAGATCTATTTGCAAAGCAACCTGGTCTGCAAACATTCATTGCTCGCTCAAGTTCTCAGAGCAGTGCCTAGTCCTATGTCACAAGGGTCTGCCGGCGGATCGGACGAATGCGTCAAGGTTGCTCGCGAATGTCTACATTTACACGACCAGTGTATAAGAGCGATTCTAGAATACGAGAACGACCCGTTCATGATGAAGAGATACATCACTGGGTAAGATAACAACATCATGGTGGGACCCCTGTACTGACTACGCATGACAACAGGGCAATCTTACACACCCCCTTCGTCTCATTCAACATTCTTTTCACTCGCGCGGTCCAGCTCTTAGACGCTGCTGAGCTGGATCGCTTAGACCGCTTCGCAGCCTCATTGCAACCGGGTCCATCTTCGTCGGAGTCGCCTACGCATCCATATCGCCTGTATCGTCTTCTATGCCAGGCAGCAAGACTCTACTTCAACTTGAACGCTCCCTCCTCCGTCATGGATCAGGCTGTTCCTCACAACATGCCACAGTCTAGCGCTATGTTAGATTTTGCGCCGTACGGGACGGTTGGTGCAGTGGACGAGGCTGCGGCCACCGGAAATGAGTTGAGCGAGTGGTACTATGAGAATCAGCAGATCATGAGCTTACTGAACGATAACATTTTGTACTGATCTCGATTGGCCTTCGACTTTGAGGTACCGCTGTTCAGCATGCTCCACGTCTTTCACTTTCAAAGGTCTTGGCGCTTTGGCGGTGTCGTGTAAACAACTTCTCGCGTTGTGCAGGTAGGATATAGCATAGTGACAGCAAAACGTGTCTCAACATATAAATGAATGACACTGCGGTGTGCTATTAGCCCAAATACCCGGCAGAGACATTTCCCAGCACACACAGAGAGTCTCACCGGATACTAGACCAACCCGATTATGTCTATTGAGACCGGATCCAACAAACGCAGCGCTTCGAGCGTGTCTCAGCAAATCCAAAACCTCGTCGACAACGTAGAGAACGAAGTTTCAGACTACGAGGCCTCGGACGACGAGTCCGAAGAGGACAACCCATACCCAGTACCGTTCAAGATCCCTTATCTATACGATACTAACCGAGCTATTCCATACCTCGATGCGATGTGCTACCCTTCCAGCTACTGCGAAATTTGCGAAAGATTCGACGAGGAAATCAGACAGTTGCTGAGGGTAAGTCCGACCGATAATCCACAGTATACTCTGGTGAGAGGGCTACTACTTCAGCATATTCGGGCACACGAGGGCGTGCTGGACGTTGTCTACTCGAATGACTCTGAGGACACGACCAAGTACGACCACGTCGAGGGAGTTGACGAGCAGGCTACTGCTCAGACGAAAGACATAGCTTTAGACGACTTCTTCGACTTTGACATGTACGAGCGCGATCGCGGGATTGCTACTATACAACAAAACTCGGAAGCACCAACCGAGCAATCGAGGGAGAGGAAGGGCAAGCCCAAACACACGCGAGAAACCAAGGCGCAGAATTTGGAGAGGTGACTGTCAGACAAGAGCATTGTGAACAGAAGGCTACGGGTACTTTGCTTTGAGGGTCGGGTACCGCGAGTGCGTACTTTACCTACTAAAAATTTGTAAGGTGTTACTTCAAAGCTAGCCTGATCTCTGCTCACCATACACAGATCACATGCATTTTTGCTTCTTTTACAGCCCCTTGGGCAAGCGCTGCATCGTTGGTATTAATACAAGAATTTTCGTTCTCAAGATCCCAATCCGTACACCCAGTCACATTCAAATACGATATGTACCGGCCGTTTACAACAAACATTTGCAGAAAGGCTGCCGTAGAAACTAATGGTGAGTATAGTGGGTCGTGAGTAGTCACAATCAACCTTCGCCTCTCCCCAATAAAGTGTAAAGTTTAGCGCGAGTGGTCGATTATCTGGCCGCTTGTGTAGGTTAACAAGAAAGAGATGCTACGCAAGTGGTCTTGACAGAGATTTCGGAACGACTGGGGGGAGGTGCTGTGCAGCTGAATCGGGGTTGTTGTGTATGAAGATGACCAAGATGTTGGGTGAGGGTGGTTGTCCATAAGCATAGCTCCTCTTGACCGCCACGACAGCGGCGGCACATTCAACGATGAGTTTCGCATCAAAGGCTGCTCTCTAATATAATCCGGTTCTCTCCAATGACTTTAGCGCTTCGCATGAACCGAACGACTCGAGAGGAGCGACTCGTCTCCGCCGATGTCGAAAACATCGCAGGCTACATAGACAAGCCGGCTTTATTGCGATCGCGGCTACCTATTCCCGAAAGATCCTCCGCAATATCCCCAATCTTACATGCGGGGAAGTTGGAGAGAGCGGCGCCAGTGTGTAGCATGTCGATCACTTCTTCATGCAGTTTGCCGACGGTTATCACTCTTGAGTATTAGAACGGAATTGGATCCGTCGATGCACAAGCTCTCCAAGCTTCGCACAAGCCTGTGTTCGCCAGCTTCTTTTTCTTGGTTTCAATCGAAAACGCAGAGCAGTTGTCGTCAAGATGGGATTATTTCCCCAATACAGAGGGCGCACCCTCTACCGTCTCATGAAAATAGTATGTGGTGTATCATTCATGATGTACGGCGTAAGTAACAGCTCTCCACTAAAAGTTACTCGGATCTAATACCGTTGCCAATCGTAGTATGATGCTGGCGTTCTAGGCGGCGTTCTCCTCCACCCCCCATTTCTTGACGCAATCGGCAACCCAACAAACACCTGGACCATCCCCATGATAACCGCCTCGTACGACCTCGCCGCCTGTGTGACTGCCATCGGCATCGCTTTCTTCACGTTCAACCTCGGTCGTCGCGGTACGATAATCATGGGCAACATCGCCGCAATATTCGGTTCCGTCATTCAAGCTTCGTCATACTCCGTCGGGCAGCTCATCGCGGGAAGACTACTCACTGGCTTTGCAATTGGCTGTATTAGCAGTGCGGTGCCAACGTACTTGAGTGAGACGGGGATCGAAATTGGAGATCGAGGGCCGGCGAACGCATTCAATGCTATCTTGCTGATTAGCGGGGTGCCGTTGGCGTATTGGATTGATTACGGGTTTACGAAGACTTATACGCAGGCGAGTTGGCGGGTTCCTATTATCCTGCAGTGTATTTTTGCTTTCTTTTCGGGAGGCGTGATGTGGTTCTTGCCAGGTGAGACCTTTCCCGCCCAACTTGATACCTCAGTCTTTGACGATCTGTTAGATACTCCACGGTGGTACTACGCCCGCAACCGGTGGGAAGAAGGCGATGCTGTCCTCGCCCTGCTCAATGACGCGCCCGTCGATTCTGAGAATGTGCAGCGAACGCGACGAGAGATTCTCGCGGCGATCGAGGCAGAGCTCGAAGCGAACTCTAGTCTGCACTGGACGCAATTCCTCACTTCCGGGATAGTAGATAACACGAGGTTAAAGATTGTGCGAAGGCTGTGTATATGCTTTTGGTTGCCGATGATCAGGGAGTGGATGGGGAGTAGTTTGATTGCGTACTACAGTGAGCAAGCTGTTCTTTCCGCTCAACTTTGATGCGGATACGCTGGATATGTTTCTAATAAACTATCAGGCTCCATCATCCTTTCCAGCATAACCAAACCCTCCCTTGTCTCTCTCATCGCTGGCGTACTTAACACCTTTGCTGCGCTCGGCTGCGTCCCGCTTTACTTTACCATCGAGCGTGTTGGTCGCCGGTCTGTCTTGCTCTACGGCGCGATAATTATGACCGTTCTTATCAGCATCTTCACTGTTCTGGTTGCCATCCCACCAACACCAGCTATACAATAGGTATGTAAAACCGAAGGCTACGAGACTTTGTCCAATTTCCACACCAACTCCTCAATCCTAGATCCAAACACACTAACAGCACAACAGACGGCCGTTGGATTTATCTTCGCCTTTTTCTTCGTCTTTGGCTACGCCTGGCAAGGCTGCGTCTGGCTCTACTGCGCCGAAATCGCACCCCTCGAGTACCGCCACATCGGCGGCGCCGCCACCGCATCCGGCGAATGGCTCATGACTTTCATTACCGTCTTCGCTGGACCCATCGGATTCGCGAATGTGGGGTGGTACTTTTGGCTCTGGGTCGTTGTCGGCAACGTTCTTGCGGTCGTGTTTGTATTCTTGCTTTGTCCGGAGACGGGCGGGCGGACGTTGGAGGATGTGGACTATTTGTTTGTAGGAGGTGGGTTGACGGGATTGAGGAAGGATATTGGGCTCGGGATGGATCTGGCGGGGAGATTTAGGGAGAGCGAGAAGGAGAGGGAGATTGAGATGAGGGAGGATGTTGAGGAGAGGGGATGAATGCGCTTGGCGACGATGCGAGATGCCAGGAGATTGACTTTGCAGTACTATGCCAGCATAACTGCGGAGTCAAGGACGTTGAGACGGGTGGTACGGTGCCGCTTCCCAAGTATAAACGCTATGTGTGTCGATCTAGCGGGGGGTCAGTACATATACGTGGCTAAGGCCAAGTATAGAGCACTCAACTTCTCGAGTTTACACAAGTCGTCCCATAGTACTCTACAGATCACACCAGATGATATATTGAGGCCCGTCGTACGATTTTGATGACGTCGATCTAGAGTTATTGCAGCACCTAAGTTTCTGCGGCTATCCACTTCCACTTGCCTGGTAATTAACTCACAAGTATCGATAGTGTATTGTCCCATCGCAATGTTTGCTGCATGCATAAGTAATTGGCGCCAAACTTGGTCAAGCTCACTAGAGGGGGGTTTAGTGAACGTTATCCAGAGCTAATCCGCAAGCGTCGCACTGGCTTGTGATTTCGTACACTAGAGTTCTAAAGAAGCTAGAGTTGACTCAACAGCTAAACACATGCACATCGAGTGACAATAAGTAATTCTCATACCTACATCGTGAACGCCGCACGGGCCTAGACATCGATCCGAGAGTGATGACCACCTGTGGAGTGACTGCGCACCACCAGAATTGAAGCCAGGAGACCCCAAAAAATTACACAGAGACATCACAGACCTCGACCATTAGACTCGCGAGGTTATAACTCGACGTCTTCGCAGACAAGGGGCAAGTCACAGCTTCATTTAACAGCTGCAACAGCGGACATTCTCGGAGTGAAACGAACTTCAGGGTTGGGAACCGAAGTTGGCAACGTTAATACTGTAACTCACACTTGTTATTTCCTGCTTCAGCTACGCTATCTCGCGAAGTACAATGCATCTTCTATCCCACCGTGAAAGCCGTCTCTTCCCTCGCATAAGCCTATCGTGCGAATGAAGGTCGAACGAAGGAGGTATGATCATCCCACTCGAAACGAAGTGTTCAGCACCGGGCGCGAATCGAAATCGCCAGACAACTGCACACTGGAGGTAATGACCTTGCCTTCGGTCCCCGGTGCCCGTAGAAACGACGCGATAACAGCAAACCTGCCCAAACACCCAACCACAGCAACCACCCCAATCCCAATCTCGATGCACCAAGACCTCGATATTCACCCCGCATCGATCAAGCACAAGATAGTCACGTTCCAGCGATGTGCCAATCAGGACGTAAACGCTTCGTGACCGCAGCGTCATGATCAGCGGGCCCTCTCTCTACACGACACACGATAGCAAGTCATGAACACTACCGAAAAGCAACAAGATTTGAATCGAAGCGTCATTCGCGACGATGAAGTAGGAGCGCCAAGCGAGTAAATAGGCAAAATGGTGACCTTGATAATGGAAATAAGATAATGACGTTGGAAATGGTGACGCAATTCATATCCTCGGGATGGGAAGCGAACGTGGTTGGAAACAAGGCTAGCGCCAACTTGACCGCGATTCGGCGTAAGCCGGCGTCCCTGGCTCGGCAACCCGATATCGTCCGAAGCTGGGCTGCACCGACCGTTCCATTACAGACCCATGCAAACAAAATGCGACCACACACATCTACCACACTTGAACGGCACAGCCACAATGTAAAATCGCTCTTGCACCCACACACCGGCGGCCCCGGGCAAAATACTACCCAAAGCCTAGCTTTCAGATGCATGCAGTGCTGCAGATGGGGTGTTGGCAGTGCTGACATGGCCTAATAAGTGGTTGCAAAGAAAGGCCTAGATGCAACCGCAGGCGTAAATCGAGGCACCCATCAGCCCAACAAGGACCGCACCCCACTCGTTGCAGCAGGTGTCACCAAACCAGCAAGCCGCATAGGAGCGGCTACACGATTAGACAGATCTCGAGCCGCGTTGAGCGATTACAACCGACGGCAGCGGAAAAGGCAGCATAATGGTTGCACGCCTTACCGTCTCCCACGTAGGACAGCAGCACACAGGTACAGTATAGACGTATGCAAGCCAGCGCGGAAGGGACGCACGGCATAGCCTTACGCCCTGTTGCGGTCCCAACAATGCTCGATGGGCGACGCCTGCTTGGACCAGCCCGGGGGCCTGGCCGTCGGGTCGAATGTATACGGGGTGCGCGAGATGGGTCGTGGTTGCGTGTGGTATTGCGCTGAGCCTCTTGTCTGGGCCTTTGCGCTATTGTGACTATCTAGGCTATGTAGTGTGGTGTACATGTGTTCCAAAAAGAAATACGGTGCATGAGAGCTAGACAGAGCGCGTTCCTTGGGCGGCCCAATGGTCTATAGATCGCATCGTGAAGGAAGCAAGATGTGGAAACAATTTGAGGCAAGATGAAAGTGAAGATCTGAAGAGCTCGATTGAAAATCGATAGAAAGTGAGATTATACAGAGAAATAGCCGCCAATTATTGGCGGCAGAATTAGGAAGAAGTAAACCGACGACGACAAGTTGAAAATCCGAAACCATTCCAATCCCAACCGGGCTCTGCGGCCATTGTAAACATCGTCGTTGCGCTTTTCCAAGACATCCAGTCGATTAGATCCGACAATCTCGTTCTTCGTCATTCATCATTTCAACCCCGCTGAAGCGCACGACGGAAAGGCAAAACCCAAGACCCAAGGAAATGTAGCAAACTGAAACCAAAGAGAAGAGCTGACACTCAACGGAATGTCGCAAAACGCCGGCCGGACATCCCGACCAGCGAGAATCGGGCGAGTAGTGTAGCAAACGCCGGAATGTCGCACCTAGAAAGTGCCAACAAATGCAACGTGGATAGATATTACGCCCGAGGCCACCAGGCCAAAAATCCCTCCTCTTGGAAGCGTGAAAATAGTCGTACAGCCTTCATTCTGGACCAATGTAAAAATATGCGTATGCAACGCATCGAGGAATCGGACTTGGGGATGGGGCCAGGCCCGCGGGGCCCGCCGAAAATCGCCGCACTAGCGATCACATCCGTACGGACAACGCTCAATCGTGAGAGCCTCCGCGGCGCCTGTGCTTGCCGGGAAAATCGACCTCAGGATGGACGACGCGCTGTGTATTGTTAGCAAGGCTGCGTTTCGGTGGAATAATGCGATGGTGAGATCTTACCATGTGCCGTGTCAGTGCATCATTGCGCGAGAACGTTTTTTCTTCGACGCACAATGCGCAGCGCACCTTCTGCTTGCGCACGTTGTGGATTGTGTCCTCGTGCCTGGTGAGATCATAGGGTCGCGAAAAGATGGTGTTGCATGGCTTTCCGGTGGTGGGGTTGATGCGCTCGCACTTGTGAGGGCCCGCTTGCGAGTTCCGTTCGAGCAGAGCCGCTGATGTCATGCTTGTAGCAACAGTGGTAGTGCTGATGGTTGCGGCGTTGCGATGGCCTTCGCGCTTGTGCTTTTGCAACTTTTGCGGAGTTTCGAAACGCTGCGTGCAGCCGTGGTAGGTACATGTGTATGTGCCATGGTCAGCCTTGGAATTCGCAGGCTTCTGAAGATGACGGTCGCTCGACTGGCTGCTTGGATCCGGACCGGCCTCGCTGCAGCTGGACTCCATCGAGGTAAGATGTGCCGGGAACTCCGGGTTTTGCTCAGATGTAGTCGGCATGTTGGGTGCAGGGCGATAATTGGATGTTGGTGCAAAGTTCATGCCATGCAGGTTGCCCGACATGGACGGCTGAGCAAAGGCAAAAGTCGATGTCGGTTGAGAGGTGCCAGCGACGGAGGCAGGGAAGTTTTGTGAGAACTGCGGTGTTGCCCAACTGTCTCTCCGGTAGGACTGCGATGTTGTGTCAAAGGTGGATTGGGTGGCGTTTCTATATTGGTCGCCACCGTTGTATTGGTGGTCGTACTCGCTTGCGCCACTGTCCGGGAACAATGGCACCTTTGAGTCTTCGTCAGCGTCCCGGTAATCCAATAGCGCGTCCTTGGGTGAGATGGTCTTTGGCTCATTGTCCTCGTTAGATTGCACCTGCGACTTCATTGCGTAAGCCGCATCAGCCTCAACCTTTTGCTCACGTGCAGCCGCCGCTGTACCAACCGCCATTCGTGGCGACTGGAATGTGTTAGCAGGCTGCCGGTACGGCGAGCTGCGGCGGAACGGTGAGTCACCGCGCGACGCTGAGCTGGACGGCGACTGCGAGCGCGCGATCTGTGCGGCTTGGAGGCTGCGTTGAATGATGTCGTTGGGGATGTTGGTGCGGTAGGGCGAGAGCAACGTGTTTGCTGCCGGCTGCGGCTGCGACTGCGCAACAACAGCGTTGGGATCGAAGGCATAGTCGGCGGCCACGTCGGTGTAGGTGCGCTCAAACTTGGGGACAGTGTGCTGCCGCATATCTGGTTCGTCATCGTAAGTAAGGAACTGATTGAACAGCCACGAGTCGACCTTTTGGAGGTTCTCACCAGTGGAGGGCATCTTGAAGTCCAAGTCGTCGCCCTGCGTAGTGTGGGGCGTCGCGGGCGAGTCGCGCCCGTAGCTCGACACGGAATGTCTCGCTGAATGGCCGAAGCCAGGGACGTCCTCGTCAGGAACGTGCTGGTCCATGAGTGCCTGCTTCATCGACATGTGGGCGG
>Ga0247803_1000770_pt1 | contig 16990 bp, 19 predicted proteins | sample UWRJL014104B1_FD_180928 | JGI IMG/M metagenome (GOLD analysis project Ga0247803, IMG submission 180928) | Plant litter microbial communities from Arlington Agricultural Research Station in Wisconsin, United States - UWRJ-L014-104B-1 | ecosystem: Environmental > Terrestrial > Plant litter >...
GTTCCTTGAGGATATGCGGAAGGAGGAGGATGAACGGAAGGCTGCGGCAGCGTCGTCGTAATAGAGCGATCGTGAATGGTGGTTCATTTGACCAGTCTTGAATGCTTGATGCAGCGCTTCGCGCGGGACGACGTAGTCCTCTATGGCGTTGTTGGCTGTCTGGGTCGCGCGTAGCTGAGACCGTCACATGTGCTATTATGAGGGAATGGAATTATTGAATGTTCTTCATGTTATTGTGGTCTTCTGCGTCCCGTCAGATTCCATTGCTTCACGCATCCCATCTACACATCTACACGACCACCGAATGCGCGCTCCAGGCAGACCCAAACCAATCCCCATCCCTCCTCCACCACCCAAACGAACTTATATCTTACTGCCCCCACCCGTTTCTCTAACCGCCTCCTTCAGCACCTCATTCGTCAACTCTTCCCCCTTCCTCCTCTCCTCACTCAACCGCCCCACCTTCAACAACCTCCCGAGCATATCTTCATCCCCAAAGTGACTATTATGCTCGAAATCGGGTTCCTCGCCGTAAGCGACACGTGCTGCGTCGACTAGTATCCTGGCCGTCATGCCGAAGACGCGGAAGCTCGGGAGCGCGGTGAAGGGTACGGGGGCAGGGCGGGGATCGTCGCCTTCGGGTTGCGGCTGGTGGGAAGAGGACGAGGAGGAAGCGGATTGGGAGGGAGAGTGAGAGGGGTTTTGGAGCAGCTGGGAGGATGACGGAGGTGGTCGCGGAATGTAGAAATTATGCATACGCCATCGCGATTCGTGCCAGTCCGTCCAGCTCCCTCGATACCAACTATGCGGCTTCCCATCATTTCCTTTCGGGCCCTCTTTCCCCTCCCACCCCTTCCTCAAGAAATTATGAAACGGCGCCGTAAAAACGGCAGCGACTTCCTTCGGATCCAACTTTGGTATCATCTTCTCTTCCACAGCGCCGTCCTCTCCCGCAGATGAATCTGCCGCGGTCGACGACGGACACAGAAAAGCAACGCACGGTCGCACACCCAGTTCCGTCTTCGCCAGATTAGCAGGCAACTCGCAGAGATGTTCGACCCTGAAGCCTGGAGGTAGCTTGGTGTCTGTGGTTGGGAGTCCGATTTCTTCGTAGGCTTCGCGGCGGGCGGTGGAGAAGGGAGTTTCGGAGAGGGTGTCTGCTTTGCCTAAAGGTTACACAGTACCTCAATTAGTTCCGTGTCATATCTCCAATGTAGCGTTGTACGTTGACGGTGTGGACATACCTCCCGGCAGCGCAGCCTGGCCCGCATAATTCCTCAATGAAGCCGCGCGCATCGTGAGCACGACTTTGAGCTCGCCATGGCGGTCGGGGAAGAGGAGGATGAGGACGGCGGCGCGGCGTGTGAGTGGGCAATTATACCATTGGGTTGCTGGTGGAGTGTATGCACGTAGGCGGGCGAGGGCTTGCTGTGGGCTCGATCAGTTACGAAGATTCATGTAAGATGGGGTGAGCATTTTTACAGTGGAGGCTTGGGACAGCATGGTTCAGAGCTATAGGTGGTGTTGCGCGAGCCATACTGAATGGTTGAATCCGTGATCATTCGCGGAAGTCCGCTTGGAGGGGCTATGTCATGGCCGAGGTCTGCCGGCAAAGCTACAATGCCGATCAGTCTTCTAGGTCGTTTGGCGGATGAACAAAAGGAAATACTGTGCTACCAATTGGTTAGTCCTCACTTCGTCAAAGCATGGACAAAAAATGAGAGGTACTGCATTCGCGACCGTATCTATAACTCAAAGCAGTCATCATCATCATTAAAGACCCGCGTAGCCATGGAAAATCCCATCGCGGTCGCAAGTCATGATAATCAAACCCGCAGCAAATCCTCGAGTACAGAATGGCCGATGAGTTAAAGAAAGAGACATTTGAGAAAAGCCCTGCGCACTAAGCATCCGCCACACTTTTCTATATTCGCAAGACCGCCAGGAAACCACTTTGCACAAGAAAATGACAAACGCCGAGATGCCACGAATGTATGAGTCACCACGTTCCACCTCGACTTGCTTTTCTGTCCAAACAAAACGAAGAAACGCCGTCTGACCGAGCAGACGCATTCCGTATTAGTGAGCATCGACAAGTCGATGCTCCAGCCGAAGTCCCTGAAAGATTGCTAGACGAGAGCAATCCAGGGATACTATCGAAGAGGACGTTTAGATGAGGTCTGCGATTTGTTAGTACATGAATGCATGGGTACTCGCAGGTATTAAACTCACCAGCCACGTTCATGGGCATCTCCTCGATCTGGGTGCTGTAGAACTGCTCAATCTCGCGCATCATGCGCACATCGTCGGCGGTGACGAAGTTGATGGCAACACCCTTGCGTCCAAAACGACCACCACGACCGATGCGATGGATGTAGTTCTCGCGGTTAGCGGGAAGGTCGTAGTTGATGACCAACGACACCTGCTGGACATCGATACCACGGGCAAGGAGATCGGTGGCGATGAGGACACGAGAAGATCCGGACCGGAACTCCTTCATAATGACATCACGCTGCCCCTGGTCCATGTCGCCGTGCATGGCCGAGACAGTGAAGTCGCGAGCGGTGAGCTTGTCGGTGAGCCAGTCGACCTTCCTGCGGGTGTTGCAGAAGATGACGGCCTGGGTGATGGTGACAGTCTCGTACAGATCCGACAGAGTGTCGAGCTTCCAATCTTCCTTCTCAACAGCAATGTAGAACTGCTTGATACCTTCGAGGGTGAGTTCGTCCTTCTTGACAAGGATGCGGATGGGGTCGCGCATGAACTTGGTGGTGACCTCGAGCACGTCCTGGGGCATGGTGGCGGAGAGGAGGACGACCTGGGTGGACTGGGGCAGGAGCTGGAAGATGTCGTAGATCTGCTCGGTGAAACCGCGGGACAGCATCTCGTCGGCCTCGTCGAGGACGAACATCTTCATGTGGTCCGTCTTGAGGACACGACGCTGGATCATGTCTTGGACGCGGCCGGGTGTGCCAACGACGACCTGGGGTCCGTCTTGCAGAGCCTTCATATCGTCACGAACGCTGGTGCCACCAATGCAGGCGTGGCACTCAATGTTCATGAAGTCACCGATAGCGACAACGACCTTCTGGATCTGCTGGGCGAGCTCGCGGGTAGGGGCGAGAATGAGCGCCTGGCAGGCCTTGACGTTGTGGTCAATCTTCTGGAGGACGGAGACGGAGAAGGTAGCCGTTTTACCGGTACCTGACTGAGCCTGCGCGATAACATCGTGACCTGCCGTTTCCGTCAAAATGGGCTCTGTGGAAGCTGAATTTGGACAACTCACCCTTGATAACGGGCATAATGGCGCGCTGCTGGATAGCTGAGGGGCGCTCGAAACCGTAGGCGTACACTCCACGGAGGAGCTCTGCCTTGAGGTTCATGTTGTCGAAAGAGTCCGTGGTCTCATCGTAGTTGGACTCGATCTGGCCTGCGCGGGGCGGTTAGAGCTGTGCGCGAAATTTTTTCCGCGCGGATAGGCGCTGACAGGCGCTGGTATTGTGCCGCAGACTGCTGAGGCGCTGAAAAGACAGAAGCTACTCACCCTCGGCCACATCCTTAAGACCTTCGTCAGCCATGATTGAGCGGAGAAGAACCGACGACTACGGCGCTGCGCAGTCGGGCGAAAAGCGTGAGGTGGGGCTGAAACGGTGGTGATCCTCTGGATACCGCCGTGGAAGTGTGGGTAGAGTTTGCTGAAGTAGATACCAGATCCTCTGCTCGAGAATCGAAAGGGTATCTAGGGTATTGGTTTGCTGGTGTTGTGTGGTGTTGGTGGTTTGAACTGGATGGCGAAGGTGGGCAGGGCGCTGCTTAAGAGAAGGAAAAAAAGCCTTAGCGCCTTGGCACAAGAGATCCAAAATTCACACTGAGGCAACTCCCGCGGTTTGCCTTCACCTCTTCGCCGCATTCTAGCTCTGACTCCTCGTTGTACCGCCTGCTTGCATCTGCCCAGTGCCCTTCTGGTGCCAGTGCTGTTCAGCTGCCCAAGTATTGTCCTCGAATCTCTTGGACGAATGGCACCCGGCATCTTGGACATAAGCGAATCCGCATGCGCCGAAGCGCGATCCTCGAAGAGGGTGAAATTATCTGAAGAGACCAACCTTCTACCCGAGGAAGCCGAAGATGTGGCGACATCAGTTCCTCCTCATCCGTTGGACATCAAACCGGCTGGCAATGCCTACACGGCATCCGAGAACATCAAGACGCACTGCGGCTCCTTCGCCCGGCTGCCTGATGAGCTTCTGAACCACATCCTTGAGTCATTCGATGCCGATGCCCTAGTTCGACTCGGAAGCACATGTCGAGCGTTGTATGCCTTCACTCGGCTCGATGAGTTGTGGAGAGCCTTATTCGTAAGGTAGGTGAAAGCCACTTTCTACCGTTCCATTGTCGGTTCCTTGTCAGCTATGAGAGAATACACATAGGTTCACACAAAGTACTGAAATGACTCAACGACTCTACGCTAGTCAACACCATCTGAGATGACTATCCCCGACCAGCCCCAAGCACGGTGTAATTCCATGGGCAGAGCACTGGGCGAGCGATAAGTCGTGGAGTCTCATCAATTGTGAACGTTATGACTCCATCAGGTCATGGTGGCTCAGCCTTGCGTTGTGACTCACTTGCGTCTCCCTGTCAGATTCTCGGTTCGGGATCGCACTGACAAGATAGCAGTTCACCGCCTGACAATTTCCAATGGCGCAGTACCTGGCGCTCGACTTATCTCGGAATCCCCAAGGAGAATGTGATTTCCTTCTCCTGTTGGAACCTCTTCTCGGACGTACTCTACCGCCCCTTTCAATGCGCCAACACATCACTCGAACCATTCATTACCAAGATCCCACGACAGAATGCGATACAGCGACTAGAAGATCTCACGTGTGACGAGTACGCCGAAACCTGGACAGACAAGCCTTTCATTCTTACCTCGCCAGTGAAAGAGTGGCCCGTGTACGGGAAGTGGACTCCAGAATACCTGCTAAAGCAATATCCCAATGTAGAGTTTCGCGCCGAAGCTGTTGACTGGCCCATGTCCAAATACATCGACTATATGGGAAATAGTACGGACGAAAGCCCTCTATATGTGTTCGACCGCGCCTTCGTCGAGAAGACGGGCATTAATACCGGTCGGACTGCACCCGATGCTGCCTATTGGTCTCCCGACGCCTTTGGCGACGACCTCTTTGAAGTCCTTGGAGAGCATCGCCCGGACTGTCGCTGGATGATCCTTGGGCCGAAGCGAAGTGGTAGCACCTTTCATAAAGACCCTAATGCCACGAATGCCTGGAACGCCGTACTTACGGGCTCGAAGTACTGGCTCATGTTCCCGTCATCCTCCAGCCTTCCTCCACCCCCCGGCGTCATCCTATCGGACGACCACTCCGAGATCACATCGCCTCTGTCCATCGCCGAATACCTACTTACATTCCACTCGCTCGCTCGTAGCACACCTGGGTGTCGTGAAGGAATCTGCTATGCGGGTGAGATCCTTCACGTCCCATCTGGGTGGTTCCACCTCGTTGTCAATTTAGAAGACAGTCTCGCCTTGACACAAAACTTCGTTCCGAAGAAACAACTACCAGATGTCCTCGGCTTCCTCCGCGATCAGCGGGATCAAGTAAGCGGGTTCAAAGAGGATGTATGCGACCGGGCTTACGAGCTCTTCGTGGAGCGACTCGGGGAGAAATACCCTGAAATACTTGAAGCTGCGCTTATAGAGCTGGACAAGAAGGCCAAGAATGGGAGAGGCAAATGGGAGGAACTCACTAAAGGGGACGAAGAGGAAGATGGTGGCGGGTTCAGCTTTGGGTTTGGGTTCGGAGAAGAGGACGACGATGATATTCCTTGAGCCTGTCACGGCATATGTGTGCAGAGGCAAGGTGAAGAGAGAGTTTTGGGACAAGCGGAGAATAGACTACGTACCACTTAAATCGCATTGCACCCTTTCGAATTCTCTACGATGCTTTTATCCTGCGTGTTCGTCCCGCACCCTCGCTTCAAGTCTTCCAAAAGTTGAAGATGTGCTGTAACAATGCGAAGTCTGCTCAACGTTGTCATCGTACACGCCTGTTCGTGGCCGTATTTGACATGGTGGGATACACAAGCAGGTACTTATGTACTCAAGACTGCCTCAGCGGACCGGATTTATTCAGCAGCATGAGCTGACGACATCTCGGAACCAGGAGGATTTCGTACGCTCTATTCGATATGCAGTGCCAACGAGCAAAGTTTACTTACGCGTGCCATGATGCACGTTGGTCCACGATTCCTCGGCAATGGCGTAGTTCGCAGCCTTAGACTTGTAGCCAGGCCACGCTAGCTCAATCACATGTCCGACTGTCCTTCTCACCGTCCCACCGAATAAGAAAAAGAAGCGTCTGATCCAGTCGTTTGTTGGCTTGGAATCGGTCGACGTAACTGCGAAAGAAGAAACCTTCCCGGTTGTAAGCGTCGCGGACGGATGATACGAGCGCGCATGTCCAGGACGCTAAATGTAGCAACAGGGCAACACCAACGCCCAACACAGCGTCATGGTGATAGGGCAATGGCAGACTCACAGCGGCTGGTCGGAAGCCTCCGCTGGTGGTTCCGGGCGACTGACCTCTAAGCTACCAAGCTCGCTTCCCATTTGGGCTGGTATAGCCGACTGCAAGCGAGCTATCTCTCGAACGGTATGCCTAGGCAACAACGGCGAGGCTTCGAAAGCGAATACGCAGATCGATGTGAACTCGCGCCGGTCAGCGGAGCGGCTATTCCGGTGAAAGAGAGCCCGATGCCGCTGGAAAGCCGCGGCAGATCTACTACCAAGACGTGGATACACGAGGCTATACCTGTGCGGACCGTACTGGAGTTAGGCAAATGGCCTAACTGGGAAGACGTCGAGCCACGGGGGGAGACCGGGAAGGCGTGCGTCTAGGCGGAACGCTCATAAGTGAGACGTTCTACCGCAAGCCAGCCGTTCCTAGACGATTGGACAGACATCGCGTCTTCTGAGTGACAACGTGTACGTCCCGCCGAGTCACAGGACCAGTGACGTGTTATGAGACGATGTAGACATCGCGTTTGGATTGCTGTACCTACCCAAGATGGAGAAGCATAAAGGAATGGTTGCTCGTTGTTATAGCAGACTCTACCTTCCTCCTGTTCTACTGTTGACATATTACAACCTCTTCCTACTGTATTAGTGCTGTACCATCAAATAGCTTCAGCTTGTACCCTATTCTCAAGCCCACCCAAACTTCTGCATCGAGCCTTGCCTTAGCCACGAGCTACCGGGGCTCTCCCTGTATTCTGTTCTTGTGCCTATTCATAAGGTAAGCATGGCTGAGTGTACATCTCGCTGAGCGCAAAGCATGCAGGCAGAGCACGATAATTGAATTGAGGATGCGGTGTTCGGAATGTTTCTTGCGATGCTTGCGACTTCAGTGTTGGTGTCATACCTCTGTGATGGATCTAGTAAGCTAAACCTGTGCCAGCTATCCTGCTCTAGCATTTCATCCGGTTCCGACCAGTCAGTATGTTTGATCACCACGGCGCCCACGAAGACTTGTCTCAACCTGATGCGACAAGGCCTCCACAGCTGAACCAAACGGTCTGTGGCTGCCGCTGCGGACGTGGAATTGGGAGTGCTCAAGAAGGCGACGATGGCAACAAGGACGGAGACTGCGTATCGACTCTGGTAGGGTCGGAAGATTCCGATTCGGGTGATGGCTCTGTGAGCTTCTCTGGGGACACGGCCCTAAATGCAAGCTTCGAAGGGCAAATTCGGACTCCAGTCCCGTCCGAATATGTCACCGAGCTTCGGGCTCGGATTGAGCGGTTCCTCAACGGTGCGGACGGCTTTCAGCACCTGGTTAGCGTCGATATCTCTTCCCACCTTCCCGGGCAGAACGACTTCCTTCACGACTTTGATGCGGACAGCATGAGGCCTGAGCCGAGTAGCGATGTCCACAGTGTCGTAACATCAGATGCTCGTTCGGTTCGACCCATGTCTCCTGGTCCCGGCATTGGCGAATGGGTTGAAGAGGGTTCGAACGACTATCATTTTCTCGCCAGACCACTCAGGCTGACCCCACAGCATCGATGTTGCCGGGGTCTGGTCGCTTCTCACGTGGTGTTGCGAGATGAGGAGGCTTTCGTGGCGCGTGAGATTGGTCTTCGTGGTGATGGCCATTTGCAGGAGGCTTGAGTGATGTTGTTGTTGTTGTTGGACTGGAGGGCAGACTGTGCATTCCTTATTTGGGTGCTGGTCCTCTGTTAGGCGTATGTTGGCGTTCCGGTTGCTTGTTAGAATGTCTGACGTCATATCTTTGTACATTAGCTCGATGAACGCGTGGGCGTTGGGGAATATATCTGAGATTCCTTCATGAACATTAGCCACGCGCACCAAAAACTACGATGCAATGATGATGACTGATGGCGGATAATGCATTGTGATGGACCCCAATGCGGAGCCGCAACCACGACCATTACAACCGTCACCTCCGCCTTCCACGGCCGGCTACAGCGCATATTGAACACCCTATTGGGCAGCCCACGCCGACCCCCAGGGTTGGCTCATGTCTCCCGCGTGGTCCGTTGGCATTGGCTGGAGATTTCAGCGTGGGCAGCGTGGTGGCCACGGCGTTTTGCTCGACTTCAATCACTTGGGCAAGCAGAGTTCTTTGCGGCGTGATCCTGTTTTCTTTTGGAGTGGGATGTGAGCGTACATCCACGTGGAGGTTGCTGAGGAACATGACAGACATCGCAACTACATCCAAACGTACAAAAACAAATACCACAAGGATGGAACCGGAGGCATTTTCGTCGTCGGTTGGGGTTTGATTGAACGTTGCGGCATTATTGACGGTTGTGGTGCGAATAGGCCTCTTGCTGGCACCTGTGTAGGCTATTCGGGGTGGGCGGTGTTTCCGATCGCTGAACGAACACCACTTTAGCGGCCCGGGGCAGCCATCACGTTTGCATGTGCATAGATTCGTGAGTGCTCGCAACCGATGTGGGAACCGGGTATGTGGAAACCTTGGGAGGTTTGCCGCATGTTGCTGTGGATGGGGATGGACAGACATGTGCACGGCATCCGAGCCGTCGGTCGACTCTCCGCTTTCGCGATCGAGTTTGACCACGCCGTGCAGCAAAGCGTCCTTCTCCACAGTCGCTCCGCGCGGCGGCCATCCGCTCCCCGCTGCGTTGCTGAGCTTGGAAAAACGCCGAATCGCCAGCACACATTGCAGCTCTGCTGAGTGGCGCGCAGTGTCGGGCTGACCCACCAGTTGTCTGCCATCCATCTCATCATCCAAGAGCTTATCGGCGTTGCGTCTGAGATGGAACGGATGCCGCGAATAATGGAACCCCCTTTACTCCTGTAATTACTATCTTTATATCTTGACTGGCCTAGAAGACGGCCCCAGCAAGCCTGTCGGCCGTCTCCACACGCCAGGCCACTCCCTGAACGCAGGTTCCGCGCCGCGGTCCTCGCCGACGCAACCGCATCGCAACCCGACATCCCTGTCTCAACAGCACACCGCGAGTCCGCAGTCCACATCAGCTCATTTATTCCAACGCTCGTGCAGTCCAGGCGGTGTATATACCTTCAGCCACCCCACGACCCCCGTCCGAAACGTCTGGTCATCAATCCCACGCACTTCATCGTTTGCAGATCGAAGGCACGCGAGCGTTCGCTTGAGTGGGCCGGCCGATACGTCACAAAGCATTGCTAGCAAAAGGTTCACCGTCCCGACCGATTTCCAATATTCACATGAAGACGTCTTCCCGGGACGTTTCGCGGCTTACCAGCTTTTGCGCTTTCGATAAGGTGCCAGACGAGGACGTGTGGTAAGCATTGGAAACCCTGCCCGTACATTCCAGAGCACCTTCTAACTCTTCGTACAGGGACGACGCGCTCGCCCAATCGCTACCGCAAGACCGTCACCTTTCAACCGCTTACCCCTCGAATCGTCCGACACACTTTAAAAAGGACCGGCTCTGAGCAACACGCAATTGCAGGTGCGCTGGTCGCAGGAAAAAGACCCGGCAACAACTAGAGACGGGGTCACCGCGGCTGGTCACAGCTACAGCAACAGCTGTCCATATTCAAGAAGTGGCATTTGCGGGCGCGGTATTCGGTTCCGATTTCTCCCGATCGTTCCCCGCGTTCTCCTGCACACCAACAGGTTGGCTTGCACTAGTCCCCAGAACAGTTGTCTAGTCCTGTCTGCCGATCACCTCCACCACCTACAGGTAGTCACGACAGTGTGGCTCTTAGCATGAACATAAGAACTGCTGCGAGTCAAACAACGCCGTGCAGTTCGACCGAGTCCCTCTAAGATGGCAACCTCCACAACCCCGAGGCGGTTCAAGGTGGAACCCATCGAAACAACCACCAGGTCTTCCAGAGACCAGTCACAGAAAGACACGGAAGGCTCTAAACGTCCACGAAACCTTGCGCCCGAGCTAGTCGAAACTGCTACAAAATTGAGCCGCCGATTCGCCGCTGAACCTATCGAATCATCCTTCAGTACATCCAGAAACGAGGCTCGGGCAGATGTTGAACCTTCACCGCAGCCGCGAAGGTTTGCTCCTGAGCCAGTAGAGACAACCACCAGGACGAACCGTCGGCTAACACCAGAGCCGACAGAAACCCTAAAGAAGAGAAGGAGCAGCAGGAAGTTTGCGGAAGAATGGAAAGAGTGGGAATGCCAGCTTGCCACGGATACTCAGAAGAAAGTGAAGCGTTCATCCAGGAAGTTTGTGCCTGAGCTGATAGAGACGGCGCGGCGTTCACGTCGAGCTGGAGATACGACTCCTACGCTTCGACCATCCGACAAAACGGAAGCAACACCAGTGGCCGGCTCGGATGCTCACATCACCGTGAACACGTCTAACTTGACCGTCCCCTCGCCGCCTACCAATACACCCACATTCGATTACTCACAAAACCCACTGTTCCTTGAGATTCAACGCGCAACCTCACCCTTTTGCCGCCGACGATCGATGCCCAGAAGAACGTCAAAGCATTGCTTTCAGGTTCCAGATCTCGACCCGATCGAGTCTTCTGAATCCGAAGGAGAAGTATCGAGCCCATCGTCACCGACCACCACTCCATCAATCTCAGATCGGCCTAGCTTCTACAAAGAACCGACACGCATGCGAGAGAGTGTAGACGAGAGGTTTGCCGGCTACTTGTTGAAATTGGCAGCCGATGCTGCCGAGAAGCAATTACGAGAACAAGCATTGGCCGCCTTTCCCAACGACGACTACCATGAGCATGTCGATCACTGGATGGACAGAGATGATGACGCAGAACCGAGCGGCGATAGCTCACAATCAAAGCGGGATTCGTCATTCAACGAAGTGAATTGGGAGTTGATCGCAATGCGAGAGCATCGAGAAAGACTCGAGCAGCAACGTGAAGAGGAGAAAGAGAGGGAGAGGAAGCGCGAGGTTCAGAGGACACAGGATGCGTGGAGTAAGGTCGCAGCGCAGAGCGACTCATCACCCAAGGACATTATCGGCGGCTACCAAAAGAACGGCGAGCTAGATCGGATGCGTCGAGGTGCTCGGCCTCCGATGCTTGGAAAAGAGATCAAATTTCCGAGGTGCCCATCGCCAGAGCCGGCGCGGTTTGACACCACACAAGGATGCGATGTGGTCCGGAAAGCCATGTGCTATCTGAGTGAGCAAAGCCTGGCGGCAGAGAAGGGAGAAAGCCTTTGGTGTGGGAACGGGAACGGCAGGGAGCTGACTAAGGTCCCCTCGCTCTGGTCCACCGGTAGCAGTCGATCCGCGAGCCGAAGTGGCCTCTGGGGTGGATGTTGCATTACTTCTGGGGAGACTCCCCCGAGGGGACCCACAGGGATTCTAACACCCAGTTGTGAGAAAGGGAACCCAGCGGACACACCATGCCCTACTCCTTCCGCGAACATCCTACCACCCACACCCCCCGCGTCTCACGCCGACTTCGCATGCATCGACGAGAAGCTTGCCGCGGAGCTGACGATCGAAGAAGAGTTTGGCGACGATTTCGTCACTCAGGTGTACAATTATCTATCGCTCGGCTATCCCTCGATGGCGCGCCCATTCGACGAAGAACTTTCGAAAATCTCTCACTTTTCCATAGTGGATCTGAGGCAAGACGATCATCTAGCCCAGAAACGTGGCTACATCCGCCTAGGCGCCGACGGGAACCTTACAATCGCGGAGATCACAGAGGAGTCCTGCATGCGCTGGCGAGCCCTACGGGTGTACATTCGAGAATGGGCAAAACAGCACCCGGGCATGGCCGGGGAGCCTTTGGGTATGGGCACCGCCGTTCGAAGAGGGAGCTGGGCGGTGTGAAAGACTGCGCTATTTGTTTTTTGGTTATTGTGATCGTTTTAGCGAGTACATCTAGCATCTACGGGTTTCAATATGGTATTTAGTTCCCACTTAGATGGATGGCGTTCAAGCGAGATGGAAAGAGCATTGCGGCAACGTCTGATATTGGCTATGGGAAAGGTATTTGTAATTTGTTAGCATCTAGTCGTCATAGTTGGCCCAGGGATCTCTTCTTCCGTGGAAGACCCCCGCACAGCTTCTGCAAATGGATCATTTCTATTGCTCAATCATCACCTCTGGTTGCGAATTCTCGTCGGCATCGGTAGGGTCAAACGCCACAAAATTACCCCTGCATGAGAACTTCGGCTTACTCACTTGACTCTGCCAAAACATCCTATCAAACGTTGCTCACGCGTGGGGTGCTCAAGTGGTTGTATCGAGGTTAGCTTGGCAAGGTGGCGTTTTCCTTTTGCCTTATCTTTATACGAATCCCTGACTCTCACCACTCCACGGTGGTCAACTTCTGTTCACCCGTGCGAAACTCACAACATGCGGTATTTTAATGCATCCAATACGTCTTTCTACTTGCACAATTTACTCGATGAAATCCGGCCGGAGTCGCACGGAATCGGGATGACCTCCAGCTCCACTTTCTACGAAAACGCATGGGGTGATGTCAATGTGCAGGCCGACACCTCAGTATTTTCTTTTATAGATTTACCGGATAGAATTAGCTACGATACTTATTGCTCGACCAAGTGTCAGATAGCTAGGTATGTCTGCTGAGCTGCTAAGTTGCTGAGCTGCTGAGCTGCTAAGTTGCTAAGCAGGGTAGGGGGCAGATAAGCCGTCTCCGCGAAAGGCGGCATCTCGAACCTCATTTGTCCATGCCCACATCTAGCCTCAACGCTATAAACTTGTTCCGCGGCAAATAGATCGACCGAGAGGCCAACATGCCTGGGAAGAGCCTCGCGTCCCACGTCCATAGTCTCGGTGAGCCGTTTGTCGTGGTCCACCCTACGTTCCCATAGGTTGACCTGACGTGATCCCCCTGGCTTCAATGATCTCGTGTATCATGGTACCTAAAAAAAGAAGGCGCGGAGCTACGTTCAGCCAACATCACCTCTGGGGCTCCCGTTATCACGAATTCGTAATTTCGCGAACGATGTGTTTTGTTGGCTCCGCGACTGGATTGACGACTCGGTGATCGACGGTATGATTTTAACGATCGTTACTCTCCTCCCCTGATGTCTAGATGGTCGAACCATACAGTTTTCTCTAAGCTGATTGCAGACCAGTAACACTTTCTTCGAAGCGCGAGGATCGCCGCCAAAAAGAACGCCTACATGCGACGATCGAGCGTTATTGGATCCCATACAAGAAGGCATTTCTTAGGACGTCCAAATCCCACTCATATCACTGTGTTTCCGAGGAATGCCCATCGTCCGCAAGTACAGTCCTAACTCTCCAGTTCCCACGTTGGTGACTCAAGTGCTACGCTTTGGTCGGTGGTATGCCAGCGTCAAGTCGAAGCATCCACATTCGCACTCTACACCCCATCGTTGACGCTACCCATTCGCGGGATTACGGTGCATATCTGTAACGAGAACTCCGCAGCTATGGGTGGCCAAGGATTTGAAACGTCGTTCCAGCAGGAGTTGGCGGTGCAGTCGTGGAGTTTATATGGCGTGGGCATGTTTATCATTGTACTTAGAACGTAAGTCTACCGCTATTTTCTCGGGAAGAAGGCTAAGTTGATGTTCTGCATACAGGTTCGCAAGATGGCGGAGAGCCAGAAGCGCTTCTCTACTCGCGCCTGACGACTGGTTGATGATGACAGCGGTCCCGGTCTTTTACACGACACTTATTGTTTGCTTGAATGTGATTGCTACGGGGGGCGGAAGTAATATGTTCCTGCCAGAGGAGTTTGCTACGTTCACGGAAGAGGATATCCAAGAGCGGATCAAGGGCTCTAAGATCGTGATCATTTCTGAGCAGGTACGTTGGCTTGCAAGCGACAAATCTCATTCTAGCCACACTGTGTTCGATTTCAAGTCTGCAGCATCCGGAAGAACTACATCGTATGTTTGAGATAGCGTGGCCGCTGGTACAAGACAACAGGTGCTAAATGCCTCTGGGTGAACTTTGCCGCTTTTGCCACCCTCGAGAAGGAAATGACAAGCTCTGTTTGGAATCGAGTGATGAACGCGCTGACAGGCTCTCAGGGTATGCTCAATGTAATATGGACCTTGAAGGTAACTACTTGAGCCTGATCCCGCGTCTAAAAACACATATACTAACACGTCAAAGGCTTGTATGCTATTCATGTATGCGCGAATGATGCAAGGGACGAGACACCACAAGTATATACAGTGGCTCGCGGGTTATGTCGCTCTAGGTTGGGTAGCCGTAGAGATCACCTTCTTCACAGCCTGTCGACCATTTAGTGGTTATTGGGGAGTGCCCCCTCCCAACCCTCAGTGCACTACATACCAGCACTACGCCACTGTACAAGCGGTTTTCAACCTGAGCAGCGACTTCGGTATACTGCTCATTCCGATACCCATGATTATTCAACTTAGTCTGCCGCTGAAGCAGAAGATTGTTTTGGGTATCGTCTTTAGCATGGGTGTTTTTGTGGTGAGTGCGTTCTTGATGTTAAATCGAGGATACTGTACTCACAAGCGTGTCTTCAGATTGTTGCAGCAATCCTCACGAAATATTACAACCTTTCCGACGTCTACGACACCGCGTATATGCTCTGGTACACGCGCGAAGCCACCGTCGCAGTCTTGGTCGCCAACCTACCAGGCATATGGCCCCTCCTACGTGAATATGTTTTCTTCATGCACAGCAAAGTATCCTACCCGACCGGAAGCGCCCATCTCCCACGCTACACCTCGCAATACGGACAAAGCTCGAAAGCAAGCCGTAGTCGCATCACCGCGCGGACCTCTCCCCCGGATAACGAAATTATAGAACTTGGACACACGTTTTCAAAGCTCAACTCACGGTCGAAGAAGTCATTGGATATCACGGCAGAGAGGACGAGCCGCATTGGAAATACACGACGGGGTAGTTTGGAGAGTGACGAGCGGGTATTGAATGAGGCAGAAGGGAGCGGGTGGGGGAAGGTCAACTTGGAGGTGCACGTTGATCGGACAATTGAGGTGCGCGCACATAGGGCGAGTCGGGATCAGAGTAGAGGACTTGGGATGGGGGTCGTGAGGGTTGAGGCACCGAGGACGAGAATTGAAGGTCCGGAGGGGGAGATTGTAGATAAGGTGGTGTAGTGTGTTGGCGATCATTGGGTGCGAATGTAGGACTTTGGATCATCGCATAGCGTTGTAGGCTGCATGGATTATGGGCGAACCTAGATTCGCGGACTGGATCGTTATGGACTTCCTTTGTACAACGAGTTTCTCGCTGATAGAGTTCGCTTTGGAGAGTAGAAGTAGTAGGTTCGGCCATGCGTATTGTACATTTTTTTTATAAAGAAAAATTCGCGATAAACCTAATCACCCATCGAGTTGCGTTCGGGGGCACGGATGTCTTTCTCTTCAGCGAATCTCTACTCCTCTTTAATCGAGCCCTCGAAATCCCAGTCGTTCAAGTAGCCAGCGCCTACGCATAGGTACGTGGCAAACCCCAACCATCCCAGATACGGCGCGAGCAACCATCCACAGGTCGAATCCACCTGACCCCACACATAGGCAAGATAGCCTACCGTGCCGCCTAAAGCGAGAATGTCGACGGTGGCTGAAATGGGGCGATTGAAACCGAAGAAGAGCGGCGTCCAGACGAAGTTGAGTGCCAGTTGGATAGTGTACAGGGTGGCGCCATGTCTGGCGAGGGCGACGGTAGCAGGGTTAATGGATGTCGTTCCAGCGTTCCAAGCGCGATACGAAGTGTAACCCATAACTGCGTAAAGAGTTGTCCAGACGGGACCAAAAAGCCAGCCGGGTGGATGCAGCGGAGGCTGCTTCATTTTGCGATATTGGCGTTGAGTTTCACCGGCTTGGAAAGTTAGATCTCAGGCATCCACGATGAGTACTAGGATAGGTGACTTCTCACGACTCATAGAGTAGCCGATGGTAGCACCGGCCATCACGGGCAGGAGAATCGCAACCGCTGGCTGCTCGAACATGAAGGCTGGTAGCGTCAAAGAGGGAATATAGGTAGTCATGGCTGTGGATAATGGATTGTGGAAATCTGGTCCGACGTGGACTTCAAAGAGATCACTTTATACGTGGCGACGCACCTCGGTATGATGGCCTGACCGTGAAGGCATCTTTGATGTTCCACTCCGCTCTAGACTCCATTTGGTGAATCCAAGCCCGTGCTCGTGGTGCTAGTCCGGTTTAGGCTAGCTGAAACGGAGCTGGCCCGACTTCTCCTCACGCGCTCGCGCAACGCTTCGGCGTCTTCACACCACTCCGGTATTCTTTGGCACCGGGAAACTAAGCACAATTGTGAGTGCAGCTGCTTCCTGTCCGCATCACCATCCTCTTCTTGTTTGTACCGCCCCCGCCTTTCCAGCTAGCTCGATAGCTTCCCTTACCCTCTCTCGGCGGCTTGCAGTGTGGCTGTTGTCCACCTGTCCAGCTCCCTCCTCCCTTCTCTTCTTCCGGGGTCGCTGCGGCTGCATCAATTGCGTCGCACGCCCGCGCTTCTT
>Ga0247803_1000771_pt1 | contig 16982 bp, 25 predicted proteins | sample UWRJL014104B1_FD_180928 | JGI IMG/M metagenome (GOLD analysis project Ga0247803, IMG submission 180928) | Plant litter microbial communities from Arlington Agricultural Research Station in Wisconsin, United States - UWRJ-L014-104B-1 | ecosystem: Environmental > Terrestrial > Plant litter >...
TCGTAACGTTTTCCATCGTGCCACGGAACTGCAAAAGCACCTTGGCTGTCGTGATGTTTTCGCGACCAAACAGCTTCACCATCTGAGTATCGTCAAGGCCAGCCTTCTCAAGGTTTGCCAGGGCTGCAGATAGCCCCATAACGGATGGTTTGAACTCTGTTTTTGCTTGCGTATTGAGGATGGTCAGAATGTTTCTAAGGCCAGTGCCTGCCTCGCTAGCCTTGATCTGACCTTGAGCCAGAGCCTGTACCGCGCCGTTGAACTGCTCAAAGCTCAAGCCGGACTGAGCCGCAACTACGCCAGCCTCATTCATGGCGGCAACGGTATCGGTAATCTCTGAAGCGCCTTCTTTGGCGCCGGCTGCAAGTACGTTGATAACTCGTCCAGCCTGATCAGCACCAAGCTGGAACTGGTTTAGCGCGCCTGTAACGGCAGCGGCTGCATCGGGCAGCGTAGTACCTGCTGCTTCGGCTAGAGTAACTGCCTGTTGGGTTACGGACTTTAGCGCGTCGGCAGACTTAAGTAGATCAGGCGACGCAGATCCGATCAGCTTCATCGCCTCGGCAGCCTGCGTTGCGCTGAGAGACGTAGATCCGCCAATATCGATAGCGGCCTGACGGAATACAGCCAAGTCTTTTCCGACAGCGCCAGTAAGTGAAGACAGATTGGAGATGGTAGCGTTAAATTCCATCGTCACAGCAATTGCTTTCTTGAACTCGTTGACTACGGCAGCCACAGAAAGCACGCCAGCAATCGATGTAGCTAGCTTATTTAATCCGCCACCGAGCTGCTGGGCTGCCTTGTCTGTCTTATCGAACGAACCCTGCAAGCTGTCAAGCTGCTTGTCAGCGGCCTTTGTGCCGGATACTAGCTGCGCGGTTTCAATGTTAGTCGTGTACGTTATGGTGCCGAGGTTGCTCATTTGTTCACCTGATACTGGCGCAATCTATTGATCTCTGCGAGGCGCGACATTGCTTCGTCGTGCTCTTCTACGGGAGGCAGGGTTTCTGTCTTGCCGAATTTTGACTGCATCGCCCCAGCGAACTCCGTCATGGTCATGTTCCAGGCCTCTTCACTGGATACGCCTAGATGCGCAACAGCTTGAGCCACGAAGTCGCGAGCCTTGAATTCTGGCGTGTACTCCTCGTCCGGCTTGGTTACAGGTCGACCTTCTGGCCGAATGCCGATAACGCCGTCATTCATAAGAGAGCGTGCCAGATAAACCATGTCCATCGAAGGCATTGCACCCGGAACAAATGACTGCCACTTGCTTCCCATATGGCCTATAAGCGGCGTCACGTCTTCATTGCAGCAGGCCATGATCACGTCATAGGCAGCAGACATGATTGATCGCTCCCACTTACGATAGGACTGGTTAGGCCAGAACGGATTTATCTGCGGCGCAGAGAAAAGAAGCGCGAACATTTCCACGATTTCAGACGGAGAGCCGAGCGAGTCGATGGCGGAAAGCGACGGCCTGAGCAGGTATTCCTTCTCGCCAACGTAGACGCCGATCTCTCCAATGCTAGTGATAGGCTTGCGCATTTTCAGCGTCCATAGAATTAATGATCCATTTTAGCATTTTGCGCTTGACGGAAACCCAGCCATGGATATACTCAGCGGACACACAAAAAAGATTTAGGAGATTGAAATGCTTACTTTGGTTCTGGTTGCCGGACTTTGTTTTGAAGCTGGTTGCATTTACGACAATGTAACAAGCAAATTTGACATACAGAGCGATGCTGATTGCATTCAGATTGCAAATTTTGGGAATAGCGAAAACGCAAAAAATAATAAGGAGGCGCGTTTTTCTTGCATGTCTCCACAGCAGTATATGTATCTTGCCGCTAAAGAAATGTGACTAAATAAAAAGCCCCCAAAAGAGGGGGCTCTGTGTAGCTACAAGACTTAAACGACGGTAACGGTAGTCGTCGCAGTCTTGGTTGGATCGCTTACTGAGGTAGCAGTAATGACCGAAGTACCAGTAGCAACGCCGGTGACCACGCCAGCAGCAGAGACGGTAGCCTTGGCCGGAGTGCCAGATACGAACGTAAATGACTGGCTTGCTGCGGCAGGAAGAGCCTTAGCGATCAGGTTGGTTACGTTGCCTACAGCTACAGTTGCAGTCGCCGGACTCATGGAGACGGATACGATAGCAATCGGAGTGTCTTCCACGATAACGCTAGGAAGGCCGCCTGGACGCGAGGTAGCGCTTGCAGTGATGGAGTAGGTGGCGATATCGTCGTAAGGGAACTCTTGACTGAACTCGGTCAGAATGCAGAAGCCAATTACGGTATTGATCGGGCCGGTCAAGCGAAGCCAGATGTACGGTTGTGGATCTGTAACGAAATGATCGAACAGAAGCTGTTGATTGGAGGTAGTGCCGTCATCACGCTTGGTCACACCGTCAATCGAAACTTCGAAGGTTTTGTAGGTGATCAAGGTGTCACGGAAACCGCCTACAGAGTCATCAGCAGTTGCGTCAACGGTGTCTGCGCTCATAGTCAGCGACTTGTTGCGAGCAGCACCCAGAGGCAACCACGTCAGCGTCAGCGGATCAACGTCACCGCAAGCAAGCGCGAACTCTGCGAGAACGCTCTTACCTACGAATTTGGAACTTGCACAGTTAAGGGCCATTCTCGGCGCCTCCTATAATGTTGTTGAGTATCGCCCACAACTGAGCGTATATTTCAAGTGATAGTTTAACACGTCAGCTCAAAATTAATTTCTACCCAAGGCCGCGATGTTTCTGTGTAATACGGTCCTTGGACGCTACCAATCGGTCTAATTTGAAGCATGCAGCTAGTCTCAAAGTGCTCAATTGCCGAATCAAATAGAGACTCCGCAAAAAGCTCAGCAGCCTCTGTATCTCCAAGCGACCTACCATTTGCTCGACCTGTAATGATAACGCGTATATGTGGGTACTGAATCTCACCGTTTGGAGTTCGGCCCTGATCAGACCATACAGCCACAAACTTCTTGGTCGAGTTGTTCGTCTCTTCCCACATGCCTCGACTGATTGTATAGCCGGCAGTTGAAACATAAGCCTCTAGCCAGTCACGGAATAGGTTGATTGGTGTATGACTCATTTTAGTTTCATGTACCTTTCAACTACAGCGTCAATATCAGCCCGTGCGTCAGGCTCTTCAAATGCTTTCCGTAGAAATCCAGGCTCAGCATCAGGATCCCAAAAGTTACCGCGTGACGGATCGCTCTTGGCTCGTGGAATATTCTTGCCTAGTGTCGTGCCTTTCTTGTCGTGAACAGCGGCGGCATATGCGGCTGTGTAGCCAAGCATGGCAGTAACGCCATTTGAAGACTTGGCGACATGCCGGAACTGGCTATTTATCAAGTTTGAGGTATCAATCGGAGTGATTGTCGCTGCAAAACCAGCAGCAACAATCATAACTTCTGTTAATGCTTTCTCAGCCATGGGACCGCTGATATCGCCAATTAGCCTGTGCATTGACTGCCGAACTTCCTTCAGCCCCTTAACCGGCATCAGACAGTCTCCAGCTCGTACTCGTCTTCGTAGTTAAACGCAGACATGCCATGACGTGCAATCTTGCGAATCTCTGCGGCCTCGGCTGCATCCCACGCTTGAGCGGTTGTGTCTCCGTATGCGATTCGGTCTAGGTAACGAGGACGAGCGTCGCCAGTGTAATAGACGTCACGCGTTACGAACTCTGCGCCTTCAGTATCTCGCGACTGCCTAGATACGCCTTCGTGACCGCAAAGGATGGTGTATGGAGTGCCGTATGTAACAGCGCCGCCCCACTCATTCTCTGAGATCCTAGGGTAGATCGTTGCTGTGTCGATCATGTACCACGCTGACATGAAGGCCATTAGCAGAACTCGTCTTCAGGAAAGAAATCGCAGAAAAACCCGAAATGGCTATCTGGCGCGTGTGATTTTTCTTTTGAAATCAATTCTCGCTCTTGTGCGCGCTCTATTCCGTGACAGATACGCTTTACTTCTCTGCCGTGACCATTTCCACTATTTGGTCTGCGTGACCAGTAGTCGTATCCGCACGCCTTGCTACCCTTGATTGACCGACTCATTAGCAGTAACCGCCAGTAGATACCCACAGGCCGGCAGTCGGTCCAGGCATTGCAGGCACGACGGAATCAGTGCAGCCGGAAGTGTCAAGCAGGTTCAGCGCGTTCAGCATCCCGCGATACTTGTCTTGCAGGTTGTTGTAGCGGAAGGACTGAGATGCGCCTGATGGTGCAGTTTGGCTGCTGATATATTTGTCGCCGGCAACGATGCCGTACAGACTGAGCAGATAGAGATAGATCATCATTTGAACGGATGCGGGATAGCCAGCACCATCAAGACACGGCTGAATCACGGCTACGATGTCGAGCCAAGCCTGCAACACGAAGTCTGGAGGCAGCGGCACGCCGATAGACGTCAAGTATTCCTTTAGCTGGTCGAGCGTAGGCATTTTCGCCACCTGAAAATAGTTTGGTCCATTTTAGCATTTTTGCTTGACGACTAAGGGCGACGAGGCTAATCTCTGTTTAACGAAAGCGGAAACGCCTAGTTAGAGGGAATGACTGGTGACAACGCTAAGGCGGATGGAGTGACCCTGTAGATGGGACCTCGATACAGTCAGACCGATTACTTCGCCCTCTAGCCCGACCGAAACAATAAGGCGGGCACCTATTCGAGACGAGCGACGGAGCAATAGCCATGAACTACGCAGCCAGCACAAATTACGTTCTGTCATACCAGTCAGCCGAAGCCTTGGATAACGGTATCGAAGAGTTCGAAACCTACAGCGAGGCATTTGCACGTTATCAGCAATATGAAGTCAGCGGCTACAGCGTTAAAATTCACGAGCTAGGCTTGTACCGCTAGCCATCAACTCTAACAACAAGCCCTCTACATGAGGGCTTTTTTACGCCTACGATTTAAGCAAGCGGCAGATCCGTACCACCCTCATAAAAATCAAGGAAGTATTGCGCGCGAGCGCTACCGGTGCCAGTGTTCGTGATGACCACAAGGAACTCAGAGTTTGCAGACAGCACGCGCTCGCGACCAAGCGGGATTGAGTCAACGTTCTGGCGTTGCGGATCGTTAGCGCCGCCGAAGAAATGCTCAGGGTCACCATGGTCAAACTGTGTACCGTTAGTGGTGGTCGTTACGTTCTTCTTGGCGGCCACGGTGGTAGCCACAGGATTGACACCGTTGTAGTTATGGACGATAAGATCTGTGCCGCCAGTAACGCCAGTAGGCCCAACGAACAGCTCAATCTTCATCTCTTCAGCCAGGTATTGGAACTGGCGAAGCTTGGCTAGAACCGGCTTAGCGTTCGTTTTGAACCAGATTTTCCTGGCAGCACCTGATGCAATAAGGTCAGTAAGCGGCCAAACGGCACGAATGTTGTACTGAACGCCATTCTTTACGTTGGCCTCGGTGTATGGCTGAGTGGTGATTGCACGAAGCCCAGTAAAGGCGCCAGCAGGAATACCAGACCTGGCATCGTCGCCACGCCATACGCGAACGTATGCAGTAACGGCGTTAGTGCCAGATAGAGAAACACGCAGGCGCCCGCATGGCCCTTCAAACGCCCACTGACCGACAGATTCAGGATAGACAGTCTTGAAGTTCTCGCCAGTCAACGTCGGGCTAACAGAAATCGTCGCTACCCCAGTAGGCGTAATCTCAGCCCCGCCAGCGTCATAATACTGGATCGTAGCAAGCCCCGAGTCATAATCCAGACTCATCGGTCCCGTTTCGAGACTGCCGCGTGGGATTTCGTAGATCATTGCCATTCGTCTGAACTCACGTAAAGTTATTCATTATTTTATCATGGGGCTTGCATTAGATTTGGTCTGAGGCTAGAGTTCATTTCAACAGCAACGAACACAGGAGCGACGGACATGAACAAGGCGGAACTAGCGGCAATGATGGAAGCCTTTCAGAACAAAGGCGGAAAGGTTGAAAAGGTCAAAGAAGGCGAGCGCGCTATAGATCCCGCTATCCGTTATTGCAAGTGCGGCTGCGAAGGGAATTGGACCGATCACACCATGCGTCAAGGTGAAGGCCGTTTCGCAGATCAATACTAACCACAAGGAAATGACAGATGGGCCGCAAATACGAATACTGGACTACCAAGGATGATGAGGATTTCGTCGTTACTCTTGAAGTTGTTTCGATCTCAAGCAGCAAAGGCACGTTCAGCCTGCAAGCATCAGATCCTGACGAGTATTACGGCAGTCAGGAAATCGAATGGAAGGCCGAAGAAGATACGGGCTTCATGTCTGAAGCGCAGATTGCCAGCATGGAGGAGTGGTTGTTCAATGAGCACTCAGAATATCTGTCAGATCTCGATTACTTTGATTAGCGAGTAAAAATAAAGCCCCATAATCGGGGCTTTTTTTATTCCTTTGGCGGTCGTCCACGTCGAGGCGCTGCAACCTCCAGCGTCAATTCCCGCTCAACCTCAACAGCCTTGCCAACCAGAATAACCGGCAACACTTCAGCCTTAACCCGCGAACCAATCTCTTGCTCGGCGCCATCTACAAAGTAGCCGCGCTCCGTAATGATGAACTCTTTCATATCTACTCCAATAAAAAAGGGCACCCTAAGATGCCCTCATTCTAACCCAGTGGATTAGCCCTTAGTGAACTGAGCGTACCCAGCGTTACCGGCATAATCGCGCTTGAACTGCGGAGCTACTGCGGTCATGATCTGGAAGCTGTACTCGTCGGTGAAGTTTTTACGTTCAATCGGCATGGTGGTAACAGGCATCGCAGTCAGGATCTCCATCACACGACGTTCTTTCACAACGGCGAGGATTTCGTTCACTGGAACAGCGGTGGATGGAACGATTGCAACTACGCCAGGAATTGCCATCAGGCGAGCCAGGATGGTGTTCTGAGGCGCGGCGGTAACGTAGTCGGCTACCGATGCGGCAAACCAGTCGCCGTAGTTCAGGTAGATGGTAGCGCCGCCGTAGTAGTTCTTGGCTTGCAGGCCGAGCAACACTTTGGTGATAGCCGAAACCCACTGAGCACCGGTAGCGGTCACGAGGTCGAACGCACCGAACAGACCAGTGGCACGACCGGGAGCAGTACGCAGGCCGTAGATCTGGTTGCCGGCGACGTTGTACTTGGTGTCGCCGTTGATCACCAGGTCTTCCAGCTTCTCAACGATACGGCGGTTGCCGTTGTCGCGAGTAGCTGCGTCCAGATACTGCCAGCCACCGTCTTGACGAGCGGCTTCTACATCGCGCCAGCCGAAGGTGAAGGTGGTGTCATAGATCGGCAGCGGGGTGCCTTCGTAATCGATGACTGGAGCGTCTGCTTTCGCACGGCTACGGCCATCAATCGAGCTGTTCACTTCGCCCTGGTCGCTGACCTTGGAGAAGTATTGCAGCACCTTGCCGATTGGCACGTTACGTTGCAGGCTGGACAGGTCGCTGAACACGCCAAGCTGAGCCCGTTGCAGGGTAATCAGGTCTTTGTCGTACTCCGCCCAAGCATCACGAGGGATAGTGTAGGCGTTACCAATCATCTCGCCTTCGCTATCTCGTGCGAGGCGCTCTTGACGGGCGTTATGCGCACGACGCTTGCCAATTACGGCAGCCTCCTGCTCTTTGTTAAAAGTCAAAATAGGCATTATGCAGGCACCACGTAGGAGTTAGCGAGGATACGGACGTCACCGAGGCCGTTCGCAGCGATTGCGCGGGAGGCTGCCTCGTCGAATACGGCTACAGCTACTTCGCCGGTTACGGCTGCTTTGAACTGGCCGGCAGCGATGCTCAGGACTGCGCCAGGGGCGTAGGTGGCAGCGGCAAAGCGCACGTTGAATTCGTACTGATCAGCAGGCTTGAAAGCCTCTCCAGTTTCGCCGGATGGGATCGCTGTATCGACGGTTTCGCCAACGTATGCACGGTTGTGCATAATGAAGAAGTCAACCTTCGAAGTCGCGGCCAACTGGAATACGCCAGCGGTACGAGTTACGGCCAAACCCGGCAGAATACTTACGCCGGTCTTTGCGGTTACGGAGTCAGGCTGTGCAAGATGCACAGGGCCACGCCAGATAACGTTAGCCATTATTTGGCCTCCTGATCAGCTTGGTTCAAGCTATAGCCTTCGAACTCGTCTTTGGCGTTGGTAGTTGGTACGCCGGAAACGATGCCGACTGTGGTTTGCACGCCAGCGAACATAATGTCCAGAGCTTCGCCACTCAGCGAGTTAGCAACAACTTCGCCATGAACTTTGGCTACTGCTTCGCGCTTGTCTTTCAGGCCGGCTTCGGCGTTAGCTTGCAACTGAGCATTAACAGCAGTCAGAGCCTCGCCATGTTTAGCTTCAAGAGCCGCAAGCGCAGTGTTGAACGCGCCCTGCAACTTTTCAGCCTGCGCATCGAGCGCCGCTTGCAGTTCTTCGGGTTTCATATCGGATGCTTCCTCGATCACATTAGCCACTACTGGCTGTTTAGTTTTGGTACTGAAATATTTTAGCACGCTTCTAACGTGCTCAATCATGGAGTTAGTTTTAACCTTATAAGACGTTTCCGCTACTACTGTACGAGCCTCGCCAGTTAGAATCGGGTTGTCGCCTTCAAAGTGGTAGTCGATTGAATACATGCCTTCTGGAGTGCAATACACAAGCGCACGATCATCGAAGTCTTGCACATATGCGTAAGAGTCCGACGTTGCGAATCGCTCTTTGACTGCCTCGCTCAAGATGGCAAGTTTCTCGCCGTATGAGTCGTCTAGGGCGTCTTCGTTCGCTTCGTCGAGCTTGGAGTTGATCACTGACTCGCAGTTAACCGCGATTGCAACCTCATCACCACCAGCGCCTTGCTCGTGAAACAGGATTGCCAGGTGGTCGTAGGACTGTTGAGTAGCGATCCAGCTATACGACTTGCCGCGAGATTCACCTTTAGCATTCACACGAGCGGTCATCAGCCCGGTAGACATCTGGATCGGATCAGGCTTAGCTGCGCCATTGACCTTGTAGTCTTCAGCCTTGCCAACCCAGTTAAGCAGCAATTCGCCGTCAGAGTGGGCCTTGGCTACGCGCTCATTGATCATTACGTCTGCGTAGTAATCCTCGCCAGCCTGTCGAACGTTCTGAGCGTGTACGCCGCCGTAGTGCTTGCCTAGCGCCACCGCTACATCAGCGTTGTCTAGAGAGCTGATAGCGACGTACTGACCGTTAACCTCTGGATGACCAAAAGGCATCACTCGGCCATCCATCGAGCCATATCCCTTGGCGTTCTCGGACGACGAATACAGGCCATCGTTCAAGACGATGTTGTCCTTCATCCACAACACATTCTTGATCACGGCATACTTCTCGCCGTCAATCTCCGTGCGCTCAATCTTGATCGAGTCAGCGTTGACCGCCGACAGGATATTCACACGCGTTTTTTTCACAGGGCTAGCCCTCCAATAGATAGCCCATATGATACAGCAAAAGAAACCCAGCCGAAGCAGGGTTTTTTGTGTTGCTGGATTGGGTTATGGGCTAGACACGAACTCGAAGTCTACCAATCGGCCATCATCAAACATCGTTTCACCGTCAACATCCAGCTTGCGTCGATAATGAACGTCATCAAGAATTGTGATGTAGTCGCGCCCCTTGTCGATGATTTCGTAAACCTCACCCTTGGACAGGTCGCACCAATCATCGGCAGTCATGCGAATCTTGTCGCCATCTTTCCAGTTCCGCCAATCATTCATATCAACAGCGCACACATCAGTAATCGGCGCAATCATCAGAAACCCTTCTTCCGCCAATTGCTGAATATTCCGCTCAATCTCGCGCTCGCAGTCTTCGATGATTGCTTGGCAGTGGATGATGGTATCGCGCCACTTGATCGGGCCGTCGATTTGGTCGGTCTTGGATTCGGTCCATTTCATTTCAGTTTGGCCGTGATCGGTATTATCAACAGCGTAAATATCATTCACCTCTACCTCCTCCGCTTGTGGCTGGCTGATTACTCGGTATTGCATGATGTTGGCGTAAACGTCGCAGTCAGAGTGATTCCACAAGAACGCGCTGGCCTTTTCTTCTTGGATGTCGCCATCACGTAGCTTTACCTCTACGCGAACGTCATCCGCTACAGGCTGCTTACCACCGCGATGCCGCTTCCACTCTCCACCATTCTGACGGTCGCGCTCGGCTTGCCATTGGGACTCAGTTACCTCCCCAGCGTATCGCATTCCGCCATATTTAACGGTTGAATCGTCGTAATCTGCAAGGATTCCCAAATAAAAGTCATGCCCAGTACCGCAGCCTCCCATGAATCGAACCTCTCCATCTTTATCCTGCGTAGCAAACCCCGCCTTGCTTGGCCACTCGCTCAGTTCCTGAGCCAACAATTCAACCAATTTCATCCTAGCCACCCTCCTATTAATGTCCACAAACCTTAGCCGAATCCAACCTTCCGCGCAAGGTATAATGGAAATAATTTACGAGGCCCTATTTTATGACTGTCAATGCACCACCTGAATTGATGATGGCGCTGAATAACCTGGCTGAGCGGCAGATTGCTGCGTCCAGGCAGTTGGCGGCGTTCGGTACTGGCTCGATTGATTCGAAGCGACCACGGGCATACTGCGAGTATGGCTTCCCTGATAATCCATGCTTCGACGAGTTCTATCGTGTGTACAAGCGTCACGGCATCGGTCATGGTGCGTTGATGCAGGTTCTGGATAAGACCTGGCAGACGTCTCCGTGGCTGATAGAGGGCGAAGATGAGTTCGACGAATCCCGCGACGAAACTCAGTGGGAAAAGGACGTTAAGCGCCTCTTCAAGAAGAAGAACATCTTTGCTGCGATCAAAGAGACAGACAAGCGCAAGATGGTTGGCGGTTATGCCGGCCTGATCATCCAGGTTAAAGACTCAAAGAAGTGGAATCAGAAGCTAGACAAGATCAGCGCAGCCGCCATCGTCAAATTCATTCCCGTATGGCGTGGCTCGCTTGAAGTGACTTCGTGGGATACGAACGAGGCGAGCGCTACTTACGGCCAGCCAACCATGTACTCCTACAAAGAACACACCGAGGCTATCGGCTCGTCTCCGCGCATGGTTGAGATGCATCCTAGTCGCGTGATTATCTTCGGCTCGCTGACTGAGCCAGAATCGATCTATGAGCCAGTGTTGAACGCGCTGATCAGTCTTGAGAAAGTAACTGGCGGATCTGGCGAGGCCTACATTAAGGCTGCTGCTCGTGCGCTGCATATTGGGTTTGATGCAACGACTGATTTGTCTCAACTCGCCCGCGCCCACGGTATGAAGCCTGACCAGATCGGCGAGCTTTACAATGAGGTGGTGCAGGGTGTTTCGAGAGGTATCGACTCGGCCATCATCACTCAAGGCGGAACCGTCGAAACAATCACCTCAGCCGTTCCAGATCCTCAGCAGCCATTCGAAGTCAACCTGCAAGAAGTCGGCGCAGGTATGCAGGTTCCCTCAACCATCATCGTTGGTCGGCAGACTGGCACGCTTGCAAGCAACGAAGACGTTAAGGCGTTCAACCGATTCGGCCAAAGCCGTCGCGAGAACGAGGTAGGCCCGAACACTCGCCTTGTTGTTGACTGGCTGATGGAGCACGGAGTTGTAGAGCAGAAGGAAGACTATGAAGTCATGTGGGATGAGCTAACCGAGTCTACTGACGCCGAGAAGCTGTTGAACGCCAAGACTATGGGCGAAGTCAATTCGCAAATGCTTGCAAGCGGCGAACTGGTGTTTAGCCCTGAAGAGATTCGTACAGCAGCAGGATACGAGAACACCGACCCGCTGACACCCCTCCCCGACATCGCCCCGCCAGAAGATCCGGCAACCGTGCAATAAAAAAGGCCCCTTGTTTGGGGCCTTGTTTTACCAGTTACGTCTATAAAGAATCTTTCTCGCCTTCTTGTTGTGCTCGATCTCGCTTAAGCTAATAGCTGCGCAGCTTAGTGATTTATTGCAGTCTTCGCACTCATCGTATCCAGTAGGCGATAAGCACCTATTTCTAGATCCGCATTTTCTGCAATCTCGATCAGCCGTATATCTGCTCAGGCCGATTCGTCTAGCCTCTATTGTCTGCATGCTTAACCCTCTAGACTCGCGTACAATTTACGTCAAACCAAACGAATAGCGCAAGGATTATTTATGGCCGGTTCTCCCGTGCTTCCGAGGACACTCGACGATCCCACCATGCAAGACAGTCGCGAGAGGAAATTCATTCGCGACTTCGACCGACGTGTTGCTGCTGTGGGTAAGGAGGCTCTGCGGATACTGCGCGAACAGAACTACACAGTCGTCACTCTGAACTCCATGCAGAACAACGCCACAAGCTACCAGTTCGAGCTGGACCAGGCTATCTTGCTCGGCATCAATAGCGAGATTGAACGCATTGCAGAACTGATATTGTTGGAAGGTGGCGATCAAGAATTATGGAGTATGCGTGCGTATGTTGAGCCTGCATACATTCAGGGTACGGCTGTGCAGGCTGCGAACCTGAGTGTACAGAGCGAGCTTTATGCACTGAGCAAGCCTTCACTCGATGCAATCCTATTCAGTCCTCCATACCGTAAGCGTATCGGCCTTCTGCGCGCGCGCGAGTTCGAACTAATGAAGGGATTCACTGCGCAGGCCAAGACCGATCTAGCAGGCGCGCTTACTCGGGGAATGGTCGCCGGCCTTAACCCTCGCGAAATCGCTAAGGACATTACGGCTAGCACTGGTATCAACCAGCGTAGAGGAGAGCGCATTGCACGCACTGAGGTTGGCAATGCGTTTAGACAGGCGCGCATGGATGAGGCGGAATCTGCTCGTGTGGATCTAGGCATCAAGACTCTAGAAATGCACCTAAGCGCCCTGTCTCCGACCACGAGACCGAATCACCGCGCTCGTCACGCTACCTTGCACTCTGTATCCGATCAGCGCGCTTGGTGGGCTATCTCTGGCCAAAGTATCAACTGCAAATGTTCTACGGTATCTGTACTCGTTAATGACAAAGGCGAACCATTATCCCCGTCAATCATCGAGCGAGCCAAAAGAAAGCTAGGCTAGCGTCCCCAGTCCTAGGACAAAGGACACTCTCTAGCACAAAAAGAAAGGCCCTTGTCTAGAGGGCCTTTTGTTTTACTCTACTTCTTCAAACGTCCAGTCGATATTTTCAAATGCGACCTCTTGCGCATATTCTTCAATTTGATCTTCGGTGCACTCATCGTCAACTTCGAACTCAAATTTAACGCTTGATCCTACCTTGTTTGTGCCTATAGTGCCGATGAACTTACGCATCACACCACCTCCCGCTTAAAGCCAGCATCAACCAACCTAGCAGCAGTAACGCGGCAATCTACTTGTGCGATGTCCATTAGTTCGCGGATGGCGGTTTCGCGTTTGTCGGCAGCGATTTGTTCGGCAGTCGGCGCAAGCTTGAATTTGTCGGCAACCAGCGCGTGATAGATGAAGTCCTTAGCAGCAAACACTGCAAGGTCGCCACGATCATGACCGACAATCCGAACAGTCTGCCCGTTGAATTTCTTCGTGTAGTCGTGACTGCACTCGTGAACCATTACGCGTGATCCAACCGGCGGCAACCCATCTTCCGGGCCTGACCAGGGTTTAGGTTGTGGGCGCTCGATAATGGCTGGGTAGCTATGCCTAGATGAGGCGACAAGCCATTCGCTGTGCGAGTCATCCCAGAATAGCCCTGCATCTCCAATGAACTTATAAAACATTTGGTTGTTTTGGTTGTAATGTGTGGCGTCTTTGGGCGCATAACCAAAGATTTCTTCTATTGTCTCGCTCATAACTTAACCCCGTCCGCGTCGAATGATTTGTGGTGTGCTTTAACCTGAGCCAGCATCTCGTTAAGCAGTGGCAGGGATGTTTTCTCTGTCCACGTATTGGAGCGACCGCTCAGGTATGCGGTATCGCTGTAGTAAACCCATTCGCCAGAATTCTTTGGCGAGATCCGAACATCGACAGCATGAACAAACCCGTGGTAGTCAATGCAGACCGTGTAATCGTCATTAACCATTTCCATTGCCATGCTGTACAGCTGAGCAACGATTGCCTTCTCTTTTTCAGTAGCCACTTTGTACCCTCCGTTTCAGTTGTGAGCTGAATATAGCGCGGGATTCGGCTCGCGGCAACAACTATCTGCGTAGGCGGGCGGGGAGGAAGACAGCGCCAGCATTCTTCAGCTTCATTACAGGCTCAAGCGCGTAACGGATGGCGTCGATGTAGTGGTTCCAGTCGTCGACGATCACAGGGAGGATGTCACCAGACAGACGATCAACCTTGTAACCGTATTTCCTGAACTCTTCCTGCACCTTGACGCAGCGAGTGTGAATGACCACCTCTTGATAGCTCTTGATGTGTTCTACGCCATCTTCTACGCTGCCCTTGCCCTTGGTGACGCCTTCGATTCGAGGCATGCCATGGCGCTTCAGGTAGCTAATGGACTCCGGGCGCGCACAGTCAGCACGGACGGTATGTTCAGCGAATCCAGGCACGCGCTCGTTGACGTATGCGGCTGTATCGTCAAGCTCAAGGCCGATCCGCCCAGCCTCGTACTCAATGTAAAGCCGATCATCGTAGATCCAACACTTGACGGCTGCCGTAGGGTCTTGCGCAAAGCCGAAGTCGAGGCCGTTGTATGGGCCATCCCAGTCTGATTGCGGCTCGAAGTCAGCAATGCGAGACTTGCCAGCGAACACTTGGGCGTCAGTCCGGCTTAGGTAATCTCCTTCCCAGATGTGCGCATAGGTCGCAGAGTCCATCGTCTTGAGTGCATGCAGTCGCTGCTCCTCAAGCTCAAGCGGAAACCACGGATTGTCGGAATAGTTCATTTCAACGATGCAGGATCGCGGCGGGGTGTTCTTTACGAATCGATGATCTACAGGGCTTCCATCAAGGCGCGGGTTCCAGACAACCCAGATCTCGGAGCCGGGAGCGCGGATGGTTGGCTCTAGCGCTTGCCAGGAAGCCTCTGGGACGTCCTCCGCTTCTTCCACGATACATAGATCAATCTGAGCAAGCGACTTGATAGAGCCGATGTTATGGCGTAGACCCTTGAACAGAAACTCGGTCCCATTCTTCCCGCGCAGGTAGTCCACGCCTACGTCATACGCAGCCTCAAGCCATGGCTCGGACGCGATGGCGTTCTTTAGCTCGGCGTGAAATGACTCTTTGATGGATGCCTGGAGTTCACGAGTACAGAGAATGCGCAGAGGCTCGATGACCCCCCAGATAGCGGCCATCTTCGCAAATGAGAATGATTTGCCAGACCCCCTTCCGCCGCGTGCGCCACGATAGCGCACAGTGCCACGAGGATGGCTGAATACCTCCAGCATCTTAGGAGGCAGACGGATTTGCGCTGTAGTCATTCCTTGCCTGCTACTAGCTCGATGCGCGTAGGCGTAATGGTGCCGTCGCTAGAGTGCTTGACCTCTTGCTTATCAACCAACCCAAGATCGCGAGCAATGAGAGTCGAGTTCATCAGCCCAGCAACTGCGCGCTCGAACTTGAACGTACGCATACGAGCTTCAATCTCTTCGCAAACCATGTCGAATTCATCGCTGATGCGGTAGTTCTGCCAGGTGTGGCGATGGATGCCGAGGTGTGTGCAGAGGGCGACGACAGAAGGTGCGCGAGGCTTAGGCATCTCGGCCATGATGATCTGGCCCTGATACATGAAAGGCTTTTCCTCAAATAGAGGGTGCGCCTCGTTCCACGCCAGATACTCCTCGCACGCCTCCATCAAATCATTAGGCGTCTCAAAGGTACGCGGTCTACCCCTACCCGTAACCTTGTCACCCGTGTGAATCATTTCCCGATTAGCCATAAAAAAGCCTCCGTTATAGAGGCTAATGGTAACACGGAGGATCAGTCAGTCCGCTTATCCAGCAGCCTGCCCATGTACTCACGGAACTTAATGACGCCAATGAAACCAACGAATGTGCCGATGAACACGCCTGAGTTTTCAGGCAGGCCGAAGTATGAGCTGACCATAGACAGGCCTGTAGCTAGACAGGCACACAGCGCACCCTCCAAGCCAACACGCTGCCAACTGGTCTCTGATTTGTCATAGTAGACGCGTAGAACCGCAGTAATGATGGCTGCGCCGAATGCCTGAAGTGGTCCTGGCATGTTCGACAGCAGGTTAAACCAGCCGTTTGGGGAGTCAGGCATTTTATTTGGCTTCATGAGAGTCTGGGGTTTAAGGAATGTACCTAGTTTGACCGATGATAGCATTTTCGGTTCGGTAGCTTTTTGATATCACTTTTTGGTGGGCAATAAAAACAGTCCTTGGTCCTGGGACGAAGGACACCATATAACACAAAACACAGACAAAAGAAAGCCATCTTAGTGATGGCTTGATTAGTCGAATTTTCCCTTTGCTTCCCTTATTGATTCAGCAGAATCAAAGTTATCTCCTTGATGATACGCCTCAACCGTTCTAAAGCATGGGAAGAAATTAACCTTTGATCCTGTAGTAACCCACATCCTTTGTATCACCCATCCGCAAGAATGCTTCCACTCATGCGGACCCGTCTTAGACCACATTAGCAGTCCCTGCGATGGCAGCCCATCGAAAGCAGTTTTGCAATGATTGTGTCTTCTGCATCCATCAATTCGCAGATCAACTCATCCGAGCACTCTGTTTTTTCAGCTTCACGAGTATTGGCGCGAGCTGCTTCAAGTGCGTGTTGCAAGGAAAGGATGCTTGCGTCATTAGTGAATTTGTTCATTTTGTTTTTCTCCGGCTGATTCGTTTCGATGAGCCAAATCTACGCCTACCAGGATTGGGCGTCAACACCTTTTTCGTGAGATCTGCATCAAATTGCAAATTTTCTTTAACTGAGCGCTGAAAATAGTAATTTAATGCATATCTCAGGCAAAAAAAGGCCACCGGACGGTTCACGGTGGCCTAAGGGTCTTGCATCGCGACGGAGGGGGACGCTGCGATAGAAGGCGTCAAGGTAATAAATCAGAGCTTGCCGCGCTGTTGAAGC
>Ga0247803_1000774_pt1 | contig 16976 bp, 10 predicted proteins | sample UWRJL014104B1_FD_180928 | JGI IMG/M metagenome (GOLD analysis project Ga0247803, IMG submission 180928) | Plant litter microbial communities from Arlington Agricultural Research Station in Wisconsin, United States - UWRJ-L014-104B-1 | ecosystem: Environmental > Terrestrial > Plant litter >...
CTTAAAAGAAGAAGCGTTGAGATCAAAGCACGCAAGAAAATCATCAAACCAACAACCTTTGAAAGTAAGGAAATCCCTGCCGGAAAAAAACTTTTCAAAGACTTGTAATTTCAAAACAATCACAATGAAAAGGCGACCTCAATGAGTGAGGCCGCCTTTCTGCATTTATTTGCCTAAATCAAATAATTACTCTACGCTAAGTTCTTTATCAATTACAGCGATTAACACGTCGATTTCTTTTTGTACTGTTTCCAGCTGCTTGTCAGTCATCGGGCTTTGGATTTCAAGAATATTCGCCTGTAACTGATCACGCTCCTTCGTTAGCTTATCCTGTTTTTCGGTCAAACGTTTTTTCGAATTTCCGTCAGCAGTTCTCAACTTTTCGGTATTTTTTTTAAGTCTTTCGTTCAGCTTGCTTTCTTTTTCTCGTAGAGAGACAAGGTATTTGTTTTGCTTCTCCGATAACTTGTCACTCGCCTGCTGCAAATCTTCCTTGACTTTTTCCATGTCACCGGAGTCAGTTTCCTGAGGGACCATTTTGTTTGCTTCGTCAGCTTTTTCCAATGCTTCCTCTTCCGCATTTGCCAGTTCCTTGCGATCCTTTTCAGTTGAGGAATTACAAGCCGTCAGCAGAAGACCTGTGGCAAGCAATGCATTTGAAAAAAATAAAATTACGTTCCTTTTCATCTCGGTTGTTTGTTTGATTCAACCGGTTTTCCGAAAATATAATACCATCTACGTTATTCGATCGAATCACTCTTTTTTGTAGAAAAGAGTATACTATTTGCGGACAATCATATACTAATTTGGATTTTAAACTGATGGCGGCGTCATTTAGAACCCGGTGCAGAAACAGATCGCTTTTGTTTAAAAGAAAGAGACCGTCCCAATTGTTTTCGGAACGGCCTCGTTAACAGTTGCTTTAAGTTAATTGCCCCAGGCTGAATTATACAATTTGCTGTGTATCTGTTTCAACTTAGCTTCCGGCATCTTGATAACTTTTCTGTCATAGGTCATCAACCCATTTATTTCCACTTCAACATCAGTAGTTTGCGTATAAACAGCCGCTGACAGTCCTTTTTTTATCAGTGGTTCAAAGCGATCAATGAAAGTTTCATATTTATTATACAGCTCGTCTTTTGTTTTAAAACTCTGATATCCCCAGTTATCTTTCTGCTGCCAGGTATGCTGATCTACCGGCAAACCCAGGCCACCAAATTCGCCAAGAACAATGATCTGTTTTTGCCCGAATAATTCAGGACGAGGCATTGCAGGCGCAGGATAATGATGAAGGTCCATGATATCGCCCACAGGGAAAAAATTCCCGCCGCTCGCGCTATTAACCAGACGGCTTGGGTCATACGCTTTTGTCCAATCGCTTATTTCTCCGGTTTTAAATTGCCCCCAGGCCTCATTGAACGGAACCCAAACAACAATACTTGGAAAGTTATGGTTTGCGTCCATAATCGCCTTCCATTCTGTTTTGTAAATAGTTTCAGATTCCGGAGTTCTGTCACGCTCGGTTTCATTTCCGGTAATGCCCGGGTTTGGCTCCCAGTGATTTCCCATGTCCCCACTTGGCATATCCTGCCACACCAGCATTCCGAGCTGATCGCAGTAACGATACCATGTTGCGGGCTCCACCTTCACGTGCTTGCGAATCATATTGAAGCCCATCTCCTTGGTTTTTTCAATATCAAATTTCAGCGCTTCATCCGTAGGAGCAGTGTACAACCCGTCTGGCCACCATCCCTGATCCAAAGGTCCGTATTGAAACACAAACTTATTATTTAAAAGCATTCGTTGAATTCCATTCTGATCGGGTTTCATCGAAATCTTCCGCATTGCAAAATAACTTTTTACTTCGTCGATGACTTTACCCTTACGAATCAGTGCGATTTTCAGATCGTAAAGATCAGGTGCATCGGGCGACCAAAGTTTAGGATTTTTTATTGTTAAAACGGCCTCTTCTTCCGGAGAAACTTCTTTCTCAGCAACAGATGAAGTTCCATCCAAAGCCGTTATTTTCACTATGTCACCAGGCATGGCATTTTTTATTGCCGACTTTATCATTATCGACTCTTTATCGATATCAGGCGTGTGCTTCGTAGAGGCGATATAGGTTGTCGGAACTGTTTCAAGCCAAACCGTTTGCCAGATCCCTGTGACGGGAGTATACCAGATACCATTCGGGTTTTTGATCTGTTTACCACGGGGCTGTGGGCCGTCGCTACTTGGATCCCAAACACGTACTGCAAGATCCTGATTTGCACCTTTTACCAGAAACGGCGTAATGTCAACTGTAAATCCATCGTAACCGCCTTTGTGCGAACCGGCCTTTTTACCGTTCACGAAAACGTCACATTCCCAGTCAACAGCACCAAAATTCAGAAGGACACTTTGGTTTTTCAGCTTGGAAGACAGCGTGATTGTCCGCTGATACCACAGGACGCTATCTTTGCCAACCGTTTTTCCAACACCGGACAGTGCAGATTCTATGGCAAAGGGAACCAGAATTTTACCCTGAAAACTGGCAGGCTTTGAATCTGATGATGTTTTGGGAACTATCGAATAGTTCCATTGACCATTCAAATTAACCCAATTTCCCCTTATCAATTGCGGGCGGGGGTACTCCGGATGAGGAGCGGCCGGATTAACTTTTTCTGCCCAGGGAGTTGTTATTTTACCCGGAACAATTTTCCAGGCTTCCGACTGCTGGGCACTTACGAAACTACAAGACAAAGCCATATGAATTGCTATGCCGGTAAGTAATTTTTTCATTCAATAATCTCTGGTTTGTAAAAAAGAAGACTTCTAAAATTTAAAGTTTATTTTATCCGAACTCTACTGTGAGACCAAAATTATCCAGCAACAGTAAAAACTTAGATTCAACGCTGTCAGCACATTAAAATTTGCAAAATCTAAAAAGAAAAATTTAGGTTGATATCTAGTTAACAATTCTGCTATATTGCAAATACGAATTGTTTCATTTGTTTCGTTGAAGAGTTAACATATAGACTTCTCGACGAAAAACCCTGTTCTTTATGCAAACTCTTTACAAGGCATTTTTTCTTATACTTATATCAGCTTCAATTTCTTCGGCAACTCATTTGCTGGGGGGAGAGATAAGGGCGACTAATTTATCGGGGCTCACTTATAGAATTTCCGCTCAGATTTATTTCGATGCTGTAGGAGGCAGTTCCGCTTCGGATGCACAAAAATCAATCGAAATATGTTTCGGAGATGGAACTACCGCGGTCGCGAACCGGACAAGTCTGACAACTTTAAGTGGCGAATCCAAAGGTATTTCTGTCGGCGTGTATGAAGTCACACATACATATCCGTCTACGGGACTTTATCAGGTATCCTCTGCTCTCTCAAATCGCTCATTCGGCATTATCAATTATATTGATGATTCAGCTCCGATGTTTCTTTGGACGGTTGTAAACACACAATTTTCAAACAGTACTCCTATTTTACCGATTCCGGTTACAACGGCCGGAGCAAAACAAGTTCTGAAAATTGATCTTAAACCGACGATTTCTGATTCTGACAGTATTTCGGCTCATCTGCAAAAATTAAGTTCCCCTTCTCCCGGAACTTGCGGCGTGCGAATGATTGATGACAAATATATTTTCCCAAATGATGTTGTAAAAAAAGGAACATTTTCGCTTGATCAGGTTGACAAAAAATTGATATGGAATGCGCCGGAAGCACTCGGAAAGTATATTTACGCAGTAGTGATCGACGAATGGCGTGATGGAATTAAAATTTCCGAAACCTATCGCGAAGGTATTATAACCGTGATTGAGAAAGATGGCCCGACCGTGGAAATTCCTGCCTATGTTCCGGCCACTACTTCCGGTATCATCGCCGGAAACGGAGACGGAGATTATTCTGAACTTACGCTTTCCATCGATGCATATCCGGTTCCAACACAGGATTACCTTACCGTAAAAGTGGAAAGCAAATATGCAACTACCTTAAAAATCCAGTTGATTAGTCTTGAAGGAAGGATCGTTCGTGAAATCAATACAACTTCTCAAACAGTGGAATGGAAGGATCAGCTTGATCTTCGTCAGCTGACTAACGGGCTTTATATCATAAAGGTTTCGGACGAAAACGGGAAATTCGTTACGAAAAAGGTCGTACGATAGCATATTTATTAAAATAATTTCAAATTGCCGATTTACAAGTAATTGAATTTAATACGGTTCAAAGTATATTTGTGATCATCATGATTTTATCTGACCCGGCAATTTGAAAAAACTTCTCTCCATATTACTTTTCGGACTACTCATCTTCAATACGTTGGGGTTTTCGTTTTATAGTATATTTGAGAAAGACTCTACAACTTCCAATATTATCGATAACGATGATCTGATCTTAAAAATACCTCTTCATCTACCGTATGTTACAGATTGGGAAAGTACCGAACCTTCAGACGAAGAGATATTAAAAGGCAACGAATATTATAAGATCGTATCGAAGAGAATCGAAAATGATACGCTTTTTGTTCACTGCGAATTCAGCCAGACTTCCAGGGAACGCTTTTGGACACTCGTTTCAACTTTTGATGATCAAGCAAAAGCGGATCGTAACAACCACAAAGGCGACTCTGTTAACCTTCTAAAAAATTTCCTCAAAGAGTATATGACCATAGGTCGCAGACATACTTTTTACTTTTTCGAGTGGGCTGAACCTGCGACTTTTCAGTACGTCGCTATCAATCCGGTCAGTCCCGAAACAGACACCCAATCTCCCCCGCCAGACGTCGTCTGAAATTCTGTTATTTTAATTTCCTTTTGTAACGCAGCTATAAGGTGACTCATCGCCCGTAAATCGTTGCTGATTATTAATCAGGTCTATATTGCGCATGCCGTTGTTTCAGGACAAGGCAGGATCATTGCGCGTAAGACCTGTAACCCAACTTTATAAAAAAATGAACTATATAAGCTCTACCAATATCAAATATTATATCCTTTTAAATAACCTAAAAAACAGCTTTTTACCCATCCTTATTCTTTTGTTCATTCAAACGGCGGCATTTTCACAAATTTCAATCTCCGGAAGAATTATTGGCCACAATGGCACTGGTATCGAAGGTGTTCATATTAGAATCGAAGAAAGCAAAAAGGGTACAGTTACTAACAATGAGGGCTTTTTCACGCTGGAAAAGCTTTCATCAAAAGATGAAACGCTTCACATTTCCTCGATCGGTTACTATTCTCAGCAGATAAAAATAAAAGCCTTCGCCGATCAGAAAAATTATTTAACAATTACACTTAGCGAAGATGTCCGAAGCCTGGACGAAGTGGTAATTGAAGAAAAAAAGAATAGTATCCAGGTCGAACGTTTACCCGACGTTCACGACATGTATATGCCGGCTGGCAAGAAAAATGAAGTAATCCAACTTGGCGGTGTGAATGCAAATATTTCAGAAAAAACAGGAAGACAAATTTTCGCAAAAATTCCGGGTGTTTTTGTTTACGATATGGACGGAAGTGGAAACCAGATCAATATTTCCACACGGGGACTTGATCCGCACCGCTCGTGGGAATATAACATTCGCCAGAACGGAATTATCACAAACTCAGATATGTATGGCTACCCAGCCAGCCATTATAGTCCGGCAATGGAATCAATTGAGCGAATTGAGCTTGTCCGCGGATCTGCATCTCTGCAATATGGAGCGCAGTTTGGCGGCATGATCAATTATGTGACCAAACAGCCCGACACAACAAAAGCTTTCTCGTTCGAGACGATCAATACAGGCGGATCATTTGGATTGTTCAGTTCTTATAATGCAATAAGCGGCAAAATCGGCAAGCTGACCTATTCGGCATATTATCAAAAACGCCATTCGGACGGATATAGAAAAAATTCAAAATCGGATGCGCAATCCCAATTTGCAAGTTTGACTTATGAGTTTAGTAAATCTTTCAAAATCAAAGCGGAATTAGGCCGCTCATCTTATGTGTATCAAATCCCGGGACCTTTGACAGATGCTATGTTTGAACAAGATTCCCGTCAGGCGACGAGGACCAGAAATTATTTCAATCCGGATATTTACATCCCATCGATTATTATTGATTGGAAAATCAGTCCGTCAACCAAACTACGTCTGACGAACTCCGGTGTTTACGGAAACCGGAACAGTATGATGTTCGACGCATTTGCAAACGTACCCGATACAATTGATCCTGTGACCAATGAGTATAAGCCAAGACAAGTTGATATAGACAATTTCAAAAGTTTTACTTCTGAACTTCGTCTGGTTCACCAGTATAGAGTTGGTGGTATGAACAGCTTCGTGTCCGGAGGAGTGCAGCTGATGAAAAATAATCTGCGCCGCAGACAACTTGGAAAGGGAACGACAGGCAGCGATTTTGATTTGACATTAACAAACCCTGTTTGGGGAAGGGATTTACATATGAAGACAACGAACGTTGCAGTCTTCGTCGAAAACCTTTTATACATCACACCCAAATTGACGATTTCACCGGGTTTTCGGGTGGAAGGCGGCACCACTGATATGACCGGTACAATCACTTATTACCAGCCAGAAGCTCTTCCGAACAGTATTAAACATAAATTCCCGCTTTTCGGAATTAGCTCGCAGTACAAACTGGATGCAGACAGCAAGATCTACGCAGGTTTTTCGCAAGCGTACCGACCTGTTGTGTTCAAAGATATTATTCCGGGTTCTGTTTTGGAACAAGTCGATAAAAGTCTGAAAGATGCGAAGGGCTATAATTTGGAAGCAGGAATTAATGGCAATATCAGGCAGGTATTTTCTTACGATATCAGTGTTTTCCAAATGTTGTATAAAAACAGAATGGGCACACTGGCACTAAGTGACGATCAGGGAAAAGCCTACATCCTGCGGACAAATACGGGAAACACAATGACCAAAGGTATGGAGGTTTATGCAGAATATAAGCCGTTCATTATTAACGGTCAGCAAGGCGTAAAAACCGAATTTTCCATTTTTACATCGACATCCTATTTCGATGCGCATTATCTGAAAGGACACTCGGTTGTCAACAATGAAAATACTTATGTCAAAGGAAATAAACTGGAAGGTGTACCCACCTGGATTAGTAGAAATGGTTTACAATTTACTCATAATAAACTGTTTGCAACAATACAATACAGTTATGTGAGCACTTTATTTTCAGATGCGCTAAATACGGTAGAACCTTCCGTTAATGGTGCAAGGGGAAAGGTGCCGTCATATGGAATATGGGACTTTAACGGCACAATGCGTATCGCTAAAAGTTATACTCTGAAATTTGGAATAAATAATTTTTTGGATAAAAAATATTATACGAAACGGCCGACCATGTATCCGGGAGCTGGAATCTGGACTTCCGATGGCCGCAGTTTTATAGTTTCTTTCGGAATTAAAATCTGACACGGAGATATTTCCGTGTCAAAAGTTTTTATCATAGGTTAATAATAATTCAGACAAACGGCTGGTCAGTGACTGGTCGTTTTCTTTTATCTGTCAAGGTGCAAAATTATTATATGATTTTATACCCTTTTTTATCGTTGTCATGCAATTCAGAAATATTCAAAACAAAATTGCTTATAAATCTCCCTTCTTTATTTTGACCACTTTATTAAGCGCGGCAGGAATACGGATCAGCGCATAAGCATCGTCGTAGATCAGATATTTACTTTTCCATTCCGGTGAAAATTTACTTTTATAATCCCGCAGTGATTTATAATAGCTAAACTGTCTGACATTCTGGTAAGCAAACTTTATGGCCCTTTCAGTTATGTCCCTTCCCTGTTCAACTCCCGAAAGCGGTACCATCCCGATATTCATATAATGTAAACCCTGAGACTTAAAATAATTAATTAATTCAATCATCATTGCGTCCAAAGTCGTTCCGGGTGCATCCTTTGTTTTACGAATCAGGTCATATGTCCCCTCTCCTTTCTCATAATCAGGAATAACATTGGCAAACGCGATTATCTTCTCTTCAACGTTTTCCAAAGCAATAATCGTCTGATGACGCAGCTCATCCTTATCAAATATCCCCTGTGAAAAAGCCATTTCTTTGTAACCTGTGGTTTCTATCCACTCGTCACTTACAGCTTTCAGCCGCTGCAAAACTCCCTCTTTGACAGGATTATTATAAATCTTAACGAAAAACCCTTTATTTGAAATATTCTTCAGAGCATTCCGCAGTGACTTTTTATCACCCCCTTCAAGAGAAAATGTTGAAACATCTATGATTGCCTCCTGGCCAATGATAATTGAATTCTTCCCTAACTTGTGGAACGCACTCAATGATGATTCGTCACACCGATAATAAGTACATTCAAGATCATTTTCTCTACAAAACTGATCGAATTCCCTTATAAGTACAAGCATATCCTCCTCGTTTCTGGTCACAGGCTTTTCAAGTACGACAGCAAAACCAGCTCCCACACGATAAGCCAGAAAACCGTCAATTTCTTTCCCGAAATAAAGCAGCTTATCCTGATATGTTTTGAAATAATCCAGTGAAGAATTGCCATAATTAGTTACGAGATCCTTTGCTCTTTGCCATCCTTCCTCCTCGACTTCCGGTTTAAAAATAAAAGGCCGGATGGATGTGTAAATCAAAAACGCGGTACTAAACCCTCCAAGCAAATTAAGTGAATAAAGAAAATCCTGTCCGAAAACTGTTCGCGCATGGAGATTATTTCCAATCAGAATGAAATACAAAAGTGTATTTTCAAGGGACGCGGCAAACGAAAAGTCGATACCAAAATGTGCCACATCCAGAAAATAAAAACCGACAATTCCATAAATCAATACTGCGAAAATAGCCACTAAAATGGTGCGGACACCAAAAAGCTGGAACTGTCGGTTTCCCTTCCGGAAGTACTGGCTCCTGGTATACGACAAAACCACAACGACGAAGCCAGCGACACATGATTCCTCATAATCGATTCCCTTGATCAAATGGCCGATCAGAGACAAAACTGATAAGAACAATGAAAAATAATAAGCAGTGCGGTAACCTTTCAACAGAAAAACCGACATAAAGATCAGAACAACCCCGGTGAGCAGCACGAAATAGTTTGAGACGACAATAAGACTCAGCGGAAGAAAATCTTCTAACAAATGAATCCGGGATGTAATGGCGGGTGTCAGCACGGAGACAATGTTGACGATACCTAATATCAAAATTAAAAATGCCGGCAATGTTCGAAGTACCAGATTGTTTTTCTTAAACAGAAACGTCAGCAGTCCGGCAACAAGTGGCACCCAAAACTCAAATAGTCTGTAAATCATTGTGACAGAAATAGCCGCAACACTACTCATTCCATATTGAACGAGAAGTACGCTCAGGGATAATTCGATGGCACCAATTCCCCTCAAAAACGGAGACAATATCAGAAAGATTGTGGCAACCAGATAACCTAAAAAAGCTGCTTCAAAAGAGGCAGAAACATTTAGTGCAAAAAATGCGATATACAGATGAATAACTCCGGCCAGATCAATCAATATTGAAATTAATAAACAATTAATCACGGCTTTTTTCGAGAATCGACCGTCACTGATTTGTTCCAAGACAACATCAAGATCCGGTTGATATTTTAACAAAAAAGAGAAAACTTTACCTTTTTTAACGAAAGAATTAATGGCAAGAAACAACAGGACGACGAGAACAGAAAGACCTCCAAGGGCGTAAGCTTCGTTGCTGGACACCGTTTGTTGAAAAAGTAACCAAACGATTGCCGGAATGGCGATAACGAAGACGGATACAATGCCGCAAACCGCATAAATTGAAGATGCAAGATGTATTTCGGTTTTGGTAACACCTTTTCTTTCCGTTTGGGTTGTAAAAAAGGCAAGTGAAGAGATCCCGCCTGCGGGCAAGAAAATACTGATAAAATTTCGTTTAAGGAAAAGTTCTGTGAGCGTTATAAAGTCAATACTCTTCCCGAGCGCCAGGAAAGAAAACCGATACATAAAACCTTGCAGGAAAATATAAGCAGCTGTGACCAATAGTCCCAGAAATATGTAGAGAGGAGATGCTTTATGGATTAAAACGTAAACTTTGCGAACTTCTGTTTCTTCATGGCGTACGAACCAAATGGCCATAATGATACACACCACTGCAATAAGTCCCCGGCCAATAATTTTCTTATTTTCAGTAAAAAACTCAATGCTTGAATAGAATAAATTCGACCTTTTCTCCATAGAATTTCATGAAAATAATGGGAGCGAAAGGAGAAAGTTACTAATTATAGGTCAAATATCAGAAACAAAAAGACAACTGGGATCAGTTGTCTTTATCAAGGTCAATAGCGGAAATTTTTTCTTTGAAAAGTTGACTCCTCAACAACATTTCTTTGATCATATCCAGGTGCGTGTAGGTTATCATGTGGCCAGCATTGTAGAGAAAAATGTACTGAGCTTTTTTACTTTTAATGTGTTTCTTGGCGAAGTCAATATTTGTCGGATCAGCGATCCAATCGTTTCCTCCCTGGATTACCGTAGTTGGAACGTTTAAAGTTTGCCAAACTGGCAACAATTTTTTCAGTTCGTCAGAATGACTATACTTTTCTGCTGTCGCTGTATTGAAAGCTCCCGGAAGAAAAAGCTGTATCAGAGCATTTCTTCCCCACTTTGAGAACCAATAGAACTTTTCCTTGTCCGGATCAATTACCGGAGAAACCATGATTAATTCCTTTACTTTTTCAGGAACAAGAGAGACCATTTTTGCAGCAATAGGAGCTCCGTAGGAACGCCCCAGTACGATTACCTTTTGATCCGAATGATTTAAATCAAAAACAGGAAGCAAAGCTTTTGCCTGTGTCGCTATCGAAGTTACATACTTGCGTTTCTTCTTCAGTTTTAAAGATGATTTGCCATAACCGACGCGATCCACCGAAACGATGTGAAAATGTTTTTGAAGGTCTTGGTCGTCCATTAAATTCATATAACCCCATAAAGAACCCGGAGCGCCATGAATCAACAATAGCATAGGTAATGTATCCGCGCCGACACTGGCCACACAAAGTGACAAAGTATCGTTTTTGATAATCTGAATTTCTGGTTTGATATCCTTTGAGGCATAATGCTCTCTTACCTGTTTTTCTGAAATCAGGTAACGGGAAAAGCAAGAAGTTAGGAGAACCGACAGAATTAGAATAATAAAGCTGGATCGGAAAAATTTAACAAGAATCATAAGCTTCCGTAATGTTCCAAAGAATTTATAACTTCACGCATCAGTTAGGTATGCGATAGAAATTAGATAAAAAACATGTTTACAACAAAAAATTCAAAAGAATTAATTAAAATATAATTTTTCCGCAACATTTTTTGTTCCAATGATATCGTACAAAAACAATGCCGTCCTTTCCGAAAAAGAATCAAAAAACAAATAAGGAGTAATGACAGACCACCAGCAAGAACTATTCTTTCAACGATTAGCTGAGCAAAATGTAAATTTTCAATACAAATTACCATCAAGACAGGACGCAGGACTTTTCATTCAGCGGCTGATCAATTTCCTATTTCCGATCAGTCAGGATTGTCAGCAAAATGAACGCACGAAAGACATGCAAGGTGCTTTTCTTGAATTGCGCAAGAGACTTGATTGTATGCTCACTCCGATTATGCCTCAGTTAGAGCGTAATAAGGAGGAGCTAATGGATACCGTTTTTGCAGGAATTCCTGAAATTTATGAAATGCTTTTGAAGGACGCCAAGTCTATCACGGAGAATGACCCTGCTTCCGTAAGCATGGAAGAAGTAATCGCGTTATATCCTGGATTTTCTGCAATTGCGACCTATCGCGTGGCGCATAGTTTCGCTAAATGTGGCATTCCGCTACTTCCGAGAATGTTGACAGAATATGCCCATAGCCAGACTGGTATCGATATTCACCCGAATGCTGTGATCGGTCACTCATTTTTTATTGACCACGGAACTGGTATCGTTATCGGAGAAACGACCCATATTGGAAATAATGTAAAATTATATCAGGGAGTTACGTTGGGCGCGACACATGTTTCTAAGTCACTTGCGTCAAAGAAACGTCATCCGACTATTGAAGATAATGTAGTGGTTTATGCCAATGCAACAATTTTAGGAGGAGATACCGTGATCGGCCACGATTCCGTCATCGGTGGAAATGCCTGGCTGGTTCGCAGCGTACCCCCGCATTCAATGGTTTATCACCAGAGCAAACTGGAAGTACGACCGCAAACAACATCCGCTACATAATGCTTTTTATAAATCTTCTGACACCCTCCATGTATATCGGTTCCGCCTGTGCGAACGCGTAAGATGGTTGGGTGGTCATGGTAATGGAAACAAATCCGTATGTCAGACACCACCACTCATAATAAGTTTTCGTAACCGCTTCACCGGATTTAGGACGCAACACGGCAATCATTTCCCAAACCGGATTATCACGGATACTCATCGCTTGGGAATAAACGCGCTTTGAGTCACAATAAGCCCCTTCCAGGTTGAACATTACCTGATATATTTCCGGATTTTGTACCGCAAATGCCCAGATAGAGCGAGCTACCTCGGTAAGCTGCTTCTCAGGATTTCTAAAATGACTCTTGATCTTTATGAATTCCGACTGAAGAAAATCGAAGCCTTCCACTCTGATTGCTTCAAGTAATTTGTCCTTACTTTCAAAATATTCATACAAAATTGGTGGGCTATATTCAATAACCTCAGCGATTTTACGAATCGAAACGGCGGTCCACCCATCCTCGCGGGCTATTTCCTTGGCTGTCTTGACGATATCGGAACGAACCTGAGTTCTCAGTCGTTCTCTTCGCTCTACTATTCCCATATTTCGTATTCCTGTTTATTAATTGAGATACAGTTGTATACTTTCAAATATAGTCATAACCTTCTTACATCTCAAGAAGATTTAAGCCCGGCAAGAAGTCAAACATTGATAAATCAGGAGGGAATATTAAAAAAGTATAGCCTCAGTAATTCAAAAACGCCAAGTTGAATATACGTTTTCGATCTAAAATTTTTTCTAAAAATTAAAAAAAACTTATTCGACCTTCCGAACCGATCCGTTTCTTTCAAGTCGCTCGGCCAGACGATAGTTGGCTTCCTGAGCACGGACCTTCGGAGTCGCCGGATCATATGGAATTTTCAAATTATTTTGATACAGATCCAGGCGGACTGCCTTTTGATTGTCATTCACATAATTTTTCAAAACCTGCCTCATCTGACCTTTCAGCACTTCATCAAGGATCGGGAAACATACGTCAATTCTGCGGTGAAGATTACGGTAAGTCCAGTCGCATGAAGACAGATAAATCTCATCATTTCCGCGGTTTCCGAAATGAAAAATCCGTGTATTTTCCATATACCTGTCCACGTGACGGCTCACCGTAATGTTGTCACTAATTGAGGGCAGCCCTGGTATCACGCCGCAACTCTCGCTAATAATCACATGAACCGAAACGCCGGCTTTACTCGCCTGATACAGTTTATCAATTAAAGTATGGTCCTGAATTTGGTTTAACTTAATCGTGATAAACGCTTTAAGGCCAGCATTAGAATTCCTGATTTCCCGATCAATCAGTTCAACCAGTTTTTTCTGAATCGTGAACTGCGTAACCTGTAAAAAGTTAAAAGGAAGATATTTATATTTTTTCGGTTCATCCTGCGTGTATAAATAGCCAAATAGTAATTCAAGTTCATTGGTTAGTTCGCGGTGACTTGTCAGCAATGCGTGATCCACAAATTCTCTGCTCGTTAATCTGTAAAATCCGCCTGTTCCCAGGTAAGCATACCGCTCCCAGCCTTTCTGGACTCGACGTTTTATAAGTGCCATTTTCGCATGAACTTTCAGCCCTGGCACACTGAAAATAATTTTGACACCGGCATCACGCATCTTCCGCGACCATTGCATATTTTCCTGAATATCCAGTTTCGCATTCAGTTCAACATAAGTCACAACACGCTTTCCGTTTCTTGATGCACTGATCAATGAATTTAGAATAAATGAGTTAGAACTGATTTTATAAAGCGAAACATGAATCTCTTTAACATAAGGATCAATGGCTGCCTCATTAAAAAGCCGAACTATCGGGTCATACGAATGATAGGGTAAATGTAAAAGCTGATCGGCGCGCTGAATGGATTCAAAAACGGACTCTCGCTCTTCAAAATCAATATTCAGAATTGGCCTCTGGTAAGGATAATCAAGCTTTCTTGAAAAGGAAGGAAAATTCAGAAAGTCCTGCATAAAAATGTACTGTCCCCGCTCATGGAATTCGTTCATGAGCATTCCTGCCCTGTGAGACAAGTATTCTTTAATATAAAGCGGCATACCCGATTCATAAAAAAACTGCATGGGCTGTACGAAATTTCGCTTTTCCAATTGTTTTAGTATCCTTTGGGCCGTTACCATCGGATACTCATCTTCAATCGTCAGCTCTGTATCTTTTTCAGCCCGTATTGCGTACGAGTCGATGACTTCATAACCTGGAAATAAAACCGGAAGATTTTCGCGAATGATATCTTCTACAAAGGCTACCTGCTTTTTTCCTTCCAGTTCCGGTAATTCCATAAACCGGCCAAATGGCTCTGTTGGGATATTAACGATTGCATACCAGTCGTCATCGGGTTCCTCTTTTCTTACTAGCTGAATGACCAGATAAAGTTCTTTTGATTCGAAAAAAGTCACTTTGGAATTTCTTCTTCCATCCAAAAAAACCGGCTGCAGATATCTGAAAAGCTTGTCGATGAAAAACTTTTTAAGAAACGGCAAGTGTTCCGGCGCAAACGACTCTTTGTAGTACAAATGCACTCCCTGATCATTTAAGGCAGGCAGGATTCTACTGACCAGGATCTCGTTAAATTCTCTTAATTGATTATCGACAGTTTCATAAACGTGTTCTAATAATGATTCAGGATAAACATTTAATTTTGAACGAATATCCTTACTCACCTCTCCCATTGCCAGAAGGTTCGGAATACGTACCCGAAAAAACTCCTCGATCTGATACGAATACTGCCCCATAAATTTCAGTCTCTCGCGAACCGGAACACTGTCGTCGTTCGCTTCAATCAGAAGTCTGAAATTATTGGATAGCCAGCTTAAATTAGTATCAAAATAGGGGTAGGAAACGTCAATCATGCAAAAATTCGAATTTTTTCTACAATATAATAAATGATTAAATGATACAAAGAGAGAATGACAGAATGTTGGAATTTTCCATCATTCTGTCATTCAGTCTGCATTCATATAAACTTTTTATTTCCCCCATTCATCGGGTTGAACGCGCCATTCGCTCAGATTTTCAACCTGTTCGGAAGTAACATATTCGTGCTCAACGGCAGTGCTTATCAGCGCATCGTAGTTGCTCAGTACACTTAGTTTAACATCTTTCTCTTTAAAATTATCTTCCGCAACTTTGAAACCATACGTGAATATTGCCACCATTCCAGCCACCTCTATTCCTGCATTTCTAAGCGCATCAACAACCTTTAACGAGCTTCCGCCGGTAGAAATCAGGTCCTCCACGATAATCACCGACTGGCCTTTTTCCAATCGTCCTTCGATCTGATTTCCCATTCCGTGTTTTTTCGGCTCCGGGCGCACATATGCAAAAGGAAGTTCAAGCACGTCCGCCACCAAAGCTCCCTGTGCGATTCCGCCAGTTGCAACTCCTACCACGGCGTCAACATCCGGATATTCAGATTTTATCAAATCGGCAAGTGCTTTTTTAATAAATGTCCGGGTATCCGGAAAAGATAACGCCACGCGGTTATCGCAATATATAGGTGAAAACCAGCCCGAACTCCATTGAAACGGTTTTTCAGGGCTTAGTTTTATCGCTTTCGCTTCTAAAAGTAATTCGGCAACTCTGCTCGATATGGGTGTTTCCTCTGCCATATTATTCGTTGGTATCGTCTTTCTTATTATTAGTAATCAGTAATTTATCAATTCTGCTTTTATCCATATCGATCACTTCAAAATCGAAATGTTTCCATTTAAATTTCTCACCGGTCTTGGGGATATTTTCAAGTACATGCAGGACGAATCCGCCTAAGGTATTAAATCCTATGAATTCTTTCCGTTCGGACTCCTGCATATTCAAATCAAAATACTGGATAAAATCATCGAAAGGAAGTTGTGCATCAATCAGGAAGGTTCCGTCATCTCTTTTTATGATCTCTGACTCTTCCTCATCCTCTTCCGAAATATTTCCAACCAGGGCATCCATGATATCATGCATCGTCACAACGCCAAGAAGTCCGCCATATTCATCAACTATAATTCCAAAATAAACCTTTTGCTCCTTGAATTTTTCAAGTGCCTGATAGGCGCGGTTGCTTTCGGGAAGATATACAGGCTCACGTAAAATGTCAGTCAAATCAGCAAGTTTTACTTCAAGATCAGTAGCTAAAAGATCTTTTATATAAATTAATCCTACAACATCGTCGACTGTATCGCGGCAAACCGGATAGATCGAATGTCTTGATTCCAGCACTTTCGCCTTGTTTTCTTCAACTGTATCTTCAACGTCCAGCCAGACAATCTCCTGACGGTTTGTCATCAGCGAAGTGATTTTCCGGTCGCCCAGCTGAAAAACATTATGTACAATTTCCTGTTCAATCTCTTCAAAAACACCGCCCGTTGTACCTTCCTGAATCAGGCTTTTTATTTCTTCTTCCGTAACAGAATTTTCACTTTGCTTGATATTCAGCAATCTGATTATTAAATCGCTGGAAAAACTGAGCAAGGAAATGAATGGTGCTGTAGCCACCGAAATCAAATTCATCGGCCGCGCCATAAATTTTGAAATCGCTTCCGGATTGGCCATTCCGATACGTTTTGGCACTAATTCGCCGAGCACGAGAGACAGATACGTAATCGCAACCAGCACCGTCCCCACCGCCAACGTATGTGCATAAGGCATTAAAAGTGGAATACCTGCAATTATTTGTTCAAAGTCAGCGGTGATATTGTCTCC
>Ga0247803_1000775_pt1 | contig 16968 bp, 16 predicted proteins | sample UWRJL014104B1_FD_180928 | JGI IMG/M metagenome (GOLD analysis project Ga0247803, IMG submission 180928) | Plant litter microbial communities from Arlington Agricultural Research Station in Wisconsin, United States - UWRJ-L014-104B-1 | ecosystem: Environmental > Terrestrial > Plant litter >...
CTCCTTGCCCTGGCGGTACTTGCGGGGTGTAGTTCATCAAAGACTATTCCCTATGAATCAAAGTGGAATGCACCTTTTTCGTATGTCGATGAAATTAAACCAGACCAGAAAGATCAGGCGTCAAGACTGGCATATGGCATAATTAACGACGAGCATTATTTATATCTGACCATGACGACGCGTGACCCGTCTACAATTCAGAAAATTTTGAGTAGCGGTTTGAAAGTCTCGTTCAGCCCCGAAGGCCAGAAGAAGGAGGCTTATTCACTGCTGTTTCCCGTTGTAATGAAGGAAGACAGAAAAGCTTTAAAAAGACTTGATACCGATTTGCCGAACAGCCTTGGACTGAACCTGTTGATGGATTCTTATAATAAGGAGGCCGTTTGGAAAGATAAACAAGGACAGCGTTTTATCAACCTTGTGGAGGCTGACGGAAGCATAAAATCGCATATCAGCATGGATAAAAATGGTGAACTTACCGAACAGATTGCTATCCCTTTCAGTCTTATTGCCATGAACCCAAAAGAATCCCCAAATCTTGGGATCAGCATTAAAATAGACGGAGCATCCTCACAGTCTGGCTTTTCTCCAAGGATCGGAATCGGTCTGGGAGGTGGAATTGGCATGGGCGGAGGAATGGGAGTGGGCATTGGTACCGGCAGCGGATATGGTTCCCGCTATGGTTCAAATGATCGTGGCGTAGATATCAGACTTCTGGTTCAGCTTGCACGCGGAAATGGTTGATTTTTTGTTTACAGTCTTTTGACTCCAACGCCCGCTACACAGATCAGCGGGCGTTTTTTTATAAAAAATTGGTGTTATTTGGTCGGCTGTAAACGAGCTGCATAACGCTGATGTTCAGCATGGCAAATGCAGCTTCACAATAGCACAAATAGTAAGTCCATTTCCGAATAAACTGATCGTCATAGCCTAGACTTTTAATTTCAGGCAGACTATCATTGAATTTGTCGAGCCAAGCTTTTAAAGTGTATGCATAGTGCAAACCAAATTCTTTCAAATCCATAAGGCTCATGTCGCCAGTCCGGTTAACGGACTGGTTAATAGCCGAAACCGAAGGTAATAAAGAGCCCGGGAAAATATATTTCTGTATCCAGTCGACGTTTTTCCGCAAACTCGTATAACGTGAATCCGGACATGTGATTACCTGTATTGCAAGTATCCCGTCTTTTTTTAACAAAGAATTACATTTCTGGAAATAGGAATCAAGGTATTGATGGCCAACTGCTTCCAGCATTTCTATCGAGACTATTTTATCAAATGAACCTCCAATATGACGATAATCCATAAGCAAAATTTGTATCCGTTCCGTCAACCCGGCCTGCGCTATACGTTCTTCTGCTAATTTTTGCTGTTCAACCGAAAGTGTAAGAGAAGTCACTTTGCATCCATAATTTTTTGCCATAAAAATAGCATTTCCACCCCAGCCGCTCCCGATTTCCAGTACATGATCCGAAGGCCGCAAATTTAATTTTTGGCAAAGACGATCATATTTTTCAAACTGCGCTTCTTCGAGTTTCATATCTTCACGCTTGAAGTAACCACTCGAATACGTCATCGTTTTATCAAGAAATGTGGCGAAAAATTCGTTGTTCAAATCGTAATGCTCCGATATGTTTTTCCTCGAACCGGCCAGCGTATTGGATCGTAAATGATGCGTCACTCTGTTCCAGACGCGCAAAATGTTCAATGCAAATGTTTGAGATTTGCTTCCCGAAACATTTGGCGCATTTTCAATATTTAAAAGTACCCACGAAATTACGAGTGTAATGTTATCCGTTTCCCAAAGACCTTCCACATAAGCCTCTCCGAATCCGATATCTCCGAACAATATCAGTTTTTTAAAAAAATCTTTATGAGTAATGCTGACGGAAGCATAAACAGGGTTTATTCCATCACCAAAAGAATATGTCTGTCCGTCAGGCAATGTTAATTTCAGCCTGCCAAAATGCATTTGCCTAAGCTGCCTGAATACCAGTTGCTGATATAAACCTGGTTTTTCAGCCGCCTGTGATTTTTGGTTGAGTTCTGAGCGGGTTTTTAGCATCGTAATAATGGGTGTCTTGGCAATTAGGAACTGTATGACCGGAAAACATCAGTTTGTAGTTCCGGGTTATCTGCTTTTTTTCGAAATGCTATTTTTTTTGTCCAAATCTTGAAAGCCTGCCAGTGAATCAGCCATGTTATCTGCATGGTAATCATCGGGATACTGAAAAAATAGCGGATCATATTTTTATCCGTCAGTGCTTCGCGTCTTCCTTTAAGGTTACTTAAAAAAAACAGCTCGCCGTTTTCATCGTAGTCATTTACTGCAATATTCAACTGTTTGTCAGGTATTTTTATATTAAAATCGAAATAACAATCCAGATCGATAAAGGGCGAAACATAGAAATTCTTGAACGTATTTAAATGAAATTTATCAGCTATAAGTGTTTCATTTCCAAGAAAATAAGCTTTCATTTCCTTGAACGTGTTACAAACCTCAGCAATGGAACAGACTGGATTTTCATGCTCATCATAACAGATGTAAAATGAAACCGGATTGAACTGATATCCAAGCGTACATAAATTGGTAAGCAACATAATACGTCCGTGGCCAATATTCACTCCGTGTTCCGCCAGGTACGTTGTGATATGTTCTCTTATCTTTTTTGACTTATCGGGCTTTTCTCTTGGTAATTCAAGATGATCAGCATCACGAAAATTGAAAAGATTAAAGCGATTTCGGCTTAGCCACCTTAACTTTTGGGCAATAAAATCAAGCTCGTCAAGATCCAGATAAAACATAAAAATATCGTAGTGAAATTTATGTTTTTTTGGATGAAGCCTGTGATGTGTCACACGCGCTTTATACAAGCAAGAATGTATTGTTTCAAGGTTCATGACCCATATACGACGAAATGATTTTAATAGATTGGTTCAATTAAACTTTTTGACTCTTTCAGGTTTTTACACAGATCGACGGCGCTTTTGAAGGCGTCTTCGTGGAAGCCATATTTGAAATAACTGCCACAGAAATAAACAGGGCCCGTTTCGTTCAGAAATTTCAAACTGCTTTGTGCATGAATTGCGGGAACGTCGAATAACGGATGATGGTAATCTATTTCTTTAATAATCTTCTTTTCGTTCAGGTCGTCCTGCGGATTAATTGAAACAAAATAATTTCGCTTTTTCGATACATTCTGCAGCAAATTCATCCAGTAAACGGTGCTTGGGACGTTCTCATAACGGTTGTTAGGAGCAATGCGGTAATTCCAGCTGCTCCACGCAAGTCGGGCATCTGGCATGACAAATTCATCTGTGTGAAGAACGGCTTTATTATATTGGTACTTGAATTTCGCAAGAACACTCGTTTCGAGATTTGTCGGATTTTCAAGCATTGCCAGGGCCTGGTCGGCATGACTGGCGATAATAACCCGGTCGAAAACCTCACTGGTTCCGTCAGATGCCAGCACGGTTACTTTCCCATTTTCACGTCTTATTTTAACTGCGCGGCGATTCGTATGAATTTTTTCCTTAAAAGGCCGAATCAGTATTTCACGGTATGACTGGCTGCCTTTGTCGAGCGTATACCACTGGTGTTGTGTGTTTAATCCAAGGAAACCGTGGTTTTTGAAAAAACGAATTAACGTCACCGCCGGGAAATCCAACATTTCTTTCATTGGTGTCGACCAGACGGCGGAGCTCATCGGAACCAGATATTTCCATAACAGATCATCACTGAATCTGAGCTCCCGGATGTAATCGCCGACCGAATAATTCTGATAATGCGGATCGTCGAGAATTCGTATACTTTCCGTGTTGAACCTGGAAATCTCTGCGAGCATTTTCAAGTATTTCAGACTGAAAATGTTTTTCCGTTGTGCAAATAAATGATTAAGGCTGGAACCGCTGTATTCCAGACCAGAAGGCTTATGCTGGACGCTGAACGACATATCCGTTGTTTTGACCGGCGCATTTATTTCGTTAAAAAGTTTAGTCAGGTTTGGATAGGTTTCGTAATTAAAAACCATGAAACCGGTATCAACAAAAACAGACTTTCCATCTTCATCTACGGTCACGGTGTTTGTATGCCCGCCGATATAGTCATTTTGCTCGAAAAGCGTTATGTCATCTGTTTTATGCAGAAAATGGCCACATCCCATTCCTGCAATTCCGGTGCCGATTATTGCTGTTTTTTTCATGAATGTTGTGTTACTGATTTGAGAAAGTACATCACGGCGTAGGTCGAGAGCTGCCCGCCAGGACCGTTTAAATTATAATCAAATGCGTGTGTGGCCCACGGAATTGTGAGCAGATAGTGCTTAATTTTATGTTCTTCAAGTTTAATATTTAATCTCTGGCTATGTTCATATGCAACCAGGACATCGTTTTTCCCATGGATCAATAAAGTTGGAGGCGACTGATCGGAGACAAACAAAAGAGGGGAGCTTCTTTTATAATTTTCAGGATGTGCCTGATAGGTACCTCCCAGATAATCTTCCATCACTTTCCGTGAATCCATAATCAGGGGATTCGACGGCAACCAGTATCCCCAAACCATATCCGCTGGTCCGTAAAAATCAATGACACCCTTTATAGCGGGATCATGCAATGTGTATGCTGATAGTAATGCAATCTGGGCGCCGGCAGAACGGCCAAGAATGATAAAATTTGTTGTATCTATATTTAGTTCAGTTGCTTTATTTTTCAAAAAAAACAATGCATCCGCAACGTCCTCAACAGGCGCGGGATTTTGAAAATCAGGAGCCAAACGGTAATTTATCGCCGCCACATTGTATCCTTTCAGCGCCAGATATTCATTCAGTTCCGGAAGCTGCTGATTATCTCCGCTTTTCCACGAACCTCCGTGAATTACCACTACGCACGGTCTGTCTCCTTTTTTCTGAGCGGGGTAAAAGTTTAGAATCAATGTTTTTGCCCCGTTTTTTTTATAACCCATAGGGTTATATGGAACTCGGATATTCCCGGCTAGCTGCCTAGCTGGTGCATAAGGGCTATCAATATCCGGATCAAAAGCCCCGAAGGCTGCCGTCAGCTCTGATTCCAGGTCACGACCAATGAAATAGGCGCGCACGTTGGTTGATAAAAAAAGCAGCATCGAAATCAGCGAAATTGCAGCTGTTGCTAAAGGAAATGTTTTGGATTTTAGATTAACTACTATGATAGCAAGCGTCAGCAGTACAAAGATTGAAGGATATTCGTCAACCACAATTGCCAGCAGCCAGAGATAAAAAGCCGGAGCAGGCAGAACAGCCAGCAGGGAGACTAAAAAAAGTATAACAGTTGAGACGATATTGATCATATCGCAGGCACTTTAAAGAAAAGATAATGGCTTACCATCCACTCATTTCCATCCTCAAAATTCCATAATTCGGCGCAGGACATGTAAAAGATCCGCCAGTATACCCACCATTTCAAAGCCTGCTCTTTTCCATAGGTTTGTTCAAACAGAGGCATGATTTTCGCCTGGTGTTTATCCATATTTGAAAGCCAGGCTTCGGAAGTTTTTGCATAGTGTGTGCCATTTATAAGCCACTGGTTCTCCACGTGCAAATCTTCGTTAAAATAAAGCAGAAGGTCATTGCTTGGCATAACGCCCCCCGTGAAAAAGTATTTGCTCATCCAATCGGTTTCATCCTTTACCTCAAAAAGCTATGCGTATTCTTTATGCGTAAATATATGTACAAACAATTTTCCGTTATCGTCAAGGAAGGATGCCACTTTTTTCATCAGCAGCTGGTAATTACGCATGTGTTCAAACATCTCAACTGAAACTACCCGGTCAAATTTTTCATCAGTTTCAAAAACATTGATATCGGCAGTGATCACTTTCAGGTTAGTAATATTAAGTAATGCAGCCTGCTGGTCAATGTGCTGTTTTTGAGTTTTAGAATTTGAAACAGCCGTAAATAAGCTACTCGGATATTTGGCGGCCATGTGTAAGGATAAAGAACCCCAGCCGCAGCCAAGTTCGAGAACGTTCTGTCCGTTTTCCAGTTCAGCCCTATGACAGGTTATTTCCAGCATATCTCTTTCAGACGTGTCGATATCAGTAACACCGGGTTCCCAATAACCGCACGAGTATTTAAGATTTTTGCCCAGACAATATTTATAAAACTCGGTGGGAACCTCGTAGTGCTGCTCGTTAGCTTCTGCGGTATTCACAGCTATTGGCGATGATTTCAGCATGTCAACAAAATTCAAAAGATGCTGGCGCTGTGCTTCCTGGCTTCCCTTATCTTCCTCCTTCAAACGTTGTTTCAAATATTTCCGAATACCCATCCGGATTAGAAAATCAGGAATCTGGTTTTGTTCCAGCAGCTTGTCATACCACATAGTTTTATAAGGCGGGTTAAAATGTTGTTTAAGCGATATACGCTATGAATTTTTAAATAGATTTGCCAGTAGCTAAATTTTCTGGGCCACCTGATTTTTCTTCTTGAACCACGGGAAAAACGCACTGGTGGACTTTTGATAAGCAGAATACAGCGCGCCTTTCGATCGTAAAGATTGTTGTTCTGTGGCTGGGATTCCGGTAACGTTGAACAGCAGGTATAAAATGACCGCAGGGCTAATCACTGAAATCAAACCATACGGTGAGCCAAGTGAGAAAACAAAATAAGAAACCCAGATCAGCCATTCAAAAAAGTAATTGGGATGACGGGAATAATACCACAAACCAGTTTCGCAGACCTTTCCTTTATTGTCGGGATCTTCTTTGAACAGATCAAGCTGCCAGTCGGCAGTCGCCTCGCCAATTATTGCAAATATCCAGATCGAAAAACCGATATACTCAAATATTGATAATTCCTGAACTTTGTTCTGGGTGACAATGAAAAACGGAGCTGCAAGCAAGACATTAGAAAATGCCTGAGCCTGAAAAAACCAGAAAAACTTTTTATCTGCGATGGGAGCCCAATCTTTTCGAAGCTGCGCATAACGGCCTTCTTCCTCATGCAAATGGCTTAGTACACGTTTGCCCAGATGTGTGCCAAGTCTTACACCCCAAATTAGTACCATCGCAGAGAGTATAATTTTTCTCGTCTGAAATCCATCAGAAAAAAAATATACGATTACCGCAATCACAGGAAAATTAAAAGACCAGAAAATATCTACTATTCCGGCGTTTTTGACTTTTTTAGCCCAAAGCCAGACGAAGATCATGATGACACCGCAAGTAATAAGCGATATAATAACAGGCAGCAGAACGGAATCACTCATGTCGTTTAGTAATAAGATCGAAAACGCCTTCTTCCGGCTCTAAACGGAATAATTCAATTAAAATATAGGCACAACTGGCAATGCTGCCCAGGAAAAACATCATAAAGAACCAGACAATTTTAGGGAGCATACCAGGCTCTTTATAGAAAATCCACAGGTAAATAATGAACGCGTTGGCATAAAAGTCCCATAATGTAGCCCGCATCCAGGGGATTGATCCGAGAAAATCCCACTCTTCAAATAGATTGCTTGTAAGACTGGTCGTGACTACAACGTAACATATCCACATCAGAATTATCGAAAAAATGATTTTTAGGGCTGTAATCATACGTGCAAATGTTAGAAAGGTTGTGCTAAACTGCGTACGATGGAGATTTTTATACTTTTTTCTTTACAAAAGCTGTCCCCAACACTATTAGTACGATTTTTTGAAGAATTCAGATTGAAAAGGGGAGGTATTCCCTAAAAAAGATGTTAATTTGAAGATAAAAGATTTGGGGTGAAGAGTAAACACATAAAAAAATATTACAGCTTCTTAAAGTTCAAACGCGACTTTACACGATTCAGTATCGATAAGGTGAAGAGTTACGAACTGGTGATGTTTTGGCTTAAAAGCATATTGAGCCGAAGCCAGTTTTTGATACTTTCAGGTATTATGGTCGGATGTACGGCTGGGTTTGCCGGTGTAGTTTTAAAGTCACTCGTCCATTACATACACTACATCATTACCTACAAAGTTCATTTTGAGGAACAGGTCTGGTTCTATCTTATTTTTCCTTTTTTGGGTATTGTGATTACAGCAATCGTCGTGAAATTGTTTTTCAAAGGCCTCGATAAAAAAGGAATTCCAGTCATACTGGCTGAGATCGCACAAAATGCCAGTAATGTTTCTCCCGTTAAAATGTATTCCCAAATTGTTCAGAGTGCTATCACAGTAGGTTTGGGAGGCTCTGCCGGACTGGAAAGTCCGATTGCGGTAACAGGAGCAGCGATCGGGTCGAATTTCGCACAAACGTATAAACTCGATTACCGTGAACGTACATTGCTATTGGCCGCCGGAGCCACGGCTGGAATCGCCTCAGCGTTTAACGCTCCGATTGCGGGGATGATGTTTGCTTTTGAAATTTTGCTGACGGGCGTCGTATTTTCAGATTTTATACCTCTCGTAGTTGCAGCTGTATGCGGAAGTTTGATTTCAAGAATTTTATTAAAAGAAGAAGTTCTCTTCCAGTTTCACACCCGCGGCGCTTTCGATTACCACAACCTTCCATTTTATTTGATATTAGGTTTATTATGCGGTTTTTACGCACGATATTTTCTTGTCATAACCAGCTACATCGAGGACTTTTTTCACTCGCTGAAACTAACAAAGGTTCGAAAGGCGATGGTTGGAGGAGCTATACTGTCCTTTTTGTGTGTGTTATATCCGCCCTTGTTTGGCGAAGGTTATGAGACGATAAAATCTTTTACAAATGGAGAGATAAAAGAGGTAATTGAAAACAGTTTTTTCAGTTTTATCGGATACCGCGAATGGGTAATTATCGTTTTTGTAGCTGTTGTCTGTTTGCTGAAAGCATTTGCTTCTTCGATCACAATTCAGGCAGGAGGGAATGGAGGGAATTTCGCTCCTTCACTATTCGCCGGTGGATCTTTGGGTTATGTTTTTGCACTACTGTGTAGCCAGGCGGGTATTGAAGGAGTTCCGGTCACTAACCTGATTCTCGTTGGTATGGCCGGAGTGATGAGTGGGGTTTTGTATGCCCCGTTAACCGCTATTTTTCTTATCGCAGAATCGAGCTCAGGATATGATCTTTTTATTCCGCTAATGATGGTTTCCGTAATTTCTTTTTTAATGGCCAAATGGTTTTCGCCCATCTCTCCGGACCTGGCAAAAATGGCAAGTCAGGGAAAAATCTTTACAAGGCAGCACGATCGAAATTTATTGTCACTTCTGCATACCCTTGACCTATTAGATAAAGATGCGCAGGTTATCAATGATAAATCTTCCTTTGAAGAACTTCGCGAAGTTTTGAAAAACGGCAAAAGGAACCTCGTAGCTGTTTTAAACGATAATTTAACACTGGTAGGAATAATAACGCTGGATGATTTAAGGCCAATTCTTTTCAGCCGTGATCTTGACAGTTCATTGACCGCCGGTAGCCTGATGCAGCAGCCAAAAGCAGTTATTATGGAAAATGATTCAGTTGTGACGGTTGCCAGCAAGTTTGATGAAACAGGTCTATGGCATTTGCCGGTTGTTAAGGTGTCAGGCGAGTTCGCAGGTTTTATTTCAAAGTCAAGTGTACTGAATGGTTATAGACAACTTCTGCAGGCGCATTCCGGATAAAAATAAATTCCTGTTAAAGTGATTCATTTTTCTTTAACAGGAATTAAGTTGTATGTTCTTTTTCAGTTATTTAGCTTTCCTTACATAAATATTGCCATTCATATTTTTCATCATCACCTCTTTTCCACCACCATTGACTTTGCCCTGAACCCAGTCGGAAATACTTACTTTTTGCATACCTTCATTTGACGTCCGGACTGTTTTCGGGACGGTTTTATCAACGTCTATATCAAAATCACTATATATTTCGCCACGATCGGATTTTAGTTTTACATCGAATTTTGAAGACGCGGGAAAGGTTATATCGACTGCACCGTTGAGTGTTGAAAACGCCATGGGTGCTGTCTGGTTAATTGCTTTAAAATTTCCTTTCAGATTTCCATTCACAGTATTTGCCACTACGGACCCCGAAACATTAGTAAGCTGAATTGCTCCGTTAACATTTGAGATTTCCATTTCACCACTTACATTTTCAATTTTTACATCTCCTTCGTTGACCGTTCCAACGCGCAGATCAAAATTCATTGGAACTTTGATCGTTAGATTGATCGGGTTTTTTGGGATTGCAACTTTGATACTCACGTTATTTTTTTCTTCCTCGATTGTTAGATCAAGCCCATTTCGGCCTGAGGAAATTCGCTTTAATCCTTTCGCAGCTTCGTCTTTTGAAACCTCATTTTTCTCACGTCCCTGTTTGGAGACGGCATCGACAATAACTTCTTTTCCGGCATATCCTACAATATGAATTGAGCCGCGTATTATTTTTACGTCCAGCGACCCAGGTTTTGACGGGTCAGTCAGCGCGACGGAAATTTGCTCTTTTAAATCGTTCTGAGCGACGACGTTGATGGTATTCATGCTTGTGGTGACAAATAAAATTATCGCCATTAATTTGTGGGTTTTCATATGATCAGGATTGTTTTTTTAAATAAATATTTCCATTGAACGTCTCAAATCTGAATGTTTTACCTCCATTGCCAATTCGTATTGAGGTCTCGGTATTGAGTTTGTAAATTGTTTTTCCCGGGCTGTTTTCCTGGTTTTTAACCACCGTTACGGGTAAAGTTGCGACATCGGGAAAATCCGTAAAAAATTCTCCGTTGAAACTTTTGAACTGGCAATCTGCTGAGAGGGTCTGAGGATAAGTTACAATCACATCACCGTTGAGCGTTTTAAACTGCGATTCACCCGGCGGAACAATCAGATAATTGGCCTCGACATTTCCATTGATGGTTTTTATATCGGAAGTACCTTTCGCATTGGCTATTTTAATAGCGCCGTTTACGTTCGAAACTTTCAAAGAGCCGGTCACATCTTCAATCGTGACATCACCGCCATTCACCGTAGAAACCAGCAGGTTCATTGAATAAGGAACTGTAACTGTAAATTCTAACCGAAAATCGTATCTGTTTTTGTCCCGGTTGCCCCAGTTTTTATTGTTGCGATTGGGTCTGCTATCGAAAGGTTCAGTGATGTAAGCAAGTACGCTATCATCTTTTTGTTCCAGATTTACTTTAAATTCCTGCTTGGCTGCTTCAAGCAATTCTTCATTTCCGGCAGAAAGTGTTTTGTCCACTTCCAAGAGAACCTTGTCGCCGTCGTAGCCTTTCACTGTGATAAATCCATTTATATTGTAAATGGCTAAAACATTGTTTCCTGACGCATTTGAGATGGAAAAATCCTTGCTGATATGTTCTTTGAAAACGGTCTTTTGTGCTGGTGCTTGGGTACAAGAAAGTACCAGTCCCACCAGAAACGGGATCACTATTTTTTTCATGGCTGATAAATTGATTTTTGGTTATGTAAGATCTTTGATCGTCTGTTCGATTTTATTCTTCACCAGTTCATTCAGGTCATCCTGGCGAAGCATCTGTTTAAAAGCTTTGATGGAACGTTTTTCCTGCAATTTCACCATGACGTCGGCAAGCGCAACCTGTACCATGGGTGAGTCTTGTTTAGTCAGTGAATGAACCAGTTGTTCTCTCACCAGAGGGTCATTGGCAAACTGGGTGATGGCTTCCAGGGTTACCAGCCGCACGTTCACATTCGGGTCATTATTGAGCGTGGAAAAAAGCGCCTCGATAACTTTTTCATCCGCATGAGTGATATCATTTGTATAACTAACGGCACGCAGCCGTTCGGTAGCTGACGGATTCTCTATTAAGGTCAGCATCATCACCTGACGCATTTCCTGAATCTGATTTGCAAGTGTGTCAATCTGCTCCGTATACGCCGTGGATGCTTTTTCGTTACGGTTCATTCTGAAACCGATAAGCCAGCCCAGACCAACAAGTAAGAGGCTGAAAGTCAATTGAACGGTCCACTGTGGTATGATAAATTGCCGGACTGCCTGAACCAGATTTTCGAACGAGTACCTGTCTTTTTGTTTAATGCTGCCTTTATATTCACCAAGCATGCTGTTGAAATTGGCACGCATGGATTCGCTCGGAGCCTTCACCTTAGCTTCTCCCATCATATCCCAAAGCAGCTTGTGCTCGTTAAATTCCTGCTGACAGTCAGGACATCCTGCAAGATGTTTTTCGATTCTGATCTTTTCGGGGGCCGTCGACGGTTTATTTAACCAATCCGTGAACTGTGCTTTTGTATGGTCACAAGTCATGTGCTTTCCTTCGATTTTCATTACTTAAAAATACCTTTTTCAATTCTCCCAAAGCCCGGTGTACCCTGACCTTCACCGTCCCTTCGGTGATGTTAAGGATACCTGCAATTTCCTCGTATTTTAATTCCTGAAACCTGCTTAATACCAATATTTCCCGATGATCTTCGCTTAGTTGCGCCATAGCTCTATGCAGAGATTCGGCATCCTGCCTTTTTTCAAATTCCTCGTCTGCCGGGTTTCCGCCTGCAATCCGATCGGCCATAACGTGCACATCCTCATGATTTTTTGACTTATTTTGTTTGATTGAATCGTTTAGAACATTTCTTGCCAGGTGATACATCCATGTTCTGAATTCTCCCTCACCCGTGAAAGTATGACGGTATTTCAGCATCCGGTAAAATACATTTTGAACAATATCTTCACTCGTTTCGGCAGTTCCTGTCATGTGATAAAGGAATGAAAACAACGGACGATGGTACCGCTCGAAAAGCAATCCCATCTTGTCAAGGTCTCCGGACTTTACACGGAGCATCAGCGAATTATCCGTTAGTGCGCTCAATCAATTATCTTATTTTTTGTGATCTTAAAGTGGAAACTGCGAACCCTTGAAAAGGTTACAAAGCTTTCGTCAGAATTTACATTTATTTTTCAATTAAATTTGTAATTCTCTGATAATCAATAGAAAAATATGGAATTATATTTATTATTTTTTATCGTCAATATAATCAGCAGGGAAGATTGAATTTTTAGAAGGCTGCAAACAAAAATCCCCGGCAAATTGCCAGGGATTTTTCATAAATATTTTCTCACCTCAAATACGATAGGTATTTGACATGTTACAAAAGTCAAAAAGTTATCTTTATTAAATAATGACCATTGTCAGTTTTGCGTACTTTTTTTGACTAATTACGCTTTTCTAACTGTTTTGATAAGCAAAAGCAAATTCCACGGCAAAATCCTGCAAAGTGGTTTTGGTTGTATTATCAGCAGTCCGTACAAAGTCAGCCAGATATGATCCGGAATTCAGACCATCGAAAAGCTGGATATAGCCCTCCGCAATCTGTGGAGGAACACCTGCTCCAATCATACCTTTTTTAGCATCCTCTGCCGGATACTGGACGTACTGAAGTTCTGGCAGGCCGATCGCTTCTCCGAGTATTGACGCTACTTCTTCCATGGTATAATCTTGTGCGCCACCAATAAATTCTCTTGAAAATCCTTCGAAATTTAATTCCAACAGACGCTTGGCTGCTACTTCGGCAATATCACGCGTATGCGTTAATGGAATTTTCAGATCTTTCAGTAATGCATCTCCAAATGACCCGAGCCCCTTGATCTGAGGAATATATGCATAAAGATTTTCAATAAAATAACCTGGGCGCAGAGCGAGAACGTTCAAATTCCTGACATTCTGGAGCTGTTGTTCCCACTCGCCAAGACCACTAACCGGACCAGCCCCGAAAGGGGCGAGCTGCGAACCCATCGAGCTCAGGATCACGACATTTTTTATGGCTGCGTTTTCTAAGGCATTTGTGATATTGGTACCAATTCTACGTTGAAATGCTCTCCATGACTCATCGATGATCCAGATAGGAGGAATAAGTGCATAAACCGCATCCGCACCCTGGAATGTTTTTGTCAGAAAAGTTTCGTCTGACAAATCGCCAATTGCTGCTATTGCTCCTTTTTCAACTAAGTGCTGGATGTTTTCAGTTTTCCGGGCAATAGTAATTACCTCATGTCCGGCGCCTAATAACCTTTCCGCCACTATTTTTCCTGTGTGCCCGCTGGCACCTGTGATTACATATTTCATAGTTTTTGAATTTACATACATACTGGTTGGTATGTATTTTGGTAAAAAAATTATTGTTTGTAAGAATTTAAAATTTGAATTAACTGAGCAATACAGCTTTTAAACTTTGTATAGCTGTTAAACGATTTTCCAATCGTATAACTTCCTTCCAGAGAGGCTAATATAAAATAAGCGAGCGCGTCCGGATCAACCTCTGGCTTAATCGTTTTATTCTCTAACCCGGCTTTTAGAGCCGCTTTGATTAATTTCCGCTCATCGTCAAGAATTGCCGAAAGACGTTTATTAAAACCCTCATCCAGCGGAGACATTTCCTGAATGAGATTGTTTAACGGACATCCTAAATGAATCGTTTCCTGAGTTGAATATCCTGCAATGATGTTCAGCGTTTCAGCGATTGCGTCGATAATATGGATGTCATCGCGAACAAGATTTATCCATGCCTGCTTATAGCCCGGTGCAATCAGCTCATCAACAATGGCGTAACCAACGTTTAGCTTATCTTTAAAATAATGGTAAAATGCACCTTTGGTAATACCCATTTGCGCAATTACCTTGTCCGTGCGCAATCCCTGAAAACCATGCAAGCGCATCGCCTCAAAATTTTTCTGTAAGATTTCGCCTCGGGTGTCCATGATGCAAACCTACATACTTGTTGGTATGTTTGCAAGTTTTTGTCAATTTTATTTTTTCCTAAAATGAAAATAGTGGATCGTTTCTGTTTTTGTGGCAAGAATTTGTGAGTCGTAATGAAGCCAGCCATTATTTTCCATATAATTTATGACATGGGTTACTGAGTTAAAATTCAATCTTTTTCCGGTTAGTTTTTCTGTAAATCTTTTAGTTGCCTTTCGTTCAACTTGCCCGTAGTCAACCGAAATATCTTTATCTCCAAAGATCTGGTCGATATTTTCTATTTTTACTGTACATACTTTTATGCTATCGATTGAATTGATATCAACACCGGAAACAACAATTTGAGAAAAAGAGGGTAGAGTAGTAAAAAGTAAGATTGAAAAAATTAAAGTTTTCATGTGCCAATGATAAGTTATCAGAAAAAAAATAAGCCGTCATTTTTTAAATGACGGCTGTATGAAAATTTACAGGATTGTTAATATTCGTTCGAGTTCATCATTTGTGAAGTCCTTGTTATTAAGACAAGACAATGAGTCAAGTAGCTGGGACACCCGGCTGGCCCCAATAAGTACGGAGGTTATTCTCGGATCCTTTAATAACCAGGCAAGCGACATCTGTGCCAGTGTTTGCCCTCTTTCCAGAGCGATATCGTTCAGTTTTCTGATTTTTTCAATCAATTCCGGAGTTACCTGATTTTCCTGCAAAAAACCTTCCGGTTTGGCGGCTCGCGAATCGGCAGGAATACCTTTTAAATATTTGTCGGTCAAAAGTCCCTGTGCCAGAGGAGAAAATGGAATGCACCCAACACCCTCGCGTTCCAGTACATCGAGTAATCCGCCTTCTACCCAACGTTCGAACATGGAATACTTCGGCTGATGTATCAGACATGGCGTCCCAAGGTCTTTTAAAATGGCAATTGCTCGATCTGCTTCGCCGGCCTGGTAATTTGATAATCCAACATAAAGCGCTTTTCCCTGACGAACAATCAAATCCAGTGCTCCCATCGTTTCTTCCAGTGGCGTATCAGGGTCCGGGCGATGGTGATAAAATATATCGACATAATCGAGTCCCATACGTTTCAGACTCTGATCCAGACTCGCAACCAGATATTTTTTTGAACCCCATTCTCCATATGGACCGGGCCACATCAGATACCCTGCTTTGGAAGAAATGATCAATTCGTCACGGTAAGACGCAAGATCCTTTTTCATGATCAGGCCGAAATTTTCTTCCGCAGATCCTGGTGGCGGACCGTAATTATTGGCGAGATCAAAGTGTGTAACGCCATGATCAAAGGCGGTTGTCAATATGGATCGGTAGTTTTCGTAAACATCAACACCACCGAAATTATGCCATAACCCTAATGAAATGGCAGGAAGTTTCAGTCCGCTTTTGCCACACCGACGGTAAGTCATCTGCTCGTAGCGATCCGGGTCAGCTAAATAAGTCATTACGTTTTAAGAAAAAATTAAAGATTTAAATCAGTGCGAAAAGATAGCCGTTTTATTTTATCCCGTGAAATTAACTTTCGGCAAAGTCTATGATTATGGTCGAACATGCTTTAAAACGGCTTGTTTTAACAACCATTTCGGGGATTCTATTAAAAAATCCGTACATTCTTTATAGATTCACAATTGAATCAGATTTTTGTAAAAACGACCGTTCAAAGCCGTTCTGATAACACGCAATTAGCCATTATTTCAATTACCTTCCAGATATGGATTTATTTTTAGTAGTTTTTTTTCTAATACAGTTTATCCGTCAACGACTCAATACTGCGCTGGTTTATAAAGAGTGGGACAAAAAGCTGCTGCTTGCCCGATCTATCGCCATCGGCTTGATTGTGGCATTTTGGATTTTTAATAAATCTCAGCTTGTACAGTGGCTATCCTATCCGTTAGTAGCTTACATTCTTTATGTCATTCACAAAGAAAAGGATTTTGAATCCATACGGAGCACCGTACAATCTTTATATCCGTACGTTATAGTAAGTTTTCTTGGAGATTGTTTTGAGCTTGTAGCAGCAACGCAGTACAAAAGTTATCGGAATTATTTCGAACTGGCCAAGGGTTTTTCTTTTTTATGGATGCTTGCTCTTTGGTTTAACTTTCGGAAGCAGCAGAAGGTTCTGGAAAAAGAAAGAGAGGAGCAAAAACGCAAGGACGAGGAGAATGAAGCTAAAAAAACTTCACTCGAATATCTGGTCGCTGAACGTACGCAGGAACTGACGATCCAGACTATCGAGCTCCAACGGGCGCTGGATGAATTAAAGGCAACTCAAAATCAACTTATTCAAAGTGAAAAAATGGCTTC
>Ga0247803_1000776_pt1 | contig 16968 bp, 22 predicted proteins | sample UWRJL014104B1_FD_180928 | JGI IMG/M metagenome (GOLD analysis project Ga0247803, IMG submission 180928) | Plant litter microbial communities from Arlington Agricultural Research Station in Wisconsin, United States - UWRJ-L014-104B-1 | ecosystem: Environmental > Terrestrial > Plant litter >...
ATGAATGGGTAAAAGCGGGTAAATCACCTTCGGGCGCTAGCCCTCGACTCAGTGGCCGATTCTCCGGACTTGGCCACGATCTTCGCATGGGCTTGAATGGAATCAAGCATTGGAGGCGTACGGGCTTGCTGCACATGGCTTGTGAGTGGCGTTTTGATACGAGCTCGATCAAGCCGCGCGAGATCCCGCTGATAGCGACCCCCGGGTCAAGGGAACTCAGATTCGAGGCCGCGGGGCGCGTAGTGTAAGCCAGGCGATGCCAGGTTCAGCCTGTCCAGCATCGTGGCTGTTGGGAAACATGTAGATGAACAGCTAAAGAGCGCAATTTTGGGTGTTGGCATCTGATTCGGCTCTGGCCAAGAGCGATGCGCGAGTCTGTACGGGAGTCGAGCGACGCAGAGCCCATGGCTATACAGTCGATTCTCATTTGAGTCTGCCACAAAACTCAAGCCTTGCGAACGAGGCCCCAGCGTCGCCATAGGAAAGACGGCACGGTGCTCCGTCGTCGACAACAGCGAGGCGTGACTGCGTGATGGACCGTCGCAGGCAGGACCACGCCTGACCTGGCGAGACCTATTTTGAAAGTCACACTGACCATTCGGGGCTAGACGATATCGTGGCGAGGCGTCGTGCTGAAGCGACGTTGGAGGCGATACCCCAAAGGATCATGTCGCGTGGTGGTAAGCCTTGCTGGCGCCATCGGCAGTACCAGTACGGGTGGTGGAAAACACGGGGGACGTGGCGTTAACGCTCGCTAATTCAGAGATGCAGAGCAGCCACCCGCCTAACGCACGTGACCCGTGCTCTCACGGAGGCATCTCGAGTAAGTTCTCCATGAGGATTGGTGGTTCCATACTCAGGGGCGTCGGATCGCAACAATGTCACGCTTAGCCGCAACGGCATCAGTCCCAGGTCTGCGGGTGTCCAGACGAATGTTGGGACTACTGGGCAATATCGAAGGACCCGGGAGACTGATCAGCAGCAGCAGGGTCGCGTCTATCGTTGTCTGGATTGATGAGATGCTTCCCAACATGCTTTGCCCGCGCACGAAGTGTCGGGCCTGTTTCCCGATGCTGGAGTTAGATTTGTCGTGAAGGTAGAGATGGGAGCTAGATTCGATAATTCGTATAGTTTGACCTACGCTGCTCCTTCGTGGCTTCTTACAACAACTCTATCGATTGCCACAACTGAGCGAGGTATCCAACGACTCGTCTTCATTCGAGACGCACAGCTCGCGTGATGCGCTGCAAGCGATCCTTCTTGATGAGCACGCGCGCTCACCTCTTCTTTCGACGCCCGCCCTTCCAGCCAATCCCTTCACGCCTCAAGGCGCGCACTCATTGTTCTCGGCAATGTCCTTCCTCTTCCCGCTCGACAAGCTCCTCTTCCCGCTCTCCAGTGTGGCGGGTGTCACGCCATCCACGCCAATACCCTCCGCAGTTCCCCAACCCTCCTTGGCGACCCTCCTACTCCTCTTCACGACATCGCCTTCGTAGAACAGCCAGTCCAGCTCTTCGAGCGTGAGGTTGATTGTCGCTGGGTAACAAAGGTATTAGCCCAGCAAAACCCGTTAGCGATGATCCCGATCGGACCATGCGATAACCACCGGCTAAAGGGAGATCAAGACTGAACACCAATGGAACGAAGGACAGGTCTAGGCACATGAAGATGAGATATCCCTCCATTCGAGGTTGTTCAAGAGCGTGGGAGTGGTCATGACCACAAAGAAAGCCAGTTTACTTTAATGCCAACGGCCGTTCCTTTGGCGCGCATATGAAGCGGCAAGATCTCCGGGACGTATACCCAGGCAGCCAGGGTATACAATTGGCTGTCGCGCCGAAGATGAGCATTTACTGGTTCGCAGCATTAGCGTTCACGTCATGACATCGCATGAAAGGTTTGGCACTGCCGGACGGTCGCTCACCGTGAAAAAGAAAGTCTAATCGCAATGTCAGCACCGGCTATTGACGAGCGGGTAGTGGCTCAAGGCAAGACTCACTACACTCGCAGAGGCTGTCGATCTTGCCACGCTACCTCCGCGGCCCAGAAACGAGAGGAGAACGGAGACGAGCATCATGGATATGCCGAGCCCAAACGATCCCCACATCATAGGCTTCCGCCTGCCGATGCGGTCGAGAAAAAAGGTGGGGTACAGCGATCCGATGAAAAACCTGTAGATGTTAGCTGCCGTGCCGTGTGAATACAACGACCGCAGGCTGAAGTATCGGAGCTTCCGATGCGAGGCTTATTCCGAGCCGCTCGCCCATTTGTGTAGCCGGTCGGTACTCACATGAGATTGATAACGCTACCGAGCAGGAGCGACAAGTTGCGCGTGAGGCCAACCAGGAGTGTTAGAACGCTACGACGAGATTAATCCCTCCCGAAATGAAGTTTTCTATCTCCAGCTCTTGCCGTTGTCAATCATACTGGGAGCCTCTTCTCTTCCTGGCAACCAACGTCCGTCCCTTCCCGTTTCGCATCCAAAAAAAGAGACGGATATACTCACAAACGCAAAGAACTTCTGACAAGCAATCAGCAACCTCCACGCCACAATACCGCCAATAAATCTCATAATCATCCTACTACGCAATCTCACGCGGGAATGTTGGAATCTAGGGACAGCGCTCTTGCAACAGTGCGCAATTCTGTACCGTGGCCGGCGAGTCACAGTGTAATAGTGATTCGGTCAGACTGGAATGGGTAATCCGGGCGCGATGTTGGGGTGTTTAGCTGACATGTAGGGATTGTGGAGGTGGGTTGTGCGAAGAGAATCCGTGGCGTATCAGCCGTTGACGACGTGAGGGGAATTGCAAGGTCACCGGTCGACTTCTCTATCACCATCCCTGTCCACATCCTTACTTATGCACGATCTGCGAAGGTTAGTACTCGAAATTTGAGCCGTGAACAACGGTATCTATAACACAACCTCAGATGGTCGTTCGATTTTATACAAGCAATGTCCACCCAAGGCATCAAGCTCATGAATTGTCACAAGGCGCTCCTAAAATCCCCCATCCTACACCTCCAGTTAGCCTTCCACTATTTTCTTTTATCCCAGGTTCCTCCACCGACTGTGCAGCATCTTTCATAGCGATCACATCGTTCATCACAGGTGACGCGACCGATATAGTCGACACCGGCGGGTTCACGATGGCGACCACAGTGATCGGGTTCCACATTGGAGGAGGCGGGCATAAAGTCCTTCTGGCATCTGGAATCCATTCGATGGCTACAGAGGGTATAACATACCATCCACGCCCTACAATGCTGACGCAATTCCCCCCGCTGTTTCTCGAGCGTTCGTGGTGCAACATTAAGTTTGCTGTGTACCGATTTACAGGGGCGTTTAATACTTCTTGCCAAATGGCAATCTCCATACCGTCTTCTTAGAGCTGTATAGTAAGCGATTTAGTAGCGTCCAGCACGTCTGGCAAGCCCCTTTATGATAGAATCAAAGAATCCCAAATTCTGGTCTTAATTCCGGCTCACGCTCGTTCTTCTGAAGTGGATGCAGACTCTCCTCTAGCTCTTCCATGGAGCAAGACGGTAACGGCGGCGGAAGGAGAACTCGAGGCGGCACCAATTCGAACCATAACATCCTTTCATGCAAGGCTCGTAGCTGAAGTTGATGCGGAGAACTAAGCTGCGCATAAATGTAACGGGTAGTAGCACGCCGTTATCCTCAGGCATGAGAAGTAAGTCAGCGAAGCTGAAGGTGTTGTGGAGCTAAATGTTATCGGTTCGCTACGCGGTCTCGCACATCTTGACGGTGAGTTTGCGTCCGACTCACGACTCGACCTGGACAACCAGATCTCGCGGCGTCGATACATGATGAGGGATGTTCTGAGTACGTGTATTTTTAGTCGCAACCCGCGGAGATAGCCTCAGGTAGAATTTTTAAGTTCAGATAAGAGCGCTTTGAAACTCATAGCGCAAAAGGGCGGCAGAGGATTTGGCTGCTTAAAGTGATTGGGTTTGCGTTTCCCTCTAAGGTAGACGTGGGTCAGCGTCCGTCAGATTCGATACAGGATCTTAAGGAGTCACGTGAGCATGAACTTCTTTCCAAACGGCCATTTTCTTACTCTCTATCCAATCTTGTGACCTCGACCCGGGTCTCCTTCATTATGTATATGAGTGAGCTTGTCATCCCGAGCCAGACTCGATGGCACTCACTGCTCGATAGCAGAGTCGCGACTCTTCAGATCACTTTGAGACCGATCGTTAGCTGGCGTAACAGTCTGCCTTACTAATACGCTACCTTCACGTGCTCTGCCATGTCAAATACAAGTTCTCCCAGCTCGTTCTTCTTTGCATCGGCGCAATATCGCTCTGCTATGGTCCTTCGAGCCGATTTGGTCTACTTCTAAAAACCACGTCTCGATCTAAATAGCGGTGCTGTGGATTGGTGCCGTGTAAAGTGGGTTTGATTGGTCTGGTTGAAACCTGTAGGCTGGAACACTTTGACCTTGAGGGCTTAGGTGCAGCGTCGTATTAGAGACGGGGATCATAGGCCGTTGCACGTGCTGTTGAGCGAGACATAGCATAGGACCAAAACGTGAATCAGGCGTACGACGCTTCTGTTTGCAAGAAGTCGCCTATATGGTTGAGTTCAGACTGGTGCTGCAGGTCAAGCGTCGTGTGGCTGGAAAGCATCGCACGGAAAAAGCTACACGACAGCTGAACGAGTATTGAAAGGCGTGCCCTGAAGAAATTTATAATTTTGCTAGTAATCCCAATCTACTGGTCTTTTAAACTATTAGTTAAACATAGTTCGTAACGCTGAGATCACTCAAGCCTTTCCACTACTCCCACAAATATCCATCCACCTCTCTGTCTCCTCCTGCAAGACATCCATCCCATCATCGATCAATTTTACCAACGGGTAATTCGCAGCGTTCTTTCTCAGGTGCTCATTCCACACCTCCAACAACAGTTTATTGACGTTCAGTTTGATAGCGCCACTCTGGATGCACTTCTTCATTAAGTCGGGTGGGAAATCGTTAGTACCGTGAAGTGCGATCAAGACACGGTTGTTGATTTGTACATTGATGGCAGCGAGACGGTCGAAGTCGATTTGGCCAGGTTTGGGTCCTGCGGCCCCGTAGTCACCGTGTACGTTGCCTACTGAGGGAGCCAGAATGTCGACCTCAGCGGCGATGAAGTTATCGACGTCTTGTGGTGTTGTAAAGAGTGCTGCGCGTCATCAGATCAGGAAGTAAGACTATGTATGCCGGCTTGCAATGTCCAAACGAACCTTCCAAATCTCCCGTGTCGGCGATGCCATCTTCGCCTCCTTCAATCCTGCCGCTCTCAGCTTCCACCGCGATTCCTTTCACATGGCACTCCTTCGCAAGGATCTTCGTCTTCTCAAGGTTTTCAGCCTCGTCGTAATGCGACATATCCACCATTACCGAGTCGACCGGCAATGTTGCAATAATCTCACGGATCTGCTCGACATTTTGCGCGTGGTCGATGTGCAAGCTCAGTGGAACTGAGGCTGTCTTGACTGCGGCGGCGGCAGCATGTGCGAGGGTTGGCAATTGCTTAAGGGTGGAGGGAAAGATTTGTATGATCAACGGAGAGCGTTTAGATTCTGCGGCGCGGACGAGAGCCGTGAGTTGTTCAACATTGTAGCTGAAATTCGTTAGATACTCCAACGAAGCGTAGGATGCATGTCATACGCGATGGCCGCGAGGACGCCGTATTTGCCTGCTGCTGCCGCGTCCAAGATCTGGAGCGTACGGTTCTTCGATGTTGGTGTCATTGTTGCTTTGGCAAGATCCGAATTAGAATTCGCAGATATGACTTTAGAGCACTCGAAGCGATATTACAACGAACTCACGGGGGAAGGAAGAGAAGAGCGGTGATGGCGTCCAACCTCGGAAAGCTCGCGGAACAGGGCGCCAACGCGTTCCGAGCTCGCACTTCTTCACAGAAGTAGTCCTATACGACGAGAATCTGTATTCCCTGTTCGTATCGAGGAGGATTTCCGTACGTTAAGCTCCTAATCTGGGGTGCGATTGGACTGCCTCGAGACGAGACAGTGACACCAAGCGAGGCGGGGAAATCGGATCGCGCCTGAAGCGTCGGGCCGAACCCCGCAAGCCAACCCCGCAAGCAAACCCCCGTCCGTAACTTCTAACCGACTCATGAAGCGACTCAGATGATGGGTCGTGCGCGGAGATATCCGACGTTGTGTTGCGCGGCTACGCGCTACCACACGCATGATGGCATCCGGTCAGCGCCAGGGGCAAGCTTGCATTTAGAGATTTCTATATAGTTGAGGCTCGGACATGAAGCCGAGGGGTTGGAGAATGCAAGGAATTGCATAAGCGCATATCAATGGGTATACAGCGTCTCAAGTCTCATAGTTCAGCTCGCCAATAGCTAGAGAGATCGTCAAGAAGGGTCTTTGGAGGGAACTTCGTTACGTCCAATGTCTTCTCAAGAAGGTGCAGTATGGCAGCTTGCTTTACTGGTGTTTGTACGCAAAGCCCAGCTGAAAACGGTCAGTAATTGTGTACACATGCACCCAACCAACTTTAAGCATGACGACTTCGAACGGGAAGCAGACTTACCCGCGTAAAGAGCTTGATAGTTGACGAAAGCGCTAGGTAAATCCTTTCCTTGGTGCATGACAGCAATGCCACATATCGTTTCCACGCTTTCATCTAGGAAACGTTGTCTTTGCCGGAATGCTTGCATCCCTCCGATCGAAGGTTGGTTGATGATGACGATGATTCGCGCAAAGTGGAACATCTGAATGGCGGCCGCGTAGGACGGTGGATGGATCCAAATCGGTACGAAAAGCACAGACTCGGTCATTGGCAGCGTGTAAATGGGATTGAACGAGGATGGCAGGATCCGACACCAGTCGTCGAGTGCCTGAAGGAGCTTGTCGCCCTGATCGATGCGGATAGACATGTCGTAATGCTTCTCGTTCGCAGCGAAGTCGACGCATCTTGCGCAGATGTACACAATGCGCGTGGCGAGCTCATCTGGTGTCAGGTCGACCAATCTTTTGGTTGGTCTCCAGATGGTCAAAACTCGTCGATTCTCGCGGAAAGCCACCCAGATGTCTTGTCGAAGCCACATCCACCAAGCTGCCCTACGAAGGCCATCCCTTGATTCACCATTATTATCTTGAGATCGCTGAATCCAGAAGATGCCCCGCAAGTGCCTCTCCCAGCCTCCATCGCTGTACCTGCCTGACGCGTCGAACATCTCGTAGGTGCTGATCAATATAGCTGTCGAGATGATTTCGCTTGACTTCGAATATGAGGGATACAGCAAATTCTGTGATAGATAGTGGAGCGTCTCGTAGTAGTACTGGGTCGCGACCTCAAGGAGAGGATTGTTGAGTCCGCTTTCAGAGACACTCGACCCAGGCGTTTGATCGCTCAGACAAGCGTTGTGTACCTGAGGGTCTGAATGAAGAGCCATATGTCGTGCTGCCACAGCCAGTAAAGATCGTAGCAACCCAACATTGTGGATGGCCAGCTTAGGAACGGCGCTCGAAAATTGCCTTAGCGGGTCGAACAGATCTAATATAGGACCGACGGCACTGACGAAATGCTGGAAGAGGCTCAGTTGATCATTGCTAAGTGGGATGACCCCTGGTGACCTCCAAGGTTCCTGGACGAAAACTTCGCGGTCAGGCGAGCGGCGTTGAGGGTCAACGTCTGGTTCTTCGGGGACAGGGCTCTGCCTCCGAGACAGGCACGTCTGATCAAAGCCTAGATTGTGTTTTTGGATGTTGTTGATGGCATCCTCGGCAAGTAAATCATACCACTCGAAAGGCGCAGAGTTAGGCGACGGCAGCGATGTGGTCAATGTCAACGGCGACAGATCAAAACGCAACTCTGGGGATTGGGCAAACAGCTGCGGGTCGATGTCTCCGCCGAGAGACTTCCGCGTCGCGGGCGATTCAGCGACGACTGAAGCCGTAGTTTGCACAGGAGAAGTTGTCTGCTGGGATCCGCCTTGCTCGCTCACGTTGGGTGCGTCCGGCGAATCAGTCGATGGCAAGTACATGCACTCTCGCTCGGACTTGACGCATTGCTTGCAACGCGGCTTCGTCTCGTCGCATTTGACTCGTCTCTTGCGACATGTGAGGCTGCATTGCGTTAGTCTTTGTTTTCGTAAATTTCGTGCATCTCGATGGCGAGAGTTTGCGTGTAGCGAGATGTCAAAGCATAGCCCGCAAGCGAACGCACACCCTATGTACGGCTGTGCGGCATAGGTGCATGCTGCAAGGGCAAAGTGTTTAGCATACCAGCCGGTAGTAGTTCGCAAACCACGTGCGCGGGACGGACGGGGTTTTCGAGGTTTGTGAACACCTGTCGGTGGAGGCATTCTGCTTCACATGCTTGGATGGCTTCGCGTCGAGGGGGCAAGGAGAAAAGGGGTGTTCGCTTCGAGGAGTATGTGGGCAGAAAGATGGGGTATGCGCGGAGTCAGCTGGGTCCGGTTGGTGCCGCCTAACTTCTCCACCTTCTGGGCGCGGCATCTGGGCGCGGAGAACGACGCCTGACGGCCTTGCGCACGCTCTCTCCAACGGCGAGCATGAGGTTCGAGGGTAGCGATCCTTTTCAAGTGGGGATGAGAAGGGAAGAGATGCGGCTGCTGTAGTGAGGGTGGTGAGACTGAGCAATGGCGTTCATTGGTCACATGCTGATTACTAATCGCCACCAACTTGACGCGTCGCGACGCGCCCTCGGTTAATGTCAGCCCTCTCAGCGTCATTCGACTCGTCAACACTTGAGATTCACTCATGGATGCGAATAGTGCTTCAGAATTCATTCTCTCGTTACTTGCAAGGGATCCAACGCCGCTGATGCATGCCAATTACTGAGCTCGACCCCGACCAAACATTTCACCAAGCGCCGACGATACCAGCGACCGGAATGTCAATGCCTGTGGTGTAGCTTGCGCCATCTGACAGCAGATACACATATGCCCCTCCCAGCTCCTTGGGATCCGCCAATCTGGGCATGCCGCCGTAGTACTGCATCTTGAGGTTCCAGTCGGGCGCCTTCTCCACGTAGTAGGTCATCTGCGTCCGAACGAAGCCAGGCGAGATGGAGTTCACGCGGATGCCGTGTTGCGCCCACTCCATCGCAAGTGTGTGTGCCATGTTCCTCACGGCGCCTTTGGTGCCGCCGTAGGGTGCTGAGGGTGCTGCGCGGTTTGGCCTGTACGAGGTCATCGACGCGGTGAAGACGATGGAGCCCTTGATGCCGAGCTCGATCATCTTCTTCGCCGCGGCCGTCGCGCAGAAGTAGGCGCCGAAGACGTTGAGGTTGAAGAGTTGCTCCAGCTGCGGGCGGTCGAACTTTAGCGCGGGCTGATGCTTCGTCATTCCGGCGTTTGCGATCATGCCGTCGATGCGGCCCGAGTGCTCGACGATTTGGTCTACGACTTTGGTCACGCTCTCCTCGGAGGTAACATCGCAGTGGAGGTACTTCACGCGCTTCGGGTGCGCCTTCTGCAGAGCCAGGAACTCCTCGCCGGGCTCGAAGAGGTCGAGCGAGTACACTTCCGCGGCATCGTTGGCCAGGGCCACGGTTGCAAGACCCAGACCGATGCCTCGATTTGCGCCCGTAATGGCGATGACTTTGTTCTTGAGGGTGATCTTCCAGTCGTGATCGGGTCCAGGCTCGGTCGAAAGGTACACGGGGTTTGGAACCGACTGCTCGATTTGGGTCTTGTTGTCGTTCGCAGTGCCGTTTTGAGGGGCAGCGACATCTGGCGTGGTGGCAGCGGGAGACATGTTTTAAAGGTGTATCGTGGATTGCCAGGATATAGGAGGAGCAAGTGGTGAACAGGAATCGAGACGAGTATCACAAGAGCTGGGTCGAGGACCTCTAATATAAGGCCCAGCTGCTTCCAGATCCTAGTGGGAACGAGGCCTCTGCGGCGAGAGGTCCACTCGGACTGCTCCGACCACGCATCGCATCGGTACAATTGTTCGCGACCGCGGATAGTACGTGCATTTACAGGACAAACGGTACTCGAGGCGACCGTTGCCCTCGAGACGGGGCAATCCAGCGCCTGCTGTTGGGTTCTGTGAGAGCTGCGCGCGTCCAGTGCTCTCGCTAATGAGCACGCCCTCGCGTCGAGGCATTCGCTTGGCTAGCCTACGGGTTGTGCCCTAAGACGACGCGAGCTCATAGAGCACATCAGTCAGACTCTGGCTCAAACCCAATCAAAATGACAGATCGCAGGCGCTAGACCCCAGGTCCGGATTTTCGAGCGTGGAATTGGCTGGCACCACGCCCGGACACGTGCCGGAACGCATAATGATGGGGTAAATCAAAGTAGGGCCGATCCGACCTGGGGCACCTCGACCCGTTTGAGAACTGGCTGCCCAGTCCTGAACAACACAACTTCGAACTTCGGGGTGTATAAAGAATCACCAATATCCCGTCATCTGGGGTATCAACCCAGAATACCGGGAACCATCAGACTCTGTCACTTCCCTTCCCTTCGGTATCTTCCCAAAACTGGTCGATACGACACTATGCACGTCATGTCTGTCACGCAACAGCCGTTGAAGGCTGTCGACTTCGACACCAAGGACATGGACAGCACAAAGCACGTCGAAGTGACGGCGGCAGGCATCACATGGACGCCTGAGGAAGAGAAGGCACTTGTGAGGAAGATTGACACGTACTTACTGCCAACGATATGGCTCATGTATCTGCTTTCTTACATGGATCGGACGAAGTATGTCTTTGATGATTCTGCTGACGACCAAACGACTGACTTTGATCAACAGTATTGGCAACGCAAAAATTGCCGGCATGGACAAGGACCTTGGCCTCACCTCGAATCAGTACAGTATCTCGTTGGTTGTCTTCTTCGGTACGCAAATCAATATCTTGACATTTGCCTTGCGTGCTGACCTTTGCAGTGACATATGTCTTCTTCGAAGCGCCTTCGAACATGCTCCTCGCCCGCATCAAGCCTTCCATGTATCTACCCGCAATCATGGTCGTCTGGGGCTCATTAACCTGCGTGATGGCTGCCATCCAAAACTTCAAACACCTCGTCGTTCTGCGAATCTTCGTCGGTGTCTTCGAGGCTGGTTTCGCCCCAGGCATTCTTCTTTTGCTCTCCTCGTGGTACAAGCGCGAAGAGCAGTCGAAGCGGTTTGCAGTCTACATCTCCGCAGCTATCCTGTCTGGCGCTTTCGGTGGTCTCCTTGCGGGTGCCATTACCGGTGGCCTGGATGGTGCTCATGGCATCCGTGGCTGGCGATGGCTGTTCATTGTGGAAGGCGCCGCTACCATTGCTTGGGCCATCTGCGCGAGCTTCCTCCTCCTCGATTTCCCGGCCAACACCAAGAGACTTACTGACCGCGAGCGAGCCATTGCAATTGCAAGACTGCAAGAAGGCGGCGTTGCGACACGCTCTGATGGTGACGCCAGACTGGGCAAGGGGAAGGCTTTCATGATGGCCCTCAAGGACTGGAGGACCATTGGTTTCATCCTCGGTTACATGGTATGTGCCTTTACTTTCATACTTCAAGTCAGCCATAGGCTAACACCTCTCAAGGTCATCGTCGGTTCATCCACCCTCTCTTACTTCTATCCCACCCTCGTCAACGGTCTTGGCTACACATCCACCGTTCAAGCCCAATACATGACGGTCCCCATCTACGCCGTCGCCTTCGTGTGCACTGCCATAACCGGCTACTTCGCCGACAAGGTCCCCCAACACCGCGGTCTCATCATTTCCGGCTGGCTCACCTTCTCGCTCGTCACCTCCATCCTCGTCTGCACCATTTACAACTTCACCGCCCGCTACGTGCTCCTCGTCCTCATGGCGGCCGGTCTCTGGTCTTCCAACGCTATCTCACTTTCTTTTGCGGGTGCTACATTCGGTTCCATGGATCCTGATGTCAGGGGTATTGCGCTGGCGCTTGTCAATGCTATGGGTAATCTTGCGCAGATCTATGGAGCGTATCTCTTTCCGGCGGACGATAAGCCAAAGTACCTGCTGGGCTTTGGGGTTATCTCCGGGATGCTGGGTTTCGGTGTAGTGATGTACATCATTATGCATGTAGCTACTAGGCGAAAGGAGGGTTTGAAGTGGATTTAAGATTCGATTGTTGACGGGTGGTGTGCTCCAATTGAGCATTTTTGGCGTTGTATTGCATCATAGATACTTCAACGATATTCGTTAGACAGCACTCCCTTTGATGCTCACAAACTCGAAATCGGTTTCCAAGTCATACCCAAAGTCGTGGAGCGAGCGAACTCCCCGCACACACCCTGTGGCCAACCATAACCCCACTTTAGCATTGCTGCTAACGCTCCATCCACAGCCGCGCCCCCAAATTTGCAATCCCCAGTCCTGGCTCTGCACCAAGAACTCAAGTCCCACACGCGGAAGAAGGAGGCCGCAGAGTAGATCTTGATGAGCTGCGGACACATGGCGCATTTTGGGGTTTCAAGGGGCGGATGGAGTATCTGCAGAGTGCAAGGCAAGGTGGTGGTGGTGATGGGACTAAGAGGGATAGAAATGAAAGGCAGGATTGGGGTGGAGGTGGAGGAGATGGGGTGTGGCGTGAGAAGTTGGTAAGACCGGATGGGAGGCTTCTGTTACGAGGGGCATGGAAATATGGTAGTATTTCGCACTTGATATATCACAATTGAAGGGCGTTGTCGCATATGGGGATTCTCTTGGAACTCCTTCAGGGTTCTAGTCTAAGTACAGTGCCGGTTCAAACAAGAGCGTAAAGGAGGACCCTTGTGGTTCGTCCCTACCATGTATAACAATGCCAAAGTCATACAAACGCCATGCCTAACAAGGAATCTACAAGTGATAATGGCAAAATCAATGCAGTTCCCGCTATTCAGGCCAAAAACACACCGAGGACACCCCGGAATAGTATCTCGTTGATGTGATGAGAAGAGACCTCCCTCCCCGGCGGTCGTTAGAATGTTTTGGCCGAGGAATTCGAGTCAGGATGCGCCTATGGACCGGTTGCGGGGCGGGTTAATTGAAAACGGTCGGAAAGCTCCCAGGAGGTGCCATCTGGTTCAGAGCTTTTTGAGCTCGGCTCCGAGTATCCTGAGCTTCCCGACGAGTTTCCACCTTTTTGCTTGTGATCATCGTGATGAAGTCTTCAAGACCGTTGCGATCGACTGATTTTCTCTCAATGTAGCGGGTGAGCTTTATAGCTCGTGGCTTCATTCAAAACAGGAAAAGTATAGTTTTCGCACATCGTCATCAAAACGCTGTCGATTCCTTCGGCATGCTGCTCGACTTTCTCGATCCTTCCTTCATAGATACATGCCGTTGCGGGATTTGTTTGTAGACGGCATTTCATTTTTTCCTTGCTGAAGGTGTGCGATATGCGAGTAGTAAGTTCCCTTGCTCCTCGACGTTGTCCAGACGCTCGAGCAGATCGGTACTAGCCTCGTGCTTGCTGGTGAGTGTTTTGCTTTGGGTTTCGATGTTTACCAGCTGTGTGAGAAGACTTGTGCTCGCCTTGTGGTTCTCTTGAACCTTATCTTCTAGCACCTGGATGCGTGCGTTTGCCTCGGTGAGCATCTTATTAATAATGTCTTCAGATCCGCTGAAGTCTCCAAAGAGTCGTAAAATGTACGGAGGCCAGTGATGTAGATCTGTAGGTCATTCATTCGAGACAAGTAGTAAACTTCGTGGAATCCCAGGCTCAACCCCACTGAATGTTGGCATGTAAGAGGTTGATAGACATGCTGTAACTGGGGATGCTCAGCGTGTGCATTGATGTCCGTAAATTCAACCTTGATGACGAGGAGCCAGAATTTATGAATGCGGTGGACTTAGAGATTTCCAGTCCAATCACAAAAGAGATCGAGAAGAGAGCATATACAAAGGTAGTGTGACGGCGGTGATTCTTGACGTCGGGAATGCCTTAGCGCGACGCACGGGCCAATTGTTCAACGGCAGGTCCAACCGAAGCTTCACCGAACATGTGCCAAATTTTTCGAAAACACCATCTCGCCCTTTTGTACGCCTCATACTGCCACCGGCGCCAAAGCAGCCGCCATGCCGAAAAGAAAGCGCGACGGCGTCTCCGTCACGGCCTCAGCTTCTCCCGAGCCGTCAAGCAATCGCGCCATGAACCGGCGGAAAAAGCACTGCACACAACGCATCACGGCTGCTCAAAAGCCTCTCGTGGCCGCCCTCCGCCTTGCCGCGGGCCTCGAGCGCCAGAAATTCTCGCGCCGGAAGAAGACATCCCAGCAGAAGAAAGATTTGAAGGCCGTAGCCCGCCTGGACGTTGAATACACGATATTGAAGACGCTGGATCTGAACAAGCTTGCCGAGCAACACTTGCGCAAGGTCATTGCGAAAGTGAAGACTTTACGGGAGAGTGATGCACTCCCAGAGAGTTCCAAGGTCATAGAGAAAGGGGAACACGGCTCGGCGCTGCTGAATGTGCAGGCCAGGCTATACAAGGTGGATGCGGTGAGGAAGGTGGTGGATGAGACTATCGACGATCTCAAGGCCATTGTTGGGGGCGTGACGACTGCCAAAGTGCCGGCGGATGGGAACAAGCACGAAGACAGGGCCAAGAAGCAGAAGAAGGTGAAGCGCGAAGGGACACCGGAGGATGCTGGCGGAGAGAATAGCGATATGTTCGCCGCCTTCGATGCGCGCATTGCCGCACCGTCCTCTGGCGACGATGATAGTGAGGATTCACTTTTAGACGGAGTGCGGCCGCCGAGTGTAGAGGGCAGCGAGAGTGAGGGCGATTATGATCTGGATGAAAATTCGCAATCGGAAAGCGAAGAAGAGACGGTGCCGCCTTCTCACGAGCTTGGCAATGGGGAAGGCATGGACACATCACAATCCAGCGCCTCGGATATGTCAGATGCGGACTCAGGGTCCGATTCGGACGAAGCATCGATACCAGTACCCAAGACTAAACGCAAAGTGCGTGAACTGCAAACAATATCCAACTCAACCTTCATTCCTGCTCTCAGCCACGCCGCCTATTACTCCGGCACCGATTCCGAGGCCTCGGATTTGGACGTTGCACCTCGTAAGAACCGACGAGGTCAGCGGGCGCGGCAGAAGATCTGGGAGCAAAAGTATGGCGAGAAAGCGCAGCACGTGCAGAAGGAGGAGGAGGAGCGAAGCAACGGCTGGGACTCGAAACGGGGTGCTGTGGGTGATAGGCACCATGGTCGTGGAGACACGAGCGCGTCAGGGGGCAGAGGGCCCGCGAGAACGGGCGAGAACGCCCTGCCCTTGGGCCCGAAGAAGAAGAAGAGAGATGATACGGGCTCATTGCATCCAAGTTGGTTGGCTGCAAAGGCGGCCAAGGAGAAGAAGGTCGACGCCACGCCACAGGGCAAGAAAGTGGTTTTCGACTGATCAATCTTCTGCTTGAGACGTCTTCGATAGCATCTATACCCCTGCGACTTCGATGCTTTGTCCGAATTTCACCTTATACTATGGCGACTGAGAAGAGTATATAACGTCACCGCATTTGCATCATCGGCTGTGTAGCTGGATGTCGTTTGGTCACAGGGTCCTTGGCAATGAGTAGGCGTGAGGCGCTGACGCGAGTTGTTCACCATGAGCGCCAAGACCAGCTGAACCGTGGAACCGATCTCGCTCCCTCCAAACCACTCTCTGATTCTATACAAAAGCCCTTGCCCCTACTCTACCGCGAAGAGTTCTACATAAACTGTACCGCCACTATCCGCACCCCGTCATGGCCCTTGGGGCCACTCTCTCGGTGGAGGGGCCGCCTTTTCGCTTTTTAGACCTGCCCTTGGACGTTCGACTTATGATCTACGAGCGACTCCGCATACAAACTCGACACACCGACATGATGGCTCCCATCTCGGACAACGACCGCGCTCCCCGCCCATTGTACCCTCGGAAAGATGCACCAGTCATGACACTAGTCACGGTATGGTTGCCTGGCGTGTCAATCCTAGCGACCTGCCGCTCCATTCACCTCGAAGCGCGAGACACACTAGCGGCCAAGCTTACTACGATCCTAGCCCAGACGCCCAAGCTGATGATGTCTGCGATCGACATAGCTTACAGCCTCAGCTGGTCCATACTGAACCCGCTCTCCGCGCTGACCTTGTACCACATGGCTTTGACAAAGCGGCCCGGACTCAGCTACCCTGAGTTCTTGCAGAGTGAATCGGCATTCCGCTCCTTGGGGCCCGCGCGATCTATGCTTGCGATTCCCGATGTCGTTGCCTTTGTCGACATGTCCACTCGGCAACTAGCTCAACAAGCACGTTCGTTGCTTGAACCGAACCTACACGGCCTTTGCGTCATCGACATTGCTCTCAAGTGCGGCTCCGACGTCTCTTGGAACATTTGCGCCAGTGCCGTCGGCAGGTTGTGGCTGCGCAATTCCAATTTGTTGCTCCGAATCCGTCCCGACGCACTTGCAGATGGCGAGGTGGACACAACGTCGCCTGATATGACCACAACGGAGGAGGGCCATTTGTTGCAGTATGGACAGGTGATCTGGGGGGCCATGATACCCCAGGCGGAGTGGGAGAGAGAGTGGGAAGAGGCGGAGCTGTAGACGAGCGCTGCAGGCTCGTCGTGGAGTGCGATGCCGGCCATGTGAAGAGAGGTTGCTGCGAGGGACAGGGGAGCTGCGAAGCGACCATTATCGAGCCATGGGTGCGGTCAGTGGTCACGAATGGGTCCAGGGTGCCTCACGAGGACGTAGGTTAGCGGCACTGCGAATACAACACCCTCTTCATGCGCTGGACATGTCATCTCCGAAGACCGGGTACGCGTTCATGTACCTGCAGGAGGGGCGAGGAGCTGCACACAGTACACGTGGAGACGTGATTGGCCGCTTGCTATCTGGACCGCGCAGATGGCTTGCTCGAATAGGAAAGTGCAATTGTTTGCCAAGCGTTTTCCGCAACGGGTAGGGACTTGGCACCTGCCATGCGGAGGGATCCGCCACCGCGGCGACGG
>Ga0247803_1000778_pt1 | contig 16940 bp, 17 predicted proteins | sample UWRJL014104B1_FD_180928 | JGI IMG/M metagenome (GOLD analysis project Ga0247803, IMG submission 180928) | Plant litter microbial communities from Arlington Agricultural Research Station in Wisconsin, United States - UWRJ-L014-104B-1 | ecosystem: Environmental > Terrestrial > Plant litter >...
TCACCATCGTTTGGTCCGGAAGTGGTGTAGGGTTCCCATCGTTTGGTCCGCAAGTGGAGTAGGGTTCCTACCTCGTCTGGCTACGCCCAAATTTTTCCCATCCGCCTTGCACATGTGTCGGGAGAGACGCAGGCTCTCTTTTGTTGATGATAAGCGGGTCAGAGCAGGGCCCGCTGGCGGGTTCAATTAGCTTCGTTTGGCCATGTAGACAAGGATGCAATCCGAAGAGAGCCCCTCTAAATATTCCCGCGTCAACTGTTTCAAGATGGTGAAAGGTCGAAGTAGAATGGAGAAATTGAACGTCAGAAGTTGTGACTGTCAAGGTTCCATCGAGCTGGCACGTCACGGGCAATAGCCTTGGCGCTTGTGCATGATGTTCGTACGCGTAAACCTTCATCGCTGCATTCACCTTCTTCGTCCACCCATTAGTAATCAAGCGAATGATACATCAGCGTCCGCCGCAGCAACTATTTACCACTGTCAATCTCTCTACTGACTGACTCTGTGAGCTACTGACACCCTGCAGCAACAGCATGTCCGCCACCATATCCGACCTCAAACCTCTCGACCTCAGACCAGTACACAGCGCAGACGACCCCTACGCACTGCCCCTCCACGATTTTAAGACCCACCTCCTCCTTTGCGCCTCAGGGTCGGTCGCAACCATCAAGATTCCGAATATCATACAAGCGCTGTCCAAGCACACGAACCTCTCCATCCGCCTTATCTTTACCAACTCTGCAAAGAACTTTCTCGGTGGACAGAGCGCAGAACAACCGTCGTTGGCGGATATAGAAGCGCTGCCAAATGTCGATGCAATATACTTTGATGAGGATGAGTGGCGGGAACCGTGGGTTAGGGGCAGTAAGATCTTGCATATCGAGCTCAGGCGGTGGGCGGATATCATGGTCGTCGCTCCACTCAGTGCGAATTCGCTAGCGAAAATCTCGCAGGGTTGGTCGGATAACCTCCTACTTTCTGTAATACGGGCGTGGGACACAACGGGTGAGCTAGATCCGATCCGGGAAGTGTCGGGGCTTGATCACCCACGAGTAGAGGGTGGTGAAGGGGTGTGGAGGACGAAGACGATAATAGTTGCGCCGTCGATGAACACGGCGATGTGGTTACAGCCGATCACGAAGAAACAGATCAAGGTCTTGGATGAGGAGTGGGGCGTACGCAATGGTGGATGGTTTGAGGTCCTGCAGCCGATGCAGAAGGAGCTGGCTTGTGGGGATGTTGGAAGTGGTGCTATGAAGGATTGGAGGGAGATTGTAGAGGTCATTGAGGATAGACTAGGCTTGGGTACTGAGAAGATGAGGTAGTGGCCGTGGTATTCCTTGCGACCGACAGATCCATCGTCTTCCACAACAGACAGGATTATGACATATCTAAGTCATGCAACAAGACCTTAGAACCTAAGCGTTCTTTCAGAAGATAAGCAGCAGAGAGGGTTTTATTGAACGGTGGCTGGATAGTTCCTCAAGATCGCCAGCCCGGAAGCCATGTACCTCGGGTACATAAGGCGCTATTGCCTAGACTCCCTGGCGTCCCCGATCTAGTGTTCTGCCACCTCACAGTTCGGAAGGATTCTCTACACTGACCACCACGACATGGACGTAAGTGTTGGGAGAATCATGTTCCATTGAAGAGCTGGAAGTATGTGGCGGCTGCGGTGTGCTGGGAGCAGCTTTGGAAGTATGAGGAAGGAAGTCTGCGGCCACTTTAAGAACTGCCAGACAGTCTGGGGTTCTCAGTTTAAGGCATGTCAAAGGCACAAAGTACCTGCTTCATAGCCGAACTCTCAGGAAAGTGTGTGGGCTCAAGCATGTGCAGGTTTGGTTCAGACATAAGCGCCAGATATTTGAGTGCAACACTGGGCTCCATCTCGCGACTCGCACCACTCAACGCTAAGCATCACAATCTGAAGACCGCATCCTCTTCTCCAATACGATCTGGATGTCCAAGGTGGGGGTTGTCCAGATGCAGCCATTTGCAGGACCCGGCTCGGCACCCCACTAGTCCGTGACTAGCTCCGCTTGTGTATCAGATGTGGCTTGATCTTCACGGGAGCATCGGAACTCTATTTGATTCTTTCATCCTGACTACAGCGTTCATTTGGGACTCGTGCGGCTCGGCGCGAGGCAACATGACGGAAGCATCTCCATGGTATGGAGCTTACAGATGGGACTGATTGCACTCACTTCAACGCGATGCTTGCCTGCAAACCTCCGTGGAGAGCAATTGACGAAGACAATTATATCCAAGGCTATAATTTAATGTGAGTTGACCCATGACTTTAAAACTTTGTCAATAAGTATTCACAAGCCTCGAAGCTGAGGAATCATTGATCCCTCGCAGCCTTGAGAGCGTGGGGGTCACGTCAAAAGAGACGAAACCCAAAGCCTCACCTACAGAAAAGTGAGGCGTGCATTCGCTTTCCGTAGTCTATTTCAAAGCAGGCAGACGAGGCAATATAGCCCCGTGACGAGCTCCTGTCTGCCGTTCAAGCCTACTCGCGCTCGGTCTTCGCGGTGGGCACCTCATTAGTCGCAGGGTCGCACGTATACGCGCCGAAGTACGCCACAGGTATGAGCATTCTTGGTCTTCAGTCTAGTGGCTTACAGGCTGGTCTAGCCGTCCAGCATCTTTGCTGGAGGACCTTGTGTGCCACATGCGCAAAACCTGATAAATTCAAGGCGGGAGTTCTAACTTAGCATGCTGCTGTGTCTCCGAACTCACACCTCCGCAATTCGACTTCCAACCGGTATTCACACCATGGGTGGCACCAACGAGACCGTAATCTCGCGCACACATTCCCACGCATACAGTGATGCAGAGTCGACCACAAGCTCTGCTGATGTTGATCTTATTGGACATGGAGGCCTTGGTGCTAGACGAGCACAGCTCGTAGCAAGGCGGATCACTGTCAGGGAAAAATGGGCTATTTTCATCAGCCTCTTCTTACTCGGAGTGGCCTATGGGCTGGAAAGTATGCTTCGCATGGTATACCAGGTAAGTAACCTTGAGCCTGCACGATGATTGCAGGGTTCCCTGACCATAGAGCAGCCATACGCAACTTCTGGTTTTGCGAACCATTCGACGCTGGCGACTGTGAATGTTCTCCGCAGTGTCGTTGCTGCAGCTACATACGTAAGTGCATCCATCCATCTCATCGTTGCGATGTCTGACACAATCAGCCCGCAGCCGCTCGCCTCTCCGATGTGTTTGGAAGACTGGAAATGGTGCTCATAAGCATCACGCTCTACATTCTTGGTAAGCGATGGAAAGCAGTATTAGGGGATCTGCTCATAATATCGCAGGTACCATCGTCGATGCGACTTGTCACAACGTCGAAGGCTTCGCTGCTGGAGCTGTCATCTATCAGGTAAGGCGAGCTTGCTAGCACGAGCATGTGGCGCGCTGACGCCAGGATAGGTTGGCTACACTACACTAATCTTACTTATCGAGGTCATCATAGCGGACATCACGTCACTGAAATGGCGCCTTGTACTCTCTTATATCCCGACGCTACCCTTTCTAGTACGCAAGCAGGTCTCAGGGTATAGATTCGTGGTACTAAATTACTCCTAGTTCAACACATGGATTAGCGGAGAGATCAGCAAGTCCATTCTTACGAGAACATCATGGCGATGGGCCATCGGTATGTGGAGCTTTATTATTGCAGGTATGTAACCTCTCTGTGATGTGCTTCACTCCAGCATCATTCTCCTTGTCTTTGCAGGTGTGTTGACTTCTTTCAGGTGCATCCATTCCACTTATAGTTGCTCTCTGGCTGCCCTACCGCCGCATTCGACACCATCCTAGTGTCGCCGCACACGACACACCATTCTCGAAACTGGGCCCTCGTCGCTTCGCCGTGGCCTTGTTTTGGCAGCTGGATGTTGTGGGCCTAATACTGCTGTTTATAGTCTTCGCTGGCATCCTTGCCCCTTTCACGATCGCTGGTCGTGCACCCGAACAATGGAAGAAGGCAAAAGTCGTGGCACCTTTGGTGGTAGGCATACTTGGCATTCCGGCTTGGCTGTTGTGGGAGAGGAATTGGGCAAAATCATCCTTACTTCCATTCAAGGTAGATCACCTTGCGAAAATATGTCTACACATGCTAACGGGAGTCTCAGCTACTCACTGACCGTGCAGTCTGGGGCGCTCTGGGTATATCATGGCTACTCCAGTTTAGTTGGACGTTACAAGGCAACTTCCTCTACACAGTCTTGATCGTGGCTTTCGATGAGTCGGTCGCCAGTGCCACACGAATCGCTTCCCTCTACAGGTATTTTACAATGCTTCTCCCAAGTAGAACTGCTCACTCATGGCACGCAGCTTTGTCTCAGTACTCACTGGTGTGGGAATCGGACTCGCGGTGCTCAAACTTCGGTACCTGAAACCGTTCATCGTTGCGGGCACTCTGCTCTTCGTGGCTGCTTTTGGCGTTCTCTTCCGATATCGCAGTGGCCAAGATACTTCCAGCCACGCTGGTATAATAGGAGCGCAGATATTCCTCGGATTCGGTACTTTGCCCCCTCCACCCAGTTCATCGTAATTATGCTAAAATGTCTCAGCTGGTGGTTTTGTTCCATTTCCCACGCAGACTGCGATACAAGCCGCCTGTAAACCCGAACACATCGCTGTCATTACTGGATTGTATCTCGCTACCTTCAACATTGGTTCGGCCTTTGGTAATGCTGTTTCCGGGGCTATATGGACACAGAAGTTGATCCCAGCCCTCCTCAAGCATCTACCGCAACCATACAACAACGAAGCTACAGCAAAGAGCATCTTCGCAGCACCATTCGACTATGCTAACAAGTACCCTGTCGGTACGCCAATCCGAGATGCAATAATTCTGAGCTATAGAGACGCACAACAGACCCTCACTGGCACAGGTATAGGTCTGTGTGTGCTGTTGATCTTGTTCAGTCTTTGCATTCGTAACGAAAAAATGAGCAACGAACAGAGCTTGCCTGGAGCGGAGAATTACAGTGAGATGACTTGGTTCGAGCGGGTAAAAGGATGGAAGGTCTCCATGCTTTGGAACACATAAGCAGGTCTGGTAGTGGCTCGACAGACAAAGACTGATCTCCCAATCCATTTACACGTAACGGCTAGCGCCAAGTCTGAGCTATTAGAAGAGTAACTTCTGTAAATTGCTATAAACCAAAATATACATTTTGGGCGTTTTCAAATTCTAGCTTCTCCGTGCAGTGTACGATAACGCATGCCTGGCTTGAGCAACGAGGCTCCTTCGTACCGTTAAGGCACTACTATCTGAGACAATTGAGTCCGAGGCACATTCGCTTCTACAAGGGTTCGGAATGTGGCTCATAGGCGTCCAGACTATGTTTTCGGACTCATTCGTCCTGCTCAGGCTGCAAGCCTTTCGTTTAAGCCAGTCCTTCTCGGCTTGCCAATCACGCCACACATGCAACGTGGCGGACTAATACCGGTCAGCCTGGTGTTACGGCAGATCGTCTTACACCTCTCGAATTTGGAATCACCTAAGCACTGCCGCGAACCATTTCCACAGCTTGCTTGCAGGATGTTCCAAGTACAAATCTGGCACAGAGCCGTGGATCGAATTTGGGAACACGAAAGTCTCACATTCATTCATCAAAAGCCACGATGGTAGAAGAGGTGATTGAGGGCCGATACACCCCGGTTCGAAGCATACTGGAAGAACAACTCACAAATTGGTATGGCGTTGGAAATTTCAAGATACTCGTAAGTGTAGCTGCCGCTTCTGCGCAAAATAAAATAACCGCTCAAGCAAACGTAGCAACCACCAGACGATTACGGAAAGTGGAAGGTTGAGGTTCCCGAGAAGCTGTCATATGTAAGCTGCATCATTTCGAACCTGAACAAAGACTGTGAGACTGACGCGATCAGAGTCAAAAAGTCGATCTGCACAAGAGCTTCTTCTACCACCATAAGCGATTGCAATACAAAGCTGGTACAGCAGATGGCGGTGCGCAACAGGACGCAGCATAGGGCTAAGCGAGCCTGGCTGTGGGTCACGGGTCGAACATCGCACATAGCGGGGCAGACTGTCGCTACTTGAGACTCAAGACGCGAGGCTAAGAACCTTCCAGCCGGTCAAGTGAATGGTAGCGCACAAGGCAAGGCTGAATCACTAGGCGCCAGAACCTCGCATTGCTCTTGCTACTCGATAGTATATCGAATTCTTGTCCAGCACGATAGCCTTTGTGACTTCTTCGCTTGGTATCCTGAACAATGATAAACAACTTTTCTTTCGATGGCTGGAATATCTACCCTCTCAACCTGTTTCACTCCGCGCTGGACACTGATGCAAATCGGTGCAACGAAGAGCTCACTGAAGATGCGAAGAGACTTTTCATACCTCCTACCGAGCCCTGTCAGCTGAAAGCTCAAGGATACTTGTCTTGCGACGGTGAGTCGTATGTGAATGCGACATAGCCGTAGTTCTTTGTGTGTGGGCTGATATGACTTTCGCTCTGCATTCAGGACGATCACGCAGACAAGAGCATGTGGCCCTCCAAAATGCAGACGATTTACAGCAGTACATAGATCGAAAGAAATCATACTCGAACCAGGTCTTGTAAGTGCTTAAGTAATATTGGAGCGGCGATCAGCGACTTACCAACTGCTTAGCCTGATCGATCAAGCATTCTCCTGGGGCTCATTGTTGATTACTGAGGAGCTATTTCGAAAGCTACTTACTGCCTTGATGGTACATCCAAGTTTTCTCGAAGTGGTGCATACATTTGGCGAAAGAATTGCGCCAGTTGAAGAGAGCTGTGCATCGCTGTTCACAAGACTACAGCCTGAACCTTCATCGAGTTTCCAGTACTCTTACGGTGTGGACTGTACCTAACACGATAGGTGCTTAGGAATTACTGACATATCCTAGATATAACATATAATTTCAAGTATGTAGCCCGACATGGGCGAAGCTCCCCACAAGATCCATTCTCGGTTCGGCAGGTTGGCGTCTACCATAAGTTTCAAGCTACCTCTGCTGTGAGTACGTGGCTATTGTTACAAGCCCCGGACGGCCTCAAGACACGACTGGCTTCAGCTTTTGAGCAACCTGGCGTGTCAGGTCCGGTTGCGCAGTTGTGCTATCACGCGCTCCTGTTCCAATGCCTCTCAGAGGAGTGGCAGAACTATGCCAATTACCTCGAGGACAATTTGACCACGCTGGTGGGTACCAGATGGACACTCTCGTGAGATCTTTGCTAATTTTCCAAGATAGATCGAAGCTTCTACTCCAACATCGCACCAGCCACCGGCGAAGGCACGATCAATGCAGACTTCGGCGACATACGCCAAACACAGGTCTTGATAGACAAATTGAAACGTCTCGCTCACATACTTCAGCTCAATACCAGTATATGTCGACAACTGCAAGCCTTCTATGCTCGGGTATCAGCCGCCCTGGATCCGGGCTTAGCCAGCGCACCTCTCCCGCACGACGTCATATTGAACAATTGCATCTTTCAGCTCGAGACTCACGCCACACGATTGAAGTCTATGATCACCAGATCAGAAGGAACTAGGTCTATGGTAGCCGCACACCGACGCATATATACGAGAACGCGACTAATACAAATTGCCTCCAGATTGAACATATATTAAACATTCGAACGGCCCAGACAGCGCACAACATGAACGCTGCTATGCATGAATTATCGAAACGCAGCGCTGAAGAAAACAAACTCATGAGGATTCTCGCATTCCAATCCACCAAAGACACACGGTGCATGAGAGTCATCGCCTTCATATCGTGCATATTCTTACCGGCAACGTTCGTAGCGGTGAGTGCTCTTGAAGCGTAAACCATCCAAAGTCCCTAGAGAAACGCTGATCCGAGCACACAGACATTCTTTGGGTCCAATTTCTTTGGGTTCGAGAGTACTTCCGATGGACACGTTCTGGCCATGGCGTCAAACGTATGGATCTACCTGATTGTCACCCTCGCTCTCTCTACAACAGCTATGGCATCGTGGTATTGGTGGTATTCTCGAACGCCATTGGGCAAGGATCGAGACAGCGACGTAGAGAGCCAATAGCGCCGCAGTATTGCTTGAGTTCGGATGTTCATGATATTGGCGTCGGTTGAATATGTCCTAGTGGTCCAGATGCGGGGAGTAGCTTGCAAAGAGCAGCCATAGTGTCCCAGAACATTTTCACGTCTATAGCATAATTTAACACTTGTTTATCAAGGACATTGACGCACTGACCTGACGCCTCCTTGGCATATAATCGGATCTCGTCGTGCTTCGCCTCCTCGAAAAGACTGTCGCCGTTGTTCTTGTATCGATGCGTTTTAAGAAACAGGTTGAGAGGGATGCCTTGGGAGATATTCAGCTGAGAGACTTTTACATGTGTGAGACGGATCATGTTTGTGTCTGTTTCTTGAGCGAGACTCTCCTCGGATATCCCTATCTGATTCGTGACTATTGGTGAAGAAATCAGCGCGTGACCCTTCTGCTCGAGTCTGTGTGACTGACCGTCGACGAGGTATAGGTGAGATGCCAGGTCAGATGTCGTCAAAATGGCAATTTTGACTTCTAGAGCCGCGAGCGTTGCCTCACCCCTTCTCATTTCGGGTTCTGTCCCCCCGTTTGTCCATAACTGTAGCTGTGTTGGTAACACAACATTACTTTGTTCGACAAGCTCGTATGTGAATTTTCCCGTGACGTAAGAGGTAAGCTTCGTCTTCTTCGTCTTCTTTCTCAAGAATGTGAACTGTCTCAGTCCGATACTCATACTACTCGCTGTTAGTGCAACGTATGGCCATGGTGTATTGTAGGATCGACCTTTTGTAAGCGTGCTGGCCCGTCATGAGACCTTGGAACCGGAGGGCTTCTAGAAATTAAATCAGCAGGTGTTCACGAGCGGACTTGTCAGTACTGACCGTGTTGTGTCGGGAAAACATATCGAATAGGAGGTTCGTCTTTGGCATGTATCAGGCGGAGTTCATACTCCCCGACGCTATCTATGTAGGATGGTAAGACGCTCATGAAAGGCTTACGTCCCTTCCTATACACTAATGCATATAAGCCGAGTTCCAACAGGTTCGAAAGGGAAACAACGAACCATGCTCGACAGTCTGTTCGATCCCTCGATCAAACACAAACCGTCTAATCTTGACAGAAAGGTCGTGATCATCCGGATAGAGCCATAGCCCACAGTGCTCATTATTGATGAAAGCCCGCCTTCACGCTGAGTAAGTGCCTAATCGTGCGAATCAAAACAGCCCGAAGTAGAAATACAACAAAAATACGTACAATCGACAATCCATGGCCTTATCCGGAGCTTCTGCATTCACGGGCACCGTTCCTTTCACTGTCGAGTCCCAGATATCAATGTTGTACGGTTCGCTTCCTCTTAACGCCCTCGAAGCTTCATGGATACGAGACTTGAGCTTCGTCACAACCTCGGTGGCGCTCGGTCTGATAGATTCTTTGACGTGCAGCATTTGCGCGATAAGATCAAACAAGCTTTTCTGGTAGAAGTTCTTTTGCCACCGCCGATCCAAGGTCGCTTCGAGGTCAAAATCTTTGCTCTTCTCTGCTGCCTCCAAGATATTCGAGTGTTCGACACGCACCGAAGGTTTCAGTTCGAAGGTTGTTGGGTCGTAGAACTGCATTGATCCTTCGCTCTCTTTTCCATCCTTTCGTCTATTCTCCCTATACCGTTCCACCTGCGTCTCTTTGCCGACGTCGTAGGAAGCTATCTCAGATAATATGGTACCTAACGAGTAGATGTCGTACTTGTCACTCAACGGACCAGCTCTCGATGGCGGCGCGTACACCTTGGCGCCTTCATGCTTGGAGTCGCCGACGAGGTTCGAATCGGACATCCGGGGATAAGGCTTATAGTCTGATAGCCCAAAGTCTGCAATCTTCATGACCTTGTTGATAATAAGTATGTTCGATGGTTTGAGGTCCTGATGATACAGCGTTCCGTTCTTTTGTTTACCTCCTTTGACCTTCTGACCGTGAAGATATGCAAGTCCACTTGCTAGACCGTGAATCTGGGTCCAGAGCTCTTGCGAAGGATACTCTACTTGGCTGCCGCCTTTGAGAAAATCCCAAAGCGTACACTGAGCAAGTTCAAACACGATGAAGAAGTAAGTGCCATGATGAGAAGCAGAGAACGCCTCCATCAGGTTGGGATGCTGAAGGTCATTTGCATGGAGGTGAGCGACCCATTCATCAACGGTGTCGCTCTGACACCATCGTTTGTTAAAGATTTTGCGCGCAAAGCGGTTGATCTGAAAGTTGACATATATCAGTATGAGCTGTGCAATGAAGCAAAGTCCGAACTAACCTGTTTCAGTTGAAGAGTCTCGTCCATGTATTCGAGTGGACAATCAAAGGCATAGACTTCTCCGAAATCGCCTCTACCGACCCGCTTGCTATCTTCTTCGATGGGAAGTATCTCTGCCTCGTCGATTATGGTGACTGTTTTCCTCGAAAGAAACCTTCGAACACGAAAGCGATACTGACCCTCCACGATTTCGTCAATATATATTTCCACTTGTCCGGTGTTGAGAGTCCTGGATTGTTTGAGAAAGCCCAGACTATCTTTGGAGAGATAGCCATTCTCCAGGTTCGTGCTATTCTGGAGGAAGAGAGAGATCAGGAACGGGTATCTCAGATAAATGAGCAGACCGTAGATTGTAGCGTAGGGCCCGAGCAGCTCCTTCTCGTCCACGCCCATGTGCCGCACATCGACCTTGCCGCCCAGGTCGGCATGATGAACACATTTGGCGCACGAGCAGGTAAAGATGTCACCAACTGGAAATTCTTCGAGAACCTTGACAACGCGACTTCTCGGGAAGTATGGGATCGGGCCTCGTGGCAGATGTTGTGAACATGGGGTCGTTTTGTGTGCTACTAGTCGCTCACGGGCACGTTCGCAGTTGGGATAGTACACGGAGGCCATGTGTCCTGCTGTGAGATGCAAGCCTCGAAGATGATCATGTCGCAGTCTCGAGCGCAAGCGCGGGTTGACGAGGTGTGGCCAGCTCTCGACTTACTCAGCCGCAGCGGTATATGCAGCCACGAGCGCCACCATTTTGATTACTTTTGCCTTATCGACCCAAGGCAACTATGAACTACCAAGCAGCCTTTGAGGACAACGACAGTAGAGATAATGAAGGTCTCGCATGGGCGCAGGAAAAAAACGACACAAACACTGATGCACAACAACAATAACAACAAGAAGAAGAGCATACCAATCTCAGCGAAGATGAGAGAAGCACGAACAGGAACACGAACCAGAAGCAGCCAGAGACTGACGACAACGTGAAAAAGTTTTGCAAAAGACACTAGCAGCGAGGATGTCAACGAAATGAAGCACAATGTCACCAAAGTGGAAAATAAACAGGTCGAAGAGATTCGTACCCAGCCGACAATGTTTTTTTTGGCTGGTTTTTTAGACTGGGCCACGTTTCCTCGATCGCACAATGGTCCTATGAATGCCTCGACGACTTGGAGAAAAGTTTGGGGGAACCTTAGGCTACCTTTTCGCAAGGTGACACTCGCCGTCTGGTGGACGTTCTGTCTGAACCTAAACCGGGATCGGGAATACAGAAAGCCCAACCACCGAGGATGACATTAAGAGAGCGATGTTCAACGTCGTCGATCCAGACTACCATCAACTCAACCGCACAGAGAAGCTTTCAGTCCAAAAAAGGAGTGAAAAGATACAAATTCCACAGCGGGGTGCTTTGGATGAGTATTATGCTAATATCCTGGGCTTCTGATCACCGCTATTCAACACATCACATTATCAGAGTATGCTTCACGAATTAGCCCACTTGTGTGCGATTACTAAGATTCCCAGGTTCGGTTAACTCTGGGAATATAGACATATATCATGTGTGTCGGAATTGCATTGGTTGCGTGGAAAATTATTTCCAAACTCCAAGCCATACTCAAACCTCGTCCTACACGAGTCTACCAACGAATGCCGCAACACACTTCATTAAGACTTATAAGACTTTACCAGGAAATCTTCGACGGTACTGACCAAGGAACGCTCGTGGATATCAATTCTGCGGTCAATTCCCTCCCTTCAGCGTATCATGGTGAGGAACCATGTCAAAATGGAGTCAACGTCGACTGGGATGCTCAAAGACGTCCGAGAACGGTACGGTTTCTTTGCCTTTTGTGAACTCTGCGGCGAACGATGCCGTGACGTTCTTTACTATTGCGACGTCTGCCATTCTGGTAATTATGATCTTTGTCATAGATACCTTGTTCGAGGAGAGCATTGCTTGGACAGAAATCATCTACTTGCAAAACAAGACTTGAAGGCTCTTGCGAACAAGAAGTTTGGTGAAAAAGTCTCCTACTATTCGAGTGTCAATAAAGAGGGTGAACGTGACGTATCTTTATCTAGCTTATTACATGTGTCTACCAGTATCTTGTAGTTTATTTTTCGTAGCCTAATTGTAAAGCCATATTACAAAGCCTGCGAAGTGCCTGCACCTTTTGTCTGACATAAGGTCACCGGCTCTACAGAACGCGATGCATTTTGTATACCCAACTCACGAAATTAAGGATTTACATAGCCTGAGCTGCAGAGTTCCAGACCTGAAAGTTTCCTGTTGAGTATACATGAGACGGCAGTGAGTGACTTAACAAAGACCATTCGGGTTCAGGCACATGACTATGGTTACTCATCCAACTTCCAGGACTGGAGCAGGGATAAGTACTCCTTGAGATAAACACGACTATTCCAATCTCAATTGACTTTGTAGTAGGGCGGAACCTCCACCTTCCCAGTCTCACATGACCAGTCAGATAATTTCCAACTGATCATAGCCAGATGTATGCCATGCTCCAGTACCTCAATCCTCCATCTCATCCCCGCTGAGCTCACTTTCATCACCCATCTCCTCGTCCAGCATTTCCTCAATCTCCTTCCTCCTCTCCTCATCCTCATTCTTAGCAACGTCTGCCACCGGTCCATCAACACTCGACACCACAAGCGCCCCTTTCCTTTCCTTCCTCGCCATCTCAATCCCACGATCCACATAAACACCATACCCCTCCCAAACCGCCCCCCTTTTCCGATCCGTCAACGGCCCCGGCGTGGCCCGCCACCGCTTCGTCAGCTCCTCCTCGCGATTCACACAGTTTGCCATGAATCCATACATCAGGCCCAGCTTGTCGTACAACGACTTGTGTGGGCTGTACAACTGCTCTGGGTTTGTGAGCGTACCTTTGTGAGCGACGAAGCGTGGGTGCGTGGGCGGAGGCGCGTAGGTTTCGAGGACGCTGAATTTGCCGAGGCGTACGCGGCGGAGTGTGTTTTCCCAGACACCTACGGGAAGGAAGATCGCTCTAGAGAGCTTAAGAGTGCCGGTTCCAGATTCAATGTAGCCGAGGATGAGACAGTCTGTTGCTTCGTTGGGCATGGTCTTGGGGCGCATGACGATCTTGGGGACGTATATTTGGATGGGGATACCCTGTGGAGAGGCGGCGTACGGATTTGCGAGGGTGAGAGAGCCCGTGAGATTGGCTAGGGGCGTCATGAGGCTAGGAGATGGGCTTGGCCGTTGGATCGTTGGGTTATGGGAGTCAAAGCTCCCGGTGGGGGGCTGTAAGTTCAGACTGGCTGGTGGGGCGGCGCGTGCGGATGACTGAGTGAGGGATTGCCGTGGGAGTGGTGGGAAGGCTCCGATGCCTCGCGGAAGACCCAAGGGAGCTTGCGGTGATTGGATCGGAGTAGGTTCGCCTAATAATCGCCCTGGAGGAAGATTACCTGCGCTTGGAGCTATACCTGGAGATTCAGGTGGAGTCGCGAGTGACGAAGCTCCAAAGCCTGCGGTTGGTCGAATGAAAGCACCCACGGTTTGGGTTCCACCGAAAGGAGGAGGATCTTGGTATGAAGTGAACGTTCCTAGTGGCTGCCTGACAGGGAATGTACCATGGCCCTGAGCTATGTTTGAGATGGCCGGTACTGTCCGAGGCTGGGCACTAGGACCTGGCGTTTGAGATGCCCTCGATTCATGAAGACGCGTTGGTGTTAGCACTGGCCGACCTTGTGAGTTTATGACTGTCGAGTTGTGTAGTGCTCGTTCAGACATGGTCGATGCTGTTGACGCTAGCGCCGGGTTGACGGTGCTGACAGGAGGAGCTAATGGAGGGCCAAATCGTGGTGTAACCCCTAAGCCAGGCTGCAAAGAAGGACGAAGCTGTTGTCCCTGTAATGAACTTTCAACGGGAGAGCTCGTTGCAGCTTGCGCGCCGAACTGAGCGTTGAGCCGAGGAGGTTCTGTTAACCCAGTTTGAGCAATTGTCGGCAAAGGCATCCTAGGTGGAAGGCCAGATGATGGTTCCCCGGAAAAGCTAACAGCCGCCGCTCGAGGGCCTGGATATGAGCCAGAGTCTTGATCCGATGCCAAAGCGCGAGGCGTTGCATTCAAAGCCGTGGTCCTTTGCAGTATAGCCTGCTGTGCCTGTCTGTTGAAAAGCGGCAGGAGACCATCGAGCTGCGTGCGATTGAGACCTTGCATAAAGGCTGAGACAGTTGAAGCAGTTGATGTCGTAGATGCTGCAGACTGCATTAGCGGAGTTCGAGCGGGCAATGTATTGAATGGAGGTCGCGCACGTCTCACTATATCCATCGGGTCGCCACCATCTCCAGCTTCGTCGCTAGCGCTACCATTGCGTTCATCCGGATCAATGTCGTAGTCTGCGCCACTACCGGCATCTCCTTCATACGAAATCATGTTGTGGTCCTCCCCATCGCCATCAGCTCGTTCATCTGGATCTACATCATCGCCCGAGTAGATTTCAGAGTCGGAAAAGTCGCTTGAAGAGATATCTCCGTAGTCGGATTCTGCGGCCGCAGAATCTCCAACTGAAGTAGTATCGCCTGACCATGGCCAGTGACGAAGATGGGATAGATGGACCTCAATCGGTTTTGCAGCCCGCGTCGCTTTCGCGTATCGAAAAAGATTTGACTTTGTCAAAGGGAGAATTGATGGAGGCAGGAAGTTAATGGCGCGCTCGCCTGTTTCTTTTATAGCCGCCAGTCTTCGTAAGATGGTCATTGTAGCGTTGGAACGGGCGCGGTGCGTGGGTGTCGGGGGTATCAAGGGCGGTGGCAAGTCTCGTTGACCGAATGAGCCTTCGCCGAGCATGGATCCTGCCCGTGTAGTTGCGGCGAGTTGTGCCTCCAGAGCCAGCTTGTTGCTGATGGCGACCTCATTCTGCTTCTCGCGCATCTTCTTCATCTGTTCCATCAGCATGAATTGTTCATGGGCAAATGGCTCCTCTCTGTAGTAGTTCACGAAACCGGTGCCATTCACGTCTTCCGATGTATTCTTCGGATGATCTACCTGCAGCTTCTTGTAGTTCGCGATTTGTCTAGCCGACAGGCCAGCTTCCTGCAGAAGCCAAAAAGCACGCTGGCGATTCTTGAAACAGGCGGCGTAGTACTTCTTGCGCTTCGCTTCTTCCCTTGGTATGTTGATGAGTGGAGGCAGCGGCTCGTCCTTCGGGTCGACGGGCGGCTGTAGACCGAACCTAGGCTCCCGATATTGAAGACGTTCGCTTTCTTCCGTCATCGCTTCGAAGGCTGCTATATCTGGCTTCTTGCGGATGAGCTTCTCTCCTATATTCTCTGCATCTTCGCCAGATGTTTTCCCGAAGATGGGAAGTGGGTGGTATTCGAACAACCACAGACTGGGTATCTCCATTCGCATGGCAGCCTTGAGCGCTTTGCCGTCGCCCTCATAGAAGTCTATCCACTGGTAGAGAAACTCGACGTAGTTCGGTACTAACTTGCTGTCGACCTGCACGATATCGATGAGGATCCGAAGCATGTCGTTCTCTTCGAAAAGCTCAGCACGGAGGGTGCGACGCTCGCAGACGGTATATGCAGGACCTTTTCGCGGCGCCGGCACCGGGGTACTGCTGGAGCCAGCAAGCGAGGCAGCCAATCGAGGTCGCTTTATGGCGTGTTCGACCGGAGACTCTGAGGCTACTTCCACCTCCCACTGCACAAACCACGTCCATAGCTCTTTGTCTGATAGGCGCGCTGTGCGGTCAGTAAATTCATGAAGTCTGCCCACAAAGAATTCGTGTCTCTCTTCCATCTTGTAGACAATCATGTTCTGCGTGTACTGCTCGTACGGTACGAGCGTCGGGAGGGGCTCGACATTGCCGATGACGTCTTGCAGGTTGAGATAGCGGTCGTCGAGTAGATCAAGTACAACGCCATAAGACGACATGGTGGGTTGAGGGGCGTGAGAGAGCAGCGCATGAACGAGGTACTGGTGTTCTGCAGAGGCGAGAGTGTGGAGTGTAAATAGAGTGGGAGGCAAGTAGGTCGCGTAGGCAGGCGGGCTAGGTCTGTGCGTCAGACTGGTGAATGCAGTCAATGCAATAAATGCAATCGACGAACGAACTGAGCTCCGTGGAGTCAAGAGTGGCAGCCGTAAACCTAATCTAGGGAGTGTCTCAGCACATGTGTCTTGCTCTGAATACCCCGAGATCTGGATTTTGCGACGCGTTATATGGCCAAAGATTAAGTCTGGTGTTAGGTGTGGAAAGAAACAAGGACGGAGATGGGCACCGGTGGCTGAACGAAAAAAATTATGTACACGCTACCTATCGTACTCTTCATGTTGCGAGTAGAAAGAAGGGTATCTTCGCACGTTCCCACCACGTTCCAGATGTTGCATGTGCTCTTCGCCCTCGCGATTGGGCTCTATTTTTGTTCCTTGAGCTTTTCCACTACAGTACTCCAGCGATCCTCCGCATTTTCCCTCACCCTCCTCCAATCCGTCTCATAAGCCCTTTTTACGGCGCCTTCGAGCTCTCTATTCCACCTGTCCTTGGCCATCTCAAAAAGCCCCACGGGCACTACTCTCGTGACTGGTACCGGTTCCGGCGCCGGCGGCTCGATGA
>Ga0247803_1000780_pt1 | contig 16886 bp, 12 predicted proteins | sample UWRJL014104B1_FD_180928 | JGI IMG/M metagenome (GOLD analysis project Ga0247803, IMG submission 180928) | Plant litter microbial communities from Arlington Agricultural Research Station in Wisconsin, United States - UWRJ-L014-104B-1 | ecosystem: Environmental > Terrestrial > Plant litter >...
TTTCAAAGTTGGATTTACTTCTTACGCCACATACAGCAGCCAGAACGTAGGATCGCAGGAATCTTTACGCGGAGCTTATCGCGCACGTCCATCCGGTGTACCGTACTATGCCGACCTGGCAAATCCTTCTGAAAATCAGGACGTGAATGTAAACGGACTGGCAATATGGATGGGAATCAATGACAAGCAAGTGCCGAATCCGCTGGCTGACGTTGATCCTGTAAATTCAAAGCTTCAGACGAATACCCAGACCGTCATGGGAAATGCTTACGTCGAATACATTCCTTTGAAAGGGCTGAGCATTCGCTCTTCTCTGTCAGCTTCTTTTGGCTCGGACAGAATAGGTGATTTCAGGGGAACGTGGTCAAAATCGCAGATTGGTAACAAACCGAGGGCGCAATATGACAACAAAACGCAGGGCAACTACACACTGGACAATATCATCAGTTACAACGGAGGTTTTGGAAAACATAAATTCGGCGTAACAGCTCTGCAAAGCACGTTTTACCAGCGCAATGAGGCGTACATGACTGCCGTAAACAATTTGCCATATAATTCCGACTGGTACGCACTGAATACCGGAACCATTACTTCCATCAGCAGCTCACTCGTGGAACGCTCACTGCTTTCCTTCATGGGGCGGGTTAATTATTCGTACAACGACAAATATTTGCTGACAGTAACCGGACGTTCTGATGGCGCTTCACAGCTTTCGGAAGGAAATAAATGGGCATTTTTCTCTTCTGTGGCACTGGCCTGGCGACTGGGCGACGAAGCTTTCATTTCGGATCTGAACGTATTTTCAAATCTGAAACTGCGTCTTAGCTACGGACAGGTAGGCAATTCCACGGTTAGCCCATACAGCACGCAGGCAGGCCTGCTCAATACGGGGTATGATTTTGACGGAACGGCAGCTTACGGTTTTGCACCATTGAATCTTGCCAATAAAAACCTGAAATGGGAAAGAAGCAAAGAGTACAACGTTGGTCTGGATTTTGGTTTCTTTAAAAACCGCATTGCAGCCTCTCTTGAATTATACAACAGAAAAACGGTTGATCTGATCCTGAATCAAAAGATCCCTACCACCAATGGTTTTGCACAACAAATTGCCAATGTTGGGCAAATCGAAAACAAAGGTATCGAACTGACTTTGAATACGATGAATATTGTCAAAGGTCCTTTTAGCTGGAACAGCACATTTTCATTCACCAGAAACAGGAACAAACTGCTGCAATTATATGGAGACGGGCAACAGTTTGACAAAGGCAATAAACTTTTTGTGGGCAAACCACTGCGTTCCAATTTCGATTATGAATTTGATGGCATCTGGCAAACTGCTGACAAGGATCTGGCGGCGAAATACAAGCAGGTTCCCGGTTCGGTTCGTGTGGTGGATCAAAATAATGACGGCCTGATTTCTTCAACTGATGCCATCGACGACCGCGTGGTACTGGGTTCGGCCATGCCGAACTGGATCCTTGGCGTGACCAACCGTTTTAACTATAAAAGTTTCGATTTCTCATTCTTTCTTTATTACAGGGACGGCGTGCAGTATTACAACAGTTCCTTGTCTGGGACATTCGGAGAAATTGGTGGCATTCGTTACAACAAACTTGCCGAACTGGATTACTGGAGAAGCGACAATCCTTCAAATACTTACTTTGGAGTAGCCGCTGCTAATCCATATCGCAATGCGATCAATTATCAGGATGCGAGTTTCCTGCGGATTTCAGACCTCACATTTGGCTATTCCCTGCCATCAAATCTGATCAGCAAATTGAAAATAGCCAACGCACGTTTCTATGCCCAGGTTACCAACCCCTTTGTTTTCAGCAAGTTTACGGGCTTTGATCCTGAATTCAACTCCGCTATCTATCAGGACGATGTACCTTCCATGGCTTATACCATTGGCGTAAACATCAGTTTCTAAAAATATTAAAAAAGCAAAAAATGAAAAATTTCAAACATATACGTTCGTTTACATTAGCGGCTGCAATGGTTGGTTTGATTGCATCGGGCTGCAAAGAAGATTTTCTCACAGAAAAGTCTGTTACTACCTTAACGACAGACGTTTATTACAAAACAGAAGCGGGTTTTGAAGACTTGATCCGTTCATGCTACCCCTTGATGCGAAACATTCATCAGAACAGAAACCTGGTTCTGAATGGTACGGATATCTTCACCTCCGCCTCAGGCTGGTCTTCGCCCCTGATTACGGTTGCGCCCTCTTTTGATACCTACGACGCAGGTTTTAATGCCAGCTCCGTTACCGAACTGCAAACGCTCTGGCAATTAATGTATGCCGAAATCGGTCGTACCAATACAGCCGTGGATCGTTCAGCTGATATCACTACCATGGCACCAGCTCTGAAAGACGCAAGGGTTTCCGAAGCCAAATTTCTCAGGGCACTTTGCTATTTCTATCTTGTACAACAATGGGGAGATGTTCCGATGCCATTGAAGGAAGCTACCACAGGAAGCAAAGAAGCTGTAAGAGTTGCCTCAGCTGACATTTACAAACAGATCATTGCTGATCTCTTGGAATGTGAGACAAAACTACCCGTCACGGCAACCAACTATGGAAGGATCACCAGGGGCGCCGCACAGTTTTTGCTGTCAAGGGTTTACCTGACAAGAGGCTGGAATTTCAAAAATGCCCTGGGAGGTACAGCTGCCGACTTTGACCTTGCACTGCAATATGCCGATAAAATTATCGATGCATATCCCTTGGCGACAGCATACAATCTTTTGTTTCCGATTCGCAATGAAAATGTGTTAAAACAATATACGGGAGCGCAGAATGACAAAAATGCAGAAATCATTTTTGCCGTCCAGTACAACGCCGATGTACTTACCAATAAAACAGACCTGGCTTTTCCTTTTGATGTAGCCGGTGGAAATAATCTGCACTCCGTTTTCGGCGGCAGCGGAGAAGCATTTGCAGGATCAAAAGGAAGGACAACCGACTACAATCGTTATCAGCCGTTTCATGTGACAACTCCCGCCATGTATCGTCTTTTTGACCCGCAACTGGACAGTCGGTATGAACACAATTTCCTGGATGCGGGATATGCGCTGGCAGCTGTAAAAGATTTTAAACCCATTCCTTCAAATGCCAATCTGAAAATAAACCTGGCTGTGGGCGACACGGTTGTTTTTTACCCACCCTGGAACACGCCGGCTACCAGCCTGAATGACAAAGGAATAGACGTAGGCGGCAAGAAAAATTATGCTGTAATGAATGTTTCTGAATATGGTGGCGCTTATCCAACAACTTCTGGCTTTGGTGCAGGTGAATATCCTTTGATGTGGAAATTCTGGCAACCCGGCATTCCAAATGGCGACGCGCAGGGAACATTTAACGAAGCGGTTTTTCGTTCTGCCGAAGCATATCTGATTGCTGCGGAAGCCATTGTGAAAGGTGCCAAAGGCGGGAAGCTGGGTACCGCAGACGTGTATTACAACAAAGTGCTTGACCGTGCACTGGGCGCAAAAAAAGGTGCAGATGCGAAATGCGCAGCCAATCCGGCTGATGTGAACTCGCTCGCAGCCGCTTCCTACCGTGCCACTCCTGCGAATATCACCACTGACCTCATTCTCGATGAAAGAGCAAGAGAATTGATGGGTGAGTATTCACGCTGGTACGATTTAAAAAGAACAGGAAAGCTGATCGAACGTGTCAAAAAATACAATCCCTGGGCCAATAAAGGAATCGTCATTGCAGAAAAGCATTATCTGCGCCCCATTCCGCAAAGCGAAATTGACCTGTCATTTCCTCCCATGAAGCAAAATGAAGGCTATTGATTAACAGGTGGCACGGCTGATCCACGATGCTTCGTAAAAAGCAATTTACATCAGCCGTGTCACCGGTGATCCATCGCTTCAAGAAATCTTACAATAAATGAATACATTCCGGTTACTAGTCCTTTCGGGCTGCATGCTTCTTATTGGTTTACAAACTTTTGCCCAAAAACCATCCGATCTGTGGCTGGATGATTTAAATATCAAATCTTTCTCAGAGGGAATTCCTGCGGTATTGGGAAAAACCAATGCAAGTGGTGATCCGATGCTGATCAAAGGCGTTCATTACAAACATGGCGTTGGTGTCAATTCGACGAGTATCCTTGCCTTTTTTCTGAACGGAAATGCCACAGGATTCTCCGCTTTGGTCGGTGTGGATGACAAAGGAAACAAATCTTTGCCCCATACTTTTTATGTGATTGGAGACAGAAAAATTCTTTTCCAGAGTCGTGAAATCAAATGGGGAGAAACCCCTCAGGCAGTACACGTGGATTTGAACGGAATAAAACGGCTCGGATTACTCGTAAAGGTCGGGGACGAAGGTTTAACAAAAACATACTCAAACTGGGCGGATGCACGCTTTGAAATGGTAAATGGCAAGCTTCCGGAACATATTCCCAACGACGATAAGCGATACATTTTGACACCCGCTGCTGCGAAGTCACCAAGAATAAATTCAGCGAAAGTTTTCGGAGCAACACCGGGCAATCCGTTTTTGTATACCATTGCCGCCACCGGAGAAAGACCAATGAACTTCTCGGCACAAAATCTTCCGGCAGGCCTTTCCCTGGATACAAAAACGGGGATCATTACCGGAAAAATAAAGCAGAGAGGTGTTTATCCGGTTGTCTTAAAAGCAAAAAACCAGTTTGGTCAGGCAGTTGAAAATTTAAAGATAAAGATTGGCGATACCATTGCACTTACGCCTCCCATAGGCTGGAATGGATGGAATTCCTGGGCCAGAAATATTGACCGTGAAAAAGTCATTTCTTCGGCCAATGCGATGGTCAGCATGGGATTGGCCCAACACGGCTGGACCTACATCAACATTGACGACGCGTGGCAGGGGCAGCGTGGTGGAAAATACAACGCCATTCAGCCCAATGAAAAGTTCCCGAAATTCAAGGAAATGGTGGATTATATTCACAGCCTGGGCTTAAAAACGGGTGTTTATTCCACTCCGTGGATCACGAGTTATGCAGGTTTCACAGGCGGCTCATCCAACATCGAAAGCGGCTTTTTTCCCGATTCTGTGCGTGACAACAAAAGAAATTTCCGTTACATTGGAAAATATCGTTTTGAGAAAAATGACGCTTTGCAAATGGCGGATTGGGGAATTGATTATCTCAAATACGACTGGCGTCTGGAAGTTCCATCCGCCGAGCGCATGTCGGTTGCGTTGAAAGAATCGGGAAGGGACATTTTGTTCAGCATTTCCAATTCAGCTCCCTTTAATCATGTGAAAGATTGGGTGAGATTGACAAACTCTTACCGAACGGGTCCGGATATTCGGGACAGCTTTAACAGTTTGTTTGTCTCGGCTTTTACTCTGGATAAATGGAGTCCATATGGCGGTCCGGGGCACTGGAATGACCCAGATATGATGATCCTGGGCAATGTGACTACGGGGACGCAGCTGCATCCAACGCGGCTGACGCCTGATGAACAATACAGCCACGTCAGTTTGTTCAGCCTTTTGTCTGCGCCCCTTTTAATCGGCTGTCCTATCGAACAGCTTGACGATTTCACCCTAAATTTGCTAACCAACGACGAAGTGATTGCCATTAATCAGGACCCGCTTGGAAAACCTGCCCGGCTTGTTCTTGAAGAAGAAGGCGTTCAGATCTGGCTCAAATCACTTGAAGACGGGACCTACGCGGTAGGACTTTTTAACACGGCTGATTTCGGCAAAACACCTGAATCCTATTTTCGATGGGGCGATGAAAAGCCCAAACCGTTCACACTTGATTTATCAAAGATCGGTTTGAAAGGAAAATACAGATTGCGTGATGTATGGAGACAAAAAGACCTTGGTTCATTTCAGCAAAAATATCCGGCTGAAATCCGTCATCACGGTGTAGTAATGTTAAAAATGATCCCCGACCGATTCTAAATAATGAACAAACCCTCCTCTTTTAAAGTGAAATTTAATTTTAAAGTAAAATGTAAAATGAACGGGATGCGGGAATGGCTGGCACTTTTCATTTTACTGGTTACCTCAGGGACCTCTTATGCACAGCAAGCCAGAAGTATCTGGCTGGATGATCTGGTGATCCAGACATTTTCAGAAGGTATCCGTCCGGTTGCAGCAAAGGGGAATTACACGGGTGACTCGATTCGTATCAATGGCGTTTATTACCGACGCGGAATTGGGGCCCAGTCGGTCAGTGTGCTTGGTTTTTTCCTCAACAAAAATGCATTAAGTTTTACCGCCGTTATCGGTGCGGACGATCAGGGGAATAAAGAAATTCCTGTAAAATTTTATGTCATTGGCGACAACAAAATTCTTTTTGAAAGCAAAGAATTCAAAGTCGGGGACGATGCGCAAAAAATTGAAGTTAATTTGGCAGGAATTGAAAAATTAGGTCTGCTGATCACCGATGATGTAGGCGGGTCAAACAACAAACGAACGTATGCCAATTGGGCCAATGCACAATTAACCATGTCAGGCGAAAACATGCCCGGGCATTTTCCTAATTCAGATGAGAAATATATTTTAACACCTCAACCTGCAAAAACGCCTAAAATAAATTCCGCTAAAATCTTTGGGGTTACACCAGGAAATCCGTTTCTCTACACCATTGCGGCCACCGGAAATTCCCCCATTTTTTTTTCAGCCGATAATTTACCAAAAGGACTTTTTCTTGATAAAAAAACAGGAATTATATCGGGTAAAATTAGTCAGAAAGGAACCTACATTACCACGCTCCGAGCAAGGAACAAACTCGGAGAATCTGTCAAAAAACTGGTTGTCAAAGTTGGGGACACCATTGCGCTTACCCCTCCTATTGGCTGGAATGGATGGAATTCCTGGGAAACGCATATAGACAGAGAGAAGGTTATCGCCTCCGCCAATGCCATGGTAAAAACCGGATTGCGAGATCACGGCTGGACGTATATCAATATCGATGATGCTTGGCAGGGAATCAGAAACGGACCGTTGAATGCGCTTCAACCCAACGAAAAATTTCCGGATTTTAAAGGAATGGTTGACTACATCCATTCATTAGGACTAAAAGCCGGATTGTATTCAACGCCATATATTTCCAGTTACGGAGGTTATGTTGGCAATTCTTCTGATTTTGAAAAAGGTGGTGAAACACATAAGTCGATCATGGTTAACCGACGGTCTTTTAACCGGATTGCCAGATACAGGTTTGAAACACATGACGCCTCTCAAATGGCCGAATGGGGTTTTGATTTCCTCAAATACGATTGGCGCATTGACGTCAATTCCACGGAACGGATGTCATCAGCATTGAAACGATCGGGAAGGGATGTAATTTTCAGTTTATCCAATTCCGCCCCATTTGCAAACGTAGCAGACTGGAACCGATTGTCGAACATGTACCGCACCGGTCCGGATATACGCGACAGCTGGTCAAGCCTTTACCAGCTGGCTTTTACGCTGGATAAATGGGCACCTTATGCAGGCCCGGGACATTGGCTCGATCCTGACATGATGATCGTAGGCAATGTAGCAACAGGGCCCGAGATACATCCGACCCGGCTCACACCGGATGAACAATACAGCCATGTGAGCATTTTCAGCCTGCTTTCCGCTCCATTGCTAATTGGCTGTCCGATTGAACAACTGGATGCTTTCACCCTTAATTTGCTCACGAATGATGAGGTCATTGAGATAGACCAGGATCCTCTGGGAAAACCTGCGAGATTAATTTTAGAAGAAGACGGCATGCAAATCTGGCTTAAATCACTCGAAGACGGCTCTTTCGCTGTGGGCTTATTCAACACTGCAAATTATGGAAAAACCCCTTTGTCATACTTTCACTGGGGCAATGAAAAGGCCCGTGAATTTTCATTGGATTTATCAAAAATTGGTCTGAATGGAAAATACAGATTGCGTGATGTATGGAGACAAAAAAACCTAGGTGTATTTGAAAAGATATTTAAAACGCACGTAAATCACCATGGCGTAGTGATGTTAAAAATCACACCGGCACAATGAACCTGAAATAAACCCCGACCAGAATTTGGTTTCAATAAATGATTCATTCAAATGAAAAATACAGTCTTATTACTGATTCTTTGCCTTGGAGTTTTTGTACAAATTATGGCAAAGTCTTTGCCACCGGACGACAATGCTATTTTATCAAAAAAATACGCATACGGATCGCTTTCTTCATACGAGAAATTGTTGCTGGATACATACATTGAAGATGAATTTCCGGCCGGAACAAAAATAGAAGATGCCCTGACTGAACAAACGAGCATTCGATCCAAAACACGTCTGGCACAGTCGCTTTTACTCAGAAACCTGAACGATGATTCTGACAACGCTTTCGCAGTGGTCAGATGGATTTTAAAATATCAGGAACTGGATGAGAAAAGCCGTAATTATGGAATATGGAAATCCAACGTCGCCAGCAATGTATTTGATCAAAACTGGCGCGAATTTGTCGGTTGCGATCTCATCATCATTTATCACCATTACAAAACCCGACTGCCAAAAGACATCATTACAGGTATAGAAGCCGGACTTGTCCATGCTGCGAAAGGAGCGTTCAAAAGAAATGTTTCGGCAGATTACACCAATATTTCCATTATGAGTGCTTTTTTGATGGATTATGCCGGCTCCAGATTTAACATGCCTGAGATTGAAAAAGCAGGATTGGTGAAAGCAAAAGCCATATTAGCACTTTATAACCGGCATAAAACTTTCAGCGAATACAATTCACCCACTTATTACGGCGTAACACTTGTCGCACTCGCTTTCTGGAGGGAACTGGCTATTTCAAAGGAAATGAAAAAGATGGGAAAAGAGTTGGAAAAAGAGTTCTGGCACGAGGTCACCACCTTTTACAATCCGCATCTTAAAAATATGCCGGGACCTTATTTCAGAGGTTACGGCATGGATATGCGTAAGTATTATTCCATCATCGGCCTCTGGATTGCCATTGCACTGGACAAACAGGAGCTTTCTCCCATTCCATATAAACAGGGACCGAAGTTTGGTGAAGCCAGCAATATTGCCACGATTTTTCACCTCGGCCTGGAAATTCCCAAAACCGAATTAACAAGATTAAAAACCTTTACCTCAACGCGTTATCTCAGCAGAACAGTGCCAAATTATTACACCGGAGATACCGTGAAGCAGGTTACGGCGATGATCCGTCGCGACTGGATGATGGGCGGCTTGTGGGGCAACCGCCGTGCATGGAATCAAATCAGAACGGGTACAATCCATTGGCAAACAAAGGATTCGGACATTGGCTGGCTGCTCGTTCCGGGTAATGGCACCACCAATGTGAAAGTCAGCAAAACGGCAATGGAAATATATCTCGCAGATAAAAATGCAAAAACTATTGATTTCTTTCTTTATGCCAAAGGGATGACAACAGCTGCATTCAGCGGCAAAATATGGAATTTGCCGGGTATGAACTTAAAGGTCAGTACTTCTTTAAAACCACCGAAAGCGACTGAAATTAACCCGTCTGATTTTGAAAAACAACAAGCCGTCTCAGATATAAATGCTTTGGTGATCCATGTGGTATATGAGGTACCGGCTTCCTGGAATCCTGAAACTGCATTGATCACTTTGTTCCCGGAGAAAAAATAATGTTACAAATTTCATCAAACATAACCCTTGACTCCTGATTTAAATCACATGCGTATTTGTTTTGGAATAATTTTCCTGACCGTGCTCTCTTTTGCGGCAAACGGCCAGCATAGCCCACGCCCATTCGATCTGCGCTGTGATTTATTGCCACATACCCATGCAGTTTACAAAAACGGAATACCGGATTCGACGCGTATCGAGAAAGCAGTCAGAGAAAAAGACATTTACCAATTTGCAAAAATCGTTTCAGAAAAGCCTTCTTTTAATTGGAAAGTTGATACTTCAATATCATCCATCCGTGCGTATCGGATCCTGGTTGCATCTTCCGAACGACTGCTGAGCGAAAATAGAGCGGATTATTGGGATTCAAAAAAAGTTTCTTCAAAGTATAACAAAGCCCAATACGATGGTAAACCCCTGCGACAAGGTGAAGTTTACTATTGGAAGGTTCAGGTTTGGAATGAAATAAATACGACATTGCCATTTTCAGAAACCGCGTCCTTTGTTCAAAGTAAAAAAGATGCTACCGACGCGTTTTCATATCAGCCCGTTACCGCTCAATTTCAACAAGCGGAACAAATTCGTCAGACAGGCAAAAACGCATATTTTCTGAATTTCGGGAAAGCTGCACTTTCGCAATTGCAGCTTCATTTAAGCAGTCAGCAAGATGATACCATCTGGATCGAAGTCGGAGAATGGACCGGTAAAACTTTTTCCATTGACAAAAACCCCGGAAGAAATATCCGTTATCTGAGAATTCCTTTAGCACTTGAAAAAGGAATACACGACTACAAAATTAAATGGCCTGAAAACTTAAAAAGAGACAGCCGAAATCCTGTTATGATGCCAGATTACATAGGAGAAGCCTATCCGTTCAGGTATGTTTCTATCCAAAATTACAAGGAAAAACTCACCTCAGAATCTGTTCAGCGCAAAGTCGTTTTTTATCCTTTTAATTCGCTGGCTTCCGAGTTTACATCCAGCGACACCGTACTGAATCAGGTTTGGGATCTTTGTAAATATTCCATCAAAGCGACCAGTTTTACAGGATATTACGTGGATGGCGACAGAGAACGAATTCCTTATGAGGCCGATGCGCTTATTAACCAACTTTCGCATTACGCCGTTGATGCTGAGTACAGTATGGCGAGAAGAACGATGGATTACCTGCTTTATCATCCAACCTGGCCCACTGAATGGAGCCTGCAAAATGTTTTGATTGCCTGGAATGATTACCTGTATACCGGCGACGATTTGCTGATCAAAAAGTACTATCCTGAACTTCAAAAAAAACTGTTAATGCCCCTGGCCGGACCAAACGGACTGATCAGTACGCGAACAAATAAACAAACCGACGAATTTTTGGCATCCATCAACATGACTAAAAAATTTGATGGCCGCCGTGGTTTGCATGACAATGTGGATTGGCCCCAGACGGGAGATTACATTGGCGATGAGAAGGAATTTGGCGGAGAAACGGATGGTTTCGTTTACCAAACTTACAATTCGGTTATCAACGCTTATTATTACCGGAATCTGGTTTTGATGAAACAAATTGCAGCCGTTTCAGACAAATCAAACGATGTAAAATTTTACCAGGATAAGGCTGATGCGGTTTATAAATCTTTCCAAGCCACCTTTCGAAATGCGCAAACCGGCCTGATTCAGGATGGCGACAGTTCTACTCACAGCTCCTTGCATGCCAATATGTTTGCTCTGGCCTTTGGATTAGTTCGGCCCAATGATCGTGAAAAAGTAGTGTCGTTTATCAAAAGTCGCAGGATGGCGTGCAGTGTGTACGGAGCACAATTTCTTTTGGACGCGCTTTATGAAGCAAAACAGGGAAAATATGCATTGGAACTAATGACATCAACTGCACAAAGAAGCTGGTACAATATGATCAGAAGCGGATCAACGGTAACCATGGAAGCCTGGGATAAAGTTTACAAACCGAATTTGGATTTAAGTCACGCCTGGGGCGCTGCTCCGGCAAATATCATTGTCAGGCAATTAATGGGAATACAACCGCTTACACCTGGTTTCGAGCACTTTCAGGTCAAACCGCAGCTTGGAAAACTAACTTTTGCCAGCCTCAAAACACCCACGATTAAAGGTACTGTCATTGTCAGATACAGTAAAAACGAACGCCATGACCAAATGGAAATCGAAATTCCCGGGGCAGCAACCGCTACTATTTTTATGCCTTTTTCCAACGAAAAATCAAACTTGCTCCTGGATGGAAAAGCAATTACTGCGGACAGGGAAGAAGGCTTTTTTATTTTGAAAAATATGAATTCAGGAAAACATATAATCACAGTCAACTAACATCAAAAAACATGAAACATATATTTTTTAGTATACTGTTTTTTAACATAACAACGGCATTTTCACAGAAAAACCAGTTACCAAATATCGTCTATATTCTGGCAGATGATCTCGGCTACGGGGACATATCAGTTAATAATCCCGACGGTAAAGTTTCTACCCCAAACATTGACAAACTCGCATCACAGGGCATGCGCTTTACCGACGCGCATTCGCCGTCTTCCGTTTGTACGCCTACACGCTATTCGCTGATGACAGGCCGTTACCCCTGGCGCAGCCGGTTACCGGTTGGCGTACTGCGCGGTTACAGCAGAACGCTCATAGAAGAAAATCGCCCAACGGTAGCTTCGCTCCTGAAAAGTCATGGCTATCGGACAGGTGCCATAGGCAAGTGGCATCTGGGACTGGACTGGGCTTTAAATCCGGATCATCAGTCACTTGCTTCCAAAGAAGGCTATGGAATAAAAGAAGAGATGGATCCAAAACATATTGATTTCACCAAAGAGGCAGCTCATGGCCCCAATACAGTTGGCTTCGATTATTCCTATATTTTGCCGGCTTCGCTGGATATGCCCCCATACTGTTACCTGGAAAACCAGAAATTAACGGAACCTTTAACCGCATACACCGATGGCAATAAATTAAAATCAGGCTATACAGGGCCGTTCTGGCGCGAGGGAAAAATGACTCCCTCGTTCGACTTCCACCAGGTTTTACCCAATTTTATAGAAAAGGCAACCGGTTTCATCAAAAACCAGTCCAAAACCAAGCCCTTCTTTTTGTATCTGCCCATGCCCGCTCCGCACACCCCCTGGATGCCGACAGAAGGTTACAAAGGAAAATCGAAGGCGGGAGAATACGGAGATTTCATTCAGCAGGTAGATGCCGCGGTCGGTCAGGTTTTGAAAACTTTACAGGATGCCGGTTTTTCAGACAATACCATTGTCATTTTCACGAGCGATAACGGTCCTTACTGGCGTCAAAATTTTGTAGAACAATTTGGTCACAATGCTGCGGGCGAATTCAGGGGGATGAAGGGCGATGCCTTCGAAGGCGGCCACCGCATACCATTTATCGTTCGCTGGCCAAATAAAGTAAAAGCGAATTCCGTAAGCAATGCCACTACGACCCTGGCCAATCTGATGGCCACCTGTCAACAGATTTTGGGAGAAACCAACCCCATTTACAATACCGAAGACAGTTACAGTATTCTGGATGTGCTACTGGGAAAATCCAAAACTGTAACCACCCAACCCGCCGTTGTTCACAGTTCATCGATCGGTTATTTTGCAATTCGGAAAGGCGACTGGAAACTGATTGAAGGGCTCGGCTCGGGAGGGTTTACCGAACCAAGAAAAGTCGATGCCACGGAAGGCAAGCCAGCCGGACAGCTTTACAATCTGGCCACGGATATTTCTGAAACAGAGGATGTCTATGCAAAATATCCGGAAAAAGTGAAAGAATTGTCTTTGTTATTAGAGGAGATAAAGGCCAGTAAAACGAAAATTATTCAGAAATAACTGCTGAAATTTTCAAATATTTTCATCTAAAATATATTTCTCGCGATTGCCAACAGCAGATTGTCAAATGTCCGTATATCGTTCTTACTCCATTCTGAAAGTAAATAAAATCCCGCTTCAAAATATACCAACTTACCTTTTAGGCAGTAAAAATCCGGTTGGTTTTGAAATGAATTATTTTGGCAATGACCTTTTGAAAAGATTTAATACAATCGTTGACCTGAAAAAGGATCAGGTTTATTTGAAACCAAATAAGCTGATAAATTTGCCTTATCAAGGCATTCATAAAATCAAGGAGATCATATAATAAATTGGTAGACAGAAGAAAAGATTTCAGGAACCGTCTTTATCATCTAAATAATTGGCATATTTAAAAAAAATAACCTTCCTGAAAAATGAAATTAGTTCTTTCGAGCCGTAAAAGAAGAATCGCCGCTTTTATAATTGACCATTTCGCAATTACCGGTCTGATGGTTTCAGTCACTTTTCTGACACTAGGACCAGACTTCATGAATCAGAATAACATGAATGATTTCGAAGCAAAATTGCCAATGGTACTGATTCCCGGATTTTTGTTGTATTTCGGTAAAGACAGTTTCCAAGGTGTTAGTCCGGGAAAATGGACCATGGGAATTGTGGTTCGTAACCAAGATAACCGGGAAGAAATTCCATCATTTGGACGACTTTTTCTTAGAAATCTGTTCATCATCATCTGGCCGGTTGAGTTTCTTGTTTTGGCCATAACCCGGATAAGAAAAGGCTTGGTGACCAAATCGCAAAAACCGTTGTAATACAAAACCCCATTCCGCAGTTAAAGATTTTCCGCATTTTAGCGCTGGCAGGGACGGCGGTTTGCTTTTTTGCCTTTACGGTTTTGTTTGCAGGAACAGCCTTGAAAAATTCAGATGCATATAGGGCAGCGGTTGAGGAAATTGCAAACAACAAAGAGATACAGGCTCATACCGGAGGGATTACGGGGTACGGCATAATGCCATCAGGAAGCATCAGAACGACGAATGAAGAAGGGGAAGCACAGCTCGAAATAAAGGTTTTAGGAAAGGATAAAGATGTTAGCGTAAGTGCCTATCTGGAAAAGAGATCTACCGGTAAGTGGGAAGTGATTCGAATGGAAATGTAAATGAATTAGACTGATTTCTTCCTTTTCTTGCAATAAACTCATATTGCTTTTTTTCCTGTAAATTATATCTGAAATTAAGATTCCATCCGTAAAAGGTCTACTTAAAATTGGTATCTCATGAAAAAAGCTTTGCATTTTTTGACTCCTTTACTTTTTCTAACCCTGTACTGTAACGCGCAAACCGTTGAACTTTATGGGAATCCAGCTTCCATTATTTCCTCAGGCGCCATCATTCCGGAAGGCAAGAAAATGCTCTGGACAAGCGGTGCCGTATCCGCCATCATCGACAGCACGGCCAGGGAAGGTTCAGTCGAAAGGTTTGGCAATACCAAAGCGCAGGCTATCAATATTTTGGAAACTTTTAAAAAGACACTGACGGCGAAAGGTTTGTCGATGAAGAATGTTCTGATGCTCCGCGTATATGTCGCTCCGGACAAATGGCAAAATGGCATCTACGATTTTAAGGGCTGGAACGAGGCTTATGCCATGTATTTTAACAATAAAGAGAATCCTGTAAAAACCATACGTTCAACCATTGGCGTTGCTACGCTTGTGAGCACGGATAAGTTAATTGAAATCGAACTGGTGGCTGTTTATCCCTGATTTTGTCAATGTTTTTTTGTTAAAATATTTAACCTGTTAAAGAATTATGAACAGACGGATCTTTCTTGAAAAAGCTGTACTCGGTGGAATCGCGGCGTCATCCATAGGTGTGATCGCTTCATGTGCGCCACAAGCCAAAACTTATCCTGACAAATATTTTCATATCAATAAAGGTTATCATTCCCTGCCCAAAATACGGCTTTCCATGGACCGGATCGTGAAGGAAACCGTTGGTTTACGACCGTACAGGGCATCCGGGCCACGTCTGGATGTGGAGCAGCTTGGAAGCAAAACCATTGTGCATAATTACGGCCATGGCGGAAGCGGCTGGTCGTTATCCTGGGGAACAGGCAATATTGCCCGTAAAAACGTACTGGCGACCAAAGAGCGCAAAGTTGCAGTGCTCGGTTGCGGAACGGTCGGCATCGCCACTTCCAGATTACTTCAGGAAAGTGGCTGCGAAGTCACTATCTATACAAAAGACCTCCCTCCTAACGTAACGAGTAATTTTGCCACCGGAACATGGTCGCCGGGTTACACGCTTTGCGACCCTAAAATTGTAAAACCCGAATTTAAATCGGTCTGGGAAGAGGCAACCCGGTTTTCGTTCAGGCGGTTTCAAATGATGCTGGGCATGAATGACATTGTGAGCTGGATGGATGAATATAACGTTTTGGCGCAGGAACCCAAACAACAGAACGGTGGCGGAGGAGAAGCTTTTCATATTGAGGGGCTCGTGCCGGGGAGGGTACGTTTAAGTAAAAAAGAACATCCCTTCAAGGCGGATTACGTGACACGCGGCGCGGGTATGACTTTCAACATTCCTTCTTATCTGCATCACCATCTTTCGGATTTCCACCAGTTTGGCGGTAAGGTGAAAATTATGGAAATCAGAACGCTGGAAGATATTGACGCGCTGGAAGAAAAAGTGGTTGTAAACTGTATGGGACTGGGTGCAAAACCTGTCTTTAATGATACCGAACTCACTCCCGTTTCCGGCCAGCTGTCCTGCCTGATCCCGCAAAACGACATTCATTACAAGCTGAATACCAGCGGAGCCTATTTTATAAACCGGAAGGATGGAATTTATCTGGGCGGCAATAGCATCATGGGTAACTGGGACACTACGCCCAGTAAAGAGCAAACGGAAAAAGTATTGTCTGCCATGAATCAGCTGCTGAAAGATATGAAAGGCTAAAACAATTGTTCTCCTGTTGGTTTTCAACAGGAGACTTTTTTATTTGTCAGATCGTTTTCAGGCAATACGCGGATTTCTGCCCTTGCAAATCTCCATAATACTGTCGTTTATCAAAACATATCCATCACCCGCCAGCTTGTCTTTCACAATTTGGGCGCCTATAAAGCGTAGCAGGTCTGTTCGCCTCGACAGCGGTATTCTGGTCCTTGCTTCCCAATGTCTGGGCTCGGGAATACCGATGATGATGAGTGCAGGCGGCATGGCCAGTTCGTACCACATATCGAAACTTGTTTCCTCACTTTTGAAATGAATCGTTCCGCCACGGCCCTCTCCTGAGTAGCGTACATGGCCCGTTTCTGTACCGGTCATGATTTAATTGAATGATTTAGCAGCTTAAAATAAAGTTTTTGCCCAGATATAACCTCCGACAAAAGATACAATAAATCCGATCGGACCATATACAAAGATGCTGGTCATACTGGCTTCAACACTTCTGTCGTG
>Ga0247803_1000781_pt1 | contig 16855 bp, 15 predicted proteins | sample UWRJL014104B1_FD_180928 | JGI IMG/M metagenome (GOLD analysis project Ga0247803, IMG submission 180928) | Plant litter microbial communities from Arlington Agricultural Research Station in Wisconsin, United States - UWRJ-L014-104B-1 | ecosystem: Environmental > Terrestrial > Plant litter >...
ACCTCGGTCAGCGGGGCTGAAACCGCATCGGACGCGGGCGGCAGGGGACGGACCGTGGTGTCGATGGCGGGCGCAGCCGTCGGTGCGACAACGGGCGCCGAAGCAGGCTCTGGCGCGGGGGCAGGTTCGGGGATCGGGGCCGGCTCGGGCGCGATGGCGGCCCGCGCTGCGGGCCGAGGCGGCGGAACCAGAGAGCCGCTCAGCACGCCTGAGGGCCGGCGCTGGGGCGCGGGCGCGAACCCCGACTGAGCCTGCCCCTGGGCCGGGCTCTGAGCCTGATTCTGGGCCTGATTCTGGGCCTGATTTCGGGCGGGCTGTCGCATCCCTGCGGGCGGCTGGGCCCAGGACAGGTCGGCGCTCTTGGGCAGAGGCCCGACGTGGAAGGTCACGGGCGGCGGCTTGCCCCAAACAATCCGGCCTCTGGCAAAGGGCGCGGCGTCGATGCCGCGCGTCTGCGCCGGGTCAACAGGATCGGCGGGCTTGGCGGGCGTTTCGCGGTCAGAGGACATGAGTTTCAGAGGTGCCGTCAGAGTGGGTCGCTTTGATGACGGGCCAAAGGCTCTGCGTCGAGCCCTGATTGCATCAGGCCTTCAGCCGATACCCGGTCTGGAAGATCCAGCCGACGATGGCCAGGCAGACGATGAAGAATCCTCCGGTCGCCAGAAGACTGTACCCGACCCCAACGTCCGACGACCCGTAGAAGGACCAGCGGAAGCCCGAGATCAGATAAACCACCGGGTTGAACAGGGTCACCGTCCGCCAGGCCGGGGGCAGCATGTCGATGGAGTAGAAGGAGCCGCCCAGGAAGGTCAGGGGCGTTACGACCAGCATCGGGATCATCTGCAGCTGCTCGAACCCGTTGGCCCAGACGCCGATGATGAAGCCGAACAGGCTGAAGGTGACCGAGGTCAGGACCAGGAAGGCCATCATCCAGACGGGATGCAGGATTTCGAACGGCACGAACAGCCGGGCCGTGGCCAGGATGATCAGGCCCAGGATGGCCGACTTGGTCGCCGCCGCCCCGACATAGGCCAGCACGATCTCCAACGGCGAGACGGGCGCGGACAGGATCTCGTAGATGGTGCCCGTAAACTTCGGGAAGTAGATGCCGAATGAGGCGTTGAAGATCGACTGGGTGAACAGGCTCAGCATGATCAGGCCGGGCACGATGAAGGCGCCATAGGGCACGCCGTCCACCGCATTCATGTGCCCGCCGATGGCCGAGCCGAAGACGACGAAATACAGGGCCGTCGTGATCACCGGAGTGACGATGGATTGCCACAGGGTGCGCAGGGCGCGCGCCATCTCGAAGCGATAGATGGCCCAGACGCCATGGCCGTTGAAGCGGATCATGCTGCGGCTCCCCCAGCCTTGGATTGGTCGGACTTGGATTGGTCGGCCTTGGATTGGTGGACAAGGCTGACGAAGATGTCCTCCAGAGAGCTCTGGCGGGTGTTCAGGTCCTTGAAGCCGACGCCCAGGCCTTCCAGCCGGCGGATCAGGGACGGCACGCCGGTGTCCTCGGCATTGGCGTCGAAGACATATTCCAGCTCGCCGCCCTCGCCCTTCAGAGTCGGGCTCCATTCGGCCAGTTCGGGAGGCACGACGCCCAGCGGTTCCGTCAGGTTCAAGGTCAGGGTCTTCTTGCCCAGCTTCTTCATCAGGGCGGCGGTCTGTTCGACCAGGATCAGCTCACCCTTCAGGATCACCCCAACCCGGTCGGCCATCTCCTCGGCCTCCTCGATATAATGGGTGGTCAGGATGATGGTGACGCCACGATCGCGCAGCCCCCTGACCAGGGTCCACATATCGCGGCGCAGCTCGACATCGACGCCCGCCGTGGGCTCGTCGAGGAACAGGATGTCGGGCTCGTGGCTCAAGGCCTTGGCGATCATCACCCGGCGCTTCATGCCGCCCGACAGGGTCATGATCTTGGCGTCCTTCTTGTCCCACAGGCTGAGGTCGCGAAGGATCTGCTCGATGAAAGCCGGGTTGGGCGACTTGCCGAACAGGCCCCGGCTGAAGGTGACGGTGGCCAGCACGGTCTCGAAGGCGTCGGTCGTCAGCTCCTGCGGCACCAGGCCGATGCGCGAGCGGGCCTGGCGATAGTCGCGGCTGATGTCGAAGCCGTCGGCGACCACGCTTCCGGTCGAGGCCGTGACGATGCCGCAGACGATGGAGATCAGCGTCGTCTTGCCCGCCCCGTTGGGCCCCAGCAGGGCGAAGATCTCGCCCTTGCCGATGCTCAGGTCGACGTGTTTCAGGGCCTGCAGGCCGGATGTGTAGGTCTTGGTCAGGCCTTCGATGACGATGACGGGTTCGGTGGCGGGCGGCGTGGCGATAGACGGCATGGACGAGGGCGCTCCCAGCGACGCTTTCGGCCGCGGGCGGAATATGGCGCTGATTGTCGCAGTCTCAAGGGCTCCGGCGCGAAACAAGGTGCTTCAGCGCTTGAGGGTCCGGGAATGATCCGGCCGATGAACTGAGACGTAGGTTCAACGTTGCAGAACCGCGTTCGGAACCGTCATGCCCATCAGACCCGCGTCGCTCAAAGTCCTGGCCCTGTGCGTGGCGGCCGCGACCGCGACGGCGGCCTGCGTCACGGCGCCGTCGCCGGCCCAGTATCGCGCCCCGCAACCGGTCCGCGGCGTCGACGCGGCGCGTCTCTACGACGGTCTATGGCTGGAGATCGGTCGCCCGCAGTTGTCGTTCACCGACGACTGCGTGGCCGGAACCACCACATACAGGCTTGAGGCGCCTGACCGGCTTCGGTTGCGCGACACCTGTCAGGCCGACACGCCGCAGGGCAAGGAAAAGGCCCTGACCGCATCGGCCACGATCCTTGATCCGGGAACCAACACCCGGTTCCGCGTGCGCTATTTTTGGGGGGCCGTGACCTGGGAATACTGGATTCTGGATCACGACGACGACTATCGCTGGTTCATCTCGTCGGACCCCACCTTCGAACGGGTCTGGATCTATACGCGCGAAGCGCCCGACGCGGCCGAGCTGGAACGTCTGAAGGCGCGCGTCGCGGCGCTTGGATTCGATCCCGAGCGGCTGCAATATCCGCCCGCCCTGCCTGCCGATGTCATCGCCGCAACCGCCGCAAGACTGCCCTAACGGCCACCTCCGGCCACAGGATGCCTGTCATGACCTTTCGCCAAACCCTGATGCTGGCCACCGCCGCACTGACCTTGAGCGCTTGCGGGGGTCAGGACGCCCTGCCGCCCGCCGCCGGCTTCGGCGCCGACCCGCAACTGCCCCCGCCCCGCGCCGGCCTCTTTCCCACGGTCAAGATCGCCCCCGCCGTGGGGTGGCCGGCGGGCCAGACGCCCATCGCGGCCCAGGGCCTGAGCGTTCAGGCCTTCGCCGCCGGACTGGATCATCCGCGCTGGCTCTATCGCCTGCCCAACGGCGACATCCTGGTCGCCGAGACCAATGCGCCGCCCAAGCCCGAAGGCCAGTCGGGCGGCGTGCGCGGCTTTGTCCAAGGTCTGGTAATGAAGCGGGCGGGCGCCCAGGTCCCCAGCCCCGATCGCATCACCCTGCTGCGCGACGCCGATGGCGACGGCGCAGCCGAGACGCGCTCGGTCTTCCTGCAGAACCTGACCTCGCCCTTCGGCATGGTCCTGGTCGGCGAGCGCCTCTATATCGCCAACGCCGACGCCGTGGTCGCCTTCCCCTATCAGACGGGCCAGACCGAGATCACCGCACCGCCGACCCGGATCGCACCCCTGCCCGCCGGGCGGAACCACCACTGGACCAAGAGCCTGGTCGCCAGCGCCGATGGATCGCGCCTCTATGTCGGGGTCGGCTCCAACTCCAATGTCGGCGAGAACGGCATGGCGGAAGAGGCGAACCGCGCCGCCATTCTTGAGATCGATCCGGCCACCGGCGTCGCCAGCGTCTACGCCTCGGGCCTGCGCAACCCGGTCGGGATGGACTGGAACCCGGACAGCGGGATGCTGTGGGTCGCCGTCAACGAGCGCGACGAGATCGGCAATGATCTGGTGCCCGACTATATGACCTCGGTCACGCCGGGCGGCTTCTACGGCTGGCCCTATAGCTATTACGGCCAGAACGTCGACGTTCGGGTCGAGCCGCAGAACCCCGCCCTCGTGGCCAGCGCGCTGAAGCCCGACTACGCTCTGGGCGCCCATACGGCGTCCCTGGGCCTGACCTTCTCGGACGAAACGACCGCCCTGCCCGCCGCCTTTCGCAACGGCGCCTTCATCGGCCAGCACGGCTCGTGGAACCGCGACCCGCCCAATGGCTACAGGGTCATCTTCGTGCCCTTCGCAGGCGGCAAGCCCGCCGGGCCGCCGCGCGATGTTCTGACGGGCTTTCTCAACGGCGCGGGCGAGGCCATGGGCCGTCCGGTCGGGGTGCAGGCCGACCGCACCGGGGGCCTTCTGGTCGCCGACGACGTGGGCAATGTCATCTGGCGGGTCGGACCGGCTCGATAGAGACCTCACAGCAAAAAGCCCGGCGGTTTCTCGCCGGGCTTTTCGTTGATCAGATGACCTAGTTGAGAGGCTGGGTCTGGATGGACGGCGCCGGGAGCGTTGTCGGCGGTGTGGTCGGGGCGACGACGGCCGGGGCCGGGGTCACGGCTGGAGCGGGCGTGGACGCGCTGGCCGAATAGGCGCGCGGGCCGGTCGGCTCAGGCGCAACCTCAGGGGCTGGCGTCACACGTGGCGCGGCAGTCGTGGCGCGACGAACGGGCTCGGCGCGACGCGCGACGGGAGCCGGCGCCACGACCGGCGCAGGCGCGACCTCAGCCGGCGCCGCCACGGGCGTCATTGCGGTCGTGGTCATGGGGTCGACGGTCGGCAACACCGGGGCCTGAACAGGCTGAACCATGGGCGCAGGCGTCGCGGGCTCGACCAGGGGCGTAGTCTCGGCGCCAGCGGACATCAGCATGGCCGCGCCGCCGCCCAGCAGCACGATGGCGCCGATAGGAGCCAGCACCATCCAGCTCTTGATCTTCTTCTGGCGTGCGGGCTTGCGGGCATAGGCGGGTACGAAGTCGGCTTCGGCGCGCGGGGTCGCCATGGCAGGCGCCACAACCGGGCCAGCATAGCTGTTGTCGGGGTAGGTAGAAGACATGGTATTCCTCCAAAAAACGTCGGAGGAGGAACCGGCTCCGTCAATCAAGGTTCCGCCAAAACGTCGCAGCCCCTAAGAAACACTTTTGTCGCCACAATCGAGGCGAAATCACGTCTGTCCGGGGTCTTGGATGAACCGTTTAGAAGCTTGATGTTGCTGATGCCGACAGCACAGCCTTCTTGCGCTCTCCTTGGGAATAGGTCCCGACCCAGATGTCGTAGCGCCCTGCCTGGGCCGTCAGGCTGATGGAGGGATTGGCGTCCTCGCCGCTGTCGTCGTCGCAAAGCCAGGCGCCATCGGGGCCTCGAACGATCAGTGTCGTGTCAGCGTTGGACACGGCCGACAACCGCACGCCCGCAGCCGGCCCGCTCCACACCAGCCGCGCGTCGGGCGCCGAGGCGGTGAAGCCCTTGCACTCGGATGCATCTGGCCCGGCGCGTTGGGCCGCCTCGACCTCTCCGCCCGCCACCACCGACAACAGGCTTTCGTCGGGCAGGCCCTGGGCGTCGAGGCGGAACTCGCCATAGGTGGGCGCAGCCTGCTGGGCGATAGCCCCTGTCGCGCCCATGACGGTCGCCACAGACAGGGTTGCGGCAGCAAGGATCAGGCGCATTGATGTCACTCCGGGCGTCGCCGTCGGGCTGACGCGTGACGCCGACTTAAGGACGCGCGCTCGCCGACGGCAAGTCCGCAGCCGCCCAGGCGTGGCGGCCGCCCTCTCCTTCCCCTGCGGCGCCCGACGCATTTGCATCACGACCCCCAGGGAAACATCACTGATACACCACCGTAATTCGCCCATCGGTTGACCCGGAGCCGGGGCTTGTCCATCACAGACAAAGGATTCCGATGGAGTGACGAAGACTATGGGACTTGCGGCCAATATCCGACGCGACATGAAGTTCGCGGACGGGCTGCGCAGGCTCCTGAAGCGCATCAAGCCCATCGAACTCGATAGCAATGTCCTGCTCTGCGACGACATCGAGGAGGCGGTCGACAAGTTCGGCGACGCCGTCGCCATCGAGGACGAGCACCGGGCGCTGACCTATCGCGAGTTCGACGCCCTGGCCAACCGCTACGCCCACTGGGCGCGCAGCCGGAACCTGAGGCGATCCGACGTGATCGGCCTGGTGATGACCAACCGCGCCGAATACCTGGCCGCCTGGCTGGGCTTTTCAAAGGTCGGCATCGCCACGGCCCTGATCAACACCAACCTCAGCGGCCAGGCGCTGGCCCACTGTCTGAACATCGTCGGCGTAGCCCAGGTGGTCGCCGACGAGGACACCTGGAAACAGGTCGAGGACGCCCGCCCCTTCGTTACCCGCACCGTCATGCTGTGGGTCATCGGCCTGAAGCCCCAGGACGAGGCCGACGCGCGCCGCAACCTGGACAACGCCGTGCGCAGCGGCTCGTCGGTGCGACCGTTGAGGTCTGTCCGCGATGGCCTGACCAATCGCGACACCGCCCTCTATATCTACACCTCGGGCACGACGGGCCTGCCCAAGGCGGCGCGCATCCCGCATTCGCGCGCCCGCACATACATGCGCGCCTTCGCCGGCTGCACCCGCTCGACACCCCAGGACCGGATCTTCAACGTCCTGCCCCTGTATCACTCGACCGGCGGCTTGGTCGGGGTCGGCCCGGCCCTGCTGAACGGAGGCCGGCTGATCCTGAGGAAGAAGTTCTCGGCCTCCAGCTTCTGGAAGGACGTGAAGGATTCTCAGGCGACCATGTTCGTCTATATCGGCGAGTTGTGCCGTTACCTGGTGAACTGTCCCCCGCATGAGGACGAGCGCGCCCACAAGCTGACCCTGGCCTTCGGCAATGGTCTGCGTCCCGATGTCTGGACCGAGTTCCAGTCGCGCTTCGCCATCCCCAATATCCTGGAATTCTACGGCTCGACCGAGGGCAACGTCTCGCTGTTCAACTTCGACGGCAAACCCGGCGCCATCGGCCGGGTGCCCAAGATGATGAAGAAGCAGATCAACATCCGGCTGGTCCGCTTCGACGTCGATACCAATGAGCCTGTGCGCGGTCCCAACGGCCTGTGTCAGGAAGCCAGCCCGGGCGAGATCGGCGAAGCCATCGGCGCCATCGGCAATGACATCCGTCACGACTTCTCGGGCTATGCCGACAAGGCCGCCTCGCAGAAGAAGGTCCTGACCGACGTCTTCGCCCGCGGCGACAAATGGTTCCGCACCGGCGACCTGATGCGCCAGGACTCGGAAGGCTATTTCTACTTCATCGACCGGATCGGCGACACCTACCGCTGGAAGGGCGAGAACGTCTCGACCTCCGAGGTCGAGCAGCGGCTGGCCGAGGCGCCCGGCGTCAAGGAAGTCATCGCCTATGGCGTGCCGGTCCCCGGCGCCGAGGGCAAGGCCGGCATGGTCACCCTGGTTATGGACGGCAAGTTCTCGGCCAAGGACTTCGCCGCCTACGCCAGCGAGCAACTGCCACCCTACGCCCGGCCGATGTTCGTCCGCATCGCCAAGAACCTCGAGACCACCGGCACCTTCAAATACCGCAAGGTCGACTTGGTCGCCGACGGCTTCGACCCGGAAAAGGTCGGCGCGGGCCTCTACGTTCGGGGCGGCAAGTCCGGCTATCAGAAGCTGAGCTCCGCCGGGTACGAGGAAATCCTGAACGGGACCTTTCGGCTGTAATCGCACTCCTGCCTTGTCTTCGTTGGAGCAAGAAAGAACGCCGGTAGCGTCCCCTTAATCATTAACGGCCATGGTCCGCGCCTCTCCTGCGCGCGCTCGGACCCGTCTTCATGTTTCAGATCATCGGCATCGTCCTGCTGTTCGGACTGGTGTTCGGGAGCTTCCTGATCTCCGGCGGCAAGATGGACGTGATCCTTCACGCCGCGCCGCACGAACTGATGGCCATCCTGGGCGCGGGCATCGCCGCCTTCATGATGGCCAACTCGATGGTGGTCATAAAGTCGTCGCTGGGCGGCCTGGGCAAGACCTTCGCCGGGCCCAAGTGGAAAAAGGCCGACTACAAGGACCTGCTGAGCCTGCTGTTCGCCCTGACCAAGACGATGAAATCCAAGGGCGTCATCGCCCTGGAAAGCCATATCGAAAAGCCGGGCGAGTCCACGATCTTCCAGAAATATCCGAAGATCATGAAGGACCATTTCGCCATCGACTTCATCTGCGACACCCTGCGGATGATGACGATGAACCTGGAGGATCCTCACCAGATCGAGGACGCCATGGAAAAACAGCTGGAGAAGCACCACCACGAGGCCGCCATGGCCCCGCACGCGCTCCAGCAACTGGCCGACGGCCTGCCCGCCCTGGGCATCGTCGCCGCCGTTCTGGGGATCATCAAGACCATGGGTTCGATCACCGAGCCGCCCGAGGTGCTGGGCATGATGATCGGCTCGGCCCTGGTCGGCACCTTCCTGGGCGTCTTCCTGGCCTATGGGCTGGTGGGGCCTTTCGCCGCACGTCTGCAGTCGATCGTCGACGAGGAGGCCGCCTTCTACAAGATCATCCAGTCGGTCCTGGTCGCCCACCTGCACGGCAATGCGGCCCAGATTTCGGTCGAGATCGGCCGGGGCGACATCCCCTCCTCGGCCCAGCCCTCCTTCATGGAGATGGAAGAGCATCTGTCGGCGACGCCGGTCGAGGCCTGACCTTTCACTCCGCCGACCAGGGCGCAGGCCAGGCGGGCCGCTCGGCGGGACCGCGAGCGACGACAGTCGCGCCCAGTCACACAACGATCACGAAGCCGTGAGCTTTTAGCTTGCGAAGCCTCGCGACGCGGTTCTAGTCTCGCATCGCGGGGCCTGAAGACCTCGTATTCATAGGTTAGGAATCTCACCATGATGATCCGTCAATTGCTCGCCATCTCGGCCGCTGCCGCCGCCGCCCTGGCCGTCGCCGCCTGTAACCCCGCGCCCGCCGACAAGGCTGAAGACGCCGCAGCCGATGCGTCCGCCGCCGCCAACACCGCGTCTGACGCCGCCGTCACCGCCGATGCTGCTGCGACCGACGCCGCCGCCGCCGCTGGTGAAGCCGCTGCCGCCGCCGCCGCCGTTCCGCCGGCCGAAGGCGCGATGGCTCCCGCCCCGGCCGCCATGGCCCCGGCTGCGCCGGCCGCCCCGGCCGCCCACTAGGCCTAACGCCTTTGATCGGCCCTCGCGCCGATCACCTAAGGGGGTCGCCATCGGCGGCCCCCTTTTCTTTTGCGGCCAGCATTTTGGTGCCGACATCCGGCGCGGCGTCTATAGAGCCGCCATGTCGCCCCCCGAGACCGAACCCTCACCCGACGACGCCGATGCTGGTTCCCCGGCTGCTCCCCTGGCTGGCCCCCGGGCTGAGCCCCTCTCCGGTCTGTCATGGTCAGAGGACGGCGCGCCGCGCTCGGTGCGGTTCGACGACGTCTATTTCTCAAGAGACGATGGCCTGGCCGAAAGCCGGGCGGTCTTCCTGGCGGGCTGCGGACTGCCGGAGGCCTGGAAGGACGAGGCCTGGCGAGACCGGGATCGCTTCACCGTCGCCGAACTGGGTTTCGGCACGGGGCTGAACATCGTCGCCCTGCTGGACCTGTGGCGACGCAAGCGGCCCGGCACAGGCCGGCTGCACGTCTTCACCATCGAGGCCTATCCGCTGACACGCGACGAGGCCGCTCGCGCCCTATCGGCCTGGCCCGAGGTCGCCGACGTGGTCGAAGCCCTGCTGGCCGTCTGGCCTCAGGGAACGCCCGGCTTCCACCGCCTCGACCTGCCCCAGTTCGGCGCCGTCATCGATCTGGCGGTCGGCGAGGTCGAATGGGCCTTGTCGCAATGGTCCGGCGCGGCCGACGCCTGGTTCCTGGATGGCTTCTCGCCCGCCTTGAACCCCCAGATGTGGTCGCCCGCCGTGCTGAACGGCATAGCCGCGAGGTCGGCGCCTGAGGCCCGCATCGCCACCTTCACCGTCGCCGGCTTCGTGCGGCGAGGACTTGAAGAGCGGGGCTTCAGCGTCGAGCGGATGCCAGGCCATGGCCGCAAACGCCAGAGGCTGGAAGCGCGCCGGAGGGCCGTCGAAAACCCGGCCCCGCCCTCGCCCGGCAGGGTCTGCGTCATCGGCGCCGGGATTGCGGGGGCGTCGATCGCGCGCGCCTTGGTCGCCGCGGGCGTCCGGCCCGTCGTCATAGAAGCGGACCGGCCGGGCGCGGGCGCATCCGGCTTTCCCGCCGCCCTGGTCACGCCGCGCCTCGACGCGGGAGACATGACCATCGCAACCCTGCACGCCCAGGCGCTGGAACGCGCGGCCGACCTCTATGACCTGACCCCCGGCGCCGTCATCGCGCGCGGCGTGCTGCAGCTGGAACATGCTGCGCGCGACGCCGCCCGGTTCGCCAAGGTCGCGGCCCAGTCGATCTGGTCTGCCGGCGCCATGACGACGCTGGATGCGGCGGCGGTCTGCGAACGATTCGACGCGGCCGGCGAAAGCAGCGGCTCGGGCGGAGCCCTGTTCATGGCGGGCGCCCTGACCCTGAGGCCCCAGGCCGTGACGGCGGCCTGGCTGGAAGGCGCGATCCTGTGCGCCGGCGAGGCCGCGCGACTGGAACGGACCGGCTCGGTCTGGAAGGTTCTGGACGCTGACGGCGGCGTGCTCGCCGAGGCGGAGACGGTGGTCGTGAGCGCCGGATGGGGCGCCGCCGCCCTGCTGCCGGGCTTGGACCTGGCGCCGGTGCGCGGCCAGGCCGACTGGGTCGAAACGAGCGCCGGCCAGCAGGTTCAAGCCATGGCCTGGGGCGGCTATGTCGCGCCGACCGGGGGGGCGGAGGATGGAGGGTTTCTGTTCGGGGCCACCCACGACCGGGGCCAGGTCGATACAGCCGTTCGCGATAGGGATTCGGAACGCAACCGGGCTCAACTGGCCGAGCGACTGCCCCTGCTAGCCCAGAGGGCTGATGGGGCTGGCGCTCGCGCGGCCGTGCGCGCCACCACGCGCGACCGCTTGCCGGTCTGCGGTCCTGTGCCGGATACGGAAGGGTTGTTCGTGCTGGGCGGACTGGGCTCCAGGGGGTTCTGCGTCGCCCCGCTGCTGGGCGAACACCTGGCCGCAATCCTGGTCGGCGCGCCTTCGCCCCTGCCCGCAGATCTGGCCAATCGCGTCCTGCCCGGCCGCTTCGACACCTGAGGCCGCCTAGCCGGGCTTTAGAAGATCCAGCCGAGAATCGCGGCGGCGACGGCCAGGCCCGCGATGACGAGCGCCACGCGGTTGTGTCGGTGCAGAAAGGTCAGAATCTCGGCGCCCATGCCTGCGTAACGGCGCTATGCGTTCTTGGGTCCATCACGGCTGCGCGAGCGGCATCTCGCTTGCTCCGGCTGCGCAATCCGGCGACAAACGCCAGGCATGCAAACCCCTCCGTCCAGTCCGGCGCCCACGCTGACCGACGCGCCAAGACGCGAACCGCACATCTGCGACGTCCTGATCGCAGAGCGGGCGCCGCGCCTGACCCGGTCCCTCGCCTGGCCCCTCGTGCGGCCGGCCTTGTACGGCCTGCTCAACTACCGCGCAGCGCGCCGCATGGCCGACGCTGTCAGGCCCCTGTCCGGCCAGGCCGGCTTTGACTATATGTCCGACCTGCTGGACCTGAAGGTCTCGACCCTGAACCTGGACCGGATTCCGGCGACCGGCCGTTGCATCATCGTCTGCAACCACCCGACCGGCATCGCCGACGGGGTCGCCGTCTATGACGCCATCAAGCAGCGCCGCGCCGACGCCATCTTCTTCGCCAACGCCGACGCCCTGAGGGTCGCGCCCCGCCTGAGCGAGATCGTCATCCCCGTCGAATGGGTGGTCGAGAAGCGCACACGCGAAAAGACCCGCGAGACCCTGAACGCCGCCCGGGCCGCGTTCGAGGCCGAGCGTTGCGTCGTCATGTTCCCCGCTGGCCGCCTGGCGCGCGTCGGCAAGGGCGGCTCCCTGACAGACCCCGAATGGGCCTCGACCGCCGCCTCAATGGCGCGCAAATTCGATGCCCCCGTCGTGCCGATCCACCTGACCGGCCCGACCTCTCGCCTGTTCCACCTGTTCGACAGGTTTTCGCAGGAACTGCGCGACGTGACCCTGTTCCACGAGCTGCTGAACAAGCGAAAGAAGGCCTTCCGCCTCAGCGTCGGCCTGCCCATCCCGCCGTCGCGGCTCGACATCGACGCGGCTCGCGCGACCTATGGGCTGAAGGCCTTCACCGAACGGGTCCTGCCCGGCCAGCCGGACGCCGTGTTCGCGTGAGGACGAGCCTAATCGAGATTCCCCTGGCCGACGCCGAGGCCACCGCCGCCCTCGGCGCCCGCATCGCCCCCCTGCTGGAGGCGGGCGAGACCGTGCTGCTTTACGGACCGCTGGGCATGGGCAAGTCGACCCTGGCGCGGGGCCTGATCCGGTCCCTGACCCGGCCCGACGAGGACGTGCCCTCGCCGACCTTCACCCTGGTCCAGTTCTACGAGCCCGGGATGGGGCCGCCCATCGCACATTTCGACCTCTATCGCCTGAGCCGCCCCGAAGAGGCGTTCGAGATCGGGCTGGACGAGGCGCTGGACGAGGGTTGCGCCCTGATCGAATGGCCCGAACGGCTGGGCGATGACCCCACCGCCTACATCGGCCCCGACCGACTGACCGTGACCCTGTCGGAGGCGGACGGCGACACCCGGCTTGCGACCGTTTCCGGCGCAGGGTCGTGGGAGATGAAACTGAAGGACCTGCATGTCTGATCGCGAGCAACAGCGTCTCGATTTCCTCAGCGACGCCGGCCTGGCCGACGCCGTGCGCACCCCCCTGGCCGGCGACGCCTCGACGCGACGGTACGAGCGGCTCACCACGGCGGACGGAACCTCGCTGATCCTGATGGACCAGCCGCCTTCGGAGGAGAGCGCGGTCGCCCCGGTCGACGCCGACATCGAGGCCCGCAAGGCCTTGGGCTACAACGCCGAGGCGCGGCTGGCGGGCGGATCGGTCGCCGCCTTCGTGGCCATCGCCGGCTGGCTGCGCGAGCGCGGTCTGTCGACGCCGGTCATCGGCGCGCGCGACACGGCCGCGGGTCTGGCCGTGTTGGAGGACCTGGGCGACGACGTCTTCGCCGCCCATTCGACCGGCCTGGAGACCCTGTACGGCGCGGCGGTCGACGCCCTGGCCAGGCTGCACGCCGCCACACCGCCCGCGGTGATCCAGGCCGATGGCGAAGTCTGGCCGCTGCACCGCTACGACGCCCTGGCCTATCGCGCCGGGCTGGACCCCTTCCTGGACTGGTGGCCGCAGTTCGCCGGTCTGGCGGCGCCGTCCGACGACGCCCGCGCCGAATGGTCGGAACTCTGGGCGCCTGTGATCGCCTTGGGCGAAGCGGGCGCGCCGGTCTTCGTGCACCGCGACTATCACGCCGAGAACCTTCTGTGGTTGCCTCGGCGCGACGGCCTCGCCCGCGTCGGGATGCTGGACTTCCAGGACGCGGTCGCCGGTCATCCGGCCTGGGACCTGCTGCACCTGTTGCAGGACGCGCGCCGCGACGTGTCGCCCGAGCTGGAGGCGGCCATGCTCGACCGCTATCTGGCCGCGCGACACGATCTGGACCGCGAAGCCTTCCTGCACGCGTACCGCGCTCTGGCCGCGCTGAACGCCGCCCGCATCCTGGGTCGCGTCTTCGCCCGGCAAGAGGTGCTGTTCCGGAAGGATCGCTACACCGCCTTCATGCCCCGCACCTGGCGCCATCTGGAACGCAACCTGGCGGGCGACGGCCCCGCCGGTCAGGGTCTGGCCGATCTGCGCCAGTGGTTCGACCGCCACGTCCCGGCAGAGGCGCGCGCCGCGATCAACCGGGCGGAACCGGCATGAGCGCGCCCCATACCGCCATGGTGCTGGCCGCCGGGCTCGGCACCCGCATGCGCCCCCTGACCAATGACCGGCCCAAGGCTCTGGTCGAGGTCGGCGGCCGGACCCTGATCGATCACAATCTGGATCGGCTGGCCGAGGCGGGCGTGCGCCGCTGCGTCGTCAATGTCCACGCCTTCGCCGATCGGCTGATCGACCATTTGAAGGCCCGGTCGACCGGCATCGAGATCGTCATCTCCGACGAGCGCGCCCACGAACTGCCGCTGGAAACAGGGGGCGGCATCAAGGCGGCGGCGGCCCATCTGGGTCAGGCCCCCGTTCTGGTGGTTAATATCGACAGCGTCTGGATCGAGGACGGCGAACCGCCCGCGACCGCCATCCACGACCTGTGCGCGGGTTTCGATCCCGAGCGAGCCCAGGCGCGGCTGCTGCTGGCTCAGGGCCAGCGGACCATGGGCCTGGACGGTCCCGGCGATTTCCTGATGGACGATCAGGGCCGGCTGACCGGGCGTCGCACGGCAGGCGCCGCGACCGCGCCGTTCAACTATATGGGCGTCCACATCGTCGATCCGCGCCCCATCTATGCCTGGCCCGAGACCGAGTTCGGCCTGTTTCCCGGCGGCGGCGGCCTGTGGGGCGAATGGGCGGCGCAAGGCCGGCTGCATGGCCATGTGCTGGACGGCGACTGGATGCATGTCGGCGATCCCCAGGCTCGGGACGATGCCGAAGCCCGTCTGGCCGGAGCGAGATGACAGCTCGCTTCGATCCTTTCGGCGGACCCAGCCCGCGCTGGCTGACCATCCCCGCGCGCCGGCCGTTCCTCGAGGATCTGGCGGCGGGGGTGCTGGACTGGCTAGGCGACGCCCCGCCAGAGACGCTGAGCGACGCCGTCATCCTGCTGCCTAACCGGCGGGCGGCGCGGGCCTTCGGCGACGCCCTGGCCCGGCTCAGCGGGGATCACCCCGTGCTGCTGCCCCAGGTCCGTCCCCTGGGCGATCTGGAAGAGGACGAGGCGCCGTTTGCACCGGGCGAGCTGGGTCTCGACCTGCCGCCCGCCATCGCCCCCCTGACGCGCCGGTTCGAGATGGCGCGGATGATCGTCGAGGATTTCGTCCCCGGCCTTGCCCCCCTGCGCGCGCTGGAACTGGCCGACGCCCTGGGCGGCTTTCTCGAGTCCTGCCAACTGGAGGAGGTCGAGGATCCGGGCCGGGTCGCTCACCTGGTCGATCTGGACCTGGCCGAACACTGGGAGGAATCCGCACGCTTCCTCGGTCTCGCCGTCGAGGCCTGGCCCAAACGACTGGCGGCCATGGGCCTGGTCGACCCGGCCTGGCGACGGGCCAAACTGCTGCGGCTGCTGGCCCAGCGCTGGACCGAAAGCCCGCCGACCGGTCCGGTCATCGCCGCCGGCTCGACCGGCTCGGCCCCCGCCGCCGCCGATGTGCTGAACGCCGTGGCCCATGCGCCGATGGGCTGTGTCGTCCTGCCCGGCCTGGACCTCGATCTCGCCCCACGGGTCTGGGCCACCGTCGGGGACGACGAACAGCATCCCCAGAACGCCCTGTGGCGTCTGCTGGAGCGCCACCATGTCGCGCGCGAAAGCGTCCGCCTCTGGTTCCAGCCTGCGATCCCGCCCGTCGTGCAAGCCCGCGCGATAGCCCGTCAGCGTCTGGTCAACGAGGCTCTGCGCCCCGCCGACGCCACCGCCGACTGGCGCGCCCAGATCCGCGAGATGCGCCAGGCGGCGGCGCCCCTGCAATCCGACGATCCCATCGCCCAGGGGCTGGAAGGCCTGTCGGGCCTGACGCTGCGCGCGGAAGAGGACGCCGCCTCGGCCATCGCCCTGATGATGCGCGAGACGCTGGAGACCCCTGACAAGAGCTGCGCCTTGGTCACCCCCGACATCGCCCTGGGCCGCCGCGTCGCCGCCCGGCTGGAGCGGTGGGGCATTGTCGCCGACAGTTCCGCCGGCGCGCCGCTAAACCGCACCTCGGCGGGGGTCCTTGTCGATCTCTGCGCCCGCTGGATCGCCGATCCGCTCAAGCCTCAGACCCTGCTGGCGGTGTTGAAACACCCCCTGGTCGGGATTGGTCTGGATACGGACGATTACGCCGTCGCCCTGAGAACCCTGGAAAAATCCGCCCTGCGTGGCCCGCGTCCGCGCCGCTGGGAAAAGATCGCTGAACGGCTGGAAACCGCCGCCCAGCCGCGCGACGACGGCAAGGCCCCGTCCGAACGCACGGTGGAAAACCTGAAGGCCGCCGACCGGCTGGCGACGCGTCTTCAGACCCTGTCCGAAGAGGCGTGCAAGCCGTTCGAGACAGCGTCGGACAAGACCGCCGACCTGCACGACGCCGCCGTCGCCCTGACCCGGCTGGTCGAAAGCCTGGCCGGACAGACCGCCTGGGCCGGGCCGGACGGCGAATGCGCGGCGGGCGTCCTGTCGTCCCTGATCGAGGGGGGCGCGTCCCTGGGTCGGATCGGGGCGGGCGATTTCGCCGCCCTGGTGCACGACCTGATCGCCGAGGCGGTGGTGCGCACCGGCGGGGCGACCCATCCGCGGCTGCGGATCCTGGGGGCCATCGAGGCGCGGCTGGTTCGGGCCGACCGGATGATCCTGGCCGGGCTGGAGGAGGGCGTCTGGCCCAACGCGGCGCCGACCGATCCCTTCCTGTCGCGCCCGATGCGAAAGGCGCTTGGCCTGCCCCCGCCCGAGCGTCGCCTGGGCCAGACGGCGCAGGATTTCGTCCAGGCCGCCTGCGCCGACGAGGCCATCCTGATCCATACCGAACGGCGCGGCGGCCAGCCGGCCGTCAAGTCGCGCTGGCTGTGGCGGCTGGAGATGCTGACCCGCGGCGCCGACACCCCCGAGACCCCTGTCGTGCTGCAAAAGCCCGCGCCCCTGGTCGCCGTGG
>Ga0247803_1000782_pt1 | contig 16846 bp, 16 predicted proteins | sample UWRJL014104B1_FD_180928 | JGI IMG/M metagenome (GOLD analysis project Ga0247803, IMG submission 180928) | Plant litter microbial communities from Arlington Agricultural Research Station in Wisconsin, United States - UWRJ-L014-104B-1 | ecosystem: Environmental > Terrestrial > Plant litter >...
CGGGTGTAGAAATTGGGGATGTGCTGTGGGGGAGTGACGAAAGCGGGCGCCAGTTTGACGGCATGGTTTTGGCTGGGTATGGGAAAGAAAAGTCCATCGTTGGGACCTTTCGATGCCGCTGCTGAGAGGGTGATGGTGGCGTTCCGGTAGATATCTGCCATCAGTGCTGATTGTACACTCCAGTCTTCTTCGCTGTCTTGAATTATACATAGGGAATCGATCCATATATACTGCAGATTCAAACGGAGAGTAATCGCGACAGCGTCTTGGAACGTCTTCGGCAGATCTCCCCACGGTATGCTCTTCTTGTGGGCTTCCAGGGAGGCAGTAAGCGTTTTGAGCGGTTGGTGGCCTCCCCAACTGTGGCTTAGACATGCATAATGCCCCTTTTCTTCTGTAGTGGGCTCCTTAAGAAATATTTCGGGGGTTGAATTTAATGATGAGCGGCTGAGGGAGAGGATGCGGCGCGGCAGAAGATTGTTGTTGGAGGACATGGTGGTGCAGAGTAGATGGTGGGATTCTATACAGGTTTTGGACCACTCTGTCAGACGGTGGAATGCGGATTCGTCTGCTGTGTTGGTGCTTGTTGGTTGAGATTTGGGTATGAGAGGCTGCCCGATGTCTACCGCAATCATTCAACTCCGATTCTCAATCGTTTCAGGTCAGACACGGGCTTACCTTCGTCGCAAAACAGTTCAACCTGGCTGCTTATCTTCTTGATATTCTCTGGAGTCCGCCATTCGACGCTGAGGCGCAAACCCGCTCGCTGCGCGCCCATCACATGGACCGTTGTAGAGGATGATATGGAGGGTTCTACGATGAGCGGCTTAACGACCGCGAGGAGGATGGTGCATAGTAAACATCCTGATGCAGCGGAATTTTCGAGGGATTGGAGAGCGATGGGGTCGGGGTAGGGTTGGGTGCCGTTCAGTTGGGGGACGTGGGCGCATTGGTAGGCAGAGGGTGTACTTGTGGTCATATTGAAGGGTATGCGCAGAAAGACCTGGGGACTTGAAGGGCTGGGGTATTTCGGGGGGGAAGATGGTGGAGGAAGAGTAGGTGCGGCTATCTCAAGGAAGTGCAGTGGGTTTGTGACGGACACGCGGCCGCTAAGCAGTCATGGAACGTGTTTCACTTCGGACCGTGTCGCTGTACATGTTTCATCGATACTTCTTGGGGGTAGTATTGGGATTTGTGTTGTGTAAGCGCTGCACTACGGACACCGATGGATGGGTTTCTATTGGGGGCGTAGGCGAGGATAGGTACATGGCGCACAATTCGGGCCTTTTACTTCAACGTCACATCTACTCCGGACTCCCTGTTTAGACTGAGAAAGCTGGGAAAGACATGTGCATAAAATCAGTTATGGCAAGAGCCTTATGTGGTCGAGAATCCGAATCCTTCCCCTGGTTCCGGATCGCGCGCTGCGATATCCACCGCATTACTCACTTCAATGAAATCCTCCAGCTCTTCGCTCGTAGTCTTCAGCTTCTCTTTTACCGCCGTGACCCCTTCGAACCCAACGATATGCCGCGCAGGCGGATTGTCATGGCCGCCAATCGCCGTAAGGGCATGTACCGTCTCCGCAATTAAAGAGCTTTTTACCACCGCCGGCAAGGGTGCATACAGAGAGGTGACTGAATCAGAGCTAAGGAGATCACCCATGGAAGGCTCGTGCAGTGTGTTGTCGGGACTCGTGGTCGACATGCTGTCAGTCGGTGAACTGACATCGGGGGCTGCGGATGGATTGTTGATGCGATCGAGTTTGTCGAGGAGACCGGAGAAGATGTCGCGGGCGAGTGGGGCTGGATTCTCGGCTTGTAGGTATTCGCGCATTGGGGGGACGGAGGTCATCTTGTTGGTGAGGACGTTGACTTCCATATTGGCTTGGACGATGGACATTTTGATGTTGAAAGGGGCGACTTCATATGCGAGGCTCTGTCACAGGATCAATCAATGGGGCTTTGTCATGGTAGGAGGACTAACATCGCAATATCCTTCGATCGCCCACTGTGATGAGCAATACATGCCCAGGCCTGGTGTGCCTAGGTGACCGGCTGAAGCTCGTTAGTATGTGAAGTACGCGCATCAAGTGGAATGCACGAACTAATTCCAGTTGACATGATGATATGACCATTCTTTCTTTCCCGCATTACGGGCAACACGGCTTTGATGATATTGACATTGGCGAAGAAGTTGGTCTCGAAGGTATCTTGGACAAGCGTGATAGTCTGACTACTTTGCGCCAGCTCTTCTACGGCACCAATAACGGCTAGGTGGCTCAATTAGCCTTGGAGTTTTGAATAGTCGTCCGATTGTTTCATTCACCTTCGCTTGTGCTACCGAACAAAACGTCCACGCGTCCAAAAGCTTCGACGGCTTCTGCGATTGCAGCTTGACACTGTCCTATTACTCTGCAACATGACATGTTTAGCCTTTTAGGTCAAATAGAAGACACCGTCAACATTGGGGACCTACCTTCCATCTAGACCAACCACTCTCAGGCGCTCTCTCCAGCGCTCGGTCTTCTTTACATCTTCCAGAAAGTTGCGGAAGTCCTCACTTTGTCCTTCTCTTTTCTCGAACTCGACCGGCACTACGCCGGCTACCACATAGTCACCATGGTCGAGCACCTGTCGTGCTAGTGCAATCGCGATCGGGGAAGAGCCTCTGGTCAAGAACCAGACACGGGGCGCATTGTGTGGTGGAAAATGAGGAGATCGAGGACGCGGAGGTCTCGCTGATTGTGTGTTCTGATGCGTCATCTTGATAACCTCAGAGCGGCAAGACGCATCATGTTGTTCAAAAAGAACACGGTTCGACGGAATGCATGTTCTAGTCTTCAAGCGCTCTGCGACGTGGAGGGGCGGCTGCGGGGAGCGGCATCGCAACTGCCTAACGCCGATGACGCTAGTGCCAATGAACACTAGCGCCCATCAGAAAAGATTCACCACCAGACGTTCAGCATCACCACGTCGCCAAGTCAACCACGACAACACGCTCTATTCCAGCGACTACCGGTATCTACAGTCTTTATATCGTGTTGACTATGTATGAACTTGTTACCAATGGTTGCTCGACATCGCTTTGGACGGGCTAGGTACATCGCTCACTAAGTCATTCGCGGAAGCATTCACTTTCACCGCAGCTTTTCCAAGGTATGCCTACGACTTCAGCATCTTCCCACCGACCTGCTCTCACTCCCAGCCACTATGATTTCTCCTAGCCCCCTCACTTTCCATCATATTTATATACAGTGCCCCGCCCGGTTTTTCATGCTTCTGCACAACTCCTCTCCTGGTCTCTCAGCATCTCTACCCCTCAACTTTCTCTTCCACAAGATCCATTCCACAAAGACCTCTCAGCGAACTTTGGAATCGCCTCTTTTCACACAATGTCGTCCACAAGAATCTTCACGGGCACTAACATCGATTGGGAGGAAGCTCTCAAGCAGCCCGGTTTCATCAAGCACATTCTTCCCGACGACGGCAACGTGCCCGAGTGGCTTATCGAATTGGCCAGACAACACCTGGCTGCGCGCGCTCGTGCTCAAGCTGCTGGTCTGCGAGGTCCACCAAAGTCTTCACCCCGCACTCGCGCCCCTGATTGCTACGGCTGGATCAAGAAGCACAACAACTACGCCGGAGAGATTCGCAAACGCAGGCCCGAAGGCCGCAAGCCCCGAGTTATGTCACGACCGGTCAGCATGGTGCAGTACCAGCGCCACTGCATTCACCTCATGTCCAAGGTCCTCAATATTCGCACCAATGCGTCACCCTTCACTCTTATCCTGGACGACCTGAGCCAGCGTGCTTCGATTCTTATGAATGAGCTCATCCGCCGTGCCCTATCTCGAAACGTCAATGTCGTTGTTGTTTCTTTCGAATCTCCAACATATCACTCAGCCGTTCGCTGCATCCCGGCCTTTGGCGACCGCACTGCTGCGGACATCCTCGCAGCAATTGAGAATGCCATGAAGGATTCCAAAGAGAGTCTTGTCATTGTCGACTCCCTTTACGATCTGCTCCACGTCAAGAACGTTGCCATGGAGTCGCTGTTCGGTCTCGTTGTCGGAAAATTTGCTTCCACTCTTACCGGCATCTACCATCAAGACATGCTGGAGGAGCCGAACCCCGACAATACCTACGCACCTCAGTCACTCGACGTCCTTAAGTTCATGGCAACATCCGTGATTACATGCAAGTCACTCGCCCATGTTCTTGCTGCCAAGGCAGCCAAAGAGCGCAGCCTGCCTGAGCCGACCCACGGCCTTCTCCAAGGAGCTGAAGGCATTGTCCAGTCCCTCGATGCGAACGATCACCGCGGCATCGTGCTTGAAGCCGAGTTCCGCCATAAATCAGGTCGACCCGAAGCCGAGACCTTCTTCCTCCGCGACGCAAGGGTCAAAGACTACCACGCCCCGCTCCCAGGCATGGCCGTCGGTACCCTTAAGCACGAGTTCGTTGTACTACTGGACCAAGTGCCTGCATATAGTAACAAAGACATGACCGCACTAGTCAATACCGCTGGAAGCGAGATTGAGTCTACTTTCAGTCTCGGCCTGACTGACAAGCAGAAAGCAGCTCGGGAAGGCGTTGTCCTGCCGTACTTTGATGCGCAGAAGGGCGAGGGTGGCGAAGGCGGTCGCATCCTGTACGATATGGGGTCTGAGGATGACTTTGATGAAGAGGAGGATGAGATCTAAGCAAATCAGAGAGAAGAAGATTTCGGGGATGAACATGTTGGTTGTGCATTGATGGCGTTGGCGGCTACCTGGACGACTGGTGATTTCGGAATACCCTCACATCAGAAGGAGTTTAGCATAGCACGACGGTACGATGGTGGATAGGATCTGGATTCCGGCGTTGTCTTGGTATCGCAAGTTTATTCTACTTGTATTTCGAGATCGAGCATTCTCGAGTCAGCATCTGTACATAGTTACATGAAAGCGATAGTAATTGTCCTAGGAACGAGTATCATAATGAATAGCTCTGGGCCCAGCATGCGCTACATTGCCTCGCCTGGGCGCTCCCTTGCTCTGACTGCGTCTTGATAACAGACCGACAAAATAGACCGACAAAATGAGCAGCCACCCAAGGGCGCGCATGTCTCTGCAAATGGTCCGGCGACTAATTGGGATAGATCCGGGCCGCAAAATCGAATTTTTGCCGCCGTTATCGACGCTTTTACTTTCTTGCCGTATTGGGCAGGTTCAGCTATCACAAGGCAGGCGCGACAGGCCAGGCTTGGCGTTCCTTACTCGCGCTCTCCAAATACTCCAACGACAACGAATCTCCGCCCGACAACTCACCTGCAATACACCATGGCGAACGACAGTCGCGACAGCGGCGATCGACCGCGCGACCGGAACCGCGACGATCACCGAGACTCACGAGGCGGCGGTGGAGGACGAGGCCGCGACCGTGGGAACACACCAAATGACCGGCGGAACCGCTCTCGGAGCCCACAACGAGAGCGAGGGGCCCGGCGCGACCGCTATCGCTCTCGCTCCCCTGTGCGCCGAGATGACGGGGACAGAAGGGGTCGAGGAGGCAGAGGTAGAGACACGGACCGGCGCCCTGACCGCGACGACCGCGACGCCCACAACCGCGACGCTCCCAAGGCCCCCCGAGGTGCGCCTCCCGGCCCCCGCAAAGACTTTAGCAAGCCCGGCGGTCCTGTTCAGCCGCCCGCGGGCCCCCGCGCCGAGGTCAAGCGGGAGGACGAGGATGCAGATGTGAAGATGGAGGAGGAGCAGCAGAAGGAGCGACCGGAGGGCATGGATGACGAGACTTGGGAAATGTTCCAGACGATGGGATTTGGGCGGTTCAAAAGCACGAAGAACACGAAAGTGCCTGGGAACGAGATAAACCATGGTATCAGGAGGGACAAGCAGATGACTGCGCGACAGTACATGAACCGGCAGGGTGGGTTCAACAGGCCGCTGTCGCCTTCCAGGGTCTGAGAATTCTGGACTTACTTCGGTCACTATTTTCGGCTGGCTATGATGACATATCAGTCTTGCTTCGTGCCGGTCTCCCTCCGATCGTGCGCTTGAGGGGCACTATCGTGGTAGGATATTGAGATGGAGTTCATGATCGGATTGTCGTGTCATGGTAGGAGACCCTTCTTCTACTTCAGATTCATTTGTGTTTAGGCTGCTCAAGGCGTTAACTTCCATATCCAGAGGAGCACGCATGCTTTGTTAGCGGATATGGCGTTGGGATTGGAACTCCACGGGAACTGCTTTCGAAAAGGTTGATATCCCACGAATCAAAGTATTTCACATAGTGTTGCTAGGTTCTCGAATGCTTGCTACAAACTCATTGGAACGCATACTATGTTCGGAAAGTCGCCGAGCACAGCTACACAAACTCGACAAACTGCTCTCAACGTTGTCCTTCCCATATTTGCTATATCAATCGTTGATGTTCTGCGTCGCAAAACGATTCCACCATGCTCTCAGGCCATTCCCCGCATCGGAACCGGACGCTATGACGCACATCCATCCAATCACTCACCCATGTAATGCAAAGGACCATCTCGAAAAGGAATGCGCTCCGCAAGATGTACAATATCAAAGTGGACCTTTTCACATTCTCTCCACTTTCTGCAACCGAGGTCTACCTACTTGATGAAGGCGTACGAACTGGACTGACTGCCGGTAAGATGTCTTGGACCCCGCCGCTATGCATTTACCCCGACCTCGCTTCGGATGGCTCCCGTACACAAGCAACTTGTATAAAGCTTCGCTCCTATGTCACTTTCTCTTGCATTAGGGAACGCAATCATGTTTCCAAAAGTTTTACTCCTCGTGTCTACCGTTTTGGCACAACAGGTCTACATCCCGGCTTCAGGACCTACATCGCGTCCACAATGCTCGAACAACAACACATATGCAACAGCTCTCCCATCTTACACCTTCCGGGACTTCAGCTTCACACAAACAGAAACAGTGCGCACGGCCACATCAGTCCCGCCTCCAACAACCACAACTTCCTTTGCACCACCCTATCCATTTCTGAGCCATCTCGTGCCGAATCTTTTGACAAGTCAATGGGGAAATTGGGATCCGTCGATTACACAGTCACCTACCGATAGTGGGAACCCGTACGGAAACGCATCATGGAGCGCGCTTTGGAATGCCTTGCCGCTGAGCAACTTCACTCGCGGTATCTATTCCACAACCGTATTACCGACAGCGATCCCCACTAGCGAACTCATTCTCCCACCGCCAGAGTACTTCAAGCCACAGGATTGCTATACATTTCCAGCGTCCTTCATGCTCGGCGTTGCGGGTTCTGCTATACAGATCGAAGGCGCAATCGCGGACGAAGGGCGGACACCTGGGCTCATGGACGTCCTTACCGTTGTGTCACCATCCGCATCGCCAGATTACGTGACGAACGAAAACTACTACCTTTACAAACAAGACATTGAGCGCATCGCCGCCATGGGCGTGAAGTACTACTCCTTCTCCGTTCCCTGGACACGCATCTTGCCCTTTGTCGTTCCAGGCTCGCCTGTCAACAGACATGGGTTGAACCACTACGACGACCTCGTCGACTTCGTGCTGAGTAAGGGCATGTTGCCGACTGTTACTCTTATTCATACCGATACGCCGATGCAATTCTATGCCAACATATCGGACATTGTCATCCCGACCGGCCAAGGCATAGGTTACAGCGACGCTGGGTTCCAATCTAGCTACAAAAATGTGTCATTTGAAGATGCGTTTGTGTACTACGGAAAGGTGCTTATGACGCATTTTGCAGATAGAGTACCGATTTGGTTCACTTTCAACGAGCCACTTTTAGGCTCGCGTAACGGGAAGAGTATAGACGCCGTTCTCAAGGCGCATGCACGACTCTATCACTTCTACAAAGAGGAGGTAAACGGCACCGGCAAAATCTCCATCAAATTCAACGACAACTTCGGCGTTCCTCGCGACCCGCAAGACCCAGCAGATGTAGAAGCAGCAAACCACTTCAACTCCTTCCAACTAGCTACCTTTGCCAACCCTATCTTCCTCGGGAAAGACTACCCATCTTCCTACAAAGACACCATCCACGACTACGTGCCTCTTACAGCCGCAGACCTCGCCTACATCAACGGCACGGCAGATTTCTTCTCCATAGACCCCTACACAGCTACCGTCGTTAGTCCACCCGAGAACTCCACAATTCAAGCTTGCGCAGCGGACCCCTCGCATGCACTACGCCCATACTGTGTAAAGCAGTCTACAACCACCACAACAGGCTGGAACATCGGGTACCGCAGCCAATCCTACGTCTATCTCACACCCACCTACTTCCGCACCTATCTCTCCTACCTCTACAACACCTTCCGATCCCCCATCGCCATCACCGAATTCGGTTTCCCCGTCTTCAGCGAGGCCGAAAAAGACCTCCCCGACCAGCTTTTCGACAGCCCGCGTAGCTGGTACTACCAGTCCTTCTTTTCTGAGATGCTTAAAGCGATGTGGGAGGATGGGGTGGAGGTGGTTGGCGCGTTTGCGTGGAGTTTTGCGGACAACTGGGAGTTTGGGGACTTTGATGCTAGGTTTGGGATTCAGACGGTCAATCGGACGACGATGGAAAGGAGGTATAAGAAGAGCTTCTTTGAGATTGTGGATTTTGTGGAGGGGCGTAGGCAGAAGGGGTAGGGTGGGGTAGGCGGTTCTAGGCACAATGCACTCTGATTGTCTATGTTGGACGACCATTTCCCTCGCAATTGCTTTACCTATGAATTCTGTACTTCCGAGCTAGGAGAGGACTGATCATTATCCTCTCGTTTCCCGCTCGTATTTGTAGGGATGATGATCCGAAATCTGTCGTGAATCCCCAGGAACTGCGGCGCTGCGCCACAAGTGTGGCACCCCCGCTCCATCGAGCCGAGATGTGTCCAAACCCCACAGAAGCTCCGCGACACGCGCTCTACCTCCCACACGCGTCAGCTCAACATGGCGCCCAATTCTCGACGAAGAAGCGGTCTTTTGAAGCGCCTGCTTCCCGTATTCCTGACCCAATTGTCCCTTGTGAGCGCGCAGGTCGCCGCGATCGAGAAGGCGAGCAATGAAAGCTTGCTATGGGGACCGTATAGGCCGAATCTGTATTTTGGGGTTAGGCCGAGGATACCGAAGAGCTTGATGGGTGGGCTGCTTTGGACCAAGGTGGAGGATCACACGGTGCAGAACAGTAAGTGGTCTCCGTGCGGTCAGCTGGGATCTTTATATTCAGCAGGGGCTTGCCGATGGATGCCTTCTTTAGTATAGCATTTCCATACTTTGTGTTGCCCAACTGCTGACAAGCGCAGCTTTCAGACATACCTGCGAGCAACACGAGCTCGATGGCTACGGCTGGGACGAATATGACGTACGAACCGGCGGCCGCCAAACGATCCACGACCCTGCGAACCACATCGACATCACGACTGAGTTCATCAAGTTCCCCGGCGGAGAGCACGGCGGGAGCTGGGGCGCGAGGATCAAGGGTACGCCGCGGGAAGATGCGTCGCCCGATTTGAAGACGACCGTAATCTGGTACAACACGCTAGAGGGCCTGGGCTCCTTGCAGGCGGAAGGAGACATTGAAGAGACGGGCGCAGAAGGCGATGTCCTGCTCAAGGGGCAGACGGTTGAGCTGGGCAATTTTGAGGTGAAGATTACCGAGGGGAAGGGCGATCATCCGCACACAGAGCATCCGAGCTTCAACGACAAGCCCTTGGATCGGACCTTGGTGTATAGCGGACAGGTGCCGGAGGATGCGCTGTGGCAGACGAAAGCTGTACTCTTTGCGCAGCTGAAGAGCGAGATTGATCAGCTGCTGCCCAGGTACGGCGAGGAGAACCCACCACCGCCGTCGCAGGTATATACGATCCAGCATCAGCCGGGGCGCGGAAACATTCACCTGATCCAGAAGGTATTCGAAGGCGCATTCGAGTTCGACATCCTCTTCTCATCCGGATCAGCGCCCACGCCCGTCACCTCAGCAGACCTCACCACGCAGATCAAGTCGGTAACCACTAGCTTCTCAACCCGCTTTACGGAAATCTTCAAGCCGCAGGCACCCTTCCTCAAAGAGCGATACGAAGAGTTCTCAAAGTCGCTCTTCTCCAATCTCATTGGCGGTATTGGCTACTTCTACGGCGACTCTCGCGTTGACCGTTCGGACGACCCCTCCTACCAGGAAGACGACGAGGGCTTCTGGGAGGATGCTGCAGAGGCACGAGGGAACAACGCTGCCAGCATTGAAAACCCCTCCGAGCTCTTCACCAGCATACCATCTCGTCCTTTCTTCCCTCGAGGCTTCTTGTGGGATGAAGGTTTCCATCTTCTGCCCGTCATTGATTGGGACGTGGACCTAACACTTGACATCATCAAGAGTTGGTTCAGCCTCATGGACGAGGATGGCTGGATTGCCCGCGAACAGATTCTCGGCGCCGAAGCTCGCAGCAAAGTACCGGCAGAGTTCCAGGTCCAGTACCCACACTACGCCAACCCGCCCACGCTCTTCATGGTCATCACCGCCTTCCTCGATAAGCTCGATGCCGTCAAGGGAGACTCTACCAACCAGCAAGTGCTGTCGGAGAAATCGTACTTCATGCAGCTTGCCAACCGTGAAGCCGCGTTGCAGTACTTGCGGACGCTTTACCCGCTACTGAAGAGGCACTACTTCTGGTTCCGCGAGACGCAAGCAGGTGACATTAAGAGCTACGAGCGCGAGGCCTTCTCTACCAAGGAAGGCTACCGCTGGCGCGGCCGCACACCCCAGCACATACTCACATCCGGTCTCGACGACTACCCCCGCGCACAGCCACCCCACCCAGGGGAGCTCCATCTCGATCTCATTAGCTGGGTTGGCATGATGACCAAATCCATCCGCCGCATCGCCGTCTACCTCGACGAGACCGACGACGCAGCCGAGTTTGCCAAATACGAAGAAGCTATTCTCCACAATCTTGACGACCTGCACTGGTCCGAACCAGACCAGGCCTACTGCGACGCCACCATCGATGACTACGAGGAGAACAAGTTGGTGTGCCACAAGGGGTATATCTCACTCTTCCCGTTTTTGACCGGCTTGGTAAGCAAGGACAGTAAGAAGTTGGGTGCTATCTTGGATTTGATCGCGGATGAGGAGCACCTCTGGACCGACTTCGGACTGCGAAGTTTGAGTAAGAGCAGTGAATTCTATCACACGGAGGAAGATTACTGGCGGGGGCCTATCTGGATGAACATGAATTACCTCGCCGTTCAACAACTTTTAGTAAGCCTTCCATTCTTCCCTTCCTCTACCACCTCCTCCCTTCCTACGGCTTCCCATACTAACCCTACCCCAGGCCATCGCCCAACAAAAAGGTCCTCATCAATCTCGCGCCACCAAACTCTACTCCGCCCTTCGCAAGAATCTCGTCAACACTGTATACGAGAGCTGGAAAGAGACAGGCTTCGCGTGGGAGCAGTATAATCCCGAGACTGGGAAGGGGCAGCGGACGCAGCATTTTACCGGTTGGACTAGTTTGGTGGTCAAGATTATGGGGATGCCCGACTTGGAGGGGAGTGGGAGGAGGGATGAGTTGTAGAGGGTGGAAGGGGGTTTTGAAATTGAGTGAGGAGGTAGGTGTGGGGGGATGTAGATAAGTTCGAAGATATATTTTCGTGGCTAGGGCGAAGAGTAGGAAGTGCGATGGGAGGAGGAAAGTGGAAATAGGCGATAAAAGACACTACTCACGAATTCAAGAAATCCCTCAACATTGGGGCGCTGGCGATCAAATCCATACATCCAACAAACAGATTCCGTCACAGTGGACGCACGCCAACCGCGGGCCTCTATAGCGCCCTCAACGACGAGTCCAGACCGAGTCTCACAGCCAAATCGCGGCGAAACCTATTATTGGGCACCTTGCAACCCACCTCGGGGTCGCACAACGCAATCGTCTCGCGATACACGTCGCACAACGGCTTCTCATAGTCAGGCACAATACTCCCATCATGGCAATCTTCGCTAATGCCCAGCATGGCATACACAAAGTCCCTCGGCTCCGAGGTCTGCAGCCCGCTTTTGATGCCCGTCTCGAGCCATTCGCGCAGCCGCTTCGGTGCGCGATTGGCGTAGAAGCGGCTGAGCGGGTAGGCGGGACTGCGTCGTATGCCGTCGTGGCCGCTGAGCTCTTTGAGGGTTGCGCAGAGATGGGTGTGCGAGATGCAGTGGGCGCCGCATTGGACTGTGAAGCGCTGCGCTAGGTAGATCTCCTGCTGGATCCAGCCGCGGCGCCAGTAGGGGCGGGAGCAGAGCGCGAGAATGGGCGCCCATACCGCGTGCCCGTAGGCATCGATCATCGTCGGTTCCTCGAGGCACTCCATGGCGATGTCGCTGTCGTCTCTGGCCGGACCGAGCCAGACCACGACGTGTTCGGCGTTGCTGTATATCTCGCCCATCAGGTTGACCTGGTGGCCTCGCTCTTTGAGGTTGCTCTGGTCGATGCTCAGCGAGTCGATCCACAGATAGCGGTCCCGGGCTTCCAGTCTGATATGCTTCAGCGCATCGTATAAGTTCTTGCGGATTTGAATGAGGTGCGTGTCTACGGCGACGAAGGGGTCCGAATCACTAGGCTGACCCCACTCGTAGGACAAGGCCTCGTAGGATACGCGGGGATCAGCTCTGTCGACGTGGAGAAGGTTGCATAGTAGGGGCTTGTGTACGGAGCCTCGCTTTAGTACGACTATGCGCATGGCGGTTGGTGAATTCAGAATCCTGTACAGGGGGGGTTCGAAATCGGGCCGGACTAGATCCTCGTTGGTTAGCCATGGGCTCGTTGTTGACATCGTTTGTTCGTAGTGTGTAGGCTTGACCGTATGAGCCGTGGTGGATTGAGATGAACGATTATTTCTCAAGGTAGCGGAGATATCCAACGTCATCAAGGGTGGACTTGCTGGTTATCGCGGCTACACGTTTATTAGTCAGCGCGTGTTCAGCTGTCGGCTGCCTGCTGTGGGGGCTGCTTATAGTTTGCACTTCAACCTCCATCTGAATGAATACGACAGCAGCATCAGGAAACCCTAGAAGTACCTCAGGTACACTCTCGCAAGCTATCACACAGCAGCTACGACTGCATTCATCGAAATCCACAATGTAAATCAATTTGTGTCGTTCAACTCACGATCGAGTTTGCGCGATCTACTCAAGTACGTCTTACGCTTACAGCCATCTTCGCCTACTGTCGCAGCCTCTTGGCTATAGATGTAAGCACTATACTATAATTACAACTACATACAAGTGAGTAGTCCCATTCCGCCCCCACCCATCCACAAACGAACATTGGTCCCAACAAGACTTTGCATCTCACGAACCTCGAAGCTTTCCGCACATGCAAGCAGCATGTCCGTCCACCCGACGACGGGAATAACCCCAAGCATCCCCCCTCCCACCCGCACGCCCAGAATCCCATACTCTCCGAAGTCCGCGGCATGCACATCACCAACGTCCCGCACGCGCTTCCGCACCTGCACCCGCGCAAGGTGCAACGTCGCCATGAACACTCCGGCGACACGGACTGCGTCGCTGCCACATGTAGCGGAGAAAAAAAGAAAAGGAAAACCGGGTTGACGGACTATCCATGTGCATGGATGTGGCAGAGCTCCGTCCTTCCGCAGCGGGTGTCGTGCATGGGATATACGCGTTCCGGCGGGAGGGATGGAGAGCGTGCGTTGCGGGAATGTCATCGTCGTTCGCCGGGAACTAGGTAGCCGTTGTGAGGATGTCACTGTGTGGTGGTGAGCGGAAGATTGATCGCCGTGCACGTGGACGCAGACGGGCTCGTGTATTACACGCGACGCTTCGATGCGGTCCATCGCGAAATACATGCACTAGGGCGAAGTGGAGACGGAGACAAGAAAGCCTAGTCACAGTCCATCACGATAACATAACAGGCACAAATGTTGTTCTACAGCCATCAATTCTTCTAGCCTCATGCTATCTAAGAAGAGCATCACCAGCTCCAGTGTCAAGGCTCAGTACGGCAACAATCCCGCACCGTACACACCATACACCACCCGTACCCCCGCTTTATGTACCTCCCGCGCGACATACATACAGTAGGCCCACGCAGACCACGAGCAGCGACCCGTCGCCACGCCCTCAAGATTAAGAGGCGCGTACAATATAGTAGCGTACCATATCCACAACCATGATAAAAGAAAATAAAAAGTAGTAAGCGAGGTGGCGAGAGATAAAAAGGTAAAGGGAAAGAAAAAGAGGGGGCGCAAGTCGCAGTGAGCGTAAAACGGACGTAACGAGGACATAGGGATCGCATGGGAACGGTATGTGCCGAGCAGGGGGGTGAAGTACAGAGAGGGCTAGGACACGACAGGTGGGTAGTTGTGACGTGTCTGTGCGTGTTGCGGTTCGGGTATGCAATGCGCCATGTAGCACATGTCCAACGCTGAAACCCCCAAACGCCTCAGAAGTAGCCCCTTTCTGTCCCAGAAAACCCAAAACCAAGCGCTAATCTTACAAGGGTGGGAGGCGGGGATCGTCGCCAATCCAAATCCGGTCTCTAGCAACGCAGGCGCGGGAAAAAATCATGGGGTAATGCGTGAGGTGTGGTGGCGGGCGCTTCATATCCAGCCATTGCGGGGAGGGCTGCGCGCCATTGTGCCTGCGCCAAGGGGTATCCGGGAGGTGGGGGAGTTTGTCGTCGGAGACCTGGACATGTTGGAGTGGGCTGGTGATGTGCGGCCGCTGGAAGAAGAGCTGGGAGTGGATGGGGAGCCTGGTGAGACGGGGTTCATCCTCAGACCGCTCATGCCTGGGTGTGGCGGGAGGGGAGCTTGTGATGTTGGCGCGGCAGATCTCGGCATCGAGGAGCGCGGCGTCGGTGGCAGGATCTTCTCACGCTGGCTCTGTAGGTAAGTGGCCGAGGAGAGCGTGGGGAAAGCGGGAGTCTTCCCAGGGCTGTACTTGGCGGGTGAGAGGGTGGGCAGGGGTGGTTTGGGGAAGTTGAGTGGAGAAGTTGCGAGGTCGTCGTTCAGAATATCCGAAAACGTGGAAGCTGCGGAAGGCGACTGGATGGGAAGGTCTAGACTTTCGTCACTGGAGTTGGTCTGTTCGTGACGGAGGCCGGATGGCTTGGGGCCAGTGTTCTCGTTGTCAACCTGTCGTTCGATCCGGGTGCACTTCGCCGCGGCGAGGGTAGCTGGTGCAACTGAGAAACGAAGACCAATTTGCACGGTCGCGCTGCTGCTCGCACTGGAATTTCGGTTGTGCTTCTTGCCGAAGAAGGGAGCAGGCTTGGAGAGAAAGCTGAAGGCCTCGCCAATATCCGTGATAGACTTGGTGTCGCCTAGTGAGCTCCGTCGTACTTGACGGCGCATTGCCAAGTTGGAAAGTCTGGAGCGCTCCTCGTTCGCTTTCGGCGAGTAGATCGTGGCCGGGAGGCGAGGGATGTCTTCCGCCCGTGTCGGGAAGAGCGAGTAGTTGGATTTAGTACGCCTGTGAAGGCCGCCCATTTCCTTCTCTTCTGCGAGATAGCCTGTGTTCTCTGGGTCCGGGGGAAGCGGCCACCTGGTTGGGTCGATGGCGCCCTGCGAGTGAACCGAAGCGGGGGTGAGCGGGCGGTTTGGTCGCTCGTAGTACTGGGACTCGAAGTCGAAGCGGTTCTTCTCCGGTCCAACGTCAATCAGGCCTTGTCGGCTGTCCGGGCGTCGTCCACCTTGCAAGGCCATTGGGCCACTGATGTTCATCTCTAGGTCGCTCGGCCCGAAGAATCGAATCCTGGGTCGCTTCGGCTTGGAGGTAGAGTTCATTTCGCTCATGGGGCTAATGACAAAGCGGGTGGCGTTCACACGGAGGAACAGGTGGAAAAAGGCGATGAAGATCCCGGAGCAGAAGAGCGCAACCTCTGCGATCCTGGAGGTGGCCAGCGTGTTCATGAAGTCGCGTCGGTGGGCTTGTACTTCGACTGGGATCACCATGGTCTATTGGTTGGTTAGCATGATTGAATGGAGTGATCAGGACCACATACGTAGATCAGCGCAGCCATCAGCAGGAAATAGCACATGCGCGAAGCCGCAATCCGCTCGTTAGGGTCCACATTCGCCGTCCGCATAAGCTGAATGCTGATCAAAGCGGCGAGTATTAGGAAACCTGCCACCAGTATGCCGAGTATGATGAGTGCGATGAGCTCGTATCTGACCGGGAACCAGATCAGACTTCCAAAGCAACGGTTGTACATGGGCCAGGCGACGGTGGGCATCCACGTGAGCATCGTGAGGAACGAGATGACGCCGATGCAGATGGTCACGTTCCATTTCCCTCGCTGCTCGAATCGATTGTACTTCATCGAGCGAATCGCCATCTCAATGCCGAACACCAGAGTTATGTATCCCATGAGAAAGATTGCTGTCCTCGTTAGCCCAGTCCTCCACACAGGTATATCCTACGTACCAGGAAATGTAACCATGGCCAGCCCTCGACAGTTTCTAGATAAAACACTACGGAGAGAAGTGCTCTGCACTGCTACGAAAATAATTTGTTGAATGACCGCACCGCAAGCCAGTACGAGTGGGAAGGTCTCGGCGGAATGGACGTTTCGAAGAGCGCTGAATCGCCTAGCAACTGTTAGCTGGTGCTACTGCCATTGGCATCAATCACCTACTGCTTGCGCAGCGGAACTTGTACCGCAGCCGCTCTCCTCGCATCCGAAATGATTCGATGGACCGTAAGCAGTGTCAAGGCCAAGCTGAAAGCCCCCAGCGTCAAATGCATTGTCCGGATCGTCTGCACTTGTGCTAGCTGGAGGCTCGCGATTACGGCTCGCGTCTTGTTCTCCGCTGTCCAGGGAACCT